>Ga0208246_1000968_pt1 | contig 18415 bp, 25 predicted proteins | sample RifOxyD2_FD_184039 | JGI IMG/M metagenome (GOLD analysis project Ga0208246, IMG submission 184039) | Soil microbial communities from Rifle, Colorado - Rifle Oxygen_injection D2 (SPAdes) | ecosystem: Environmental > Terrestrial > Deep subsurface > Rock core/Sediment | place: Rifle, Colorado... | reverse complement strand
TTTGAAGATTATGTGAGGGATATTTTAAATGGCTAAAGAAAAACTTACCAAAGAAGCCGAAGGCTTTACTAAAGAAGCCGAAGGCTTTGAATCAAAACTTGATAGTGCAAAAAAAGTTTTAGAAACTCTAATGAACCCTGAGATTACACTCGCAGAGAGCGTAAAAGCATACGAGATGGGAATGAGTGAACTCGGTGAAGCACAAAAAATACTTGAAAATGCACAGATAAAAATCACCGAAATAAAAGGCAAATAATGAGAGCGGCAGTTCTTCAGTTAAGCGCACAGGGCATGAGTTCCACAAAACTTTACAACTATATCCGCATTGCTTCAAAGGAAGGCGTTAAAGTTCTACTTTTGGGAGAATACATACTAAACCCATTTTTCAAAGAGTTGCAAAGTCTCTCTTTTGGTATGATTCAAGAGCAGGCAGAACATCAGATAAAAGTTTTAAAAGAGCTATCTGCCACTTATAAACTAACGATAATTGCACCTCTTGTCATTGTTAAAAAAGGCAATGTCTACAAAACAGTTGCTAAATTTGCTCCAACATCTACTTCTTACTATCAGCAACAGCTTCTTATAAACTATCCCCACTGGAATGAAGAGAAGTTTTTTTCAAATGAACAAAAGAGAGTTGAAGCACCGCTTATATTTAAAATTGACGGTTTTAAGTTTGCGATAATGAACGGATTTGAGATTCACTTTGACGAGATGTTTGAGCATATCTCTTCCAAAAGCGTTGATTGTATTTTGCTTCCGAGCGTATCTACTTTTGACTCTTTTGAGCGATGGAAAACAGTTATACTCTCTCGTGCATTTACGCACAACTGCTACATTTTAAGAGCAAACAGGATCGGTGAATATACAGATAAAGAACATACTTGGAATTTCTACGGTGATTCTCTCTTAGCCTCTCCAAACGGAGAACTCATAGAGCATCTCGGCAACAAAGAGGAGCTAATGATAGTAGATATGAGCCACTCCGAAGTTCTTCATGCAAGAAAATCTTGGGGATTTAAAGAGATGATTCAAAAAAGAGATCTGCTATGATGAACTACTTTCGCCGTCAAGTACAGCTTTGGGGAGAAGATACGCAAAACCTGCTCCAAAGTAAAAAGATAGTGATTATCGGTGCCGGCGGACTAGGAAGTTCCCTTGCTTTTGCACTCGGTTCTAGCGGTATCGGTGAGATCCACATGGTTGATTTTGATGAAGTTTCAACCCACAATATCCACCGCCAAATCGCTTTTAAGATTGGTGATGAGGGAAAAAACAAAGCCGTTATAAATGCACAAATCATAGAACAAAGATGCCCGTTTGTAAAAGCAACGCCGCATGCATATGATTTTGACGAGTGGTGCAAAAAAGAGATATCCGTAAATCTCATCATAGACGCAACGGACAACCTGCCAACAAGAGCAAAAATTGACGACTACTGCAAAAACAAAAATCTACCTTGGATATACGGCAGCGTAGAGGCATTTCACGGTCAAGTATGCTTTTTTGAAAACTCATCTTTTCGTGACGCTTTTAAGATAACTTCCCAAACCCCAGAGGGTATAGCCGCCCCCATAGTCATGCACATAGCATCGCTTCAAGCAAATTTAGCTCTAAGATATCTAGCAGGCTTGAGTGTTAAAAAAGATTGGCTCTACTACCTCTTTTTTAGCAATGAGGGAGAGCTTATAACGCAAAAATTTGGTATTCCATCATAAAACATGAAATAAAATTTATTTATCTTGCCATTTAAAAATTTCTAATGATTTTTTTTGGATTTGCTCTATATGAGTTATAAGTTTAGATAATTTGTCATACAATTACTTTTAAGTATTTGGGCTGGAGATCTTATCTCTTTGCTCGCCCTTTGAGGAGAATTTTAAAGCCTCGCTTTTTGTTGAGTTTGGATTTATAAAAGTTGAGAAACAAACTACAAATATTATGAAGAGTGGAAATTTAACCTTTGGGGTGCAACATTAAACTGCTAGTTTTTTAGAAATTTCTATATCTTGTTTTAATAATGAATTTATAATCTTGCTTAAAGAAGCATCTTTATCTCTGTTTTTCAATTTTTGCATAAAAAAAGTTTTGACATCATCATCTAAATATATTGGGATATCCAATTCGTTGAGAGGTCTATAAAACTTGCCTTATTCTGCATTTGTAAAATCGTACTCTTTTTTCATAACGGACACCTTTCATTATAAATTTTTTGTTCTTTTTTTGTAGCATTTCTAGCAGATATAATCCTAACTATTTCAATGCCGTCTTTGTCTCTAAATGTATGAACTACAACTAGTATAACTTCATTTAAAGATTTACCTAGCAATATCCATCTATCTTCATCGTCTGAATGTTCTTCATCAAAAAGAGTTAGAGAATACGCATCGCTAAACACATAAGCAACATTGTGTATTGTATGCATAAAAAGAGATGAAGTTCTTTCACAGTCTCTCCTGCGTTAGAGGGTGTGTTTCAGGCTGTTTGAGAAAAGTTATTTTTCGCTTTGAACTATTATTCTATCTATTTGCTTTTTTATAGGAGGAAGTTTATCGACCGCTACATTCCAGATTATCTCTTCATCCACTTCAAAATACCAATGAATAAGCTTATCTCTCATTTTAGCCATCAACGACCAAGGAAGTTCTTCAAATTTGTCAGTAATCTCTTTTGGTATCTGTTTTGTAGCTTCGCCTATTACTTCTATCTCTCTTATGCAAGCACTAACAGTTTTATCATCTTTTACAAAATCATCATATGTCATACCGTCAATAAATGAACCAATTTTTTCTATCCGTTGGCTTATATCTTCTAAAAATAGCAAATAGTTTCTTTTCATATCGCTATGGCTTCTTCCATAATCTGCTCTTTTAGCTGCGCTTTTAATTTTCTTTTTGGAACTAAGTCTATCTTATGATGCAAATTTTTACTAAGAAACTCTTCTATCTCAATAAAAGTAAGCAAATCAGGGGTTTTACGAAAATCCACAAGGAGATCTATATCGCTCTCATCGGTTTGCTCGCCTCTTGCAAAGGAGCCGAAAATATAAATATCAGAAACACTATATTTTTTATCTAAATACGGCTTCAAATCTCTCATATGCGACTTTACATAATCCAAAGACACCATCCACAACTCCTTTTAAGATTTTACTATGAACTATTTTATCCAAGTTTGTTTAAAAAAACAGATACTATGATTTGTGACTTTTATAGCGCCACACCTTTTCCCCTCTTCCATACTCCCGTGTGGGGCGTGTATGTAAGGTTATTTTACAGTATGTATTTCCACGGAGACAGTAGGAACGAGAAAAGTGGAGATTCATTCACTGGGGTGTAGTTTGTAAGTATTTGGGCTGGAGATCTTATCTCTTTGCTCGTCCCTTGGGGACAATTTTAAAGCCTCACTTTTTGGTGGGGTTTTTTTTTCATTTGTTATTTGAAGATAGTATTTTCATATTATCAAAATTACCAAGTTTTAGTAATCTTTTATCATTTGTGATACATTCACTACAAGCAAATCGAACTCCACTGTGAAGTACAATCAAATCTTCAAAATCATCAAATACACCATCAAAAAAACTTTTTTTTGCTAGTTGAAAATCGCTATGAGTTAAGTATATTGGGGAAATTTCACCACAAAGGGCATCGATAGCTTCTATAACCAATTTTCCATCAAGTTTTCTTTTTTCGGTTAAATGGTAGTAAATAGTCGTAATAAAATCACCGGAAAAATAAAATTCCATATCGCTTTTATCTTTATTTTTCATATACCAAGCTATAGAATTCTTAGAAGTCTCGCGCGAGGAATCAAGCAAATCTAAACAAATATTTGCATCAAGAAATACTTTCATGATAGCCCTTTTTAATTTGTTTGAAATCCTCATCACCTATTTTACCATCAAGTAATCCTATGAAGCTTCCGGTTCTTCTTGAAGCGATATTTTCGATAGTATCTAAAAGCGTTGGGTCTTTTGTGATAGCTTGAAAGTAGCAATTGATAGCTTCTGTCATATTTTTATGCTTTTGTTTTAAAATATCTGTAGCTTTATCGATAACATCACTATCAAGCAAAAAGTTTTTTCTCACTTTTAGCGCATTCATATTGTTTTCCTTATATGTATTTTATTTGTATGTATGATTATATCACATATATTTTAAATCTTTTCTCTACCTCAATCAATCAGTACCATACTTCGACATCATCAAAAGACTTGAAAGATTAGAAACGAATGACAAAGAGACAACAGAACTACTTCAAAAAGTGGTGCAAGTGGTTTCAAGTATGCAGAGTATCCATTATGAAGCTATGGAGGGAACTAAAAGATTGGGTTTGTGTGATTTAGATAATTTGTTATACAATTACTTTTAAGTATTTGGGCTGGAGATCTTATCTCTTTGCTCGTCCCTTGGGGACAATTTTAAAGCCTCACTTTTTGGTGGGGCTTTTTTGTTGAGTTTGGATGTATAAATAATTTATATTAAAATAAGATACAATAAAAGAAAAAAGAGGTAAGGATGAGAACTGTACAGCTTCAAGTAGAGGATGATAACTATGAGTCATTCTTAACTGTTATAAAAAGTTTAAAAGAGGGTATGGTCAAAAATTTCTCGGTAAAAGAGAGTGATGCCGTAAATAAGGATTTTGAACAAACAAAGGTGTATTTTCATAAATGCTTATCAGATATAGAAAATGGCAATACGCAGTTACTATCGCAGGAACAATATACCAATCAAATGAATGATTTCAAAGAAAATCTCAAGTCTAAATATGCAAATAATTAGGGATACCAATTATCTCCAAAAACTCCAATCTATGCTACTTCAATGATAAAAATATAAGAGACCTTGTAGTTAAAGGTTATGTAGTGCCTTACAAGATTGATACTGCTAAAAATCAAATTATTATCGTCGGTATAAACAAATATATGGAAAAATTAATATGAGTTTGAATTAAAAATATTGCAAATTGTCATGTTTTTAAATTAAAATAAAATTTTCTGTTATGGTTTTGTATCTTTAAAATCTAGGAGCGGTGAAGATGGATACAAAAAATAAACTTATAACCAATATTGTTGTCGATGATAAAATATTTATCATCAGAGGTATTCAAGTAATGATTGATAAGGATTTAGCCGAGCTTTATCAAGTCCAGACAAGCAGACTGAATGAACAAGTTAAAAGAAATATAGAAAAGTTTCCAAGCGATTTCATGTTTGAGCTAACAGATGATGAAAAAAATGAGCTTATCGCAAAATGCGATAAGCTACAAAAACTTAAATTTAATCCATCAAAAATTAAAGTTTTTACAGAGCATGGTGTATATATGCTCTCAACTGTACTAAAAAGCAAGATTGCTACAGATGTAAGTTTAACTATAATGAGAACTTTTGTTAAACTTAAAAATCAATCCGTACCATACTTTGACATCATTAAAAGACTTGAAAAACTAGAAACAAACGACAAAGAGACAACAGAACTACTCCAAAAAGTGGTGCAAGTGGTTTCAAGTATGCAGAGTATCCATGATGAAGCTAGAGAGGGAACGAAGAAGATAGGGTTTGTATGAATTTAGATAATTTTGTTATACAATTACTTTTAAGTATTTGGGCTGGAGATTTTATCTCTTTGCTCGTTCCTTGGGAACAATTTTAAATCCTCGCTTTTTGGTAAGACTTTTTTTTGGGTTTGGATTTATAAAAGTTGTGAAACGAACTACAAATATTTTAAAAAGCGGGGATTTAACCTCTGGGGTGTAGTTTGGTATATAATGTTTATTGAATAAAGAGTTATACTTAAAAAGGACATAGATGTCAAAAATTTATGATATTGAAAAAGAAATAGAAAAAATGATAAATGTTGGCAATGATGGGTCTGGATTTGGTGATCCTGATGCAGAGAAAGCACATAATAGAAGACTACAATATTTAATGAATGAGAAAATAAGTTTGTCAAATAAAAAACATACTGTGATGGAGTGGATTACTGTAGTAATTGCAATTTTAGGATTAGGTCTTGGAATATATCAAGAGTTTTTCAGAAATTAGTATTAAGTATAACAAAACATTGGAGAAAAATATTTGACACTGCAGCTCAAATATTTCTCAACTCAACCGTTATGTGAAGGAATGAAATGGAAATATCAGAGATGCATATTAATACTTTACAAAATATTTTAAATGGTTTTTCATACAGTGATGAATCAAATATCTATCAAAATGAAACTAGAATCAAAGTAGAAAGAGAATCTCTTCCTATTCCACAGCTTATATTTTTTTTGTTAAATAAAGTAATGCAATATAAATTAGGATACAGACACGATAAAATGCACTGGATTTTGTATTTTTTATACGAAAATAAAAAATGTGCAATTGCTTTTGAAAAATTTGGATTAAGATTTTATCTTGAAAATAAAGATGATTATGAAAACATCATTAAGAAAATCAATAAAGCTGTCAATTATATTGAGAAAAAAATATTACAGGATTATGCAAAAGAACAAATGAAAAATGGTAATTTAACAATTTCAAATCATTTTAATCAGTTGTCAAATATGTATTACCATTTTAAGGAAGAGGCAAATAAAATCTATAACAAAAAAGAACCTGATTTCGACATTGATGATATGTCAATTTTTCTAAATAGCATGATGACAAAAAACAATACTGGATTTTATAATACTTTTTCTATGATTGAAGCTTACTTTAGTCGTTTTGAACATTTTTTGGCTTATTGTTTATTTTTTAATACAGATAGAACAATTAATATTTATGATTTTTATAAAAAAGATTTTTCTGAAAAATTTAAGATCATTTTTCCATTAAATATACAAAGAAATAAACTATTTTACGATGAAATCAATATTATAAAAGAAAAATATCGAAATACATTTTCTCATGGTATGTTCAGCAAAAATGGTGAACCCTTTTATTTTCAACTTGACAATGTTGGTATGATACCTGCAAACCTATCAAAATTTAAAGATAGTCCACACTTTAATTTTGTACCTACGGATGAGATTAAATATGAAGAGATATGCGAGCAATTTGATAAGATAGATAATTGGCTTGAATATGAATCATCTCAGTTCGCATGGAAATATGCAGAAAGTGGATTATCGTTATCATTTTCAGATAATTTTTTTAATAAAATGTCTTCATATCTTGAGGATATTGAAGACTTTCAAGGGTTTATTCATGCTGAACAAAGCTATAGAGATATGATTGAAAATGTGGATTATTAAACACATAACAAATCATTGGAGAAAAATATTATATTGAAGACAACATAGTATGAAAAGCGAAGTATTACTCTTCAGAAGTAGTTTCTAGTTCAAAAAAAGTGGTTACAGGAACACCTAATATATCTGATATTTTAAATAAATGCTCGATATTAAAATGTTTACCCTTGTAAAACCTCTCAGCACTGGCTACGATAGAAACGCTTTTATGCCCTAGACTTAGAGATAGTTCCAACTGGCTCAAGCCTTTTCTTTTTCTGTACATTGCTACATTACGACCTATCATCTTATGTTTTTCTGCCATTTCAGTATCATTCATATAAATAGTCCTATAGCACTTAATTGTTATGCAAGGTTATCTTTTGTATGATTCTCAATCAATCGTTCATAGAACTTGGTTCTATAGGGCTATTTTTAAATTACTAAACTTAGGGGATGTGAAATGAAAAAGTGTATTAAATGCCTAATTATTTTAGGGCTGATATCTGTATCATCAATATCAGCACGAGATAATTATTATGGAAGTGGTAGCAACAGCAACTCTGGTTATAAGAGCAATTCTGGACAAACTTATCAATATGATATGAACAACGGCAACGACAGATTAAAATATAGCACTGATACTGATGCGCAACAAAGGGATATGAGAAGTAATATGTACGATAATAGTGCCAATATTGACAGCAAAAGAGACAGAGCTACAGGACAATATGGTGGTGGAGTTTATGGGAAGTAATCCCCAAATTTTGATCCAAATGTAATTTGATTTCAAAAATAACAATGCTTTAAATATCGTGTAAAAGAATGAAAATTAATGTCCATATACTATTATTTTCACAATGTTAAAACGAATAACTTATTTAAACGAGAAGATACAATGTTTAAAAAATTAGCAATATGTAGTATTTTATTTATGTCTGTCTTGGGTCATGCAGATAATTTGAAAGATATCCAAATAGCCTGCCTTGTTAATAAAAATGCTCGTAGCTGTAGCACACTTGGACTTATGCATAAATGCGGACTCGGAACAAAAGAAGATAAACCTATGGCAGCAATGTATTATTGGGAAGCTTGCAATGGTGGAGAATCTTCTGGTTGCTATGAGGCTGGAAATATGCATTATATGGGAGATGGTGTAGAGAAAGATTACTTTGCAGCGGCATTCTTTTATGAAAAAGCTTGTGATGGTGGAGAAGCTTTTGGCTGCACTAGTCTTGGAGTGATGTATCTGGCAGGACAAGGAGTAGAACGAGACCCTATAAAAGCAGCAGTACTGTTTAAAAAGGGTTTGTGAAGGTGGAGATGCTTATGGTTGTATATATGAAAAATGAGTGTCACACACACTATTGTATTAGTTTTATTTAAAAAAACAGTATTAAAAAATCAAAGGTCGAAATATGAAAAATAAATTTTTATTGATATGCTTGATAGGATGTAGTAGTTTACTTATTGCACAAGAATATGTAACACCGCCTATAAAAAGCACTCATGGAAGTGTTCCTGTAATATCCGATGAAGCAATGGAGCAATGCGTCAAAATATATAATGAAGCAAAATGGTTATCGGAAAAATTGAATAATACTCATGTAAATCAATATGATAATGCTTCTGTGGATAACTATAATAACCAAGCAAGTAAACACAGTCAAATGATTAACTACTTTAATCAAAGTTGTGCTGGTAAACAACAATCATACTCTGCTTGGAAAGCTGCTCAAAAACTCAATGGAAGATAGATGGAACGGATTATTCAATGTCCAAATTGTGGACAAAAAAATAGAATAAATGATGAAAATATAAGTGAGGCAAAATGTGCAAAATGTTGGAAAATTATTTATAAAAATCCTAAAGAATTAGCAAAAGAAAAAGAAAGCTCTTCTTCAGGTAGTTATGGTTGGATATTTTGGCTATTAGCTATAGTAGGTTTTGTTATTTTTTTAAATTCTCAAGATAATTCTTCAGCTAAAAAAGAAACTTATAAAAAACAAGCATTTAGTCAACCAGAACAAATTACTCCGTACAATGGGGAAATTAGAAGTTTTACAAATCTTGAAAGAGTTGCTCCACTAGGAATACAAACATCAACTGGCTCAAATTATGTATTAAAATTGAAAGATGCCTATACAAAAGAATCAATTATGACAATCTTTGTTCGTGGTGGAAATGATATTGAAATAAAAGTGCCATTAGGAACCTATGAAATCACTTATGCTAGTGGTGATAAATGGTATGGATATGATTATTTATTTGGTTCTGATACTGGCTATAGTAAAGCTGATGAAGTATTTAGTTTTAGAAATACTGGCTATCAGATTACAGGTTACACAATTACACTTTATAGTGTATCAAATGGTAATTTAAGAACACAAAATATCAATAAGTCACAGTTTTAGGATTTAAATATGTTTGAAAATTTTTTAGGCAAAGCAGCTGATGTTATAAGCAAAGGTGCAAGTGCAGTTCAAAAAGGTGCACAAGCAGTAAAAAAAGCACAAGAAAATGCAAATATAATATCGGAAGAATATCCTTTATCAACTGCTGGTCTTGAAATTTATCCAAATAGATTTAAATATAAAAATCAAATATTTTCATTTACTGATGTAACTCATATTAAAATCAATTGGTTGTCAACTACAACAAATGGAGTTATAAATACCCAAGATGTTGATGTTTCAATTATTGTCAATAATGACAAGAAAATAAATATTAGTAAAAAAACTATGTATGTTGCCCCGAAATTAGTCAAAGCATATAATTATATAGCTCAAAAGACTTTTGATAATAGATTGAAATTTTATACTGAACAGCTTGAGAAAAAAGGATATTTTAATTTAGAAGATTGCACATATTACTACAAAGAACAAGGTTTTTTTGGTAAAAAACAAAAAACTTTAAGTGGACATGCTAAAGTTTATACGGATGGTAGATTACTTTTTGAAAATAAAAAAATGTCCTTATTTGATGCTTCAATATGTAGAGGCAAGATAGATATAAAAATAAATTCTGATGAGTCCTTCGCTGCTTTTACAAAATTTAATGATGATGTAGTATTTGCTTTAGTTAGTTTTATACTGGAAAATCCACAAGACCCTGATGAATATGTTAGTAACTATAAAAATTATCAAAATGCTAAAAAAAATACAAATATATTTCTAGATAATTCTGTATCATTGATGGCTAAATTGGCATTCGCAGATGGAATAGTAAGTTCTGAAGAAATTGAAGTAGTAAAAGAATTTTTAACTAAAACAATGAATTTAGACCATAAAGAAAAAGCTGATATGCTCAATGTGTTTAATCAAGCAAAAAATTCACCTAAACCATTTGAATATTATGCGAATAATTTATCAGATAATTATGATACTAAAGTGCTTAGTGCCATATTAGATGTATTGTTTTTAATTGCTCTTGCGGATGGTACATTAAGTGCCGAAGAAGAATTGTTACTACTTGAGGCTGAAGCTATTTTTGGTATCAAAGGCTCAATGTACCATAATTACAAAAATCAGTCACATAAACAAAAAGCCAATAAAAGAGAATACTATTTAGATATTTTAGGATTGTCAATTGATGCAACTAAGGATGAAATTAAAAAAACATACCGAAGATTAGCAATGAAATTTCATCCTGATAAAGTTAGCCATCTAGGTGAAGAATTTACTATGGAAGCTGAAATTAAAATGAAAAAAATCAATGAAGCTTATGAATATTTGAAAAATTTATGATATAAATATTTTGTTAGACTGTACAAAAATGCATAAAATGGGGCAGTCTATGCAGATTTATCAACCGCAGCTTTTAGGAGTGTTGGACAGATACATCCGAGAGAGGCTTTTTTCGCAAAGTTTCAACCCGTTTCTTGATGAAAACTGGCGTGTTTTGATGCTTAAAAATGCAAATATTACGCCGCACATCACAAACGCTATCCAAAGGCTAATACATGATATGCAAAACTCCACGACTTACATAAAACCCGTTGTCAATAAAATCTACTTTTCAAAAGTAAGCAGTTTAAATATGAGAGCAAATTACGCACTTGATTTGCAAAAAACCATTTACGAAAAAACAGCATATCCCTCAAACAAAGGCGGATTTGAAAAAGCGTTTTTGGAGTATTTAGACACCGATAGCAAAGTTTTAAAGTTTATAAAAATACTTGAATTTAAACATGACTTTGCAACGATTGGCTACTTTAGAGATGATGGACTTATGGCGAGTTACTATCCTGATTTTATGGTTGAGACTGACTTACATGTACATTTGGTCGAGACAAAATCAGACAAAGACTTAAAAGATGTCAATGTCAAACAAAAGCAAAGAGCCACGCTTGATTTTGTAAGGCGGATAAACTCTCTTGATGAAGAGCTAAGAGAGGGTAAAACTTGGAGCTACCTGCTTTTGGGAGAGACGCAGTTTTACAGCCTTCAAAAAAGCGGTGCGGATATAGAGGATATCGCAAGAAGTGCTAAAATAAACGAGAGCTCTTTAAGCGGGAGTTTGTTTGATACCTAAAAACAGCGCCATGAGTCTTAACCCTAAGCACTCCTAAAACTTAATCCCCGCTCTTAGGTAGTAAAACGCTCCGCTAAATCCAAACGGGGAGTGTTGTGAGTATGGAATCATCCCCGCAGGCTCCCATGTATCGGGATAAACATCAAAAATATTTTCTGCTCCGATAGTTACATATGCTGATTTGTCTATGTTGTATGTCAAATCCACATCCGTAACGGTTTTTGCGCCAAACTTATAGCTTCCGCTTTTAAAACTATCAAATCTGTTTATATTAAGAGCAAATATATAATCTTTGAAAAAATACTGCATGTAGAGTTTTATACTCTCTTTTGGCTGACCGTCTTGTATGGTTGAGATGGTATATTCGTCAAGCAAAATCTCATCTCCGCTCTCTCCCAAAATGACAGGGGCATCGGTTGTTCGCTCTATGTTTGTATCATGTCGATGATACGAGGCGATAAACTTTGCATAAGTGTTGTTCTCAAAAAAGTGTTTATAGTTTGCCCTTAAATCAATACCGTCTGTTTTTGTATCCGCCGAGTTCATAAAATAGCGTGCCGAATTTACGCTGTAGCTATTTAATATGCTTTTTATATCTTGCGACATCCCTTCGTAAATCTCGCCGCTCATCATGATGCGATCATCAATTTTTGTGTAAAAATAGTCCAAAGATAGAGAAAAATTTGAATTAGGAGAGTAGACTCCGCCAAGGGAGAGATGTTTTGACTTCTCCGCATCAAGCTCTTTTGCCCCAAGAGCCACCGAGAGAGGATGATCCGTAGCAAACGTTCCTGCTTGATAGAGTTCATAATCAACCATCATGCTAACAGTAGAGGTGTAGTAAGCTTGAGTAAGGGATGGCGCTCTAAATCCCGTACTTGCACTGCTTCGTAACAATATATCGGGAGTCAATTTATATGTAGCGGAGAGCTTCTCGTTAAGTGTCTCGCCAAAATCGCTATATTTTTCATATCTTGAAGCTGCGCCCAGAGTAAGATCTCTGTTTAGTTCATATTTAAGATCTACGTATGCCGCCGCATTATGACGGTTTTTATCGACCTCATTTTGCGGTTGAAATCCTGGGAAACCTTGTGCTCCTGCATATCCGCTATAGCTTCCAAGCACATAAGACTCCTCTTGCCCGCTGTAAATACGGTAGTTTTCATGTCTAAACTCAGCTCCTGCGGCTACGTTTAGCTTTCCTATTTTTTTAGATAGATCTAAGCTTAGAACATCTTGCGTATATTTCGTTCCGCCGCTATCAAAAGCCGTAGGAGAGCTATCCCCAAGAGAACTGTTAAGCGAATTTTTTACAAAAAAATGAAAATCATTATGCCCTCTGGTATAACTTGCGTCCCATAATATATCTCTTCCCAGAACTCCTTTTGAACCCAATGTCAAAGAGTAATCCTGAATTTTCGGTGCGATTTTGGGCAAGAAACCATCAGGATAGATGTTGATGTTGTTTCTATCATCCGCCGCCCTTCTAAAAAATGCTCCCGCCTCCGAATCTCTATCGTTATACAAGCCGTGAATGTAAAAAACAGTTCCGTTTTTTGAAACTATCTCGCTGTTTAGAGCTATTATTTTATCAAGAGTATGCTCGGAAGAGAGTTTCTGGCGTCTCCTTCAGGGTACTGAACTCTATCATCCACTCCCGCTCTGTTTGTTTTAGATCTGTCTCTAAACTCTGCGGATAGGTTGAAAAAGCCGTCATACTCAAGAGGCAAAGATAAGAAGAGATCGCTTTGCTTAAATGCACCGTCTCCTTTTGATGTTTTTCCGTACATTACCGAAGCCTCGCTCTCTTGCGCATACCCTTTTAGTATGATATTTATAACGCCTGCAATAGCATCAGATCCGTACTGAGCGGCGGCGCCGTCTCGCAATACTTCTATCCTCTCAACTGCAGTTAAAGGAATAGTATTTAGATCTACTCCCGAAGTTCCCATGCCTATAGTTCCGTTTACGTTCATAAGCGAACTCTGATGTACTCTCTTTCCGTTAATCAAAACCAGAACCTGATCCGGACTAAGCCCTCTTAGAGTAAATATTTTTGAGTGATCCGAACCGTCGGTTATGGACGTTCTAGGAGCGTTAAATCCTGCGATAAATTTCTCTAAAACCCTTGTAAGCTCAGTTGCACCGCTGCTTCTGATCTCTTTTGCGGTTATTACGTCGATTGGAACTTCCGAAAGCGTAGAATCTCTATCTCCGCCACGGGAGCCGATATCGGCTTTTTGCTCCGTTTCAACCTCTAAAAGCTTATCCAGAGGTTTATCATAAAACTCGCTGCTCTGTTTTATCTCGTCATTCTGAGCAAAAACGGCTGCGGTAAAAGAAAAAATTAAAAACATATTGCGAATCATTTTTTATCCCCTCTGATGACCTCTTGCGCAATCGCCAAAAGTTTTGAATCTATTTTTATATTTGACTTTAAAGAGGCCTCATAGTTGATGACAAGATGCGCTCTTCTTTGAACGAAATTTAGCTGGATAATACCGCCTCTTTGAGCGAAGCCCCTCTGTTCGCTTATAGTTAAGATCGAATTTGCCTGCGCATACTCTATCGCTTTTTGCGCTATTTGAGGGTTTTTAATCGTTATAAATAAAATATCGCTCTTTTGCAACTCTTCCACCCGAGTAGCAAAGCGTATCTCAACACTCTTGTTGTCTATCTTCTTGTCTTTATAGAGCTTTTGCAATATGTCTTCAAAAGGATTTTCATCTATTATCGTTATGATAAATTTTTCATTATCCGCACTAGGTCGTTCTATAAACTTTGCAAATTTCGCCAAAAAAACGGCTTGCAGATCTCTCTCCTCGTTTGATGCGTAAAGAGAGCTAAAAAGCCCTAAAACGACTATATAAACCAAAAATATTTTTTTCACTCTGCAATCCCCTCTACAACCATATTTCTTCCACTGCTTTTTGCCTTATAAAGAGCGTCGTCGGCAATCTTTAAAAGATCTTTTTTATTTAAATTTTTAGGAATAACACAACAAAAACCTAAACTTATGGTTGCGTTAAATTTATCCCTGTCGCCAAAAAGCATCTCATTCCCCTGCACTTTTTTTCTGATTCTATGTGCAACTTCTTTAACCATTACGGGATCGCAATTTTCAAATAAAATCAAAAATTCCTCACCGCCGATTCTTGCGGCTATATCATATTTTCTGATGCTTTCATGCAATATGGAGCCTATTTTTTGTATGACCTCGTCTCCTGTTTGATGCCCGTAAGTATCGTTGATTTTTTTAAAGTTGTCAATATCTGCCATCAAAACTCCGAGATAATAATTATTTATCTTAGAATATTCGATCATAGCTTCAAATCTGTCCATAACCTCTCTTCTGTTTGCAAGACCCGTCAAAGGATCTATGGTAGCAAGCACGGTCGCCTCTTTTAGATTTTCTTTTGTTTTTTTAAGCTCGTCAACGGTGCTGTGTACTAGATTTTCAAGAGTTAAATTATGCTCTTGAAGTATACGATCTCTTGAGCAGATCTGATCTATCATATGGTTAAATTCATGATAGAGTTCATTGAACTCGTCTTTTGACTTTGATATAATATTTATATTGTAGTTACCGCTTTTTTGGATTTCACGAATAGTGTTTAAAAGAAAATAGATCGGATTTGAAAAGAGTTTTTCAAACCAAAACGAAAGTATAAATATGATGGCTAGCGTTATGAAAACAACAAATATAGAAAAAACAAACTGAGCTTTTAGCTTCTCTTTAATTTTGTTTGTACTTTTGATGATCTCTATAAACCCTATGATCTCGTCTTCAAAATAGATCGGAGACACTATCTCTATATGATCATACGAAATATGGCTATATTCTTTTGTAAGCTCTTTTAGCTCTATTTTCAAATCAAGATCTATGTTTTTCCCAACGCCTGCCACATCTACGAAGAGATTTGCATTCGCATCGTAAACTTTTATGGATAAAACGTCCTCATCCGCAAAGATAGGAAGCAAAATAGCCTCAACTGCTTTTGCGTCCAAAAATGTAAGCGCCGCAACCAAATTTTTTCCGCTTACGGCGACAAGTTTAGATGCCTCTACCAAACTCCACTTTCTATCTTTTTCTATGTTGTAGAGAGACATGATCGAAAAAGAGATAAACAGAGCTATGAACGCGCTTAAGCTTAGCAAAAAAATCAATTTTGCTTTTATGGAAATATTATTAAAAAATTGCCTCAAGTCATAAACTCCGAAAAACCATTTGTATTAAGTTTTATATATCGTTGAACAGATTCTGATTTTATCATAAATTACAAAAAAAACACATTTATAAACCGTCCCAAGGCAACTTATAATAAGCATGCGTTAATTTGTTTCTAATAGATTTTAGCTATAATCGCGTCAACGAAAAATAGCAGGAAAACGATGAATTTTGAACCATATCCATTTGAAAAATTAAACAATTTACTAAAAAATATCACACCAAATAAAGATTATGAACCGTCTGTTTTAACTATCGGTGAGCCGCAATTTGAGACTCCCGAGTTTATACAAACGGCACTATGCGATAATGCTTCACAACTTAGAAAATATCCGAAAACAGCGGGAGAGGATGAGCTAAGAACTGCGCAAAGAGGATTTGTAAAAACAAGATTTGGCGTTACGCTTAGCAATGAGCAGATTATCCCAACTTTTGGAACACGTGAAGTTCTCTTCAACTTTCCGCAGTTTTTACTCTTTGATATAGAAGATCCTGTTATGGCTTATCCGAACCCTTTTTATCAGATTTACGAGGGTGCGGCAATTGCTTCAAGAGCCAAAGTAATCCACCTAAATCTTACAGAGCAAAATAATTTTAAGCCGGAGATTGATGAAGAGACATTATCTGCATGTCATCTTGTTATTTTAAATTTTCCAAACAATCCTACAACTTCTTCACTTACCTTAGAAGAGCTTGGCGAGTGGGTAAAGCTGGCTTTAAAACACGATTTCGTACTTTTAAACGATGAGTGCTACAGCGAAATATATACTTCCAAACCGATTCCATCGCTTCTTGAAGCCTCACTCTATGTGGGAAATGAAACATTTAAAAATATTTTAGTCATCAACTCTATTTCAAAGCGTTCATCCGCTCCGGGGCTTCGTTCAGGCTTCATTGCAGGCGATGAAAATATCTTAAAAGAGTACATAAACTACAGAACTTACATCGGCTGCGCCTCCCCTCTTCCGCTTCAAAGTGCAGCGGCAGTCGCTTGGAGCGACGAAGATCATGTAGAGATTGCAAGAGAGATCTATAAAGAAAATTTTGACTCAGCACGTGAGATTTTGGGCATAGAGATTCCAAGCGGAACATTTTACATCTGGCTCAAGGTTGAAAACCCTCTTGAATTTACAAAAAAACTATATGAAAAATATAATGTGAAAGTTTTACCAGGAGAGTATTTGGCAAGAGAAGATGAAAACGGAGTCAATCCGGGTAAAGATTTTATCAGAATAGCTCTGGTTGAGAGTGTAGAGAAAACAAGAAGTGCGCTTCTTAGAATCAAGGAGGCTCTTGCATGCAAAGAGTAGAAGAGTTAAAAACAAAAGTGCTAAACGCACAACAAAATGGAGATGTTGCCTCTCTTTACGTACTAGAGCAACAAGCGCATGAGCTTTTTGATGAAGATACGATTGGCGATTTTTATGCAAATATACTTGATTTAGCGTTAGAGAGACTTACCGATACTCTCGAAGCTCATAGAATAATGGATATGAATGAAGTTCAGGATTTTGCCACTATCAGAGCTTTGTATGAATATGGTATCGAACACTACAGCGCAGGTAAGATCTCAGATGCTAGCGCACTTTTTGAGGTTCTAAGCGGTTTGACGAACGACAAAAAGTTCTCATCGGCTCTAAAATTTCACACTATTGCTTCAAGAGAAAATATCTCACTTGATGACTTCATTGAAAATATTGCTGATATCGAAGCTACGCAGGATGCAGGCACATTCTATATAAGCTGTTTTAATAAAGAGGCACAAAAGTTGCTAGATAATTCCCAAATAAATGGGAGTGGCGAATGAAGATACATTTTATCGGAATCGGCGGCATCGGGATATCAGGTTTGGCTCAGTATATGCACTTTCAAGGACATGAAATCATCGGTTCTGATATCTCAGACGGTGTCATAACTAAAAAACTCCGCAAACTCGGCATCACGGTTACTATCCCTCATGATGCATCTGCCATTGTGGATCAAGATCTGGTTATCCACTCTGCTATAATACGTCCGGACAATCCCGAAGTTGTCGCTGCTAAAGAAAAAGGCATTGAAGTTCTAGCCCGCCGTGAAGCACTGCTGCAAATTTTAAACACATCTAAAGTCTACTCTATCGCAGGCGCACACGGGAAAAGCACGACTACCGCAATTTTAACCTCTATCATGGAAGGCTCGGCAATCATCGGTGCTGAGTCAAAAGAATTCGGCTCAAATGTCAGATATGAAAAAGATAATAATGTTATGATTTTTGAGGCAGATGAGAGTGACGGAAGTTTCTTAAACTCAAACCCGTATTGTGCAATCGTAGTAAATGCAGAGCCTGAACACATGGAGTATTACGACTACAACTATGAGCTTTTTTACAACTCGTATAAAGCTTTTATTTCATCAGCTCCTTGTCGTGTTTTAAATGCCGAAGATAAATTTTTAAGC
>Ga0208246_1000967_pt1 | contig 18454 bp, 21 predicted proteins | sample RifOxyD2_FD_184039 | JGI IMG/M metagenome (GOLD analysis project Ga0208246, IMG submission 184039) | Soil microbial communities from Rifle, Colorado - Rifle Oxygen_injection D2 (SPAdes) | ecosystem: Environmental > Terrestrial > Deep subsurface > Rock core/Sediment | place: Rifle, Colorado... | reverse complement strand
CCCCCCCCCCCCAGACTGTTGCCGGTTTTAGAACAATCCAAAGCGGTATACAAAAAATGGTTGGATGTTCACCGCAATATTGAACGGACAGCGCGATTTGGAATTGGCGCAAAAATTGATAATCTGTTTTTAGAAATCCTTGAACTTATCAGAAAGGCTATTTATACGCCAGTTGATAAAAAAGTAATTCTACTTGAAGAAATATCGAAAAAAATTGACTCGCTGCGTTTTTTCGTCCAGCTTTTGTGGGAAACACATCTTATTCCGGATAAACAATATATATCTGTTGCAGTCGATATAGAAAATATTGGAAGAATAGTTGGCGGGTGGAAAAAGGGAATAATAAGCAAAACTTCCGCAAAAGCGGAAGAAAGAAAACAGTAGCGGGAAAGGATCTGGTTGCCATCATTCCACTCATTCGGATTCTCAACGGAGTTAGCCTCAACGTTCCAGTAACCGTAGTACGAGTTCCAGTTCGCGTTCACAGCCCAGAGCCTAAATTATGCGACACGCCATCAATGCCACTGCCCTTTGAATGCTCTGGGGGCTGTATCTTATTTGGAGCCTCAAAGCTCGCCGGCGCATCGCACCGATTCTTTTCTTTTTTTGAAATATGCATATCAACTCTTATTGAAGGCGTACCCGCAACAATTCTGTAATATGCATTCTCGGGGCGCTTCACGGAAGCCGTAGCCGCCATGTTCAGCAATCCTTAATTTTAGTCTACATTATTTTTTACAAAACAAAAAGGCTCTCTTACTTCTCTTTTCAAAGTTTCAGAGAGCCATAGATTCAAAGAATTCAAGATTCAAAATCCCAAAGGGATTAAGTTTCAAGAATCGCGGGAAAGGATCTGGTAGCCAGCAAGCCACTCAAGCGGATTCTCAACGGAGTAAGCGTCAACGAGCCAGTAACCGTAGAACGAGAGCCAGCGCGCGCGCACAGCCCAGAGCGTGTTCTTCTTGTCGCGGATGTACGCGATGTTCGCGTAACCGTTGACAAGGAGGTGGCCTTTCTGGCCATTTGACTGCTTTTTGATCAGGTTGAAGAAATAGGCCAGCGTGGTTACGCCGCGTTCCGAGCCGAGCTCCTTACGAATCGGCGCGTCCAGCGCCGACTGCTCCAACCGGTGAATCGCGAGCGTTGCATCGGTAATGTTTTCTTCCACCTTGCCGAGGAAGTGCTCTTTGAAGTTCTCGCCAGTCCAGCCGATGTTGGCTTTTTTGAGGGAAGCTTCGTTAACCACGAATCGTTTGGAGCCGGAGGCCTTAATGCCATTGGCAACCAACTTGAGAATTGACGGCACTTCGTGGCGGTGCTCGGCGATAAAGCTGTCGATAATCTCCTTGAGACCTCCGGTTTCAAGCACGCGTTGAGCCTCATCTTCCGAAAGTCCTGCTTTGTTAAAAGCAGACTCCGCAACCTCGATGAATTTGCGTCCTTTCGGGTCACGAGTGGTAACTGGACTGGACGGGGTCAATGTCTTGGACATCGGCGTCATCCTCCTTCATAAAAAAGGGTCAAACACAACTGCCACCATAGCAGTCATAGCCAGAAAACAACACTATAGATTCCCGCTTTCGCGGGAATGACACTAGTTGCGATCTTTTGGCTACGACTGCCTGTTTAGCAAGTAATTTTTTATATAAATGTGCTTTTCTGACTATATATTAATTATAGCACCTTATCTTAACCTTGTCAAGCGGATTTGGGAACAATTTTTATTTGCTACAAAACGTGCGCGTCGGTTAAAACTGTTTCGACGTGTTTTAATCTTTCATCAATCTTATCTACCTTTACTTCCAATTTTTGAACTTGTTCTTTTGTTGCCATTTTTTGTTCAATTTGCTCAAACTTTTTTTCCATATACGCCATTTGCCCGTTAAATCCATTATTTATAATTATCGCAAGTTGGTCTATTGTGATTTTTTCTCCGTTTTCTTTTTCCATATATTTTTTATTATACTTCGGTAAAAATGCGTGTCAAATTTCCGCCCCGTTTATTCATTGTATCCATTCAGTGGCTTTTTCGTCAGCTTCTTTAAAATCTTCTCTTTCAAGGGCTAATAGCAATATCTCTGCATCTTCACGCGACCATTGCTCTTCTAAATCACGCCCCTTTACGACATCCGAACATAAAGACTCAATAAACTCTATCTGATAATTATCCATAATTTCTTTTGCTCTTTTTATCGAATCATCCATCATTTTATCTAATTTCTCCGATTCTTTTTTTTCTGGTTTTGACCCGGAACGATAAACAATACGGCCATCTTTATCTTTATGCCACAATTTAAGCGCTATAAGTTGCTTGTCTCTGTTATATACCTCTTCATGTCTATTTTTATTATATACTACCTCTTGAGGGGACATATATCCCAAATTTTCTGTCCAAAGATGGCGTGAATATCTTTTTAGGCCGGCTTCCTGCTCTTCAGAAGCAATATCTCCTTCTTTAAATGGTGTCATAGTTTTTAAAAATTAATTTTAATAATTATTTTATTTTATAATATTTAAAACTTTGTAGCAATGACGGAAATTTTTATTTCGCCTTTTTTGAGAGTGTTGTCTTTTATGGCGCCAAAAATTATTTGAGCCCTTGGATCAACGTTTTTTGTAATAATTTTTGCTGCTTCCTGAATTTCGTTTAAAGTTATGTCTTGGCCCGAAGCATTAAACAAAACTCCTTTAGATCCTTTTATTGAAAAATCAAGCAAAGGAGAATTTATTGCTTTTTCTGCCGCCAAAACCGCGCGATTTTCTCCGGCTGCGCGGCCTGCGCCGAAAAGCGCGTGCCCCGAATTTTTCATAATTGACAAAACCGAAGCAAAATCAATGTTTATAATTCCCGGAGTTAAAATTAAGTCCGTAATTCCCTGAACTGCCTCCTTTAAAACTTCGTCGCACATAAAAAATGCACTTGCAACAGTTGTTTTTTCGTCAACTATTTTTAAAAGCTTATCATTGGAAATTACAAGCAGCGAATCGGTTTTTCCCTGAAAATTTTCCAAAGCCCTTTCCGCAATTTTTTTCCTTTCAGACCCCTCAAAAGAAAATGGCGTCGTTACAACTGCCACAGTTAAAATACCAAGATTTTTTGCAATCTCGGCAATTACGGGAGCAGCTCCAGATCCCGTTCCACCTCCCAAGCCGCAGGTAACAAAAACCATATCGGCTCCGGTTACAGCTTTCAATAATTCTTCTTTGCTTTCCTCTGCCGCCAATTTACCCAAATTCAAATCCATTCCTGTTCCCAGTCCTTTGGTAACTTCTTTTCCAATTAAAATTTTCTGGTTTGCCGTTGAAAAATGCAAAGCCTGCGCGTCTGTGTTTACGGCAATAAGCTCCACGCCTTTAATTTCAAACTTTACCATGCGGGAAACCGTATTGGATCCCGACCCTCCAACCCCGACTACTTTAATTTGCGGACTCATAAAATTTATTTTTGTTTTACTCTACCTTTTTTGCATTTTCTTTTCAACTCTTGACAACGGCTCTTGATTTGCTATACTTAATTTGGGTTATCAGTTCTTGGAATTTCATTCGAAAGAATCCGTAAAAAACAATCTCAATTTTGGGGTTGTTTTTTGTTGTTTCTTTTTTTTGGTATAATTAATTTGCGGAGCAGGTGGAGGGTATTGTTGCACGGTTGCAACCCTGAACTGATAATCCATGGATTCTTTAATTAGAATGAAGTTCGACTCTTCTGCCCTCCGCGCAAAAAATCTGTCAGATATCCTGATGGATTTTTTGTTGCATTTCGCTTGTCGGTTGCAAAATCCAAGCTACATTACCCGCAAACCTTGACTTTTCGTTATTATATTGTTAATATATTTTATCGTGCGGGTCATCGTTATGAAGTTCTGGGGCGGCGATAATAAAAAGTAGGCAGTGAGAAACTGCCCACTTCAATCAATCTAGTCCCTGCGATGCAATTTCGCGGGGCTTTTTTTATTTCAAAAATAATTTACAAATACGCCAAACCGTAGCGATCGCTGAATATGGCGTATTTAATGCGATGATTTTGTTTCGTAGGTAATCTTGTGGCAACTATGCAATAGTATGACTTTGTGGATACGATCGTAGTCACAAAGTCAGAGATTTTTACAACAAAAAATGGAGTTAGAGACTCCGTTGTTATGCTGAATTCCCGCTTTCGAGGGAATGACAAAAATATAAATAACAAAAATTTTTAAGGAATGAAGAGCTTAAACATTTTTTTAACTTTTGATCCCCATCCCTTAGTAACTCTCAGTATACCTTCTTCTTCGCCAAAATCAACTCCCCCCAAGGCCAAGCCCGCAACAGTAGCCAAACCCGGATCTTCCTCCAAGCCCGCAATTTGTTTTGAAATGCCAATTTCGCACGCCAATTTTAAAGTTTGTTTTGTAAGCTCTTTTATTTTTGGAATTTTTGCTCCGCCTCCTGTCAAAACAATTCCGCCGGGCAGTTGTTCTTGCTTGCCGATTTTTTTTAATTCTTTTTGCACCAAATCTAAAATTTCAGAAACTCTGGGCTCAATAATGTCAATTAAATCTTTTTTTGTAAAATCAAGCGAATCGGACTTGTCAAAAATTTCTATTTTTTTCTTTGATTGTTCCGGTCCGATTTTCCCGAACATGCAAGTTCCGTGCTGTTTTTTTATGCTTTCTGCAATTGCCACATCTGTTTTTAGGCCAATGGCAATATCGTTTGTAATGTTTGCAGATCCAATTGGAAAAATGGCAAGGTGTATCAGCTCGCCTTCTTCAAAAACGCACAAAGAAGTTGTGGAAGCTCCAATGTCAATTAAAGCAACGCCAAGTTCTTTTTGCTGGCCGGTCAAAACTGCGTTTGCGGCTGCCAAAGGAGAGGGGACAACATCATTAATTTGTATTTTTGAATTTAACACAGCTTGCGTTAAATTTGTAAAATATGGCGCAAAATAGCAAAGCAAAAGCACTTTTGCTTCAAGCCTGATACCGGTTAAGCCTTCCGGTGATTTTATGCCTTTTTGGTCGTCAATTATAAATTCCTTTGGAAAAACATCCAGCACTTCTTCATTGTGCGGGATGTTTATTGCTTTGGTTGCTTGTAAAACTCTTTCAACGTCTTCTCTGGAAATTCTTTGGTCGGCTCTTGAAACAGAAATTATTCCATCTGAAGGCGTAACATATAAATGGCTTCCGCCAATGTTTACAAAAACCGAATTAATTCTTCTATTGCAATCTTTTTCAACTCCAGACATTATCATTTGCACATTTTTTGCAGTGTCTTCAACATTCACAACAGCTCCTTTTCTCAATCCAAAAGAAGGAATTTGCGCGTAAGATAAAACTTCCCAGTCTTTCTGTCTTTTATGCGCAACCAGCGCCTTAATTGTGTGCGTTCCAATGTCTAAACCTGTAACAATATTACCTTTCATTTAAAATTTGCGCCGTTGTCATCCCCGTGCAAACGGGGATCCAGAGTATTTCACAAATTTACTGGATTCCCGCTTTCGCGGGAATGACACTATAATTTATATTTTTAGAAAATATTTTTCTTCTTTTGCCTCCATTTCTTCTGCTTCTTTTTTGCTTTTTTCATGGTCATATCCGCACAAATGCAAAACGCCGTGTATAAAAACTCTTAAAATTTCTTCTTCTTTTTCTTTTACAACTTCCGGGCAAATTACTATTTCGCCCAGATACGAGTTTGCAGTTGGTAGTTTGTAGTTGGCAGACAAGTCAAAAGACAGGACATCGGTAGATTTATCAATTTTGCGATACTTTTTATTTAATTTTTTTATCTCTTTCTTGCCTACAAAAACCAAAGAAATGTTTTCTGTTTCTCTATTTTCGCCTATTAATACTTTTTTTGCAACTGTGGATAAAATCTTTTTATCCACAATAAAATTCGTGAGGTTATTTATCTCTAACATTTCTCTATATTACCACTTCTTGAGAAATAAAGAAATAATTTTATTTAGCATATTTTTAAAATAATCTAAAAAACCGGATTTTTCCGATAATGCGGCGGGCCCCGCTGCCTTGATATTTTTTAAAGAAACTGTCTTATTTTCCGCAACAACGGGCTGTATGTCCGGTATTTCTGTCTTTACTGTTTGCTTAGAGATTGCAACCCTTCTCGGAGCAGAAGGCAACGTTACAGTTTGGACTGCAACTGGTTTGGGCAAGGGCGCAATTTGTGCTGGCAAAGGTTTAACAACTGGAGGGATATAAAATCCTCCGCCTCCGCCTCCGCTTGAACTGGCCGGCGCGCGAGGCATAGGATGTGAAATTTCTGGTTCTGGTTCTGGTTCTGGGTCGGGCGGAGGAGGTGGAGGCGCAACAACGTCTGCTTCAAACCCGGCGGCCACAGAAATGTCTGCGGTTATGTTTGTGTCAGTTCGCAGGTTTGTTGTTGAACCGTCGCTCCAACTTGTGAAATGATAATTGGCATTTGGCACAGCAATGACTTCTGATCCGCTTGAACCGTGATCCACTGTTTGCGGAGTGGAGCCGGTAATAGAGCCATTTACGCCGGCAGTGTAGGTTAAGGTGTGGGTTATCAAATTAACACTGCCCCTAAAAACCAAATCGTCTCCAACCAGCCTACCAATTGCAAAAGTTCCGCCAGATCCCAAAGCCCCAAAAGCATACAATCTAAAAGTAATCGTGGTTCCCGATGCCACATTTTGTAAATTTGTCACGCCAGACAAATCAATTTGCGGCATTGCCAAACCATTGTCAGAACTAACAACAGATCCCTGCGCGCCAACATCAATTCCCGGAGTAGCAAAATTGTCAAGGCTATATTGCCACTGATACTCATCCGGGCCGGCAGAACTTCTTCTAATATTAACATCTATAGAACTTAGCGATACTTTGTAATTAGTTTTTGCGCTAATCACCACTTGATAATAATCATCATTGCTTATGGCGTCAGCCTTAGTTCCCCCAGGAGTAAAAAATTTAGATGAAAAACTGTTTGCCAGCGCCCATGGAGAAATTCCCGATCCTCTGGACAAAACTGCTGTGTTTAAATTTGCATCATTTGTTGTTGCGTTAAAAGTAACTTCATTTTCGATCAATCCATTTGGTTCAAACGCAACAAGAGTTGCTGGCCCGGGGTCGGGCGGAGGAGGTGGAGGCGGTTCCTCCGGCTGTAAGCCGTCCGGCAAGATTGTTTCGGGCTGGCTGGTGGTATTTTGCTGCACAACAAGGCTTGTGTCATGCCCGGCCAAATTAATTTGCCCGGTCAATTCCGGAGTAACAGGCACATCACTAAAAACTTCTGCTTCAGCAACTTCGTTGTTAATAATATTTTCGCTTTTTATTGTAAAAGTTCCATTGCCTGTTCCGGTTAAATTTATTGTGTAAGTTTGGCTGTTGTCGGTTGGCAAATACAAAAACTTATGTTCGCCCCAAATTTCAAAATCCGCATTTGGAATTTCGTTTATTACGCTGCCATCATCTGCCAAACCCAATTTATTTTCGTTTTGGTCTGTAACAAAAATATTTACAGGAGAAAAAATGGAAATTGCTTTTCCATTTAGCTGGCACTGGCTTATATCTTTTGTAACCAAATCTGCATTTATGTCATGATAATAATCTTGATCTAAAATGTTTGCAATTTGCTGTTTAATTCCGTCTTGGCTCGGCATTTTTCCATGATCTGCGACCAAAGCATAATATTTGTTATTTTCATCGATTGGCAAGCTTCCGGCGCTTTCTAAAGGAACAGTTCCGTCGCCGCGAATACTTTTTAAAGCGCTATAACTAACAAGCGTCTGTCCAAAAACATTTTTAAAATTTTCTTGGGTAATTCCGCCAAGAGTCCTTGTTTTACATCCGTTTATGGAATAAAGATCAATTCCAGCCCAACGCAAATCATATTTGTCAAAACTTAAAGTATGCAAATTTTCCGCCCCATTTTCCGCAGCGGCATTTAGGTTATTTCCTGAAATCAAAAAATCTTTTGACTCATGGTAACTCAAATCTTTTTCTTCATGTGTCGACTGGACAACATCTTCATTGATTATTTTAATAAAACTGCCTTTTTCATCAAAATATTGCTGGTCTGGAAGCAAATCATAAGCAGCGGGCATATTTTTGGCGATTTTTTTCATTTCAAAATCTGATAATCCTAAAACTCCAAAATTATCTCCTTGCAGTAAAACTTTTATTGCTTTTGGCGCTCCAAGGTTTGGCACGCCCAACATCACTGCTTTTCTTATGGCGGAATCACTATAACCGACTGGATAATCTATTACATATTTTTTGAAAATCAGCCCGCCCAGACTGTGCGCAACAACATCAATTTTAAATTCGCCGGTTTGGTTTATGATATCTTGGATTTTTTGATTCAATAAATCCACGTTAGTTAAGCCGTCTGCATATTTCCCGCTCGCTCCATACCGCCAATCATACGGAAACAAAAACAAACTTTCGTTTTCCAAATACCCATGGCTTTTAAATTCATCTACTAACCCGTCTGTGTAATCAAAACTCACTAATCCGAGAGCAGTTTCTAATTTTTTAATAACATTAGTATTATTAACACTCGTGTCACCTGGTGTTAAATCATTGTTAAACGCCAACGGATCCATAAAATTATCAGAATTAAAAGGGTTTGTCATTCTATCAATGTCCGCCCACAATAATTCATCGCCTTTTTTCATTTCTGTCCCGAGCAGTCCAGGAATAATTAAAACCGGCACCTTTACAGCAGTATTTTGAAAAGAACATTCAATGTTTGCTCCCGGTTCAACAAAAAAAGCGGCGCTGTTTGACGAATAGCCAAAAAAATCTGCGCTGGCACTATTTGAGCAAAAAGCGCCTGTAAACTGCGCTCCGGGAATTTTACGTTCTGTAATAAGATAAATTGGGCAAATTGGATCAGGAATATTAAAAGAATACTGGAAAAAGGAATTAGACCATACGTCCATGCTTGTTGAGCCGCACAGAATTCCATTAACGTCAAAACCTTGCAAGTCAAAATGGAAAAGCTCGGACTTTCCATTATCAATGTTTACAGAGATAGACAAACTCGCTTGACCAAGTGTTATTTCTTGCGCGCCAGAAACAAAAGGCATAAAAAGCGCCATTAAAATGAAAAATATAACAATCTTAATTTTCATAAAATAATGATTAGAAAAGGTTAATTCGGCTCACCGCATATGATAAATACAAACTTATTACTAGTGCAAAAAATATAATCACCAGTATTGCATCTAAGATATATTTTAACACTACATTAATTTTTTTAACTTTTTTGTTTAACAAATAAAAAATTCCTGAAATACCAATAATTTCCACAATTATCACCAGAAAAGCTATGCCTGGTTTATCTGTAAAATATTGAACGCTTTTATAAATTGGAATAAAAGAAATTTTTAATATTTTAACAATATCCCCCCACAATATCTCTGGCACGGCGAACATTGCTATAAAAATCCACATCCAAATTTTTTGTGTTTTTGTCATATGATTTATTCCGTTTTAATTTTATTTTTATATTATAACAAAAAATCGCCTGCAAGGCGACTTTTGCTCCAAATGTTTTTTATTCTTCGGCTGCCTCCTCAAGGTCTTTAATTATTATTTTTTTCATTTTCAGCATTGCCTGCATAACTTTGTCTGCTTTTTCTTTGTCTTTATTGTTAAGCAATCTTGGCAAATCTTTTGGAATAACCTGCCACGAAAAACCAAATTTATCCTGTAGCCACCCGCACTGCTGGCTTTTTGGATCGCCTCCTGCTGAAAGTTTTTCCCAATAATAGTCAACCTCTTTTTGGGTTTTGCATTCAATGTAAAAAGATACGGCTCCCGTTGGCTTAAAAAACGGCCCGCCGTCTAAAGCCATAAATTCCCGGCCTTCCAACTCAAACACGGCAGTCAAAATTTTTCCTTCCATTCCTTCCATCGGCCCGGTCAAGTGGCCTTCAGAATAGCGTTTTATGCTTTTTATTTTTGACTTTTTAAATATGGAAACGTAAAATTTTATAGCCTCTTCTGCATTTTTATCAAACCACAAAAATGGAGTAATCTTTTGCATACTCTTAGTATGACTAAGCCTGATTAAAAACTGATTACTTCTTTATGGTGTTAAACAAAAAAGCAAACAGCCAAACGGCCAAAAGCGCAACTACATTCCAAATGATTAGCCCGGAAACAAAATATCCAAAGCCAAAATAATTAGACACAATTCCAGCGTCTGTGTGCATTGCATATCGCATTGTCATTATTCTTATCGGCGGATAAATGGCTACGCCAACATAGCAAATTGTATAAACAATGCTTGTCCATGCAGAAGTTACTTTTAAAAGATGATTAATATTTGTCATAATATTTATTTTTTAATTAACTCGACCTTTGTTTAGTATTTATCCTATTAAAATTTTATTCCAGAGGACATCATCTTTTGCGCCAAAGTTTTCTGGATTTTTTCCCGGGCTTCATTTAAACACTGTTTTAAAATATTTTGTTGCTCGTCCAAACCAAGATTTGCAGATAATTTTATTTCCTCCACCTCAAAATTTCCGTTTATGGTTACAACCACTCCCCTTTTTTCAACAGTCACTTTTTCTTGCTTAAAAGTTTCCTGCATCTTTTTTAACTCTTGCAGCTTCTTTATATTTTCAAACATTTTTTAAAATTTTAATTATATTCTTCGATGTTTATTTTCTTTCACAATTTTTTCCATAGGACAGAGCCCTCCCAAACATTTATGCGGAAAATAATTCCAAGCATCATTTACAATCTCAAGAATATTATCAAGTTCACTGGCATCTCCTCCTCTGTCAAAAATTGAAACAACTTGCATTAAACAATCGTCATCTTGCTCATTATAAATTATTTTCTTTATATAATTTAAATCAAACTTACTTTTTCGCTCGTCCAGCATTTCTTGCAATTCTTCTTCAATTTCTTTTCGTCTTTTGATAAATTCTTTTAATTTTTGCTTATCGCTTTTATTCTCAAGGGTTAATGCTTCTTGTTGTTTGTCTGTAACAATTGAAGCAGAAACGCCATTAAAACGCGACTCTTTTTGCATTTCTTCTGCCTCGTCGCGGGTAAGAGCTTTTCTGTTGGAATATTGTTCTAAAAGAGAAAGCCTGAATGCCCTCTGCATATTTGGATTTGATTTTTCTTTTCTCATTTTTTCCAATTGTTTTTCAGAAACTTTTGAAAACTGCTTTTGCATTTCTTTTGCTATTTTCAAATTCTGCAAAATAAAAGGATCTTTCGGCGATAGCGCAATTGCTCGATTTAACCAGTCCATTCCTTCCTTAAAATCAAAATAATTAAAATAACTCATCGCTAAATCTGCGTAGGCAAAATAATTCATTAAATCCAAACTTATAGCTTCCCTTAAATCTTTTCTTCCTTCCTCAATTTCATCCAGCATGATTTTTGACCAACCCAAAGCTCTTAAGTTTTCGGCATTGCGCGGTAAAAGTTCATTTGCCTTTAAAAACGCCTCTTTTGCCAAAAATAATCTGGCGCTTTTTATTCTGGCAGTTCCCAAAAGATAATAATAAAACGGATCATTTGGCGATTCCTTTATGGCTTCCTTAATTAAAGCCACCGCCTGTCCGGCTTTCCCTTCTTTTATTAATTTATCTGCTTTTTCAATTTTTTCCAGACTCATTTTTTATTTCACAATAATTTTTACCTTTATTTTTTCCAAACAATGTGGCCATTTATATTATGTTCTTCGTATGTTTCCAAAATATCTTTACAAAATTCAATCATTTCCCCATTATTCTCCTTCTTAGCCATTTCATACATATTAATAAACATTTTTTGCCCGAGGTGGTCTGTTTTAAATTTTTTTTCAAAAAATTACAACGGCTACATAAAACTTGCCCATTTTCTACTGTCGCCAAACCGCCCCAATCCTTAGGAATAATATGATCGACATGTAATTCCGCGCCTTCTTTTTTCCCCATTCCGCATTGGGCACATTTATAGCCATCTCTTTCCAATATTGCTTTTTTTTGCACAGGAGTAAAATCATATAGTTCTTTTTGTTGGACTTTCTTTGGATCATATCTATAAATCCCTTTTGCCACTTTTATTAAGAAACCGCTTTGAGATAACTGCCGTATTGCACGATCTGGATCACGAAAAACCTTTCCAGTTCTTTCCTTATATGTCGCAAAAACCCAATCAACTACCTCGGGATGTTTTATATCCCTGTTTGGATTCTCTTTAAAGAATTCTATGAGTAGATCTTTTTGAATACAATTATTTTTATATTCCATATCATTTTAATTATTATTAATTCAATTTTGCTTCTTGCTGTAAGCGTCTTATAGCTATATCACAATAATCCTTATCAATGTCCACTCCGATTCCCTTTCTGTTATGTAAATGTGACGCAATAAGTGTTGAACCACTCCCTAAAAATGGATCAAGAACAATGTCGTCAATAAAACTAAACAATTTTATACATCGCCTCGGTAATTCAATCGGAAAAGCCGCTGGATGGCCACCTGCACCCTTTTTACTCTGACCATTAAATGTCCAAATACCATTTGTCCAATCCATAAATTCTTGTTTTGTAATATCGTTTTTTCTGCTTCCACCCGTTTTTTTCCAGCTATCTTTATATAAAACTAATATTAACTCTACCGGGGCAATTACATAAGGAGCTGAAGCGGACATAAATGACCCCCAGGCGGTGCGCCGAGATATGTTTCCCTCATTCCAAATTATAGTTGAGTGATATTTCCAGCCAATATCTTTTGCAATTTTCGTAATATCCGCACCAACAGATTTTTGTCCACCTTTATTTTTATCAAGTGGTATGTTTAACAAAAATCTTCCTTCGCTTTTTGCCAAATCAAAACATTTTTTTATCCACTTATGAGTAAATTCCAAATAATCTTCGTAAGTTAAATTGTCAGCATGGGAGTTATAGTGAATATCAACATTATACGGAGGAGAAGTAATAATTAAATCAACATAATTATTTGGTATTGAATTAATTTTTAGTATATCGTCTTTATATATCACAATTTTATCTCCCCGGAAATAGGCTTTTTCTATTTTATTTTTTTCCATCACTACCTTATTTAATTTTTGACTAACTATTGGCGACATTTTATTTATCATAAACTAATCATATAATTTTAGCATAAACTAGTCAAAACAAAAACTGGACGCATCAAATCATCTAAAATGACACCATAGCAACACTGGTTAAATCATATAAAAAGACACCGAAATTCGTGGTAGTTTTAAAGATAATTAACAATTAAAATCTTTAAAACGCTATGAACATAGAGGCCAAAAAACAATATATGCAAACATTAAGAGAACGGTATCTGAATGCGGATAAAAAAGGCAAGACTGTGATTTTAAACGAGTATTGCAGGAACACTGGGCAAGACAGAAAATATTCAATTAAAAAATTCAGGTACAAAATCAAATTGAAAAATCCCGAGGACAGGAAAAAGAAAACAGAAATTTACGATAATTCCATAAAACCGACGCTAGTAAAATTGTGGGAAATATTTGATTATCCGTGCGGGCAAAGATTGAAAACTTTAATTAAAGACGAATTAGAAAAATTGAGAAATCTAAATGAAGTTTTTTGCTCTGACATTGTCGCGGAAAAGTTAAAACAAATTGGAACAGCAACAATAGACAGAAAGTTAAAACACGAAAAAGAAGTTTTGATGTTGGGCAGAAAATATGTCAAAAAAAACACTTCAACAATTTTAAATTTAATTCCTGTCAAAACCGCAGCTGATTTTGACCGCAACAAGGTTGGTTTTTCACAAGTGGATTGCGTGGAACACAACGGAAGTTCGTGCTCGGGCGAGTATGTCAATTCCCTCTGTTTTGTGGATGTTTGCCTTGGCTGGTGGGAAGCTGAAGCTGTGATGGGAAAAGGACAGACAGGATCGCTGTCTGCGATAGATAGCATACGAGAAAGATTACCATATCTGCTTTTGGGAATTCATCCGGACAATCAAAGCAACTTCATCAATTATCATGCCATAGTATATGCAGAAAAAAATGGATTGGAATTTTCAAGGTCGCGTCCATACAAGAAAAATGATAATTGTTTTATTGAACAGAAAAACTCAACGCACGTCAGAAAAGTATTTGGATATATTCGTTACGACACAAAAGAAGAAATAGATATTATCAATGACCTTTATCACGGCGACTTGCGGCTTTACAAAAACTTTTTCCAGCCGGTTATGAAATTAGTTTCCAAAACCAGAATCAAGGGCAGGATTTACAGAAAATATGATAAAGCCAAAACACCATTTAAAAGATTGTTGGAATCGGGCCAGATTTCAAAGGAAAAATCAGACGAACTTATCAAACTTTATGAGTCGTTAAATCCGGCTGAGTCAAAAAGAAACATCGATAAAAAACTGCTTGTTCTTTACAAGATTTATCAGAAAAAAAATGGCCTGTCGCAGGTCACGACAGGCAAAAAATTAAAACCTTCTATGGTGTCATTTTTTATGATGCAACCGAAATGATTTCGGTGTCATAGTTATTTGATTTGACACGCGCCTAACTGTGGATAACTCAAGCCGTACAAAACAAACAATTGTTTAACCCGCGGGGTTAAACAATGTTTTCGTAGTGGTCTATGCGGGAAATAATATAATCGGGTTTTAAAACAATGCAAATTGCGTCAATACGGCAGGGTCCAGGCCAATTTTTAAACGCCGTATAATTTTTTGCATTCCACAAAACTTTGCGCAATTTTGCCTTATTTATAGTTTCTTCCGGACTGCCAAAATTTTCTCCAATTTTTGTGCGTACTTCAACAAAAATCAGACAATTTTTATATTCTGTAATTAAATCAATTTCAGCATATTTTGTTTTATAATTTTGCTCTAAAATTTTGTAACCCTGTTTTTCCAAAAATTCCTTGGCAAGATTTTCTCCAATTTTCCCAACTTCATTATGCTGACTCATATATTTTCCAATATTTAACACTGTTTAACCCGCGGGGTTAAACAGTAAGGTTTATTTTTCAAGGATGTAATTTTTAATATATTCAAAATCTTCCTTAAGCCATGCTTCAATAAATTCTGAATATCCGTGCATTCCATGCTCATCAAATTTCATTTCTAACAATTTTGATGCTGTTTCTTTATCTGTTAAAGATGAAGAATGTGTGCCAAGAAAATCCAAATGCGCTGACCATGGGTAAGAATTGATAAATTTTTCCAATTTATTTTTATCCCCAATACGGTGTTCTTTCCACATAGGCTCCACTAATTCCGCATGATTTAAATTTATATATCTTAGTAAGGTATAAAAATATTCCGGCTCTTTAATGGCAATCGACTGATATGGACCCTGAAATAATCTTCCGCTTCGCTGATGGCGGGCATTAAAATATTTAGTGTAAGCATTAGCAACTTTACTCATATATTTTGAAATGCCACCCTCTACTAATGGCAATAAAATAAAATGAAAATGATTGGGCAAAATATTCCAAGAAACAAAAGCAACTAAAGGATCGCGCTCTTTTGTATAAAATTTCTTATCTGGGTTTTTACCACTCAATATTGACTTGGCAACTGAAGCAATATTTGTTCTGGTTAAATTTATTCCCGGGCTCCCTATCCGGCAAACCCACATCAAAAAAACAAACCGACAATATTCGTCATAATCAGTAAAAATTACTCGTTTTTCTGTGCCACGATTATAAATGTGAAATGGTATTTCTAATTCTCCAAAATATTCTCTCATAATATTTTTCCGTTAGCTTGTTTAACCCGCGGGGTTAAACAAGCTATTTATGCTGACTCATATGCTTTTGGCTTGTATTGCAAAGATTCGGCTATGTGGTTTGCCGAGATTTCTTCAGAATTGTCTAAATCCGCAATTGTACGCGCCACTTTTATCATTTTCATATAGCTTCTGGCCGACAAATTAAATTTCAGGCTTGCCTGGCGCAAAATTTCCTCAACATTTTTTGAAAGCTTGCAATATTTTTTAATGTGGCTGTTTTTCATTTGACTGTTTGAGTGGATTGCTTCGTCGGTAAAACGCGCCATTTGTTTTTGGCGCGCAAACACAACGCGCTGTTTTATTTTTTCTGACGTCTCCAAAAATTCGGAGCCCTTTTGGTTGTTTTGAAATTCGGTTGTGTCAACGGGCATAACAGCAATATGCAAATCAATTCTGTCTAAAATCGGCCCTGAAATTCTTTTTTGGTATTTTAAAATTTGGTTTGGATTGCAAGTACAATTTTTTTTGGGATGCATTGCATAACCGCAAGGGCAAGGATTTGCCGAAGCTACAAGCATAAAATCCGCAGGATATTGCACGCGCTGTTTGCTTCGAGAAATTGTAACTGTGCCGTCTTCCAAAGGCTGGCGCATTGCTTCCATAATTTGGCGCGGAAATTCGTTAAACTCGTCCAAAAACAAAACTCCTCTGTGCGCCAAACTAATTTCACCAGGCTGGGGCTTGCTTCCCCCGCCAATTAAACCGGCAGTGCTGGCTGTGTGATGAGGCGCGCGAAATTGCCGATTTTTAATTAAAGATCCGCCAGGAGGAATTCCTCCTGAAGCAGAAAATATTTTTGTAACTTCCAGACTTTCAGCCTCATTTAGCGGGGGCAAAATTCCCGGCAGCGCGCGAGCCAGCATTGTTTTTCCAGATCCAGGGCTTCCAATCATAATTATATTATGCCCGCCAGCGGCCGCAATTTCCATGGCCCGTTTTGCCTGCTCTTGGCCCAAAACTTCTTTCATATCAAACTCAGCGGGCATTGGAATATTTTCTAAATTTTCTTTGTATTTTACCGGCTCTATATTTTTTCTTTTTAAAAAATGCTGGCTAAGCTCTGTCAAATTTGCCACAGGAAAAACCTTTATTCCTTTTATGGCGGCAGCCTCGTTGGCAGAATCTTTTGGCACAAAAAGTTCTTCAAAGCCAAATTCTTTTGCAAAAAGAGCCATTAAAAATGCGCCTTTTGTGTGGCGCAAACTTCCGTCAAAAGACAATTCTCCCAAAAATAAAGATTTTTCCGGAACTTCAAATTCCAAAATACTGCTCAAAATTCCAACCGCAATCGGCAGGTCGTACGAGGAGCCTTCTTTTGGCACATCGGCGGGCGCCATATTTACGGTAATTTTTTTAGCAGGAAAATCAATTCCGCAACTTACAATGGCAGTGCGCACTCTTTCCTTGCTTTCAGCCACAGCTTTGTCTGCCAGCCCCACAATTTCAAACCCGGGCAATCCGCGCGAAGCCAAATTTACCTCAACATCAACCTTAATAGTTTGCAGCCCCAAATTTGCCACGCTCGGCACTTTAATTAACATAATATTTTCCCGCTTCTTGATTGACAATACCCTTTAACTGCATAAGCGATAAAGTTGTACCCAATTTAGAAGCAGGCACATTTAATGTTCTTGCCAAAGAATCAATTCCCATTGATTCGCTTTTTAAATAATTAATTATTTTTTGTTCAAGTGTGTTATCGTCATTGCGAGGAGCTTGCGACGAAGCAATCTTACTTTCACTCACTAAAACTTTGTAAAAACTCAAAATATCATTTGCTTCCATTACCGGCTCGGCTCCCTCTTTAATTAATTTTATAGTTCCTTTTGCAACATCGCTGGTAATTTGTCCTGGCAACGCAAAAATTTTCCTGCCAAATTTTTTAGCATAATTTGCAGTTATTAAACTTCCGCTATTCAAGCTTGCTTCTGTCACAAAAACAGCTTTTGAAAACCCTGCCACAATCCTGTCTCTTTGCACAAAAGACCATGTTTGCGGCAAAAAATCTCCCTCGTATTCTGAAATTATCAAGCCGTTGTTTTCCAAAATTTCATTGTAAAGTTTTTTTTGGTATTCCGGAAAAATAACATTTATTCCGCAAGGCATCACAGCAATTGTCCTGCCGCATTTTACAGCCGAGGAATGAGCGGCTTCGTCTCCCCCATACATAAATCCGGAAACAATCGTAACGTCCGCGGCCGCAATTTCTGTTACCAATTTTTCAGTCATTCTCCTGCCATAACTTGTTAAACGCCGCGAACCCACCACTGACAAACAGTTCTCAAAAATTTCATTATCCCAATTTCCTTTGTAATACAACTTTTTGGGAGCCAGGCTCCCAATTTTTTTTAACAATTCCGGATATTTTTTATCTGTAATTTTAACTAAACCAATTTCTATCATTTTTTTATTATAGCATAAATAAAAAACACCTGTTAAAAACAGATGTTATTTATTGCCCTGACAAGGGATAGATTTCTAAAAATATTTAAGGTGGGTATCTTCATTCAATAACCACGGTCATTGAAAATTTAGATTCCCTATAAAAAAGTTCGTATAGAAATTATATATGCCAAGGCAAGTTAATTGTAGCTCTTTTGATATTCTAGTCAATACTACGCATCAAATCATCTAAAATGACACCATAGCAACACTGGTTAAATCATATAAAAAGACACCGAAATTCGTGGTAGTTTTAAAGATAATTAACA
>Ga0208246_1000964_pt1 | contig 18503 bp, 15 predicted proteins | sample RifOxyD2_FD_184039 | JGI IMG/M metagenome (GOLD analysis project Ga0208246, IMG submission 184039) | Soil microbial communities from Rifle, Colorado - Rifle Oxygen_injection D2 (SPAdes) | ecosystem: Environmental > Terrestrial > Deep subsurface > Rock core/Sediment | place: Rifle, Colorado... | reverse complement strand
TTCCATACTTGCTTAAATCCTCCTTTTTTAAGGTTTTTTCGTCAGAAAAACATTTTACAAAAGGATGCTGATTTAAGCAAGTTTTTTTATACTAAAATCTTATCCAAAAAAAATGGGTAATGTCGTGCTTATTTGTCTTGACAAAAAAATTATTATAAATAAACTAAATTAGATTAAAAATGTTATGAAAAAAGTTAAATTAGGTATTATAGGTTGCGGTATAGCAGCGAAAAAATTACACCTTACTGCATTAAATCGGTTAAAGGATAAGTTTGAAATTACCGCTGTTTGTAACCACACAGAAAAAAAAGCAAAGGAATTTTCAAAATTGACAGGCGGGGTTCCATATGTACTTGATTATAAAGAATTACTTAAACGTTCCGATATCGAAGCAGTTGATATAGTTCTTCCTATATATTTAAACTATCCGGTCACAAGAGATGCATTAAAATATGGCAAACATGTAATAGTTGAAAAACCGCTCGGAGCTAATTTGCATCAAGCCAAAAAAATGCTTGAGCTTGAAAAAAAATATAAACAAATTGTAGTGCTTTTGGAAAACTATCTTTATAAACCTACACTTATAAAAGCAAAGAAATATCTCGAGGAAGGAAAAATAGGCCAGCCCTATTCAGTGGTGTGGAATAAATGGTCGTGTTTTGATAAGAAAAATAAATATGCACTTACCCGGTGGCGGCAGAAAAATAAACATATCGGGGGATTTATAAGCGACGGCGGTGTTCATTTAATAGCAACGCTGAGGATGTTATTTGGTGAAATAAAACTAAAAAGTTCATTTACAAATTCTGTAAATCCCAAAATCGGTACAATGGATACATTTGGTATGCAATTTATCACTGAAAATGGTATTGATGGGATGTTGACACTATTTTTTTCTGCAAATGGCTGTTCCGAAAATCAATTAAATATATTTGGTTCAAAAGGAACAATGTGCATACAAGGTTATAATACAATAATAATTAAAAAATATGGTAAACCCGAATTCAAAGAAATGGTTGATGACAACGGCGGCCACACAGCGACATTTGAAAATTTTTATAACGCAATCCGAAAGAAACAAAAAGTAATAAGCACATTCACAAAAGGATATAAAGACTTAGAAACTCTATTGAAAGCATTTAAACCTTCGTAATTTGTCATTACGAGGAAGGTCGCCGTGACGACCGACGAAATAATCTCGTCATTCAAGAGATTGCTTCGTTAACACTCGCAATGACGGTCAAGAATTTTTTTAACTCTCTAAATTTTTTATCTTACAACAAAAGATATCAAGGGTTTTCAGCCCGTAGTGCTTAATAAGATAATATTTTAATGAACCCCGTTAGAAAATGTTGTAGGATATTCCCGACAGAGAAATTGAATTATTTTAGAATTATGTAGCTACATTTTCGTATGGGGTGAAACAGTTTAGACATATTCGCATCAAAAATATAATAATATGAATAATAATCAGGAAATGGTCCGTGCAAACGGACTTTTAAAAAAATTCCATAATTTTACTGCGGTAAATAAAATAAACTTTTCTGTTCATAAGCAGGAATGTTTCGGATTTCTCGGTCCTAACGGTGCCGGAAAAACTACTACCGTAAGAATGATTTATTGTTTTCTTGAACCAAGCAGCGGAGAATTGATAGTTTTAGGAAAGAATGTGCTTCACAATCCGCGCGGGATAAAATCGTGTATCGGTGTATGTCCGCAGGAGAATAATCTGGATCCGGATTTACCAGTATGGGATAATTTACGGGTTTTTGCACGTTATTTTGATATTGTCGGAAAAGAAGCCGAAATACGTTGTGAAGAGCTTTTACATTTTGTGGGATTATATGCTAAAAAAAATAGCAATGTTGAAGAACTCTCTGGAGGAATGAAAAGGAGATTGATTATTGCAAGGTCTCTTTTAAATAAACCGGATCTTTTAATTATGGATGAACCAACAACAGGGCTGGACCCGCAGGGAAAACATCAGGTCTGGGAAACAATTATGCAGCTTAAAGATCAGGGGACTACATTTATTTTAACAACACATTATATGGATGAGGCAGCGCATCTTTGCGATAGAATAGTAATAATGGATAAAGGCGAAATTATTATGGAGGGAAAACCGAGAGAACTGGTTGAAAAGAACATCGGTACAAATGTTTTAGAAATTTATTCCGCAAATAAAGAAATAGAAAATTATATCAAAAGCAAAAATTTGAATTATGAAAAAACCAAAACACATTATTATATTTATATCAAGGGCGGAGAGAAAGAACTTGCGGAGATTTCAAATAAATTCGGAAGCGAAATCAGTACTTTACGCATGGCGAATTTAGAAGATGTATTTTTAAAATCCACAGGAAGAGAGTTAAGAGAATGACATCGATATTAAAAAATACCAGTTGGAGATCTTTGCGTGTCTGGCAAAGAAACTTTGACGTTTATTTAGCAACTTGGAAAGTAAACTTTATTCCACCGGTACTCGAGCCCATTCTTTATCTTTTGGCTTTCGGTTTGGGGTTGGGGCAGCTTGTTAAGGACGTTCCGTATAATTCACACCAGATATCTTATTTAGAATTTATTGCGCCGGGATTAATAGCAACGGCAATTATGAATCACGGTTTTTTTGAAACTACGTATGCGTCTTTTGTTAGGATGTATTATCAAAAAACATTTGATGCGATAATGTCCACTCCTCTGACGATTGAGGACGTGGTATTCGGAGAAATACTCTGGGGTGCAACCAAATCGCTGTTTGCCGGAACGATAATGCTAGTAGTTATGTTTTTTTTCGGATTGCTGTCTTTCCCGCTTTCTTTATGGATTTTACCGATTTCATTTATTACCGGAATGACATTCGCGAGTATGGGAATGTGTTTTACGGCAATTGTAAAAAATATTGAGATGTTTAACTTCCCCGTATTTCTATTTATAACTCCGATGTTCTTATTCAGCGGCGTATTTTTCCCGTTATCTACTTTGCCGATATGGGCACAATACGTGGCATGGTTTCTGCCGTTAACTTTTTTAGTGTCATCGGTCAGGGCAATAGGGCTCGGAAGTTTTGGCATGGATATTTTCTTACAGTTATTGGTTTTAATAGTTTTAGCTTTTATCTGTACATTGCTTAGCCTGTCAATGATGAAAAAAAGATTATTGAAATGAAATCAATTCCGGAATTTCCAAATAATAGGCCTATAGAACTTGAAGACAAACCGGTTTTCGACAATTTATTTAAAAAATACCCTCCGGTAATTTCAGATTTTACATTTACCAATATATTAGCATGGAGACATGCCCATAAATTCCGTATTTCATATCTTGATGATTTTTATTTAGTTATTTCACTTGAGGATAATATTTGGCGTATTTATGATCCCATAGGACCTATAGAAAAGAAAGATAAAATTATCAGGAAGTGTTTTACGGCAGCGACTGTTAACAATCCAATCAAATTTGTGATGCTCCCTGAAACCATAGCAGAGTTATTCAAAGGGTCCACAGAATTTTTTCTTGAAGAAGATAGAAATAATTTTGATTATATTTATTTGGTTAAAAATCTCATAGAATTAAAAGGAAAAAGTTTTGACGGCAAAAGGAATTTTATAAAACGTTTCAAAGAGAAATATCAATATAAGTATAAAAAAATGACTAAAAATGATATTGAAAGATGTATTTCTTTTGAAGATGAATGGTGCTTAGCTAGAGATTGTTTTAATGCTGAAGGTTTGGAAAGAGAAAGAGAAGCTATAAATAACATGTTGAAAAATTTTGAATATTTAAATATTAAAGGCGGTATTATCGAAATCAATAATAAGATAGAAGCGGTAAGTTTGGGTGAAATACTTAACGAAGAAACTTTTGTTGTTCATATAGAAAAAGCTAACAACGACTACATCGGTATTTATCAAACAATAAACCAGATGTTTTGTTCCAATGAAGCACTCCGATTTAAATATGTAAACCGCGAACAGGATTTAGGAGTTCCCGGTTTACGTAATGCGAAAGAATCCTACCACCCGAATAAGATGATAAAGAAGTACAAATTAAGAGCGTTAGAAAAATAGTCACGCTCATGATTACACAGATTTCGAAAGACGATTACACAGATACCACAATCGTGCCTTAATCTGTGTAATCTTGTTTTTTATCATGTAATCATGGATTGTCGATTTTTTCGACAATCAAAAATTATCATTAAAATCCTAATTTTCACGTAAAATTTATCTAATTAATTGTGCAATCAATATTAATAAAGATTAGAATTTTTTAATATTTTTTTAATCTTATTTTAATGTATTATTTTGTATTTTTAATATAGAGAATCGCAAAGTTAAAAATTTTTAGGTGCATGGGAGGTGAAAATTAATGTCGTTAAAGAAGCAGGGAATAATTTCAACAACACAAGGGGGAGAATGCCGAATAGTGACAGAAATGGATAAATGGCAATGTTTAGCTTGCCCATACATTTATGAACCGGAGAGGGGTGATCCAACTAACGGTGTACCGCCCGGAACAAGTTTTGAAGATATTCCAGACTATTGGGTTTGTCCGGTATGCGGGATTTCAAAAGACCATTTTGAAAGATTGATGTAAAAATGGATACGGTTAACAGTTCTTAATTAATATATTCAGCATAAAGTACAAAATGTATGCTTAAAAGGGTGAAATAGTGTGTTATAATTATTAAATATAAAAATGATTCAAAAAGAACCTATGAAATATGTAAAGAGCATGGTAGGAGCACAGATGAAGTAAAAAAATGCCCTTTACCAGAACAGTGCAAGGCAAAGCCCGAGACTGCCCAAAAACATGCAGGATTAACATCGGGATAACATATAAGTTCAAGTCAAATATTAAGTTGAAAATGCACAGCCAATTCTGTATAATGGAATTGGCTTTTTATTTATGACACAAGAACAAGTGAGGTTATTAAACTATGACAGATAATAATATTCCGAGTCTAAAGTTAAATAAATATTGGGAAGAGATTTTTCAAGGCGAGACGAAGGATTTATTTGAAAAGAAAATATTGCCGGTATATATTAAAAGATGCAGGTGGTTTGGAAGCAAAGCGAGAAAAATTGAAAATATAAAAATAACTGAAAATATTATTATTGGAGAAAAAGAATCTATTACGCATCTTTTATTTCTTCTTATTAAATATTCCGGAAAAATCCGGGAAATGTATATGTTGCCTGTAACTTTTTCCTCATTGAAAGAAAATATGGATAAAATAAACCCGAGAGGAATCATAACATACTTAATTGTAAATAAACAAAAAGGAATATTATTAGACGGAGTTTATGACGAAAAATTTAAAAAAAATCTCTTATTAATGATAAAAACTAGATGTAAAATAAGAGGCAAAGACGGTGTAATTATCAATTATCCGGGAGAGTTTTTAAGAAAGTTCAGTTTGAAAAATCTGCCGATAAAAAATTCAAAAGTTTTAACTGCCGAGCAAAGCAATACCTCTATATTATATGACAAACATTTATTATTTAAATTATTCAGAAAATTAGACGGAGGCATGAACCCGGATTTGGAAATAGTAAAATTTATTTCAGAGAATACCAATTTTTCAAATGTTCCTCCATTTGCAGGATATATAGAATACAAAAAGAAAAATTCTAAACAGGTAATTATGGGAATGCTTCAGGGTTTTATCCCGAATCGCGGCGACGCCTGGGAATACACAGTTGATTCCATAAAGAAATATTATGAGAAAATATTGAAAAATAAAGTAAAATTTGAAAATTTTAATATACCGCAATCTATATTTGCTACGGAACAAAAAATACCGGGAGTTATCCAAAAACTTATCGGTCAAAATTATATTAATATGACAAAAATATTAGGAAAAAGAACAGGAGAGCTTCATCTTGCGCTTTCTTCTAATAAAAAAGATAAAAATTTTTCACCTGAACCGATAACTTATAGTTATCAAAAAACAGTTGTTTCTTCTATGAAAAGTCAAACTTGCAGGGTTTTTGGATTTCTTAAAGGCCATTTTGATAATTTGAAAGATAATTTGAAAAAAGATGCAAATGAAATATTAAAAAATGAGAGCAAAATCGAAGAATATTATGAAAATTTACTTAAGAAAAAAATTTCCGCAACAAAAATAAGGATTCATGACGATTATCACTTGGGTCAGGTACTTTATACAGGCAAAGATTTTGTAATTATCGATTTTGAAGGAGAGCCCGCAAGGCCATTAAAAGAAAGAAGATTGAAAAAATCGCCAATTAAAGACATAGCAGGCATGTTAAGGTCGTTTCATTATGCAACATACAATGCTTTATTTGTACAGTCTTTATCTGAAAAAGAAATTGCTATGCTTGAACCATGGGCCGAGGTTTGGTATTTGTACATGACAGGTGTATTTTTAAAGGAATATTTTAAAATTGTAAAAAATGCTTCTTTTATTCCTCATAAAAAAGAAGATATTGAAACCATGTTAAATGCATTTCTTATAGAAAAAGCCGTCTATGAGCTTGGTTATGAATTAAATAATCGTCCGGATTGGGTTGTAATTCCCCTTAAAGCACTTCTATATTTTACGAAATAAGAAATATCATGATTAAAAAAAGTAAAGTTTTAATGTTTTTACCAGTTTTTTATATAATTGGTTTTAAATTTTTACTTGCGGAATCTATGACAATGGATACTATAACAAAATATATAAAAAAAAGTTTTCCCAATAGAGTTGAGAGTAAGTTTAAAGGAGAAGATATTAATATAAATATCTCAGGCCTGCTTGATTTTTATAAAAATTTGCCTGTTGACGAACAACCCGAGCAGATTGCCGATTGGGCATTATATTCTGCTATGGCGTTTTTGAAAGGTGATGATAAAACGCAAAATGATTTTTCGAAAAATAAACTGCCGATGCGGATAAAAGATTTCAGAAATTCCGGTTTTTTGTTTTATAATCCCGGACGGTTAGCACAATTAAATAAAAACGAATATATAGCCGTTTTACCTAAAAATAATATTAAACAAGAAGCCATTTTAATAAAATTACTTGATGAAAACAGAAAGAATGATGATTTCTTGAACGGGACGGTACATATAATTGATTTTAGTTACGAAACAAGCAGTCCCACGATTTCGCTTTCTTATGTAAGCAGCAGTAAAATATCGGATTATTATAAGGAAGAAAAAGGATATTTTTCAAAAACAATAAGAAATAGTGTTGATTTTGAAGATTGGATTTCTAAAATTGACGACTTCACACTTTTTAAAGTTGATTCAAAAAACGAAATTACATTGGGCGGCAGAAGAATAGAAAATGACAAAAGGGAAAATGTGACCATTAAGGAAGTTTCAGCAATATATAAAGCATATAATCAAACAAAAAATACAAATGATAAATTACAAAAGATGAGAAGGCAGCAATATGAAGGATATGTAAATTATTTATTATCCGAATTATTGGATAAAGACGATAAATTAAAAGCAGGAGTTAAAAATGGGACTATTAGCCAAACCGATGTAATAAATTTTATTAAAGAAGAAATTCCGTTGAAATCTTTCGAAGAGGTGGAAAAAGGAAATATCGGGTTTTCTTTGGATCCTAAAAAGGATTTTAAAGGTTTTGCCAGAAATATAAGAGAAGCGATAGATGATAGTAAAAGAGCAAATTCCCCGTTTCCGGATTATTTAAAGAGTGCTATATTACAGTACGAGGAAACATTAACGAAAATAGCCGGTTCTTTTGATAAACAGGTTTCTGAAAAATATTTTATATTCAGAAGGCAAATTGAAAAAGAAAAAACGGATTCCGCAACAACAATGAACAGATATTTAGAATCTCTGGATTTTGCCAACTCATACCAGACGGCAAGATATGACGGTCCTATAAAAGGAACCGAGCTTGCAATGAACCTTTTTTATACGGATCTAACTGCAAAAATATGGGCTTTGGATTTTGAATCAAATATTCCTCAAAACATAGTTGGTTTTATCCCGCTAAATAAGATAAAAGTTCCAAAATTGTACTGGGATGACAGCTTGCGTCTTTCAAGTACACGGCTTTGGTTCGGTGTCAAGCAGGAAGGGTATGATATTTCTGCCAATAAGAGAATTGTTTTTTTTGAACCGAATGCAACAAGAATATATGCAGCATCTTCCAATCCGCTTTACCCCGGCAAGGAATCAGAACCAAATTATCAAAGTTCCGAATTTCTTGGCTGGTGGGACAGGCATTATTCTGTCGTTGCGGATTATGAACAGGAATACCATAAATTAAATCAAATTCAAAAATGGTCTATATTATTTAATTTAACCAAAAATATTGAAGGTAATTTGTTTTCTTTTTTAAAAAATGTTGATACCGATAATTCACTTAATTTTGAAACCTGGTATAAAAATAACATTAATTTAAAATGCAAAGTATCCGTTCCTTTTCTTGATAGCAGTAAATACGATACTCAAAATGAATGCCTGTCCAGAATGTCATCCCAGGTTTATTGGATGATGGGACAGCAATTTTTCTATAATGGCGGTGTTTCGCTTGCCTCAGATAAAGAATTAATTATGAAACTATTGCAGAAAAAGAAATTCGGCAATGCTAAAAGTACAGGCAATAAGTTTGTAAGCATAGCGAAGAAAGAAAACAAAGTGGTTGCGACAATATATAAAGAAGAAACCAGGAAATTTAAAGGCAATTCTTTAAAAATAAATGAACCGAAAATATATCAGGACACAAAAACATCAGGTAAATTGGTTGCAATGGATATAGACGTTTCAAACAGCAAATATGGTTCAATCTCGGCAAAACAGGAGAAAAATGAAATAACGCTGAACTGGACTGATGATCAGGGCGGTTACTTTCAAAAAATTATTGACGAGCTTGTTAAAAAAGAAAATGAAGTTGGAAATGTCGGAAATGCAAATTTAGTTGATGATGTTATCAATTCGGGTAAGCTTATAGAAAAAAGTATTTGTATAGAAAAAAATACAAGATATTTTGTAAAATTAAAAAACAAAGATTTTAAATACGGAATTATTGGTGCCAATAATCAATTGAAAAAGGAAAATTATCCGGTAAAATCATCAGGAACTGAAGTTTATTCAAATATTTACGGAATTAAAGTAGCAAATAAGGCTGAAATTAAAAGATATTCGCAGGTAGAAAGATAAATATGGGGATTGGCGTACTGTAAACAGTTTTGTTGTCTATAATATATAAAGAGTTGACAAAAGTGGTAATATTATTTATAATACAAACAGGTTCTTTTAGTGAATTTAATAAAAATTAATTGGGTCAGGAAAAATGTTTGAATTCCTGAGGTTAAGGTTTTGATAGTCGGGCCGCTATCTGTGTTTCTGCATAGATAAGCGGTTTTTATTTTGGTACTGCCAAAAATGTTATGAAGGATAATAAAATAACGACAATAATATTAAGTTTTTTGATAATTATTCTTTTATTTACAATAATTTATTTGGAGGTTTTATATTTTTAGCTAAGGGAATCAATTGGGATATTAAATAATATGAAAAGGATTATTCTGTTTGTTTTGCCGATTTTAATTGTTATTTCGATTGTGTTTGCTATCTTTGGTATTTTTCAGGTGCGGTTTGAAAGAGAAAAACTAATAGACGACTTAAAAAGAAAAGCAAGCCAAGTAGCAGAAAGTATGGATTTATCCGTAAAAAATATTCTTTTAAAAGGCGACACAAAAGGTGCCAATTATATCGTTAATAAGTTTGAAACTCGGGAAAGGTTACAAGGATGTGTTATTTATGACAAAAAGGGACAGATTATAGCAATTACAAAAAGATTTACTGATTGGAAAGAAAAAGAAAAACCATATATTAAAGATATATTGGATAGCAAAATTACACGCGGCAAAATAGAAAAATTTAAGGAATATTCAGTATATAGTTATATTCTTCCAATTTTAGATGATGATGGTAAAATATTAGGTTTGGTTGAGGTTATTTACGATACTTCATATGCTTTTTCAAGATTAACAGATCTCTGGAAGCGCATAAGTATTACCTTGATAACTTTAGTATTATTAATATTTATTATAACGCTTTTCGTACAAAGGCAGATTTTTATTTTACCGGTGGAACGCCTTACAAAATGGTTTCAACATTTTCAAAAAGGCGAAATCAATGAAAAACATCCAATAAAAGAAAGCGGGGAACTCGGAAAACTTGCCAGTGAAGTTGAACAAGTTGCATTAAGTTTAAGAATAGCACGTAAAACGATTTCTGAAAAAGCTCAAACACGGATGCAAAAAGAAGAATTATGGACTGAATTAAAACTTAGAGATCTTGTACACGCAAAATTGGGAGAAAACGCTTTTTTTGTTGTATCAAATAGAGAGCCGTACATGCATGTTATAGATGAAACAACCGGAATTACAAAATGCATAAGTCCTGCCGGTGGTGTAACTACAGCCATAGACCCTATACTTCGCGCTTGTGGCGGAATGTGGATTGCTCATGGAAGCGGTAATGCTGACAGAAAATTTGTAAATTCAAAAAATAAGCTTGGAGTTCCTCCGGAAGATGACAGATATATACTTAAAAGAGTTTGGCTTTCGAAAAAGGAAGAAGAAGGATATTACTATGGTTTCGCAAATGAAGGTCTTTGGCCTTTAAGTCATAATACTCATACACGGCCGATATTCAGAGAATCAGATTGGCAAATGTATAAAAAAGCAAATCAGAAATTTGCTGAAGCAGTTTTAGAGGAACTACCCCAAAATAAGTCTTCGTTTGTGTTCGTTCAGGATTATCATTTTACCCTTCTTGCTAAAATGATAAAAGAAAAAAGACCTGATACAACAATTGGGCTCTTCTGGCATATACCATGGCCGAATCCTGAGGTTTTTTCAGTATGTCCTTATCATAAAGATATACTTGAGGGAATGTTATATTGCGACCTTATTGGTTTTCAGGTGCAGAATCAATGCAATAATTTTCTTGATACGGTCAATAGATTACTTGAGGCCCGTATAGATTCTGAAAAATTTAGCGTAGTGCAGACAGGTAAAGAAACGTTTGTAAAACCTTTTCCTATTAGTATAAACGGATATATCAACAGAACAGGTTATTCCGATATAAAAAAAGAAATAAGTAATATACGTAAAGAATTCGAACTGGATGACAAAATAGTCGCGGTAAGTGTAGATAGAATTGATTATACAAAAGGCATAGTTGAAAGAATACAGGCTATAGATAGATTTTTAGAAAAAAATCCACAATATAAGAAAAAGTTTGTTTTTATACAATTAGGCGCTCCAAGCAGAACTCATATAAAACGTTACCATGATTTAGTTTCCGAAATAGATGAAATAGTTGAAAAATTAAACTGGAAATATATTGACGAGGATTGGAAACCAATAATATATTTGAAACGGCATTTTTCACATGAAGAAATAGCACCATTTTATGCGCTTTCAGATATTTGCATAGTAAGTTCTTTACATGACGGAATGAATCTGGTTGCAAAGGAGTATGTTGCTTCTAAAAGAGATTTAAGCGGTAGCTTGATTTTAAGTAGTTTTACAGGTGCTGCAAGGGAGCTGACCGATGCGATACATATAAATCCATATTCAATAGAAGAATTTGCCGATGCTATAAAATTAGCAATTGAAATGCCGGCCGAAGAGAAAAAAAAGCGAATGGAAAATATGCTTAAAACTGTCAGTGAAAATAATGTATATAAATGGGCCGGTAATATTATAACCGAGATAACCGCTTTAAAAAAATGAAATATTTATTTGACAAATGGAACAGTATAAGTAAAAAAATAAAAGGACTAAAAATATTATTATGCTTTGATTATGATGGTACTTTGACGCCGATTGCAAAAAAACCGGAGTATGCAAAGCTAGATTTCAAAACCAGGAATATTTTAAAAAATGTTTGTAAAAACAAAAAATTTATACTGATGGTAATCTCGGGCAGACCTTTATCTGAAATAAGAAAAATGGTTAAACTTAGAGATGTTATATATGCAGGCAATCATGGTTTTGAAATAGAAATAAAAAAATGCAATTTCGTCCATCAAGAAGCGGAAATAGCGAGCCCAATAATTAAAGAAATAAGAAAAATAATTGAAAACAAAATAAAGATGATTCCCGGGGCATTTGTAGAAGATAAAAAATTTACATTAAGTATTCACTGGCGGTTGGTTAATAAAAAATATTTAAGAAAACTATTTTCAATAATTAAAAATGTCATACATAATAACAAAAAAATTAAATTAACGAAAGGTAAAAAAGTATGGGAAATAAGGCCGAATATCAATTGGGATAAAGGCAAGGCACTTTTGTGGGTTCTTTCTCGCCTTTCTGCAAAACGAGCCGGTTTGCATGTACGCTATCCGTTACTTCCTGTTTACGTAGGTGATGATACAACAGACGAAGATGCATTTAAAGCATTAAAATGTGGAATTACTGTAAAGGTCGGAAAATCAAATAAATCAAAAGCGGGATATTATCTAAAAAGTCAGCAAGAAGTAGTAAAATTTCTAAAAATCTTGAACTAAATATGAGCAATCCATTCCGTTTCTATACACGGTTGAATCTTACAGAGCTTTTAGGTGTAAAAGCTAAAAACCTTGCGGAACTTCTTGAAGGACTTAAGTCTGTCCCAGGTTCATCAATTTACTATCATACTCACCGTTTTCTTCAACAACACCATTTTTTATCCCCGGAACCACCTAATGATTTTGCCTACTGGGTCAGTAATATTTTACAGGAAAATAAGCTTGGCGAACAACTTGCATCAATTGATATAATGCAATTTAAAAAAATAAGTGAATTAAGAGAAGAATTTATATCGGTAATTGAAAAGCATATAAATACAAGTCAAATTATTAGGGAGGCTCCCGGAGGTGCTGAGTTTTATTTTATGAAATCCGTATCATTTATTATACCGACCCGGCAAATTGTAAATAATTTGACAGAGTTTGCAGAAGCGATAAAAAAGGTTTCGATAAATTCAGTTTATTTTCATATGTTTGAGGCCCGTCTTAGATTAGAAAGAGAATATAATGATTTCTCTAATTGGTTTGAAAACGAATTAGGGGAATCGGATCTTGCAAAAAAAATATCGTCCCTTGATTTTTATACACATACCTTGGATTCGTTAAGACAAAAAATTGTATTTTTTATAGAACAGAGGATAAATGCCCAAAATAAATGATTATGTTCCTATAGTCGGTGAAGATATAATTGAAGAGTTAAAAATTATAGGTGAAAAGCTAAAAGGTAAAGTTGTGCAGCATATAAACTCGACATCCGTGGGTGGCGGGGTTGCGGAGATATTAAACAGGATGATTCCGCTTATGAACGAACTGGGGGTGGACAGCAGATGGGACTTAATAAAAGGCGGTGAAAAATTTTTTCAAATAACAAAAAAATTTCACAATGCCCTGCATGGTATGGCGGTTGACATAACCGATGAAGAGTTTGATGTTTTTCTCCAGGTTGAGGATGAAAATATCAAAACAATAAATTTTTACGGTGATATAATATTTGCTCATGACCCGCAAACGGTTGCACTAATAAAAAAGAAATCTGATTTTGGAGACAGTAAAAAATGGATATGGAGATGTCATATTGATGTTTCGTATCCCGAACCGAAAGTATGGAATTTTATAAAACAGTTTGTCTGCCAATATAATGCTTCAGTATTTTCAGCACCCGTATTTTCACAAAATTTACCCATAAAGCAATACCTTATTTCACCGTCTATCGATCCGCTTTCCGATAAAAATAAAGAACTTCCGCCGGAGATTATTAATTCCGTGTTGGATAAACATGAAATTGAAAAGAATAAACCGGTTATAACACAGATTTCCCGTTATGATTTTTTGAAGGACCCTGTTGGAGTAATAGAAGCATTCAAATTGGTAAGAAAACACATTGATTGCCAACTAATTCTTGCCGGTAATACCGCAACTGATGATCCAGAACATGATAAGGTTTTAAGCAAGGTCAAAGAAAAAGCAGCTAACGATCCGGATATCCATATTCTGGTTATAGAACCGTCAAATAACGATATTGAAATAAATGCACTTCAAAGAGCATCTGATATAATAATTCAGAAATCCATTAGAGAAGGATTCGGACTTACTGTTTCAGAAGCATTATGGAAGAAAAAACCGGTTATTGCAGGAGCTGTCGGAGGTATTCCTCTTCAAATTACTCATAAATATTCGGGAATTCTTACTCATACTGTTGAAGGAACAGCATATTGGATTAAACAACTTTTAAACAGTCCGGAATATGCAAGAAAACTGGGTGAGAACGGACACGAGCACGTGAAAAATAATTTTCTAATAACAAGGCATTTAAAAGACTATATTCTTCTTTTCGTCTATTTATATTATAATCAGGACATTATTCATTTATAACAGGAAAAAATCATACTACAAAATTTTCATTGAAACCTGCCAAATTATTATAAAATCTAAGAAATTGGTTGACAGAAAGCCATAATTTAATATAATTAAATAATATACACTAAAAACGGCATAAATTAGTCATTTCATTTCTAATTTAACCAGAAATATGTGACTTCTATTTGTTGTTTGGAGGATTTTTTATGTTCGAAGGTAGTTATGTAGCAATAGTTACGCCATTTAAGGATGGAAAAATTGATTTTGAAAATTTAAAAAAACTCATAGAATTTCATATCAAAAATGGCATAAATGGAATTGTCCCTTGCGGTACAACCGGCGAATCGGTAACACTTTCGTACGAGGAACATGAACAGGTAATAGATTTTGCTGTGCAAACCGTTGCCGGCAGAATCAAGGTTATTGCAGGAACAGGTTCAAACAGTACCACTGAAACACTTGAAATGACCGCTTTTGCTAAGAAAGCCGGTGCTGACGGTGCTTTATTAGTTGCGCCATATTATAATAAACCTACACAAAAAGGACTTTACCTTCATTTTAAAAAAGTGGCAGATGAAGTTGCTATCCCAATAATGCTGTATAACATAATGTCAAGAACTGCAGTAAATATAGAACCGGAAACGGTTGCAAAATTACACACTGATTGTAAAAACATAGTTGCGATAAAAGAAGCAAGCGGTTCCTTGGAACAGATGACAAAAATTCAGATGCTTTGTCCGAAAATAGATATGCTTTCCGGTGACGATGCTCTAACGCTTCCGCTAATGTCAGTAGGCGGGAAGGGTGTTGTATCGGTTGTTGCAAACATAATTCCGAAGGAAGTATCAGACATGGTATCAGCATATCTTAAAGGCGATATTAAGAAAGCAAAAGAAATTCATTTTAAAATATTTGATTTAACAAAAGCGATGTTTATTGAAACAAACCCTATCCCGGTGAAAACTGCGATGGCACTTTTAGGTCTGTGTTCGGATGAACTTCGCCTGCCGATGTGCTCTATGGAATACAGAAATAAAGAAAAATTGATAAAAGCGATGAACGATTTTGGATTGAAAGTGAAATGACCTCACCTCAAATACTTGCTTCCCTAATATTTATTTTAATGTTTATTGCTATAATAGCGGAAAAGTGGCATAGATATATTTCTGCACTAGCCGGCGCATTTTTAACAATAATATTGGTACTAAAAAACAAAGAAGCAATAAGCTGGGTTTTAAATTTGAAGGAAATATTCCGTCCCAATTTTTGGATAATAAAAGGAATGCAGGATGAACATTCTCACGGCATAAACTGGCAGACGATAATATTTATTGCCGGTATGATGGTAATGGTGGAAGGGCTTGCAAGAGTAGGTTTTTTCAGATGGTTGTGTCTTTTTATAGCAAAACTGGTTAATTATAAAATAATTCCGATATTTATATCATTTATGATAATTTCAGGTTTTCTATCAATGTTTATCGATAGTATTACAGTTTTACTTTTTATCTCGTCCGTGACTATAGAAATCGCGCGTCTTTTAAAATTTGATCCGGTTCCGGTAATTATTGCGGAAATATTTGCCGCAAATGTAGGCGGCAGCGCGACGATGAGCGGTGACCCGCCCAATATTATAATTGGAACTTCGTTTGGTTTTACATTTTTTGATTTTTTGAAAAATACAGGTGTCATTGCATGGATTTGTATGATTTTTACGATTGGATTTTTCTACTATTCATTTAAAAAGCAACTTTCAGTAAAACAGCAAAAAATCGGAAAATATCCGGAGCCTAAAGGAGCAATTACTCATAAAGAATTATTTACTACTTATACGATTTTATTTATAGTAATAGTAGTGCTAATAGTAACTCACGGATGGACCGGCCTTACCGTCGCATTTATCGGCTGTATTGCGGCCGTTCTCACTTTACTTTTTGCATATAAATCATATAGTAAAACTATCAGACGAATTGATTGGAAAACGCTACTGTTTTTCATCGGACTATTTATTTGTGTCGGTGGTTTGGAGTATACCGGCGTATTAAAAATTCTTGCCGACTGGATTGGAAATGTTTCCAAGGGCAATGGATTTCTCATGGTTTCGATTATTTTATGGACATCGGCATTCGCATCTGCAATAGTTGACAACATTCCGTTTGCCGCGACAATGGTTCCCGTAATCTTTAATCTTTCCCAAAATGGTGTTCCTTTACAAACTTTAAGCTGGTCGCTTGCATTAGGAACCGATATCGGAGGAAACGGAACGCCGATAGGTGCATCGGCAAATGTTGTTGGAATTGCGATTGCAGAAAAGAAGGGTTATAAAGTCGGCTGGATAAGATATTGTAAATACGCAATGCCTGCGATGATAATAGTTGTAGCACTTTGTAATTTATATTTATATATAAGATATTTTTAAAAAATGATTACACAGATTTCGAAAATAGATTACACCGATTAAAACCAACTCTTTCAAAAAATCTGTGTAATCGTAGTGTGAGGTAAAATAATGATTAAAATAACTGTTCCAGGTGCTGCAGGCAGAATGGGTAAAACGATAATTGAAAAAATTCTTGCAGATCCGGATTTGTTACTCACCGGTGCGGTAGAATTTAAAGGACACATGTCTGTCGGGGATCCGGTAGGAAAAATAGAAATCACTGACGATTTAACCTCCGCTGCAAAAGAATCAGACGTTGTTATTGATTTCACAAGCCCGGAGACGACACTGTACCATTTGGAAGTGATGCAAAAAATTAAAAAAGCGTTTGTAATAGGTACAACCGGAATTCCGGAAGTTGGAATTGAAAAAATAAAAGTTGTTTCCAAGGAAATACCTATTGTGTTTGCGCCTAATATGTCTATTGGAGTTAATTTATTGTTCAAGCTTGTAGGTGATATTGCAAATGTTCTATCAAACTATGATATTGAAATAATCGAAGCTCATCATAATCAGAAAAAGGATGCGCCGTCCGGAACCGCACTTAAAATTGCTGAAATACTTTCTAAAAAACTTAAACTGTCTCAGATTTACGGTAGATCCGGAAATGTGGGCGCGCGTAAAAAAGAAATTGGTATTCATTCTGTTCGTGCAGGCGATATAATCGGCGACCATACTGTGATTTTTGCAGGCCCCGGTGAACGTATAGAGATAACGCATCGCGCACATTCCCGCGAAACGTTTGCTGCCGGTGCAATAAAGGCCGCAAAATGGATAGTTGATAAAAAACCCGGACTCTACACCATGCAGGATGTCTTAGGACTGTAAGCAATTATTATATTTAGATTTTGTAGTTGCCGAGCTTTGCGCTTTTATGGTTCAGAATATCGCGTAACAATCTCGTTTAAATCATGATTATTAAATTTAATAAAAAACCGTCAAAAGTTGTTGCGATCGGATTAAATTATATAGACCATGCTAAGGAATTGAACATGAAAATTCCTGACGAACCCATAATGTTTATAAAACCGCAAACAGCCGTCATCTGGAACAATGAAAAAATAAAATATCCTAAAATGTCAAAACAAGTAGATTATGAAGCGGAGCTCGCGGTTGTAATCGGAAAAAAATGCAAGAATATTTCTGAAAATAAGGTAGAAGAATATATTTTAGGTTATACTTGTCTTAATGATATAACTGCTCGTGATTTACAAAGAAAAGATGGTCAATGGACCAGGGCAAAATCTTTTGATACATTTTGTCCGATTGGTCCGCATATTGTTACTGGAATCAATCCAAATAATTTAAAAATTGAATGTTATTTAAACGGGGAGTTAAAGCAATCATCCAGTACGAAAAATTTGATATTCAAAATAAAAAAACTTGTTTCATTTATATCGCAGGTTATGACACTTGAAAAATACGATGTAATTGCAACCGGTACTCCGGTTGGTGTCGGTCCTGTAAAAATCGGCGACAAAATTGAAGTAAAAATCGAGAAAATCGGTGTGCTTACAAATTATGTAATTTAGTTAATTTAAGCTGTCTTACTGAGCGAACAGACTGACTAGACTCAAGTTGTTAGTGCAACACTTGATCTGATATAATATAATCAGAAAAAAGGAGTTGCATATGACACACTATCCCAGGTTAAATAGTAACGAACGCGAAGAAATCAGTATTGGAATAGCC
>Ga0208246_1000960_pt1 | contig 18563 bp, 13 predicted proteins | sample RifOxyD2_FD_184039 | JGI IMG/M metagenome (GOLD analysis project Ga0208246, IMG submission 184039) | Soil microbial communities from Rifle, Colorado - Rifle Oxygen_injection D2 (SPAdes) | ecosystem: Environmental > Terrestrial > Deep subsurface > Rock core/Sediment | place: Rifle, Colorado... | reverse complement strand
ATCAAGGTTCAGAAGAGCCATTAAAATTTATTCATTTGATTTATCAGCCAAAAACTAAAGCTAAAGAAAAAATTGCTTTAGTCGGTAAAGGTATTACTTTTGATAGCGGTGGTTTGAATATCAAAGTCGGTGATGGTATGACAGATATGAAAGTAGATATGGCGGGGGCGGCCACTGTCTTGGGAGTATTTAGTGTCATCGCTGGTTTAAAAATTAAAGCAGAAGTTCACGGCATTATTGCTGCTTGTGAAAACATGCCTTCTGGTAAAGCCATTAAGCCTGGTGATGTAGTCAAAAATATGCAAGGCAAAACTATAGAGATAGGAAATACTGATGCTGAAGGTCGTGTCACTTTAGCTGACGCTTTAGCTTACGCGCAAAAGCAAAAAGTAGATACTATTGTAGATTTAGCTACTTTGACTGGCGCTTGTATTGTGGCTTTAGGATCTAGCTACGCAGCCTTGTATGCTAATCAGGATGTGCTAGCTAAAGATTTATTAAAAGCCGCAAGTAATAGTGGAGAGAAAATTTGGCGTATGCCATTGGCGCCAGAGTATAAAGAGTTAAACAAAAGCAATGTGGCTGATATTCGCAATATTGCTAGTGCCAGAGGTGGAGGATCTATTACCGCCGCTTTGTTTTTACAGGAGTTTATCGTCGGTGATACAGCTTGGGCGCATCTAGATATCGCAGGCCCAGCCTACGCCGAAAAGCCTTTAAATGCCTATACGCCTATTGGTGGTGTTGGTTTTGGTGTCAGGACATTGCTAGAGTGGTTGCAGCATCACACAGGAATTCGCTTTGGCGATAGAAAGTGCTAAAATCGAACGAATGTGCGATTTCTATCGTCGCATGACTCAAGAAATTCTTCTAGAACAATTGCGAGAAGCAATGGTTTTAAAATTCTAGATTCTCCAAACCGCAATAGAAAGGAGGTGAGAGAAATGCAAAAGATGCAGTCGAAGCAACAACAGCTGATCATCGCGATCAAGCCGTTGCCGAAGCTGAAGGTGCTTTGCAGCTGTCAGCGTCCCAGCAATTGCCACTAGCGTGGCATTCACGGGGCTAAGGAAAAGTGTTATACTTTCCTTAGCCCCATTTTAATTTTCTATGTATAAGATTATTCAAAAAATTTGTGATGATATAGTTAATAAGTATAACCAAGACAAAAATGTCCTGGGTATTATGTTATTTGGATCCGTAGCACGAAATAAATTTGATCAGTATTCTGATGTCGATATATATATTCTTTTAAATAATAAGGGCAAATTTTTAAGAAATAATTTTTTGACAGATGGAGTAAGAGTGGATATTATTTTCAATACAGTAAAAGAGGCGGAAGCATATCTTAAAGAAGATAAGAGTAGTGTCAAGAGGATTACTTCGCATATGTTGGCTTACGGAAAAATTTTATTTCAAAGAAAAAAATATTTGGAAATAATTAAATCTGTTGCGGAAAATAATTTAAAGTTGAAAACTAGATACAAAAAGGATGAGATTTTAATGCATAAATATTCGATAGATGATTTTTGGGGTGAGGTTCAGCGAGATATAAAAAATAAAGACTATCTGGCCTTTGGGTTAGATAGTCAATTGCTAATAAATAACATTTTAGAATTATTTCTTAAATTGAACGGAGAATTTTTGCAACAGCCAAACGAAACGGCACAATTTTTAAAGAAATTAGATGAAAAATTCGCACATTGTATGGAAAATTTTTATGAAGAAAGCGACATACAAAAGAAAAAAATACTTCTCGCAGAGTTAGTAAAATATATTTATAAAAAATCTGGCGGCCCATTACCAAAGATGTGGGTTTTAAAAGATTTATGATAGAATTAATAGCTCTTTAGTAGGTTATTTTTATTTTGTATTATATTTACTAGTAGCTTTAGCTAAACCATCAGTGATAATGTCTTCTAGAGCTTGGCAGCTTAAGGCTAAGATTTTAGGAAGTTGTTTTTTTTGAGTAGCATTGAATTTGAGTAAGACAAACTTTTCGGCTACTCCTAGCTGTGGGCCAAGACCTAAACGTAGACGAATAAAGTCCTGTCCTCGCGTCTGCGGGGATCTTAGATATTGAATGATAGAAGTTAAGCCATTGTGTCCACCAGAAGATCGGTCATAGGCTATTTTTAAAGTGCCAAAATCAAAAGCTAAATCATCATACGCGACAATGATATCTTCATTTCGTAGTTTAAAAAACTTTTTTAAGTGGGCAACAGCTTGACCGGACTCATTCATAAAGGTCAAAGATTTAGCTAAGATGATTTTTTCAGCACCGATTTTTAGGTCTGTAATTTCTGCTTGTAAATCTTTATGTTTTTTCCAGCTTAAATTATTTTGCTTGGCAAAATTATCTACTACTAAATAGCCAAAGTTATGGCGAGTAAATTCATAATCTGGACCAGGATTTCCTAAACCAATTATTAATTTCATAGGATTATTTCTTAGTACCCCTTCTGCCGTTTCCCCGGCATCCGCCGGGGAAATCGTCTTCTCCCCCTTCCCCGCCTGCGCGGGGATCTAGGGGAGACCGAGAGGGGGTATATTAGTTTATATCTTGTTTGTTTTGCGATTTGGCGACGTAGATTTTCATCGGTACGCCTTTAAAGCCAAATTTATAACGTAAGTTATTTTCAATAAATCTTAAATAAGAAAAGTGTAAATAAGCCTTAAAATTCATTTTTACTTCAAAGGTTGGGGGATTGACGCCAACTTGTTTCAAAGTATGGATATAAGGATGATTGACGCCACGACCACGAGCTGGTTTGTGTTTTTTGATGATGTTTTTTAAGAATTTACTTAAAGGATTATCTTCAATTTTTTTGAATTTTTCGTGATAAATTTCCACTACTAGAGGCAAAATTTTATTGAGGTTAGTTTTGTCAGTGGCAGAAATATAAAGAATCGGTGCCCATTTTAAGAAAGGGTAGTTGCCATAGTAATATTCCGTATATTTTTGAGCAGTATCAGTGTCTTTGTCTGGCACTAGATCCCATTTATTAGCGATGATAATTACACCAACATTAGATGTTACTAATTCATCGGCTAATTTTTTATCTTGAAAACTTACTTTTTGATTAACATCAGTGACGAATAAGGCGATATCCGCTCGGTGAATGCTGCTAAAGCTTTGTTTGATACTCTCGGTTTCAAAACTATCTTTACTTTTACTACTTTGTCTTCTGACGCCGGCCGTGTCAATAAAAGTAATTTTTTGTTCATGATATTTTAGCTCGATATCTTGAGCATCACGAGTGGTGTGAGGGACAGGAGAAACGATCATCCGGTTTTGGCCAATCAAGGAATTGATCAGCGATGATTTTCCGACATTTGGTTGGCCAATGATAGCGACTTTTATTTTAGCTTCTTCGTGTTTGATTTTTTTACCAGAACGAGGTTTTTTATTTTTTTTCAAAGTAGCCATGACAGCATCTAATAAATCTCCACTGCCGACACCATTGGCCGCCGAGACTGGGTATGGCTCGCCGACATTGAGACGATAAAAGTCGGCTAGATTAAAACGTAGGCGATTATTATCTATTTTATTGACTGCTAAAAGAATTGGCTTTTTTAATTTTTTGAGCGTTTTTAAGATTTCTTGATCGCCAGGCATGATGCCAGTTTTACCATCAGCCACAAAGATAATCAGATCAGCCTCGGCGACGCCAAGCATGATTTGTTTACTAATTTCTTTATCGATAAAATTAGCGTCTTCATTAAAACCGCCAGTATCAATTAGCTCAAAATCTATGCCACCCCAAGAGCAAATACCATAATTACGATCGCGAGTCGTGCCAGCGACAGTGGAAGTAATGGCTTTTTTTTCCGATAAAAAACGGTTAAACAAAGTGGATTTGCCGACATTGACTCGTCCTACTAAAGCGACTTTCTGTAAGTTTGCCATATAATTAAGGTATTAAAAATTTAAAATTTCAATAGTGGAGCTAGTAGTAGAGGCGGTCGAGGAGCTTAAGGCATTTGGGTCCATGGTCGGGACGATTTCGGCACTAGCATCAATGATTTGGTCGGAGCCTAAAATAATCAAAAAGTCTAGTTGGGCATCGTTGTTATTCTCATCTTTAATTTGCCAGTTTTTTACCACCACCGAATTTAAGTATTCCAAAGGAATATTTTTTTCTATTTTCGTATTAAAGACAGACTCTAGCATTTTTTTAGTCTGTTCTTTGTCTTTAGTGTATTCGTAAATAACTGTGCTAATTTTATCTTGTTTTTCGGCGTTACCATATTTTAAGACTTTATAGCCCATGTAGTCTAGGTAGTTGACGGCTTGCAAAGCCAGGCCAGGTACAGCAGTACCATTTTGAATTACTATCTTAGGGTTTTCTAAAGTGACATCTTTGGCATGTAAAATGTTTTTGATTAATTGTTGGATGGCCTGAAAATTACCACTGATTGGTTGTAAAATATAGGCGCCATCCATTGAGATGCCAGACTTTAAGAAACCGCCTGGTCGGTCGTCAATTGATTGGCTAATAATATCTTCGTTTTTTAAGCCCTTAGCTAGATGTACCAGTTTGACCGCTTCCCATGGCTCTAGGTTTGTTTGTGTGTATTGATTGAGCAGAGAAAATAAAGCCGTGATTTTTTTGGGATTTATCAAAGTATTGAAAGAAATAATTTTTTCTTTCATGGCCGTCAAGATTTTTTGCTGTCTTTTACTACGAGCAAAATCAGAGCCTTCGCCATTATTGCCGTGACGAGAGCGAGCAAAACGTAAAGCGTTGAGACCAGCCATTTTTTGTTCGCCTGCCTTAAAGGCTACTTCTTGATATTTAAAGTCTTCAGTGGGAAATTGGTAGTCAGTAAAGCTCTTATCAACCGTCACCTTGATACCGCCAATGGCGTCAATAATTTCGACAAAGCCTTGAAAATCTACAGCAGCAAAATAATGAATCGGTATGTCAAAAGTTTTGGAAACCACTTCTTTTAAATACTCGGCGCCTTGGTCATTTTTTTGTTTGCCTATAGTATAGACGCTATTTATTTTTTGATAGTTATTTGGAGCAATCAGTACGATCATGTCGCGTGGCAAGGAGATAAAAGAAGCTTGTCGGGTTGTGGGTTTGAAGCTCACTAAAATAATCGTGTCAGTCAAATATGGACCACTGTGGCCAGGACCGCCCATGCCAACTAATAAAAAGTTAATGCGATCTTCTTTTTCACCGTCTAAATATTTTTCACCCGGAGCAACAATGTTGATAATCTGTCTTAATAAGTAGCTATTTTTTATACCAGATAAAAAACCATTATTACCAGCTGCCAAACTACGAGCTAGGATACTCAAAATAATAATAGCAAAAATAAAAAAATAAGATATTTTCTTTCTTTTTTTATGATTAGTATTTTTATGATGGTTTTGGTGAGAAGAATCAATGTTTTCATAATGGGGGCTGTGTTCTGGTTCAGAACTTAAAAAATTGATTTTCTTTTTTGTAAAATCAGATTGCTGCATTTTTAGCTTTTTAGCTTTAATTTTTAGCGTGTATTTTATCTTGATTATACTAAAAATGACACTCTAAGTCAACCCCGTTAGATAATGCTTATCTAACGGGGTCAACCACGGGATAAACTCAATTTTTAGGTAAAAAATAGGTTTGCTTTTCTCTTTGTCATTGTGTATAATAAGTCTGTTTATTAATAAAAGCCTTAAAAAATATGAAAAATGAGCCAAATCCAAAACAAGTAGAAACCCCAGATTTGAATTTAAATAATTTTTCTCATGACCAGGACAATTTTATTTTAGCGGCTATGAAAAAATTTGGTTTATTTATTTTTGAAATAGTTAAAGTAGTTTTGATTTCTTTAGCGATTATTTTACCGGTGCGCATGTTTTTGGTCCAGCCTTTTTATGTCGAGGGTGCTTCGATGGAGCCAAATTTTTATGATAAAGAGTATTTAATTATTGATGAACTTTCTTATCGTTTCCATGCGCCTGCCAGAGGTGAAGTAGTGGTATTTCGTAATCCAGATAACAACAAACAATATTATATCAAGCGCGTAATAGGTTTGCCCGGCGAAACAGTAGAAATCATTAATGGCAAGGTGTCGATTAACGGCAAAGAATTAAATGAAACTTATATCGATAATTTATCTGGCCAAAGTTTTGCTCAATTAACTGTGGGTCAAGATGAATATTTTGTTTTGGGGGACAATCGTCCAGTTAGTCGAGATTCCCGTGTTTTTCAAGCTTTACCAAAAAAATTAATCATTGGCCGAGTATGGTTTCGTGGTTGGCCAGTAGATAGAATTTCGACTTTTAATTTACCCGAATATAAATAATTAAAAATATTATGCCAAAAGTGAAAAAAGCAAGCAAAAGTGTCATTAAGCTCGTTAAGGGCATGAAAGATATTTTGCCCAATGAACAAGTTTATTGGGAATTAATTAGAAATAAAGTCAGTGCTGCTGCTCGCGATTATGGCTTCCAATATATTGATACACCAGTTGTCGAAGCTACCGCTTTATTTAAACGGGCGGTTGGTGAAGAAACTGACGCTGTCTCTAAAGAAATGTATTCTTTTGTCGATCAGGGCGGAGAAAAATTATCTTTACGTCCAGAAAATACCGCTGGCGTAGTCAGGGCTTATATTGAGCACGGCATGCTCAATTTACCACAGCCAGTAAAATTATTTTATTTTGCACCTCAATTTCGTCATGACAAACCACAGGCCGGTCGTTATCGTCAATTTTGGCAATTTGGTTTTGAAGTATTAGGAGAAAATGATCCCATCGTTGACGCTCAAATGATTAGCTTGTCTTATTTTATTTTACAAGAGCTCGGTCTTAATGTTGAGGTGCAAGTTAATAGTATTGGTGATGATAATTGTCGTCCAAAATACATGAAGACTTTGGTTAATTACTATAAAGATAATAAAAAAGATTTGTGTCCAGATTGTCAGAAACGTTTATTGCACAACCCTTTACGTCTTTTGGATTGTAAAGTAAAAAAATGCCAAGATTTAGCCAAAGACGCGCCACAGACCGTTGACCATCTTTGTGATGAGTGTAATAAACACTTCACCTCTGTTTTAGAGTATTTAGATGAGTTAGATGTTAAATACAATTTAAACTCCAAAATTGTCAGAGGTTTGGACTATTATACTAGAACGGCTTGGGAAATAGTGGAAACTAGTGAGGAAGGTAAACTAAATGCTTTAGGTGGTGGTGGACGTTATGATGATTTAGTTTATTTGATGGGCGGTCGACAAACACCAGCGATTGGTTTTGCTTGTGGTGTGGAACGTATTATTAATAAAATGAAAGACGTCAAAGCGCCTTTACCAGAAAACTGGCGTCCAGATGTCTATGTAGCGACCTTAGGTCCAGAAGCGAGAAAAAAAGCTTTACATTTATTATTAGAGTTAAGAAAAGAAAATGTTTCGGTCTCTGAAGATTTAGCTAAAACAGGTCTAAAAGGTCAGCTAGAGTCAGCTGATAAAAAAGGCGCGCGTTTTGCTTTGATCTTGGGTCAAAAAGAAATCGTTGACGGTACGGTCTTGATTCGTGATATGGAAAATGGTGTGCAAGAAGTAGTGGATATTAAAAAAGCTGTCAAAGAGGTGCAAAAAAGGCTAGAGCATCATTTGATCGCTAAAGTCTTGAAAAAGAGTAAATAATTGGTGGCTATTGATTTTTATTGTGGTTTGTATTATTATCATAATATATAATATGCAATTTTTGTTTCAGAATTTTACTAAATTATTCAGGCCAAAGCTTAATAGAGAGGAGCTATTGGCTTATTTTGATAGATTACCAGAAGCCATTCAGGTTAGTTGGATTAGAGAGGGTAAATTTATTGTAGGCACTGTGATGTTTGGTAAAGAAAAGTTTACTACTCAAGGCAGATCAGCTGATGAATTTATTGACACAGTCAATGATGCTTTATTAGCCATACACGATATACCGAAAGAATATTTTGATATTTTAGCGATTAAAAAATTTATTCCAAATGCAGATGAATACAAAGCTTTGAATAATGTAGCTATTAAAGAAAGATCAAATACAAATTTTTTATTAGCAGAACAAAGAAAACCAGTGATGGCTTAGAGATATTACTGTTATGGGTGAATATGCAAATGTCAAAATTAAAAAGTTGTTAAATTTTATTAAACGTCTAGTAAGTCATAATAAAGATTTACAATTAGTCCAAGGTGGGCGGCATAATTATTTAGTTAAATATCCATTTTGGTCTAGACCATTTCCTATACCTTTTAAGCAGAGAATAGTTAGTAAATTTATAGTTAAAGATTTAAAAGAAGCTTTAGTGAAAGATAATATTTGTACAGAAGAAGAATTTGATAATGAGTTTAAATAATTTTGAAGAGTTTTAATAAACCCCCGCTTCGCGGGAGTTTAGTTCTAATCTTAGCTAAAAAATCAACCTCGCAGGTTGGTTTTTAAATTGCCATTGACAGAATGGTTAATATGTAATATATTTCCATATTAATTGGTTCATTGATATTTTACTTGTAAATATAGCCTCAGCGTTTAATTTAGAATTTAAACATCCTAACTTGTGCACTGTGGCTATATGGAAATCAGTAAAAAAGGAAAGGATGGTTCCATGTCTTCCAATGCGTCACCACCCACCATGACCGATGATCAGATCGATGAGGCTGTCGCCATTTTCCGTGCTCAACTGAACAGATGTCGTGGTTCGCATCTAGCGACTGTGGTTCAGCAAGTACTTGGACAATCTGACCTTGGACATGAACTAGTTAGTGTTTTTACCAAAAGAATCTATGAGGTGACTGCTCGCGGTTAATTGCTGACCGTTCACTGTATAGCAAGTAAATCTCGACTACGGCAGGTCTCGTCTTAATTCACTCGCACTCGAGTGGAAAGAGACGAGGCCTCCTTTTTTTATTTTAGTCATTTTTAATTCCCCGCGAAAGCGGGGAAGGGGGAGATTAAAGAGGGGGTTATCCACAAAAAAGTGACCTTGACTTTTGTCAAAAAATTTGTCATTATAATGGTAAGAATATGGAAAGAAATTGCCTATATTCCTTTTTAAAAAATTTAGAAAGTGAGGTGCATCCAAGTGTTGGAAGTCAAACGCAAAGATAATGAATCTTTTGAAAACATGGTTCGTCGTTTTACCAAAAAAACTATTCAAAGTGGTAAGATTTTACAAGCTAAAAAGGTTCGTTTTTATAGCAAAGATAGCTCAAAACGTAAGCAAAAAGAAAGTGCTTTACGTCGTTTAGACATGTCAGGCAAAGTAGAATATTTGAAACGCATTGGCAAATTAGACGATTTTCTCACCAAACGTTACGGTAAATAATTAAGGCATTATTATCAGATCCCCGCGTCCGCGGGGATCGGTAGTGCTAGATAGAGAGATAAAATATTTTATGTCTTTAGCACAAAACATTGAAATAGATTTTAAAAATGCCCTCAAGGAAAAACAGGCCCTAAAATTGTCTTTATTAAGGATGTTAAAAAGTGCTTTAAAAAATGAGGAGATCGCCAAAAAACAAGCCGCACTTAACGATGAAGAAGTAATGGCAGTTTTACGTCGCGAATTAAAGAAAAGACAAGATTCCATCTTAGCTTTTAGCAGTGCTGGCCGTAATGATTTAGCTGATCAAGAAAAAGCCGAAGCAGAGATTATTAACGCTTATTTACCAGCCTTAATGGCAGAGGTTGATATTGCTAAAATTGTTGATAGTGTTGTTGCTTCTGGAGTAAATGGTTTTGGCTTAGTGATGAAAGAAGTGATGGCTCAAACTAAGGGTCAGGCCGATGGCCAATTAGTACAAAAGTTAGTCAAAGCAAAACTTGCTTTATAATTTATAAAAATAAAAACATTACCATGCTTAAATTAAAGAAAATAACTGTTTTTCTAATTATTTTATTAGCAGTTATTTTTTTGTTGCCAAAAGATTTGCTAGCGCAAAGCAATAGTGTGACCGGTGTAAATGATCTGACTAACGCTGGCGTCAATTTGGGACAAACAGACTTAAAACAAGTGATCGCTAACATTATCAATATTATTTTAGCGTTTTTAGGAACACTAGCAGTGCTATTATTTCTTTATGCGGGTTATTTATGGATGACGGCCAATGGTGAGGCAGCGAAATTAGAAAAAGCCAAAAAAATCATGGTGGACACGGCGATTGGTTTAGCGATTACTTTAGCTGCTTACGCCATTGCTAGCTTTATCTTAAAAGCTTTATTTGATGGTACGTTTGGCAATGGTAACGGCAATGGTAACGGCAATGGTGGTGGCTATCATGGTGGTATTGGCATCGGTAATGGCATCATCGAAAGTCATTACCCAATGCGTAATGCTGAAGATATTCCTCGCAATACTAATATTTATATTACTTTTAAAGAAGCTATTAAACCCGAAGACTTGTTATTTACTGGCGGTGATTGTGATTATAATGCCTGCGCTAAAATAGATAATCTTATTTTAAAAAATAATGCCGATAACACAGTTTTTGATAACAATTCTTTGCAGGCTACCTTAAGTGATGATCATAAAGTTTTGGCTTTGAATCCATTTGCTGGAGATGTGGGTAATTATTTAGGCTCGGCTAACCAAAATACTAGCTATAACTTTGCTTTGTCCAATGAGATTAGTAAAGATAATGGTGAAGCCGCTTTTGGCTTAAATGGCTATGACTGGAATTTTACTGTTAATGAAGAAGTTGATTTGACACCACCAAGTGTCGTCTCGGTAATACCACAAGCCGGTAGTACTAATGCTCGTAATACTATCGTGCAGGTGAATTTTTCCGAAGGCGTAAATCCACTTTTAGCTAGTGGCGTTTATCCTAGTTTTACTAATATCAATGTCAAGCAAGCCAATATTTTAAATGGCACTTATCGGATAGCCAATCAATATAAAACTGTTGAATTCGTCACTGATAGTTTGTGTGGTACGAACTCTTGTGGTGGAAATGTTTATTGTTTACCAGCTTCGGCTAGCTTGACGGCTACTGTCACCACCAATATCAAAGATATGGCCGACAATGTTTTGGTTAGTGAGTATAGCTGGTCATTTAATACTAATGATACGATTGATTTAGTGCCACCAAAAATTATTTCCATGGAAGACGATAATGCCGTCGCTACTGATGCCCCGATTAGCGTCACCTTTGATAAAAGTTTAATGACCGCTTCTGTCAATAGCGATAATATTGCTTTTGTGGAAGTGCCAAGCAATTTGATTAATTATTGGTTGAGTGTAGTGAGTGGGGAAACAATTAAAATATCTCATGATCGTTTGAAGTCTTATACTGCTTATCAGCCGACTTTAAGTTCAGATATCAAAGATGTTTATCAAAATTGCTTTCAGCCTTGTCGTTGTCAGGATCCAAGCGGTAGCTGTAGTTGTAATACAGATAATAGTCCAGCTTGTCAATCTGGTTTAAGTTGCCAAGGTCAAGCTAATTAATCTAATTAGAAAGTCAATAAAAATAAAAATTTTTAGCTTATATTATCATGAATAAAAAACTTTTTTGGTCCGTCACAAGCTTTTTTACTTTAATTCTCTTTAAAGTCAATTTGGTTTTAGCTCAAAGTAATGATGTGACAGGAGTAAATGACCTGGCAAACGCTGGTGTCAATCTTGCTCAATCAGACCTGAAACAAGTGATTGCGAATATTATCAATATATTTTTAGGTTTTTTGGGAGTTTTGGCTGTAGTCTTGATTTTATATGCTGGCTATTTATGGATGACTTCTCGTGGCGACGAAGAAAAAATAAAAACCGCCAAAGGTATCATTGTCAGTGCGGTGATTGGCTTGGTGATTATTTTGTCTGCTTATGCCATCGCCAGTTTCGTTTTAAATAAATTATATGAGGCCACTAATCCTAATGGTAATGGTGGTGGCAATGGTAATACCATTATTAATCCGATTGTAGTGCCGCCCGAGTGTCCAGAGCCAGCTGATGATTCAGTCAAAATTTGTAAAGTTAGACCAGATGTTAATGGCGCGACTGTTGGTCAATACATTACTATTGAGGGTTGGAATTTTGAAGAATACTCAGCTAATAATAGTAAAGTAAAATTTGATGGCAGCGGTGTGATCCAAGAAGCGAGTTTGATTAATTGTAATGGTCAAGTAGCTTGGAGCCATCTTAATAATCGTCCAGCTAATTATTTTCGGGCCAAAGCCATTGTCCCTAATATTGCTTTAGGTAATTACAGAATTAAAATTAATACCGCTACCAATAAAGAAGGGTCTTATCCAGACTTAGCTACTTTTGAAGTCAGGGAGGGCGAGCCTGGTCCAGGTATTGCTTGTGTGACGCCAAGCAGTCAGCGTCGTGGTGAGGGCATTGACATTGAGGGCATTGGCTTTGGCGGTGCTGGTTTTATTGATCTTTTTAATTGGAATGGTAATATTTGGCAATCTAACCGTTTTAGTAGTTGGGACACTTGGACTGATAATAAAATTAATAACGCCATAGTCCCAATCAATGCTTTGTCTGGGGAATTATTTATTGAAGTAGATGATCTACAGTCAGCCCCAGAAGATTTTAATGTTTTATGTAATAATGGTCAAAGTGATTGTGTATCCGGCTGTTGTGCCGCTAACGCTTGTGTAGATGCAGACTTTTGTCTCAATGCTGCTATCCAAAATAATGGCCCGGTGATTTCTCGAATTAGTCCAGAAACAGGCGAAGAGAGTTCTTTGATTAGTATTTATGGTTCTGGTTTTGGCGCTAGTGGTGGTTTGGTAGCTTTTGAGGGTAATAATGGCAGCGAGCAGCCAGGTGTTATACCAAGTGTTTTAAATTCCGAATGTACTCAATATTGGAGTGATAATTTGATTATCGTTGGCGTGCCACAAAATACGCTTGATGGTGGCGCAGAAGTTTGGGTGAGAGATGTGGAGGGTAGAGAAAGTAATTCCAAGATGTTTGATGATAGTGGCGCAGTAGCACCGAGTTTATGTAAAGTAGAGCCGGCTAATGGTAGTTTTGGTGAGCTGGTCACGGTGCATGGTCTAAATTTTGCTAATACTGATAGAGCATTTTTTGGTGGTGTTAGCGGTGTTTTAAGTTTTGAGTCAGCCCAAAAAGCTAAAGTGACGGTGCCAAATTTAGCAGCTGGCGAGTTGAGTTTTTGGCTTCAAAATACTAATGACAAAAGTAGTAATGAATTACCTTTTACAGTAGGAGCGTCCGGTAGTGGTGATCCTGTCATTAGTTCAGTTAGTCCAGATAGTGGCCCGACCGGCCAATATGTAACTATTTTGGGTAGTAATTTTGGCAGCACTACTGGCATAGTAGAGTTTATTAAAAATGACGGCAGCACGGTTGTGGGTGATTTTAGCTTTCCGGCTCAATGCGCTAATAATTTTTGGCATAACGATAACATCGTAGTGAAAGTGCCGAACTTGGCTGTGGCCAATGATGATAAGATCAAAGTCACGCGTCATAGCGACGGTGTTCAAAGTAATACTTATAATTTTTCGGTCACCAACACTACTGCTGGTCCAGGCTTATGTTTATTGCAGCCAAATAATGGCCCAGCTAATAATTTATTTAGTGTGAATTTATATGGGGATAATTTTAGTAATTCAGGCCAAGTAAATTTTACTGGTAATATTTCTGCTATAGTGAATTCTTGGTCTAATCAATTAGTGAATGCAAAAGTACCAACTGGTGCTTTGACTGGGCCGGTCAAAGTCAGGGTCAATAATCAAGATAGTAATGCTTTGAATTTTTCTGTGGCAAGCTGTACTAATGACAATCAGTGTGGTGTAAACATGGACTGTTGTCAGCAAGCCACTGGTAATTATTGTGCTGTTTCAGGCACCTGTGCCACGAGTTTGTCTTGTAGCTATTCTTGGACAGTCACTACCGCCGCTGATCCATTTTCTTTGCAAGAAATTTATGAATGTAGCGATGATAATTTGCAGTCACCTTCGCCATGGCCAGATGGTTTAAATAGTCAGTCATCAAGAGACGCTTATTTAGACACAAATATCTCGGCTTTATTTAATGCTGATGTGGATGATGCGGACTTTAATGCTAATAATATTCAAGTGAAAGCTTGTAATGTCGGTGGTGAGTTTAGCGATGCGACTTGTGATACTAATGTAGCGGTTAATTTAAGTATTATTAACCATAATAGTAATAGTGAGGGCTTTATCTTAAATCCCGGCACTAATTTAGAGCCTAATCGTTGGTATAAAGTAGTTTTGGGAGATTTTCACAAAGCTAATGGTGATGAAGTTTGGTCAGGTACAAATTATGCTTGGCATTTTAGAACTCAAGAAAATTTATGCCAAGTTGACCATATTTCAGTGACGCCAACTGATAGTCCCTTGGCCGATATCTATGTCGGTGAAACTAAAGAATTTAGTGCTAGTCCACTGGCAACAAACTGTAATATTTGTGGAGGAAATTATAATTGGTCTAATTGGTTTATAGATGACAGCAGCAAAGCCTCTATTGAGGATCAAATAGTAGTAAATACTAATATTGCTAAGGCTTGGGTTTTAGGCAGACAAGTGACTGCTAATATGGTGCCAAACACTGTAGAATTACAAGCTGGTTTAAATGGTCTGATGTCTTTAGCTTATCCAAAAATTATTGATGCAGTTTTAGAAGTAGTTGATTATGGCCCAAATTGTAAAAGTTCTTGTAATAATGCTTTAGTTTGGGTGGATTTTAATACTACAGTATTGGAAAGTAGTTTGGCAGGTAATGTGCAATTACATCTTTGTGCAGATGAAGATTGTGGTAGTTTAAGTGGCGGCAATTTAGTCACTAATTTAGTCTTGAGTGCAGATGGGCATAGATTAAATATTTCTCATAATAATTTTCTTGCCAATAGATATTATAAAGTAGAATTAAAACAAGAATTAAAAAATGTAGCTGGCTATAATTTAAGTAGTCCATTTAATTGGAGTTTTCAAGTCAATAATGGTCAAGCCTGTACACCAAGCTCTTTAAGCATCGATCCAGCTTACTATTTAGCCACTACTAATGCACAAATAGCTTATTTTGCTACACCTTATAGTGCAGCGAACGCTTGTGATCCAAATGGTCAAGCTTTGAACCCAATTGGTTATGATTATGATTGGAGCTCAAATCCAAGTAGTGTGGCTACTATAGGGATTTCAGATATTAATCAAGTAGAAGTTAATCCCGTAGGTGGTGGTATAGCTCATATTAATGCTTCCATTGCACAATATTCAGTGGAGGATCAAGCAACTTTAGAGGTGCATTTTGGTGATGTCTCTGTTTATCCAGAGCCAAAAATTTTAATCCCTACTAAACCACAAACGCCAGCTTGTTTAAATAGTGCGGTAGAGGTGCAATTTAATACTTTGATGGATCGCGCTAGCGTAGAGGCGGGCATGCATTTATACAAAGCATCTGACAGTGAACAAACTGCTTGTGTGAAAAAAGATTCACAGTGGTATTGTCCGGTTGCTACTAATTTTGTTTTTACAAATAATAACAATCAAAGTAAAGCTTGGCTATACCCAAGCACTTCCTTGGCTACTAGTACTAATTATTTAGCCTTGGTAGCAGGCTCGGTCAGGAGCAATATGGGTGTAGATTTGGCTGATAATTTTTTGAATTTTGATAGTGATAATGTGAGCGGAGTAGATTCCTATATCTGGTTGTTTGAAACTAGTAGTCAAATGTGCCAAGTAAGCTTCGTGACTGTTGATCCAAGCCAAGATTTATTTAGCTGTGTTCGTAGCAATTGTCAGGGCGATACTAATGATGGTTTAGCTGGTAATCAACATAGCTATCTGGCCACTGCTTATGATGCGAGTGGTGATCCTTTAGTGATGCAGACCTATCATTGGCAAGAAAATAATAGTTTATTGACTTTAGTTGATGATGACCAACAAAGCATAGAAGCGACGGCTAATAATAAAAATGGTAACACTAGTTTGATTGTTAGCGTGAGTGACTCGCAAGCCGGGACAGGGACTGGCAGTTCACAAGTCAATTTATTTTTATGTGAACATCCTTGGCCAAAGCAAGCTGGTGATTTCCCCTATGATTTTACTGGGCTTTATAATTTTAGCACTTACTATTGTCAAGACTCTGGCCGAGTCAATGAGCCATTATTACCATATTTAAATGATCAAATAATTCCTCGCACTTTTTCACCTGGTGATCAGAATTTAGCCGAATTTATCTTTATCGTTGATCCTAAAGTTGTAGTTTTATCTACTTTTGATGCAAATAATCATCAGTCTTGGTGGAGAAATTTATTGGCTAAATTTAAAACTAGCGTTTTAGCTGCTATTGCCAGACCAAGCGCTCCTGCTAATTTAGTTTTAGCCGATAATAGTGCTGATGGTGTGAAATTAGCCTGGACTGATAATGCTAACAATGAAGATGGTTTTAATATTTATCGTAAATCTAGCACAGTTGATTGGTATAGAATTGGCACAGTTAATGCTAGTATTAATTTTACCGATAATAATGTGATTGCTAATGAGGTTTATAGCTATCGCGTGACTGCCTATAATATGGGTGGAGAATCAGCGGCAACTAATGAAATTGCGGTCACTGCTAAAGCCTCATCTTTGGATGTGATTGGCGTCAGAGTTATGCGAAATTCTGAACATTTAGCCATCAATGATTGGTACAAAAAATATGCACCAAATCCAGAAACGGCTGGTCAAGCCCAAGTGGTTGATGGCTATCCAGCTCTTAAAGTTGGCAATACTATTTATATTAATGCTTTAAATGTAGCTGATGTGAATGGTGGTAGTGTATATAGTAATATATACATGATTTCTTATAGCATCGGCGCTAGAGTTTCTACGGCCGCTATCGTGGAGCAAATGTTGGCTAATTTACATTTAAGTACAAATGTTTCTAATGTTGGAGTTTGTAGTAGTGACAATAGTATTAGTTGTTCTAGTAAATTTGATTGCCCAGCGCTTGGCAACTGTAATGCTAATGGTGATAAGTTACGTCGCGATAATCAACGTTTAGGTGATTTATTAAGCATTCAAAGCAAATTGATAGCTTATAGTAATAATTATAAATTTTGTAGAGATAATGCTAATATTAGTTGTACACAAAATAGTCAGTGTCCAAATAGTGGACCTTGCGTGCCGTATTATCCATTATTAAATGCTGGCACTTATGTAGATGGGATGTCAGTCAGTCCGTGGCCATCTTGGAGTCAAGAATTGTCTAATGTCTTAGGGGGTGTTTTGCCAGTTGATCCTTTAAATCGTTTTAGCGCTTGTCCAGCTGGCTCTGATGCCAATACTTGTTGGAATGAAGCTAGTCAAGAGTTTACTTGTCCAGCAAATTCTAGTATTTATTTTTATAAAAATGAAGGTGGGCATAACTATGCTTTAGATGCTAATTTTGAATTTGTTTACGACGGACCAGATTTTAATTTTGCTCCACCGCTTGATGGGCATATTCACAGAAATAATCCGCAATGTAATGCTGTTTTTGAAGGTTCGCCACAAGGTAGCTTAGGTTGTGGTAATGGTATTATTGACGGCACAGAAGAATGTGACGGTGGCTTTAGAAATTTATGTGATACCACGCTAGAGCCTGCTTTTAATAGGGATTGGTGGAATGAACACTTAGGAGGCTGTTACCCCAAAGGTTCGGTCAATGCTGCTGGGCAGCTAGTAGAGTGTAAATGGTACTGGCCAACACCAGAACTTACGGCTGAAATGTGCGGTGGTTTCTGTGGCAACAATCAGATTGACACGCCCTATGAAGCTTGTGAGGGTAGTAATATGGGAGGCATAGAATATTCATGCTTAGATGGCCAGCCAGCTACTTGTAATACTTGTACGCCTGTTTGCGGTGATGGCAGCGTCGCCGTCAGGGCTAGTTGCGGTGATGGTATTATAAATAGCACAGAAGAGTGTGAAGTTAATAATTTAAATAATCAAACTTGTCAAACTCAAGGTTTTACTTATGGTAATTTAAGTTGTAATCAATGTGCTTTTGATACTTCTAGTTGTGCTAATCTTGATAATCCAACGGCTTTAAATCCTGATTTTGGCGTTTCACCTTGTGTTAGTGAGGGTAATAGGTCAGTGGATTTGTCATTAAGTTGGTCGGCCAATAATCCAAATGGTTTTTATCAGGTGCAATATAAATTAGACGATGTAGCTTATTTACCGGTTACACCAGCACAGACTTCTAATAATACTTATACTTGGTCATGGCCAGCTGGTGAGGCACCAGACGGCAACGATGCTCAATTTAGAGTTCGCGCTTGTTTGTCAGCGGATATTTGTGGTTCTTGGCTAGAGTCAGCCGTGACTAGCTATGATTGTTAAAAATAAATTAATATTTTATTATGTTTGATGATGTAAAAAAAGGCGATATTGTGCCTAATCAAGATTTTTCTTTGCAACCCACAACACCAAGTCCAGCGCCAGCTCCTATGTCGGCGGTAGATGACATGTTTGGTGCAGTAGAAAAACCAAGCGCTATTTCAGTTGCTAAATTGCAGGTAAAACCAAGCCCTGTGAATTTGCCACCTATGCCCACAAATCCTAATATACCTAATCCGATTTTAATGGAAGACGAGCATAGTCAGGGAGCGATTATGAAG
>Ga0208246_1000958_pt1 | contig 18625 bp, 17 predicted proteins | sample RifOxyD2_FD_184039 | JGI IMG/M metagenome (GOLD analysis project Ga0208246, IMG submission 184039) | Soil microbial communities from Rifle, Colorado - Rifle Oxygen_injection D2 (SPAdes) | ecosystem: Environmental > Terrestrial > Deep subsurface > Rock core/Sediment | place: Rifle, Colorado... | reverse complement strand
TTTTACATCTGAGCTTGCATAATAACCGTTACCGGTTATTATGTCAGATATATCTACTTAGCTGGAACGGACAATTTGCTAAGACAGGACTTTCACCTGTTAGACTAAACATTTTATTGGCTGCGCGGGTGGATGTCCCTCTTTGAAAATCAATGTTTTTGCTATTTCTCGGCAATTTTTAAACCTTTACATCATTTGTTTTTATTGCTATAATCCCGATACAGACATATTGGATAGCACTCCAATTTGTCTATGGACAAATTGGAGAACAGTATTATTTGGAGGAACCATGCAAATTAGATATCTTGAAAAATATATATTAACCGACCTTCAGAAAAAAATGGTGTTTGTTGGCGGACCAAGACAGGTAGGCAAAACTACTCTGGCGAAAATGACTGCAGATCAGCGTTTCCATGGCAAATCTCAATATCTTAGCTGGGATCACGCCGGCGATAGAAAATCAATAGTATCTGAATCCTTTGAGCATAAAAAAGAATTATTGATCTTTGACGAACTGCATAAATACAAGCATTGGAAGAATTATGTTAAAGGGTTATACGACAAGTTTTCACCAGGCCTTAAAATAATTGTAACCGGGAGTTCAAGATTGGATGTCTTCAGAAGAGGCGGAGATTCGTTATTAGGAAGATATAGATATTACAGACTCCACCCCCTTTCGATAGCTGAACTTACAGGTACCAGCATTATTCCTGAACCATTCAAAGATATCAAACTAGATCGTTCATTAGTAAATCAGAAAATATTCGAAAGATTGTTAAAATTTGGGGGTTTTCCGGAGGTATATTACGCCGGCAAGGATACGGAGCTTAGAAGATGGCATGAAGAACGGGCTGAAAGAATTGTTAAAGACGATATCCGTGATATACAACAGTTGTCAGATCTATCATCTATGCTTATTCTTACTGAACTCCTCCCTTCAAAAGTAGGCTCGCAGCTTTCCGTAAACTCAATGACCGAGGACCTTAAAGTTACATACAAGACTGTAGCAGCCTGGCTTGACATACTTGAGAACTTCTATTATCATTTTCGGATTCATCCGTTTCAAAACAGTAAAATAAGAGCGCTTAAGAAAGAGCCGAAACTTTATCTGTGGGACTGGTCTGCTGTTCCGGAAGAATCGGCCAGGCTTGAAAATATGATTGCCTCACATCTTCTAAAGTTAACTCATTTATTGCATGATGCAGAAGGATACAAGTCTGAACTTTACTATATACGAGACAAAGACAAGCGAGAAACAGACTTTCTTGTGACTGTAGGAGGTAAACCCTGGTTTTCAGTTGAGGTAAAGTCGAAATTTAAGGGAATTTCCACACAGCATAAATATTTCAGGGAAAAACTTAGTATCCCGTATAACTATATAGTTACTTTGGAGCAGGATCGTTTAATCGATCAGGATGGTTTTGTTATAACCGGAGCTGCCAGATTCCTTTCAGGTCTGGTTTAGATTGCCAGGGTTGTTAATGTTTTTTTCATTTGATTATCCTGACAAATGTATTTCGTACACCTTTTATCAGCAACCAGATCACCACTGTAATTAGCTCATAAAATATTAATCCGCAAATAAAGAAAACTGACGGAATATTTCTAAAAAGATCTCCGGACGAGTAAAATGGATGTTTAATAACCTTCCCAATTGCATCTAAAAATAATAAATAAGGGAAATTTAAAATGAACTCCCAATAGTAACATGCATCGCTGTGTATGAAATAATGATACACAATAAGAGGAAAGGAATTTGTAAATATATAAATAACCGCAACTATTACAAGAAGTCGAGCTAAAGTTAGTTTCTTGTTATTGCTCATTTTATCCTTTGATTGCATTTTGCATCAAACACGTTCATTTATATAGACTCTCAAATGTTTTAAATCTGTCTTTTACTTTATCTGATAACATTGGAAAAACAGTTGTAGCATTATCACCTTCTAATATTTTTATCTCATAGGGTTGCTTAAGAATTTGTGTAAGGTAATAAAAAGTAGCCATATCTGCAAAATCTTCCGCCCAATTTTGACTGCCATATAATGAAACAAACGGAGATTTACTCAGATTTACGTAATATGTTTTATTGAAAGGTACTCTAAGCTTTGTATAATATGTCAAGTTTGACCTTCCCATAAAATCATATTCTTCACAAGGATTACGATACTTCAACCAAATATCTTTGGTAAATTTCGTTTTCTTGTTTTTTAATTTCTTTAAATATCTAACTTCTTCACTTAAGTACGGCGTTACTCCGAGTTCGAGATCAACTACATGATTTGACTCGTGAAGAAGTCCATATAATAAACCTTTATACTTTTTACCACAGTTTACAACAATTTTATCTGCCGGATAAAAACAATTGTTTTCCCTATATGTAAGCCAATGCGAAATATTTTCTTTTAAAAGTACAGAATTGATAACCATATATACATACATATCATTGTTCTTATCCATTACCCAGCCTGTACTGCCCCCGCCGTCATAATCATTAATAAAATATATTCCTATCAGCTTGGCAGTCAATACATCTCTATTTAGCTTTGGTAAAAGATCAAAATATTCCTCAACAAGCTTTTTTTCATCATTAGATGGCACATATACAGAATAGTTACCAAACACCTTGTTTTTCTTTAAATTTTCAAGGACAAAGTCAGGCGCAACCTTAATTCTATCCGCGATTGACGCATTTTTATCAAAAACATAGTTTTTCAGATACAAAGCCGGATATTTTGAAGGATTCTTAATTACATCTCTGCAATATTTCTCGATAGAATCATCGCGAGTAAAATAAAGCAATGCCGCAATAGCAGCGATAAGCACTATCACGAGAACCCCTAATACTTTTAGTACAGTTTTTAATATCTTCATAATTTTATTTTACCGGACCTATTCGATTTAATGGCAACCAGATCTTAATAGGCTTTCCAACTATATCTTTCTTGTCAATCAACCCAAAATGTCTTGAATCATAGCTGGAATCCCTATTATCTCCTAAAACAAAATATTTCCCCTGCGGAATAACAAGTAAAAAATAATCATCTCTCTCTTTTATTACATTGGTATCGATATGTTTAGCATAAGGTTCGGTCTGTTCTATTCCGTTAATGAAAAGTCTCTTTTTTCTGATTTCAACCTTATCTCCCGGCAATCCAACACATCTTTTTATATATACCGGTTTCTTTTCTATAGGAGCCTTAAAAACTATTATATCGAATCTTTCTACTTTACTTATTTTATATGCATATTTTGAGACAAAAAGTTGATCTCCTACCAGAAGAGTTGATTCCATTGAACCGGCTGATAAAGTAAATGTTTGGATCAGATGTTTTTTAATTATTGTTCTCCAAGGCAATATTTCTGATAACAGAAATAACGCTATAACAAGAACAAACAGATTCTTGTTTACTTTAAGCGTCCAAGATGTTTTTCCGTTTAACTCCCTAGCAGCTTTATAAGCGTGGAGAATAGAAAATATATACAAAAGAAGGAATAGAAGCTTTTCTAAATACGCATCAATTTTTAACGCTACAATCACGAAGGCAAGCAAAATGCAAGACACACCCTCTATAACCTTTTTTAAATATAACTGTCCCAGCCCAGGAATAAACAGACTCAAGCAAGCAGCCAGGAATTCATCCTTCTTTATCGCATAATCTCTCGGGTTTTTTTTCCTGATATAACTATGAACGGTCTTTAGCTGATAGTAACAAAATAATACTAAAGCAGGAATTGCCATATACATAACATATACAGAAGCAGGACCTTCGGAAAAAACACCATAAGCTGAAAGTAATATCAGAGACAGCCAAACAGACATTATAACAAGCCCTTTTGCCTTCGCCCCTGCATAGATATACCCCAACCCCGGAAGAATATAACTAAATATTACTCCAAGCCACGGGTCTTTCTTTGTTTCAACCATTCTCCCTCCAGCTACTTTTCATTTTCCCTTGATACTCCTGCAATTTCCAATCCATTCCGCCTTTTTTACTTCTCTGCTATTTTTTATGTACTGCAAACTGGTAAGCAAGTATTCCGGCACACACTAAAAGCAAAATACCATAAGTAACCAGATTTGCTTTAATAACTGCTTTTTTAATGTCCTTCTTATCCTTATCTTTAAAATACGTTTTGACAATCCAATTTTCAATAAAAACAGAAATAAAATATGACGGAATAAGTCCAACAGCTGCAGCTATTGGAGCCATCCACCATAGATCGCCTTCATATGGGACTAACCAAGCAGATTGCAAAGTCACAGCAATTACCTTTTTCCCAATAGTTAACAAACCATAGGCTTTTCCTCCATCAAATAATATCTCAAAAGCCAACATAAGCGCCCATGAAAGAGGAATACCAATAATTGTAGAAACGGCATTAGCAACTGTAGAAGGCAGGTAAGCAGTTTTAAAATCTACTTTAAGCATTTTGGTGAATATAAAGGCTTCGATTATAATTATTGGGATTAGTGCAATTATCATTGCCGGAAGTGTCAAGAAAATCATCGGCACTCCGACATCTGCATGAGCAAACGATGGATATAACAACAACAATAACACTGAAAATGCGAATAAATAATAGTTTCTTTTTTTCCTCACCTTATCTCCTCAAGTCCAAGGGACAGCATCTGCTTTTTTTGCACTATTTTTGCTTTAAACAAAAAACCCACGTCTAAAATATGTGGGTTTGGATTCATCTATGTATTTTCTATCCTGTTAAATTTGCTTAAATTCTTATTTCTTTCCGGGAAATATTTCATTCGTCCCCCTGCAATCGAATGTGTTTATAATATATTGTATAATTAAACAGCAGAGAATACAAGAAGTTTTAGAAATTCCCGTGAGCATCTGCCGGAATTTTTTTGACAGAGTTTAACACTTATGATACACTTTATCAGGAGGGTAAAAATATGGCTACAAATAATCTGAGAATAAACGTTGTGCTTAAAAAATCTACTTACAAAAGCATTGCGGACTTAGCAAAGATGAATCATACTTCCTTATCATCTGAAGTTAACTTTCTTGTTAAAGAAGCAGTTGAATTGCATGAAGATACTGCTTTAGGCTGTATAGCAGGAAAAAGAGACAAAAGCAAAAAACTTATTTCCCATAAAGAGGCTTGGAAATAGCGCCTTAAAGCCATAATGCACAGAAAAGATATCTACACGGAAGTTTTTTCCCGCCTTTAGTACCGGAAGGAACCAGGATTTGAATATTAATGATTTGTTTACCTTAAAAATATATCTTTGCTTCCAATCTTATTCTGGTGTTATCCTTAAACCGGCCGAAAAGTCCTGTTTCATTACCCTGCAGTATGTCCGCTCCGAGTACTATTGAGATATTTTCAATACCTTTCCAGGTAATCTCCGGCTGAAGAAGGCTGTCAAAATACTCCAGATTATTAAATGACTTTAAATCTAATATCACCCATTCGCTTAATTTCAGCTCTATCTTTCCGGCTAAGGCATGCCTGAAAATATGTCTTAAAGAAAGATCCCCGGCTGAATATCCGGAATCATATAAATACTGAACTATTATAAAAAGATTTATATTGGCAAAAACACTGCCAAAATCTTTATCCAGTCCGAGATTAAATCTATAATACGACAGCGTCATAGAAGAGTCAAGATCAGCAGAAGCTTCCGGCATCACTTTTGCTATTTCACTTTTCAAGCCTATTCCGGCAATCACAGTCGCACAGTCAATACCGAGAACATTAATACGGTTATAGACGGGCAGTATTTTTACTTCAGAGCTTTTTAATACCGGATTAAAGGACATAATAGAATTCAAATATTGGACCGGCGCTCTGTCATAGCTGAATGCGTAAGTGAAAGAATAATCCAGCCCTTCGTTTCTTCCGTTGTATCTTACGCCAAACGAAGAAGACGAGAGATCTTTTGGAGGAAGTTTCGAATAATCATAGGAATAGGATAAATTCACATCCCCGACTCCGGGAATATTTTTTGTCCTCGGCAGAAAAAACCATCTGCTGTCAGAGTTGTCCGGCATTTCGTCCTCTTCAAAAAAAGGAATCAGAACAAACTCTATATTTGACTCTTTAAAAGAAAAACCTAACTTAAGAGCCCATAAAGTTTCTTCTATATTTTCAACAGGATCGGTCAAATCATGTCTTTTAAAGACATCAACCGCTTTATAGGAGTCGGCGCGGCCCCAGGTTATAAATTGTTTTCCAAGAATAACATCAACAGCTTCTCCGGTATAGGTAAAATTTAGTTCACTTGGAACAACCCTTGATCTGCTTGTGCTGTCAAAATCATAACGAATATTGCCGTTTATCAATAGAAATAACTTTTTATTTAAATACCATTTCAGTTCAGGATTAAAATCAATTTCTCTTCTGTCGTTTAAGGTGTACTCACTTTTAGTCTGATAGCAGAAGTAACTGTACTTAGCTTCACCTTTAAAATAAATATCCATGGAATTTATTTCGTCTTTCAGCCTTTCCAAAAAGGTTCTGTTAGACTTATTACCTTTTGTTCTATTGTAATAGATACTATTATCTGCTGTAAAAGAAACTGAAATAAGTGAAACTACGATTACGGCAGACAGTATTGATATTTCCGGTATTTTCCGCATCATTTACCTGTTTTAAGATACCTTTCCGTAAAGATATTTTCAGAAATACCGCTGTCAATCTTTATTGAAGTAACTTCAGTTATCGTTTTATGCTTTGTTTTAATATTCTTCATCTCAGTACGTTCCCATCTGTATTTAACACCTTCTTTGGTCTCATAGCTTTTAAGATCAGAATTAACAAGTTCTTTAAACATTTTCCCGTCTTTATCCCTGTATATTGTCCGGGAAACAACATATTTTACCGGATCCACCCAATATGTAATTTCCGAGTAGGCCGTTTCACTCTTTAGTTTCTTATTCACAGGTACTGCACTTATTACCGTCCATACGGTGTCTCTGATAGTCTCATTTGATACTATTTTGTATAAATATTTTGAAGTAATAGGATCCGCCGCATCCTCATAACTATAGTCAGTGCCCATATAATTATCAGTTAAATTTGACGAAGCTATGCGTCTTACAGTATGATACGCAGGAATATAAGCCCACTGATCATTGTCTCTATTTGAGTTTTCTATGGTTAAAACACCGTTATCAGCCATATCCAGAGGGGTATGGAAATAAATCAAACGCATGTCATCTTCCCCTTTTTTTCTTTTGCTATAAAGCGTTGCCGTACGTTCATGTGTTTTATTCCCTTCTGAGACCAGGGTCATTTTTACTTTCATCACTTGATCTTCGGAAGAGCCTTGCTTTAAAACCGCATCCATTATTTCCGACGGTTTCAGCTCCGCAAAGAGGAATGAACCGGCCGCGATAAATACAAAAAAACAAATCCTGGTCACTAACTTTAATATATTTTTAACCATTTTTCTCCTCCATAGTTTTACTCTATAACCCTTGTCTTAAGCACTTCGGCTATATTTAAGTCATACGTCTTTTTAATACCGTATAATACCGCAACGGGCACAAGTAACAAACAAGGTATTATTACCATCAAAAAATCGCCAATTTCAAAATAATTATACACTTTAAACCAGGCTTTTTCCATTCTCAGGTTTAAAAAATCCGTAACAAAAAGAGTAAAAGGAATACAGATAATATTCGCTATTACCGTTAAAAACAAAGCTTCTGATATTATTATTGCTGCCAGCTGCTTTTTCCCGTAGCCAAGAGCCTTTAAAAGCACATATTCCCCTTTTTTGTCGCTGATAGAAAGATTCATTATAGTAAAAATAAATATTATTGCAACCGCCAGGCTCATTATGGTTGCGATACTTATTGTCTTTACCATTTGCTTTGACATTTCCATGAACTCACCGACAATCTTTTGTTTAATAGTGATGTTGCCGGTATACTCATATTTTCTAAGATCTGCAGTTATCTTCTTTGGATCAGAAGAAGAGTTTATGTACAATCCCGTGCATTCATCCGGGAACTCCAGTATTTTTCTGGCAACTTCAAACGGAATTATTATCTGACCTATTGTCACTTCTGCTATAGTTCCTGCCAGCTTGAAATTAAACACTTTTCCTTCCCTTACCCTGACCTCGAAAATTTCCCCAAGCTTTAATCCGATTTTATCCGCCAAGTCCACGCTTAAAACAGCTTCGTTCTCATTTTTTGAAAATTTATAAATACCGCCGTCAGTTAATTTAATCTCTTTAAATCTGCTTTCAGGGTTTATACCGAACAACCGGGCGCCTTCATAAGCTCCCGATTTTCCGACTTCCACGGATCTTCTGAAAAACGCCTCGCTATAAGAAATTTCTTTTTCCTGTCTTAATTCTTTCAGTTCATCAAGCATAATCGGATAAAGAAAATCAACCACCACATCCCACTTTTCTCCGTTAAAGTTTTTTTCTATCGTTTTCCTGAAAGAGCCTACCGCCGCGATATATGAGATAGAAACCGCAAGCGCCAGGCCGACGGATATTATTGTGACTGCGACAATCCCCGGACGTCTGAATATATTTCTGGTTCCAAATCTTATTTCCACCGGAAGTTTTGAAAAAAGCATAAATAAATTTTTAACAACAGAAAATCTTATAATACCGGCACCGGATACTTCTCCTCTTATAATTTCCTGAGGAGTCAGCCGTAAAAAGCCAATAACGGAAACAAAGACAGCGAAAAGAGCCAATAATAGCGTTACTGTTATTCCTACAGCCATTGTCTTGAAAGAAAATATCATATATAAAACGGGAAAATCCAGCAAGGAGGAGTAGGTGTTTGCAAAAGTATTTCTTACAATAAATGTAACTACAATGCCTATAAGCACTCCCAGAAAGGAAATAACAAAACCACCGAACATAAAGCAGGCAAGGATCTCCCTCTTCCTGTAACCAAAGGCCAGCATGACTCCGATTTCTTTCTTTTGCTCGGATATTATCCTGTTAAATATTATAAGTACAAGTATAAAAACGAGGAGGCAGATAGTAATTTCTATTGCAGGCGTGTATACTTTAAAAGCGTTTAAATCCATGGTAAGGAATCTGTTTGAAAAATGATCTTTATTGGTAAAAACAGCTTCAACATTAAGCTTTGACATTCTCGAGGAAATACTCTCTTTCAATTTTACTTTATCGACTCCCGGTTTGAATTTAAATACAATATCATTTATCATTGTAAATCCCAGAGAATCAGATACAAGATTAAGATCCCCGAAAACCACGCCTAAAAGAGAAGGCAGAAAATAATCTGGATTTGCAGAACTCAAGATATACTCAGGACTTCTAACAATACCGCCAATCTTTACATTGTAAACCTTTTTTCCTACTTGAAGTTCAATATTATCTCCGACTTTAAACCCTTCTTCTTTCTCCAGAAAATGCTCAATCACTACAGTATTAAAATTGTTTTCCTTTAAGGGCAGACCTTTTACTACATTTAACTTGTTTACCTTTGGAACCAAAGTCTCAAGAAGTATCATTCTTCCGGGAAGCTTTCCCTTTTTTTTCAGTTTTACTTCTCCCGGAAAAACAAGGCGGCGCTCTACACTCTCAATGCCGGGAATATCGGCAAAACCGGGTAAGTTATTAATATCATTTGGCATGAAGAGAACTTCAAGGTCTGCAAAGTTTTCGGTTTCAAATATTTTATCTTTCGTAAAAAATAAACTATCAATGGACATTTCAATGCCGCTGTAAGTACCGACTCCACAAGCTATAATCAGCATCACGGCTGCAGAAAGCCATTTTGAAGCAAACAAATCCCTTAGAAATTTGATATATATCTTTTTCATATATTTATTGAATACTTCCGTCCTTAATCTTTATTATTTTGTGGCAGATTTTAGCTATTTTTGGATTGTGAGTAACAATCACAAAAGTTGTTTTCATCTTCCTGTTAATTTCCAGCATTAACTTTACGATCTGATTTCCCGTGGCTTCATCCAGGTTGCCGGTCGGCTCATCCCCCAGTATAAGCTTGGGATTTTTTGAAAGAGCCCGGGCTATAGCCACCCTTTGCTGTTCTCCGCCGGAAAGCTGGGAAGGAAATTTATTCATCTTACTTCCCATCCCTACAAGCTCTAAATATTCAGCAGTCCGTTTCTTTATTTCACCTTTTTTTATATCAAGCATCTCAAGCCCCGCTTCCACATTTTCAGCTGCAGTAAGCGTCGGGAATAAGTTATAAAACTGAAAGATAAAACCTATTTTTTCCTTTCTTATTCTGTTTAAACCTTTCGAATCCGCGCTATTTACCTCTTCGCCGTCTATAAATACTTTGCCGTTTGAAGCCGTGTCAAGAGTTCCTATAATATTCAGCAGAGTTGTTTTACCGGAGCCGGAAGGTCCGACAATAGCCGCTATTTCTCCTTCTTTTATTCTCAGCGTTACATCTTTTAGCACAGAAAAGGATATATCGCCGGTATTATAAATTTTGGAAACCCGAACAAGCTCTATCATATCTTTTTTCACGAATCTCTCCTAATATTTTTATGGTCTGCTTTCCTCTCGGCATTTAACAGAATACTGCGATTTACATAAAAACACACTATAGCAGGCAGATCAAAACGGTATCTATCTTTGTATCCCTTTAATGGTTAACATTTCCTGTATAGGCCGTCTTAGAGACAACTCTTTTAACGGAAAGCCGTAACCCAGCCTAAAAAGTAATATCAGACCGTTTTTATCCGTTACAGGAAATATTTCTTTAAAATCTTCATAAAGTTTTCTTGCAAAAATATCTTCTTTCGCGTTAAAGCCGTTATTTTGGCCTTTTTTTATTCTCTCTATAAATAATGTTATAACTGTCATAGGCTGTACCAGTACATTATTTGCCGCAGCGGTAAGCCAGAATCTTTCCAAATCCCGTCCGCCCTTTATAAAATCCCCCGGAGTTGAATTATCGGTGTATATTAACCCGACATTGGAAGAGCTCATTATCATAGCAGCCGTGCTCAAAGACATCATTTTGTTCATTCCGGCAAACTTGTTTAAAAATTTCATTCTTTTCCAGGGCTTCAGAGAGCGCAAAAACAGCACCCCGGCTTTACCTATTCCAAGATGCCCCGTATCAAAGCCATCATGCTTCATTTCTGACTCTTTTCTTGAAAATCTTATTTTTTCCATAAATTCGGTATGCATTATTTCGTTATTGTACCTGATCCAGTCGCTTTTCGCCGCCATAAGAGCCGCTTTTCTTTTTAGCTTACTGTTATCACTCAGTATCAAACGGCTGTTATTACCTTTTACAGACTCTTCCAGCTGCTTGATAACATTTACAGGTATTTTTTTGTAAGGCAGAAACGGTCTTCTATTTGTACTTCTTTTATCAATAAACGGATACATGCCTTCTTCTTTTGATGATTCTGTTAATTTGACTCTGGCGCACAAACCATCATCATTTTCATCAGGGAAATAAATAAACTCAGAATCATAACCGGATTTTTTCGCAGCAATACTGATGTTTTCTATAACAGCGCCTATTGATATACAGGTTGCTTTTAGATCAACATCAAGAAAAGCTTTTGCTCTTTCCGGAACAATATGGACATCAATAAAATCATTATTTTTGTCATAAACAAATTTCCACGGTTGACAGTTATCTCCTGAGGGCGCTCTAAGCCCACGTCCGATTATATCGTATAAAATCTCTGTATTAATCATTTCTTTTCCTGCTCTTTGGCAAGCTTCCATAATAAATATTTTAGTTTTAATTTCTGAACAGGGTTCTTATTACCCCCTATCAGATAACCATATTTCTGCTTTTGAAGGAAAGGATCATACTGATAATAGTGCGGAATACATTTTGACTTCCTCTTGTTTAAAAGTATAGCCAAAGATTCTGTAACTATTAATGAAGTCGTAAGGCCGTACGTGGGCGCTATACATGGGCCGCTCCTGTTGCTAAGACTTACTTTTTTCAGGTCCATATATTTGAAATGAAGCGCTGCAGGTGCAAGACCCACGGCAAAAGACGCGAGTTTTTCCATCTTTTCCATACCGGGTTTAATATTGAAGTATTCCACAAAACTCATTCCGGTTGGAGAGAAAACCAAAAGTGTCGAACTAAAGCCAAAAGGCGCCGCAGTTAAGGAATATATTCCTTTTTTTCTGGCAGTCATAAATGTTTCCAGTCTGATATCCACCTCAAAAAAATCAAACCCGTCTATAAATATATCCGCTTTTTCAAGAAATTCATCAATGTTTTCTTTTCTTATCCCTCCCGGTATTATTTTTACCTCTGCAGTGGGATTTATCGAAAGAATAATATTTTTTGTCACCTCTGCTTTGTTTTTTCCTATGGTGTCCATAGTGGCGCTGTATTGGCGGTTCAAGTTTGAAACTGAGTAGGTATCAGGGTCGGAGATGACAAAGCGGCAGACGCCGAGCCTCGCAAAATTCAGAGCATAAGAACTGCCGACACCGCCCATTCCTGCTATAGCCACGGTAACTTTTGATATTTTTTCCTGTTCGGCCTCGGTCACTATTCCTATATTACGTAAAAACGCCTCTTTATAATTAAATTTGACTTCACCCATAAGAACTCCTTATTTTCTTTTTAAGAAACATTATTCTTTTAATTTCATACCGCTATTAAACCACTGCAATAATACTGGATTTACAGCTTCCAAGACTTTACCGGTTTCCGCAAGATTTATAAAATACGGGGTCCGCATACCATGATAATTTCTGGGCTCGCCTATTTTTTCAAGATTTAGCCCGGCATTTATTAATGAATTTGCCAGACGGCTTTCAGTAACAAGATATGAATATTGTTTTTTTTGAATAATTGCGTATTGATATAAAATCCTCCAAAGCCCGATCAGAAGATTAGGAGATCTCGCTCCGGCAAAATTATCTTTCAATTCTTTTTCAGTGCTGAATTTTGCCTCTGTATTATTTTCTTTATATTGCAAGTCATCAACTCTTCTTCGATACTCCCTTGCAATACAAAATCTGGATATCTCCATTACATTTTCCCTCTTATATTTTCCGTTCCGGAGAACATCCACATCAAAATGCGTTTCTAAAGGCAGCTTGTATTTATCTGCAGGAATTAACCTGGTTGAAGCTATTGTTACATCATTTCTATCCTTTACCATAAAAATAGTACTCTTGGCATCATATTCATCAATTTCCAGACCGGTCTCATTAGGCGGTTCCCAAGTATGCTCTTTTGTGTAAATCAGATATCTCAATCTATATACTTCTTTTTTCTTCTCTTCTGTATCTGCTTCACAATATGCAAACAAATCTTGAAGCTGTTGATAATATTTAAACATATTGGTGTTATTGTATGATTCAATATATTCTCTTATACGATTACGGTCCTCTTCGTTTATATCCTGGAAGCGTAACCCGACTTCATCATTTTTAACCCAGGCTACTTTCGCTTTAAAGAAAAATGTGTGATCTACGGACGGCAATCTGAAATAAGTAGAAATAACATCATCTTTACTCAGAGAAAATACAGTAGAAATGCACATGCCTTTTTCACTTATATTTCGAATAAATCCGCTTTCTTCTTTTGCAGAGGCCTGGCAATTTGACAGCAACCTGCTTCTAAGGGAACAAAAGAATAACTTCACCCTCTTTGATCTTTCCATCATTAACCCTCCCATGGTTTTGGTTTTATTAAAACAGGAAAGCAATGCTTTGCAATATGAGAATATACAAAAGGCGGGATTTTTGATGTTTTTTCTATTTTAAGCCCTAGTTTACAGCACCATGCATGCATCGTTCCTCCAGTAATTCAAGGTCCGGCACCTGTTTTTCACACCGACCTTTGAACCTGGCATTCATTACAACTTAAACCAGATCCAAAATTCTATGTTCTATCCAGATTGGTGCCGGATCGGCAGTTCAGCCTCCGTCACATGATTTTCTCAAGTATTTCTGCAGTAAGTTCGAACTCCTCTGCTCAATTTCATTCGACTTTACTCAGAGCATTCTTTTGAAGCATGTGCCGGACTGGAACTTTGCGCCCCCACCTTGCGATGGGTTTACCTTTTCGGATTAATGTAATTGTAGCACATATTTTTGATTTATTACAATAATTTATTCACCCGAAATTCCCTTGAACCTTCAATACAATACTCAAAGCTAAGCTTTTTTACTTTGGATTTCGGGTCAGTCCTGAAATCCGAGAATTGAGGTATTAATCGGCTTTCTGGCAGGTTTTGCATCTTGATTTTCATCTCTTATATCGGTAAAATGGCTTCTAATGAGCCTGGCTGAGAAAATTAAGACTATACCTGAAAAGAGCGGTGTTTACCTGATGAAGGATACCGACAGGAGGATTATTTATGTCGGAAAGGCCGCTAACTTAAAGGACCGTGTCAGATCATACTTTTTGGATAAAAGCAGGTACGACCGGAAAGTGGCGGCGCTGGTTCCGAAGATATTCGATATAGACATAATAACAACAAAAAATGAAATGGAAGCCTTGATCCTGGAAAGCAAGCTCATCAAAAAATACCGTCCAAAATACAATGTACTTTTTAAAGATGATAAAACCTACCCCTATATTAAACTTTCTATAAATGAAGAGTATCCCCAGATTTCCTTAACAAGACGGGTTCTGCCGGACAACGGCAAATATTTTGGTCCTTACGTCTTTGGCTCAGTCGGAAAGATAATCAAAGTGATACAGAAAACCTACAAGCTTCGAAGCTGCAGACTGGTACTTCCGCTTCCTCCGGGAAAAATAACCGGACGGGCCTGTTTAAAAGAAGAGCTAAAGTTTTGCAGCGCTCCCTGCCTGAAAAAAACAACAAAAGAGGAGTACGCTGATCAGGTCAAAGAAGTAATTAACTTTTTAAGCGGGAAACAGAAGGAACTGGAGAAAAAGCTTGAGGCAAAAATGAAGAAGGCCTCAGAGAATATGGATTACGAACAAGCCGCGCTTCTCCGGGATCAAAAAGAACTTGCACAACTGATTGCCGCGCAAAATGCCGGCAAAGTGAAGATGTCCCTGGAAGCTAAGGAAGAGTCCATGGATACACAAATAGAAAAAGCGCTTAACGGCTTACAGAGTTTACTTTCACTTAAAACCTTGCCCCTGACCATAGAAGGCGTGGACATCTCAAATATCTCAGGCACTAACGCTGTGGGTTCCGTGGTCCATTTTTTTAACGGCGAACCGGACAAGAACGGCTACAGAAAATTCAAGATCAAAACAGTTTCCGGTCCGGATGATACAGAAATGCTCAAAGAAGTTATCGGAAGAAAATATAAAAGAGCTCTTGAAGAAAAAAAGCTGCCTGACCTCATTCTTGTTGACGGAGGAAGAGGCCAGCTAAACGCGGCAAAGGAAGTTCTAACTGATCTTGGAATAAATATTCCTTTAATCTCTCTCGCAAAACGGGAAGAAGAAATATATTTTGACGCTTCCTCTTCACCTTTACGCTTGAAGAAGGATTCCGCGGCACTTCATCTTTTACAGTACGTAAGGGATGAAGCACACAGATTCGCCGTCAGTTATCATAAAACGCTCCGGGACAGAAGTACGGTAAGATCAAAACTGGACAGCATAAAAGGTATCGGCGAAAAAACCAAACGAATAATACTTGCCCGGGTAAAGGATGTTAACAATATTTCGACTGAAGAGATATCAAAGTTAACGGGTGTTTCAAATACTGTAAAAGAAAAATTAAAAGGAGATTTGTGAGCTCAGACGCTAAAAACGAAGGCAAAAGCGGGATTGTTCTGATAAACCTGGCTGCAAAAACAGCGAAGAAGAACAATGCAAGGATTTACCTGACAGGCGGATACCTCCGGGATTCTCTCTTGCAAAAAGAGGTTATTTCCGATATTGATTTTGTGGTTTACGGAAACGCCAAAAAAACGGCTAAGGCCTTTGCAAAAGCTGCTAAAGGAACCTTGGTAGAACTTTCCGATGCCTTCAATATCTACCGGGTAGTTTGCAAAGGAGAATATATTTGTGACTTTTCCAAAGGCAGGGGAAAAACAATTGAGGAGGATTTAAAAGAAAGGGATTTCACGGTCAATGCTCTGGCAAAAGAAGTTAACAGCGAAGAGATAATAGATATATTCGGCGGAATTCGGGATTTAAGGAACGGCATAATAAGGGAAACAACAGGAAAAGCGGTATATAAAAAGGATCCTCTCCGTCTTCTAAGGGCGGTACGTTTCGCCGCAACACTAAATTTCAAACTTGCCCCAAAAACAGCAAAGAATATCAAATCAATGGCAGGATTAATTTCCAGACCGGCTAAAGAACGGGTAAGAGATGAACTGTTTAAGCTTTTTACATCAGAAAGATCAGCAGAGTATATTATATTATTGGACAAACTCCGTCTGCTTGAGAAAATATTCCCAATTATAATGAAGATGAAAGGTGTTTCCCAGCCCGGGTTTCACCATCTGGACGTATTCGATCATTCCATAGAATCCCTGAATAAACTTGAAGAGCTATATGCAAGCCTTGATTTTAATCTCCCTATAGAGATTAAAACTTTCATCCGGGAAAGAATGAAACAAAAGTCGGGTCAATTTGACAGGAGTACTTTTTTAAAACTTGTCGTTCTCCTTCACGACAGCGGAAAACCCGGGACAAAGTCAAAAGACAAAAAAGGGACACACTTTTACACTCATGAACTTGCAGGCGCGGAAAACTTCAAAATAATAGGAAAACAATTAAAACTTTCCAACGATGAGATCAACACCGGAATGAAGGTAATCAAATGCCACCTTAGGACCGGATATCTTGCGGGTTTAAAGAAGATATCCAAAAGAGCTGTTTATAAATTTTTCAGGGACACAGACAGGGAATCAACGGAGGTACTCCTTCTATCCTGGGCTGACCGCCTTTCTGCAAGAGGCGTCAAAGTAGATAAGAAAACATTATCCGTTCATAAAAAAGTGATTGAAACTCTTTTTAAAGAGTATTACAAAATATCCACTGAAACTAAAGAATCTCAGCTTTTAAACGGCCACGACATTATGAAACACTTTAAATTACCCCCGTCCCCAACAATAGGCAAACTTTTGGAAAAAGCAAAGGAAGCTCAAGCAACAGGAAAGGCTAAAACGAAGAATGAAGCACTGAAATTAATAAAAAAGTTTATCAAATAAAAAAAGAAAATGGACGAGTATCTGATGATAGTCATATACCCGTCCATAGTTTTAACTACTCGTTGATTTTGTTCTTCTTAATGAATGCCCAGATCAACTTTATTTGCTCACCCATACCGCAGTCTTTATCTCCAAAAATCTCTCCGATCCTTACATCCTTTACTTTACTCCACTTTATAACCTTACCGCCAAACGCCGCCTTCTTTACCGGAGCTGCTCCACCTTCAACAACTTTAGCCATGTATTCCTCCCTCTCTTATTTTCTTTCATCTACGGACAATAATAAAGCGTCCAGTTAGACCATTACAGTTATATCACGCCTTAACCCCATAACTCAAGACTATAAATTTCTAGTTACACGTAGCTAGCATTTTTCCTTAATACCTTACTGTTTTTTAGTCAAATGCTTTTTTTACTTTTATAGACGTTATAGACCTTTACAGACTTTTATGGACTAATAACTTTATTCCCTTATATTCGCCCTATAAATCACCTCAGAATGAGGATAGGCAAATTGAACATCTTTTACGGTTGCAAATTTTTTAAATACCTTCTCAACAATATCGCTTGAAACCTTCTGCCTCTGGCTGGCCTTTACATAATATCTAAGCCTTATTAAAACACCCCAGTCCAGAAACTCCGATCTTATAAAAGGCTTTTTTCCTGTATTACTTATGGCATCAGAAGTAATTTCCAGAGCGCAGTTTATAAGTATTTCCGAGGCTTTATCCCAGTTTGTTTCAAAAGTAATTCTTACCGGTACTTCATCAAGGATATAACCTTCTTCAATGTTTTGATCTTCCATCTCTTCAGCTCTGTATTTAAAATCCAGCCTGTAATTTGTAATTACCTGTCCGAATAAAACTGCGGTGGGAATAAGGATCGCGCGTCCGGACTGCTCTTCTCCTCCTACAGTGCCGCCAACCTGTTCCAGTGTTATGTACATAGGGCCTATATTTCTTACATCGCCTATCGTTCCCGCTATTATAACCCTGTCGCCTATCTTAAAAGGATGCAGCGATATTACAAGAAGCCAGGCCGCAACCCCCGTGACCGGAGCCTGCAGAGACCAGCCGAGTAACATACCAAGAAATGCCGCTGAAACACCCAGCGTACTTAAATCCCCGATCTTTGCGAACACAACAACAAAAACAATATATATTATAAAAAAGAAAACACGCCACACTCTTATCACAAATTTTGTATGAACAGGAAAAAACTTCTTCTTATTAAGCCTTCTCTCTATCCATTTTGTAAAGAACTGATAGACAAGAACAAAGATTAAAGTATAAACAGAAAATTTCACCAGATTCGGCAAAGCCTGAAATTGCATCATTATATAATCCATAACACCGTCCTCCTTGCTTAATATCTCTATTTCTGAAGTAGTATACCATAAATTAATTCAGACTGTGTCGCAATTATTTCTAGAAACACCGTTCTTTGACAACTGGAACCAAGAAGCGGTTTTTTAACCGAACTTAAACATTTTTCCCGGATATTCTTCTTCGGGATGTGCGTTTTTGTCCTAAA
>Ga0208246_1000956_pt1 | contig 18634 bp, 14 predicted proteins | sample RifOxyD2_FD_184039 | JGI IMG/M metagenome (GOLD analysis project Ga0208246, IMG submission 184039) | Soil microbial communities from Rifle, Colorado - Rifle Oxygen_injection D2 (SPAdes) | ecosystem: Environmental > Terrestrial > Deep subsurface > Rock core/Sediment | place: Rifle, Colorado... | reverse complement strand
CGCCACCGAAACATAGTGGTCAATCAAATTTTTTTCGTGACGATAAAAAATTGCGCGCGGCGTAAACAGCGACGACCAGCAGGTACGCACGGCTGCCGTAACATTTTTGCGTTCAATGTTTAAATATGTTTCTAACTCCCCCGCCCAACTGGCAATCGCGCTGTCTTCGGCCGTAGCGCTACTTCGCACCGCGACAAACAATTTCCCTCCCCTGCCCGAGGGGAGGGCGAGGGTGGGGTGGGAGTCCAATTTATCAAACGCCGTTAAAATTTCTTTTTCTAAATCTTTGGGAAACGGCCGGTCGTGAATAGTATCGCGAATAACATTGCTGACACGGTCAACCGAATTAGTATCATCGGGCTTAACTTCTTTCAAGCGCGCGATAATTTCTTCTTCTAATTGTGTTTCTTTTAAAAATCGGTCAAACGCCGAAGCCACCACCACAAACCCGGGCGGAACCGGAATTTTTGCGTTCGTCATCTCGCCCAAAGACGCGCCTTTACCGCCGGCTTCGGGGACGGATTTTTTGGTGAGGTTTTTGAAAAATTTGATGTGGGGCATAAAATTATTTTTTAATTAATGTTACAATTCCTTTATTCGCATCAACTTCTACCCAATCCCCGGTTTTTAAAATTTCCGTAGCATTTTTTACGCCAATAATCGCTGGAATTTTCAGTTCGCGAGCAACAACAGCCGCGTGCGAAAGGACGCCGCCTTCGTTCGCAATAATTGCTTGAAATTTTTTAATAATGGCAACATCGTTAGGGTGCGTCGCACTCACCACTAATATTAAATCATTCCCAGGGAGTAATGTCAAAAGACGCGCGTCCAGACGATTGATAAATTTTACCGCTCGACCAATCACTTTTCCGCCCCCCACCCCCTTACCGACAAGCCGGCGGTGGCTTGGGACGTTAACTTTTAAAAATTTCCGATTAATTTTGTCCACTATTTTTTTATTGGAAATAATTAATTCTTCTTTATTTTCCGATGAAAAGAAAAAATATCCATTTTTTCGGTGACACAATTCTTGCAACTGATTATTATTCAAATTTAAATTGTCGTGTAAATTGACGCGTAATTCACTAATGGTAAAATACCGCAAGAGATCACCATCATAATTATATCGCCGACCGATTTGTTCGCAACAATTACTAACTATTTTCTCCACGCGCGGATAAATTTTGGCCATCTGCTCGCGCCGCGCGCTAATTCGCTCGATCAATTTTGCCTGATCCATCCTTTCATTTTTTGGGACACTGAAATACCTCCAAAAAACATTATATACTCCGATACCAGCGAGGTAACGCGAATAATGTTTAATTATTAAACACAAACATTTAATTGGATCGGCTTTTGCCAATACTTGCGCCTCTTTTTTCCAAATTAAACTATCATAATATATTTTATAAGATAAAGCCAAAATTTTTGATAATTTTTGCTCATCATTTTGCTTCAACCAATCCGCAACTGATTTAATAATATAATTTTCATTAAACAAAAATTTTAGTTCATTATCGCCACCACAAACCGCGACTGCTCGATAGGAAAAACCCATTATCCGACGCAACTGTCCCAGATATCCTTTTGCCACCGCGCTGGCAAAAAATAATGATAAATTTCTTTGACTGGCGAGCGCCAAGCCATATTTTTTAAGCTGTTTTGATAAATAATAATAGTCGCACGCGATTGGTTTCATAAATGAATCTATTTTGTATACTCTGTTTCCAACCCTTATAATTGCCTATCAATTAATTTTATTCCTCTAACCTTTCGCCTCTTTTGAATCTAGAAACACGATTTTCTCGCGTAGCCATTCGCTCTTCAAACTTATAAAATAATTCTTCCACTTTGGACCAATCTAAACTCAACTTCTTGCCTTCAAATATTGCCTGTCTGTTAGGATCAGTAAAAGAGCACTCAACTTTTTCATTACTGCCATTCCGTTTTATTTTAATCTTAAACGCTTCGGCTGGGGCAAAAAACCCGCCAATATCATCAACATCCGATAATTTAACTTTTTTACCATTTTCATCCTCCACCTCCAATGTTTCTAATAAAAATGATTCATTAAAAAGACCATGGTTTACAATTGGCATAGCGACCTTATTATCTGGGGTTACTCCCTTTTCAGCAAACTGTTTTAATAACCATAGATTAAAGGCGAGCCCTTCGGCTGCTTCCGCGCGAAAAGCCATATCTTTCAAACCCTCACGCAAGCCAACCTCTTGGGCACCCTGTCTTACTGTGGCACGCTCTTCTGGCGACAGACGACCATATTCGGGATGAGAACCAGCTTTGGCTTGAATTAAAGGTTTGGCGGCTTTAAGCATCGCTTGACCGTCTGGCCCTAATTCTTTATATGTAATTCCGCTTGCTTGATTAACCTGTCCGCGTTCTTGGCCAAACCCCTCTTCAATATCACTGGCAGTTTCGGCCGCGCGCCCTTCCATACTACCCACGCCTACTACACTATTATGTTCACCGCGTAAATCTAGACCAAATTCCCGCGCTCGCGCTTTACCTTCTGGAGTTAAATCTTCAGTGTCGTTCCATTTAATAACTTCGCTAGTAGCCGGGTCAGTCCACTCACCTTTGCCACCAAAACGGTTAGAATGACGCATTAAATAAATATCCGTTTCGGTATTGTGTGTTAATTTTTCACTACTTCCTATATGTTCTGACATATTTTTATATGTTAGTTAATTAATAAATTAATTGATTGTTTTAATTTATCCATATTACCATCAAACACGATTCCTTTCATACCAATACTTTCACAATTAATCAGCATATCTTCTCGATCATCAACATAAGCCGCTTCCTTTGGGTTGACGTGTGCTTTTGCGCAGGCCCCCACAAACATCTTTATATCAGGTTTGCGTAAATGTTCATAGCCAGATACCATTCGCGCGGTTAAAACTTTTTCCAAGCCGGTTTTTTGGACAAAACGCGCGTACCACTCGGCCGGATGATTAGAAATAATGCCAGTGGCAAGTTGTTTAGAAATATCCTTGATATATTGTATCATGGCGACATTGGGTATTGTCAAATCATCAATTACCCTCACATAACATTCACTGTCAAATGGTATTTGTCCGGCTCGTTGCGCGCACATATTCAGATATTCTTTTTCGGTTATCAAACCCATGGTAAAATCTTTCCAACCTTGAAAATCATGTACCACGCGATAAAATTCTCCTTCGGGAATATTTTTCTCAATTTCATATTGTCTAATCCCAGATCTGAATCCTTCTTCACAAATCACTCCACCCATGTCAAAAAAAATGGCTTTAATCATATTTTCTCACTTAATCTTTCTTACCACCCCCGCGTACGCGTCAACTTCAACCAAATCACCTGTTTTTAAAAACTGAGTAGCAATCTTGGTCCCAATAACACAAGGGATTCCTAGTTCTCGAGAAATAATAGCGGCGTGGCAAGTAATACCGCCGTCGCTCGTGACAATAGCGGCGGCTTTTTTCATCGCCACTACAAACGATGGCGTGGTCATCATCGTAACCAATATCTCTCCTTCTCTCATTTCTGAAACTCGAGACGTTTCTAAAATAACTCTAACCAAACCCTGCGCTTTCCCCGACGATGCCACTACGCCCTTAATTTCTTTTAAGGTTGGATCAATACGCGTTTCGCGATACTTATCAACTTCCTTGCCCCAAAATGATTTAAAAACATCTGTTCGTGAATCAAAATAAAAACCATGCATTTCATCTCTTGCCTCCAAGACACTCTCATCTGGTAATTTTCCAGTTTTTAAACCTTTGATGATTTCATCAATGCTAAGAAATACAACTTTGTCAAAACTCAATCCAAACTTCTCACCAATTGCGCACAATAATGGATAACCAAAATAATCAGTCCTCTGATAAAAGCGAACCAACTCGGTTTCAACAAAACTACTTTCAGCCAATAAATCTAATATTTTCTTATCGGCCACTTTAATTTTTAAGCGCCTAATCAATGCCTCTCTTTTTTCTCGTGACTTCTGACGATCAAAGGCCATAGTTCGCAATTTTGCTACTGGGTCACCCTTCTTGATATCATCAACAACTTCAATGTAAATATCCTCGGCAGTAGTATCTTTACGAAGTAGAAACATGCTGTTGGCCCAATCGTATTTATTCTTAAATTCAACCAGTTCTTTTTTAACCGCCACCGGTAACTGAGAATATTTTAAATTTTGAAGTTTTAACTGTTTAATTTTTTTTGCCAAATGCAATATTTCAATTTCACGACGATAAAAAACTGACTCTCTATCAGAAAAAGAAATTTCAATCAATGTCTGCTTGGCCTCTTCTGGAGGCAGATGTCTTAGAATGTCAAAAAAAATACTTTCTAACAAATTACTTAAGCCACGGACAATATAATTACCGACCAACAAACTACATACCGTTCTCCCGCGCAAATCAACATATTTTTTAAAATAATCTACCAAATCTTCGTTGTCGGCATTTTTCAATTTTTTATTTATTTCCACCATTACCAACGCGTTCTCTTCATCTTTCTGTCTGCGAGCATTATAAAAATCATCGAAGGTTCCTTTTTTTAATATGCGCCTAACAATTGACTTGGTATTTTTTTCAAAATCACTCTTATCATAATAATGTGCCCAATCCACATATTTATACCTTGATACTTTAAAACCAAAATCCGGGACATCTAACGTGGCTTTTTTAAGACAGAGATAACGAATAAAAATATCGCGTGCCAAAAAAGCCCCCTTCCTTCTGGCAATCGCATACCATTTTATTTTTACTCTTGACATATTATTTTGACTGTCAGTTAAATTTTAAATACCATCACTTAAGACCGTTCTAAAATTTTAACTAGGCCGGTGGCCGCATTGACTTCCAATAAATCACCATCGTGAATTATCCGAGTTCCATTCATCGTAGCGATAACGCAAGGCACGCCCAGTTCGCGCGACACAATCGCCGCGTGCGAAGATAGCCCACCTTGGTCCGCCACAATCGCCACTGCTTTTTCCATCGCTGGCACAAAATCGGGTGTGGTAAATTGCGCCACAAGAATATCCCCACGCAAAACTTTGTTAATTTCTTTTTTATCCATACAAATTTTCGCTCGACCAGTAATAATTCCACCAATGCAAGCGACTCGCCCTTGAATTGAATTCACCGCCGTATTGTCAACGGAATATTCTTTTTCCAATTCTTTTATTTTAACCGGATCAGTAATCAAGGTAGTTTCAGAATCGCGTGCTAACATCGCGTAATTATGAAAACGAGCGTTCATTTCTTTTTCATCGGGTAGTGGCTTACCGGCCAAAGCACCAAACATTTCCGGAATTGATACCTCCATTATCCAATCAGGGTTAAAATGCGCGCGCTTGGCAATTTCCGCGTACATAAAACTGGCACCATAATCCGCATTGAAAAATGCTTCCACGCGACGATTGCGAACATAGGAGTGAAGCTTGGCTTGGTCAATAATATGTTGGAAGTCAGGACGCGGTTTAATTTTATCTAATGCCCATGCATATTCATCGGCAACTTTTTGCTCGGAAGCATCATAAATCAAATCATCAATCTTTTTACCTTCACTAACCTGATGTTTCATTTCTTTCAAGCGATCGACAATATCGTCAAAATCATATGGCTTACTTGTAGCCAAACCACGGTTAATATAAGCAAACCTATCTAAATGCACATCAATTTTTGCTGTCGCCTCGGCGGATAAATTATCCAAATCTTCATTGGCTGAAAAAAAGTCTTTTGCAATCTGGGCTAATTTCCAACGTTCCTCACTGACTTCGGTCATCTGTTTTGGGTCAGTAAAAATCAAAACACATTTACGAAAATCGGGATCAGAAGCGGAAATATACTCCGACAATTTTGTTTCAATAGTTGATTCAAAATATTCATCCAAAGGATATTGCGCATACCAAGGGCCAGCCAAAACACGATACTCTTGCAATAATGGCTCTAAAATGCCAGCTATTTCCTCATTTGTTTTTTCTGACCAATCAGTTTTCTTATATACCAAACCTTGTTTATACAAATGTTCATCTTGCTTTAACTCGCGATCGCAATATTTTTCAAACCAACCATCATCGGCTTGAGCATGCCCGATAATTTCCGCTTCAAATGGATCATATTCTTCTTGACGCCAATACATCATGTGATTTAAATAGGTACGATTGGGCATCGAAGTATGAATATCCGCCTGCTCCATATTTTCTTTCGTAAACGCCGAATTAATCATAAAACGCAAAAAAATGGGAAGTTTGCCCGAGGGCTTAATTCTCCATTTTCCCGAACGCATTACTGCTCCTGGCATATAATTTTAGGTTAAATGTTGATTATATATTACACCTATATTACGCCTTTTTTAAAATTCTGACAAATCAACTAACACGGTGGCCTGATAAATCCAAGTTATAAAAAATAATCAAGAATAAGTATAACCAGGGACAATTTGAATATCTTGAATTTCTGTTTCTTTAAGGCTATTCATTAACGAACCGAGACATCCTGACGTTTTCGTCGGTAATTCTGTTACTATGTCAAAATCAACACCTGGATCATCACGCCAATCAAACCCGCCGACAAATTTAATATCTTGTAAACCAAATGATTTTAGTAAGCCAGTAAATTCGTTAAAATACGTATATGGAAGCCTTGATGTGGCTTCGGCTGATATCACAAAGTAAGTATCTCCTTGCCTACCAACGCGCTTCACCCTTTCGATGGTTTGTGCCATTTTTGACTCTTCTTCAACAATGACGAGCGGCCCGCGATGTTCACTAAAAACGCGGTCAAACTTTGCTATGAGCTCCGAGCGTTCGGCTGGGGTCTTAGCATTTTTTTTACCAAATTGATCATAGTAATCCAAAAAATATGGATGTACTGCTCCCAAAATATGCTCCGGTTCTTTTTTTTCAGTTGATTCCTGTTGTTGATTATGTTCCAATTTTAAAATTGCGCCAGGCACTTCCACCAAACCCATTGATTCATATTTTCGAATAAGCTCGCGAAACTTTTCATTTTGACGTACCGCAGTCTTAGTATCAGGATTAAGAACAGTTGTCTCGCTTGGAATACTATTCGCTGATTCAATTAAAAATTTATATTCAGTTGGTGACAATAGAACTGCATCTTCAAAAAATCTGGAAAAATGATCGGGGTCACGGTCAATGCCAAAAAGTTTTGGCACAAAATTTTTTCCAAAATGCATGTAGATAACGAGGTCATTCGAAATACGAAACTGGCCGGGTAAATTTGGATCACTTGAAACTTTGCCGATCTCTATTGTGGCTGGCACGCCCCGATCATTTCCTTTGTCTTCAAGGACAACCGCAAACGACCCTTCCAAGCTGTCGCGATCCAATTTTGTATAATTGTAGGACCTTCGCACAATGTCACTAAACGCCTCACTAACACTGGTATCTAAATTTTCCGGCTTGATAAAGCGGGTAAATAATGAACAACGACCAACATTATTTCCATCAATATCACGATCTTTAAGCGGGCTAGAAGAATAAACGTCGGAATATTCTCTACTGCGATCAAATGTCCAGCCCGGATCAGGCACCGTTGTGATGGTGCCTTTTTGATCTGCCGGCGCAATATCAACCAAACTTTTTTCATCTGTTGGATGTCCAATATCACGTCTGCGCATATGATAATATATATTTTACCAAAGTGAAATGAATTTAATTTAAAATTCTAACAACCCCATATTCGGCATCAACTTCGATTAAATCTCCATTTTTAATAATACTGGTAGCAAACTTAGTGCCAACAATACACGGCTTACCTAATTCGCGCGACACAATCGCCGCATGGCAAGTGGCACCACCATCATCGGTAACTATCGCCCCAGCGCGTTTCATCGCCGGCAAAGCATCAGACAAGGTCATGGTGGTTACCAAAATTTCACCTTCGACAATTTTCGCGTTCGCCTCTTTGGCATCTTTAGTAACAAACGCCCGACCCTTGCACTTGCCCTTGCTGGCAACCAAACCTTTAATTTCTGCACTTTGATTTTTATGGTGAGACCACACTAACTTTTCCGCCACTGCTTTGGCACGTAACCCCTCATATTTGTACAATTTACCGGAGTTAAAATACCACAGCATCCCCTGCTTACGTTTTTTGATTATTTTTTCCAGCACAAATTGTTCGCGCAATAGTAAATTTTTTACCTCCTGATTTTCATAATACATCAAATCATTAAAGGCAATCTTAAATCGACGTGATATCTCGCGCAAAACCCGATAGATAACTTGGTTGGTCCGCATCTGAATTTCTTTACGATAATCATGATAAAGATTAAATTTATCCAATAAATCAAAATATACTTTAAACCGCGCCAACGGGATTTTATATTTAGCCAAAATTCTTTTACGTTCGCGTTTGACCTTAATCGCAGTCAATTTTAAATCGTTTAATTCTCGCCGACGTGCCACCATCGCTTTCTTTTTTTCCAAAGCCACGTCCTTCGCCACTACATCAGAAGTAAGTTCGCCACTGCCATCCCAACTCATTTTCACCCAATCAAACTTATTCACAACTTTTAAAATATCCACTTTAGGCGCCGACCGCCGCAATGACAATTGCAAAATTTCTTTATGATACGCGGCCACTGTTGACAAGGTCGCGGGATAAACCAAAGTCGCTAAATCTGGCGCGGATAATTCGCGCTTACTAAGCGAATTAACCTTTTCTTTAAAAATAGTAGCGACATAATCATCAAACAGATCAACCGTGTACTCCGCATATTTAAGGTGGTCAACTGCTAGGCCAATAGCGCTGAAGCGAACTTTTAACAAATATTCCTTGTCAAATTTTTTTACATCAATTAACTTTAATTTTGACGTCTGTTCAAAGGTTTTTTTGCGATCCTTCTCAAATTGATAATAAAGTTTTAGACGGGCGTTTTTGTTAGTTGACCATTTTTTAAACCAACCTCGAAATGATTTTTCTAAAATATCGGTTTTTCGCGCCCAAAAAAACTGATCGCCAAAAGACATCACCGACCAACGGTTGATAATATAAGGATTTTTATCCAAAGGCAAACACAAAAAAACTAAATAATAAGAAATGGATTGCGGATACAAGTGGTCGCGTTCGTAAATTCTTAAATTATATTCTTTGCTCATACTTTTTCAATTTTTAAAATATCCATTAACCCGCCGATTTCGCAATACCAATCTTTCGGCCGTGCCCCTCCCTCGTCATTTAAAATATGATAAAACCGATAATTAAAATTAGGATTTTTTACTTTCAAAGTTTCGGCCGCGTTTTTGAAAAATACCCCATTAGCGAATTTGTCATCAGTATACACAACTGTATCATAACCCTCTAATACTTTTTTAGAAAGATAATCAACTAACATTGCTTCAGTTTTAACATTAGTTTCGCCGTAATCGAAAGTAGAATTGCATTTTTGAAAAAATGAACGGATATCAAAACCTACTTTTGGATTTAGATACTCCGCGCGCCAGTCCATTTGATCTGGCATTCCACCGCTAAAAGTCTCATTATGCTTTGTCGATCGCAACACTTCCGCAAAACCACTATTAATATCTAAATTTATCATTTTGCCAGTTGTGTATGGCTTAAGATAACAGTTTTCATACCCCCGCGCATCTGTTAAGCTAACACCTTGTGCTACCACATAATCATCAAAGCTTTTAAATCCAGTTAACTCCTCATTCCACCTTTCCCAAAAAAGTGTTTCACCTAAATCCCAAAGGTACAAAATTTTATTCATATCGTTTAATTATTTTTACTAAACCAATATTGGCGTTAACTTCTACCAAATCGCCGTCTTTTAAAACATCCGTCGCAATAATTGTACCAATAATACAAGGGACACCAAGCTCGCGCGCGATAATAGCGGCGTGACAAGTAATTCCGCCATCGTCAGTAATAATCGCCGCGGCTTTTTTCATTGCCGGTAAATGTTCCGGCCGAGTCATAGAAGTTACCATAATATCGCCTCGATTGACTTTATGGTTATCGCTACTGCTTAAAACTAACTTAACTGGTCCGCGCGCGAACCCCAAAGAAGCAGACATCCCTTTAAATTCAGAAATTTTAGATTCAGATTTTTTATATATTTTATCTAAAATTTTTCTAACCTCTTTTTTGGCGGTCATCACTCTTAAAATTTTTCCCCGACTAACCAAATACAGGCATCCGTTTTGGCGGATTTTTAATTGTCTAATTATGTTATGATTGGATTTATGTGATAACAAACTCACAACATCTTTCGACGTACTATTAATTAATAAATTAAAATCCACACCAGCTCGCTTGGCCACTTCCCGCAAAAACCGATCATACAAAGTAGCAAAAGTAAGAGTAAATTCTTTGCGCTCATCTTGCCATTTAACAAAAATTTCGGTCAAACGCGCAATGGCAATTATCTCCGGAGTAAACTTGTATCTTTTGAATAATGCCAATTTTCGTTTTTTTATTGCCACAATACTTTCGGGCGCTTTGATGTCCACTAAAATGTGTTTAATTGATTCCTCTAAATTTTCTAACGTATATTCCTTCCAACCACGATAACTGCTTTTTATCCAAGAATACTTTTTTAGGTGTTTATTTATCAATTCATTAAACTTTTTATTTTCACTTTTTTTAAGCCAATCTGCCAATTTATCATCAGTATTAAATCCAACCCGTCGCAATTTTATTACTATCTTTTTTAATTCGCTTTCCTCTCTGTTAATAAATGAAAAATCAGCGGAGGCAGTTAAGGGAGAAAAAATGCCGGCAAAATCCGAAATTCTATTTTTTTTACAAAAATCTTGTAGTAATCCCGACAAGCGTCTTTCCGCATAGAACACATACCCGTCAATAAATCCAGGCATAGAAACCTTGAACTCATAAAAATTTATAAACTTTTTTTGCCAAATGATCAATTGTTTCTCGCTTAATTTAGATAAATCATAATCATAATAAAAAGAATACCTTTTCATCATCAATTGATAATTTTTCTCCCAACGCGCGCGCAAATTGATAATTGTCGCTGGATTACGCAAAAACTCTTTTATTACAAAAGAGCCGATGCGATTTTGGTCTTCCACCAAAGTTATCCAGTCACCTTTTCCATCTCGGTAATTACACATGCAGAAACGAAAAGGTGGAATTTTTGTATTATAAAGCCGGCTGGTAAATCCGGTTCTGGTCATTGACAAAAACGCCAGATAGACATCAATATTTTTTTCAATATTTAACGGTTGTTTTACAAAACTATCTAAATTCATATTATTTTTGTATAATTTTCACGACTCCACGGTCGGCATCGACTTCCACCAAATCACCATCTTTTAAAACTTTGGTCGCGACTTTAGTGCCAATAATACAAGGAATGCCTAGCTCACGCGCTATAATAGCGGCATGACACGTAAGACCGCCCTCATCAGTAATTATCGCTTTTGCTTTTTTCATCGCCGGTAAAAATTCCGGCTGGGTCATGCAGGCAACTAGGATATCACCTGGACGCATTTTAGAGATTTCTTTTTCTCCTCGGCATACCTTGACTATGCCAATCACCTTTCCCGAAGACGCACAGGCGCCTTTCAGTTCGGTTATTATACCACCGTCTTGTCGCTGATTCATTTCTAAAATTTTGAAATACTTTTTCGCTTGCGCGCCAGAAAATACCAATCCTTTGAGGCCAGGCAAAAGAACAAATAAGCTTGTCTTTCGGCGTTTTTTTAATTCCGGCATAATACCCGGCAACTTCTCCAATTCTAACGCACGAATATAGCGCAGATCGTTCATAGAGACATTAAATCTACGACTAATCTCTAACAACAAAGAATCAAGGTAGTGAATTGTTCGTGTCAGACATTCTTTACGCCGATCGTGAATTTGAAAAATTTTGTCACCGATGGTTAATAAATTTTTTAATTCCTTATTTTTTATTTTTTTTCGTAGGGCATCACGCTTCTTAACACGAATAGATAACGATTGATAATCAAAGATAATTTTATCCAAATCAACTTTCTTGGATAATAACTCCCTGATTTCATCTACAAAATCTTCCGGTAATAATTTTTTGGCCGAAGTATATCCATTTAATTTCCAAAAATATTTTTGCTGATGTTTTATTAATTTTTTCAGTATGTCGGGATATTTTTTTAAATCTGTGACTGATGAAAGAGTAATTTTTTTATTCTTAATTAAACGAGCCAGCAAACACAATTTATAATGCTCGATTGTCATAAACGAATGGAGACGTGGGGTCGTTAAGAGTATTGTTTTATCTAAAATATCATCTTTAAATTCTTCTGCGATTAATTTTCTGATTTTATCTTCAGTAGTCAAACTAAACCCTTCAACGATGTGTGACACACTGCACAAATAAGCAGACAAATCATTAATTTGCCGCCAAAAAGAAAAAAGCTGTTTGACACTTGCTGTTTGCCAGTTTTTTCGTTCAATTCTATCGTAAGCAGACAAAACTTCGTGGCAAATTTTTTCATTTTCACGAACCAAATAACCTGGATAATTTTTGTTACCTGCGCATTTTTTCAACAATATCTCTAAAATAGCGCAAAGATCATCCCAAGCATAAGCATAGTAACAGACATCATCTTTAAAATATTCAATACAGGCGCAATAACCAAATCCCAAAGCTTTTGGCATATCGCGCACCATGGAAAACGCCGGACCATAAAGCATCGCTGGAGTAGCGTTAAACCCTTGCAAATACCAATTCTTTTTCAATAAATTATCTACATTTATCATAACTATTTCAAAATTTTTATTACCCCCCTATCAGCATCAACTTCAATTCTATCGCCTGTTTTTAAAACTCTAGTAGCATCTCTCACTCCTATTATACAGGGCATGCCAAGCTCGCGCGATAGCACCGCTGCGTGCGAAGTAATGCCACCTTGTTCTGTCACAATCGCCGCCGCTTTTCTCATTATGGGCACAAATTCAGGTGTAGTGTTATTGGTGACTAAAATTTCTCCGGTTTTAAACTTAACCATTTCTTTGGTTTTTTTAATTACCCGCACAATTCCCGCAACTTTTCCTTTACAAGCGGCGACACCATATAAATATCCCGCCTCGGCAATAGTTGTTGCCGGAAAAAATTTAAAAAACTTATCGGCATCCGCACCAGATGATAAAACATATTCACCTTTATGAGTGACAGCCCAAAACACTTTTTGTTTGCGCTTGGAAATTTCATCTTTATAATCTATTTTTCGCAGCAATATTCCGGCTATTTCTGGTAAAATCACAAATGACAAATCACGTTTAGAATAATTCGCGCGCCGCCCAACTTCTCCTAAAAATTTATCAAAACCAGCCATACCCATACATACCCCACTTTTACGAATATCCTTCCATTTGCTAAATAGATTTGCTGTCTTAATGATATTTTTATATTTTGAAGGAAGTTCAATTTCTTTTTCCGCTTGCTGTCGAGCTTTTTTTGCTTTTAATAAATACGCTTGTTTGGCGCGCCAATCATCCAACACCCATGACGAGGACTGCTTATTCTCGCTTAACATTTTTTTAATTTTCTTATATATTTCTAGCGCGCTATAACGCTCAACATGATAATAATTATTCCGCATCCAGTGATAGTTTTGTTCGTGGCGATTGATTAACTTTTGAAAAGCGATTGATAATTTATTAAACTCTGGTAATTTATCACCATACGCTTTATAAAATTTGGCTGTCAAAGCCAACAAATCATGTTCTTCTTGCAAAGTAAAAGATAGATGAATAGGCGCGACTAATTCAGCAATTATTTTTTCAAAATTATCGAAATGGGTCTTTTTTAATTCTTTGCCTAATAATTCTTGTAACCAATCACTCTTGCCGGTGGACATAAACGAATCGCAAATATAGGCAACACCCCCGGCTTTTACGTACAACTCATAATAATTTTTAAACAAATTGTATAATTGCTTATCGGATAATTTTTGTAAATCTAATTTATCAGCTTTTTTATCTAAAATCAAAAACTTATGCCAATCCTTTAGCCATTTATTATAATAACGCAAAATCCAGTCATACTTTTTTGAAACATTTTTTATGATAAATTGGCGAACTGCCAACGAACTATTGGAATCGGCAAACCAACGCGCATGATCTTCGCGCAAAAAACAAAAACAATGTTTATAGTGTCGAGGAAAATCCTTGGCCTTTTGAAACACATCGCTTTCGGACGAAGCGAACAGAGTAAAGACCTTGGAATGAAAATCCTTACTAAATTGCCCAGTTTCTCGTTTTAATATTTGTACGGGAAATTTCTGTATTTCTTTCATACCGCCATGAATTCTTAGTCGGCGATTTAATTAAAAATAGTTTTTAACCGCAAATTCAAATTGTTGAATAAATAATTCTTTTAAATATGCCAAACTATTTTGCTCATAAAATAATAACATGGCTTTTTTGTATTCAATTTCATCAATACTCCGAAACGATAATGGGCAAGAAGAGTTAGCCAACAAAATAGCATTCGCCAATAAACGGCTGGTACGCTTATTCCCATCTTCAAATGGTTGTATATAGGCGATAAGTAAAAGTGCCGTCAGTGCTTGTACAAAAGGATTTTTTTGAGTATTAACCAAGTGACAAAATTTTTCCATGGCTTCTCTGATTTGGAACTGATTGTCAAGCGGCGCATAAGTCGTACCAGCGATGCGCACCACCCGTTTACGCAAATTACGTTCAACCCCCAAACCTTTAATCAATAAATAATGAAAATCTTCAATTTTACTGATAGATATTTTTTTAAATTGATTAACATGCCCCCGAATATAATCTAAAGCGGCTTTATGATTCAAAATCATTATCGCCTCTTCGTGAGTATGGCCAGACGATTCAACTTTGTCACGCAAAAGCCGTTCAGTTTCTAAAAGCGAATAGGTATTACCTTCAATTTTTGATGATTTCCACGACAATTCTATCGTAAGTCGTTCATATTCTTTTTTTATTCCAATCGGCGTCAATCGTTTTATATTATTTTGATAAATTTTATTTAATTCTTTGAAATTTACCACTTCTTCATCGGTAAAAATATTTTTTAATAATGAAAAAATATCAAAATTGAATGATTTAATCACCGAACGTTGGTCGGGATCAATTTTAAAATATTCAGCGACAGCAATCGGTTTAATTAAGCGATAAAATGGCGATATCAGATAGGCGACATTTCGACCTTTTCCTTGCCTGACAAAATACTTTTTCTGGATCAACAAAGACAAATCGCGAATAATTGTAATACGAGTAGTCTTTTCACCAAATCGATCGAGTTGTTTAATCAGCTCTGAAATTGCCATTGGGACATCACTATCGCCAACTATTTTGACAATGGCTTCCTGCCTCTTATTTAAATTGTTATTGTTGAACATAATATCAAAATTAATTGTATCAATTTTATATGGTTAATTGTATCATAAATGATACGATTAGGCAATGATTCGGCTAAACTTTTCGCACCAAACCGTTATTTGCGTCAACCTCCACTTTATCCCCATCCTTGAAAATTTTTGTAGCAGTTTTAGTATTAACAATACACGGAATACCAAGTTCACGCGAAACAATCGCGGCGTGACAGGTAAGCCCGCCAAAATCAGTCACAATCGCCAACGCCTTTTTCATTGCAAAAATATATTCTGGACTGGTCATTGGTGCTAACAGAATTTCGCCAACTTTAAATTCACCTACTTGATTTGGGTCAAGTAATATTCGGGCGTGACCAATAACTTTTCCGCCTTTTCCTTTACTCACAACTAACCCCTTTACTTCTGTCTGGCTAACAATTTTTTCTTCACCATATAATTGCCAAAATGATTTTGTTTCATTTTCGTCTAAAATCTTACAATTTTTATAAAAATTTACCCCAAAACCACTGCGACGATTATCCAATATGTTGCGCAAATCTTTCCCATCGATAATTTCTCCTATCTCCCAATACCAAGTGTTTAACAAATCATCAACTGAATAGTCAAACCGGCGCGCTACCTCAACAAGAAGCCGATCTTGGTAGTGCAAAGCCATAAATATATACTTTTTACGCTCGTCTTGCACAGTAATCCCCTCGCTAATTGCCTGCCCAATATTAATAATTGATTTTGATAAATTATACTGTTTTATTACCGCAACTTTATTTCTTCTTGTTTCCGCCAATCTCTGACGCGTCTCTAACTTAATATCAGATGTGATCTCTTTTTTGCGTTCAACAAAAAAAATCAACGGTAACACTTGTGTTCCAGCATAACTATTTTTTAACCAATAAAATTTTTGTTGATGCTTTTTTAAATTTTCACTCGTCGCTAGAGCCATTTCTTCTTCTTGATAAAACGATGGTTTTTCCGGTGTTGTTAATATTTGAACAACTTGTTTTAAGTTCGTCTTATCCTTAATATATTTAGACAATTCCTTTTCTATATATTTATCCGCGCCATAATTTGCCAATTCCGGCACTGTCCCGTAAATCCAAAAATTAATATAATCATGACTATAATCCGCCCAAAACTGATTAAATTGCTTATCGGTCAATTTTGCCAAATCAATATTATCCAAATAGCGATGCCAACGCTCTAACTTAACAATCTCTTCTTTCCAACGTTTATAAATATTATTTCGCGATTTTGATGGCAACCAATACTTTACAAATACTTTTTGCCCAGTACTGCGCAGAGCGGCGTATTCATTCAACCACAACATCTGACGATTGCGGAACAAGAATAAACTTCGCGACCAATTCAGCCCCAAAAACTTTTGACAAAAATATTTATAATTTACCTCGGTAAAAAATGAAGTATAAAAAAATCTACCCGGAATCGGACCCCAGCGAAAAATTTCTTTTTTAGGATTAAGTGGTAATTTGTTCATAATCGTTATTTTACTATCACTACGCCGTGATCGGCGTTTACTAACACCCAATCACCGTCTTTTAATTTCTTGGTCGCTGCTTGGGTGCCGATAATACAGGGAATTTTTAATTCTCGGCTGACTACGGCCGCGTGCGAGGTGATTCCGCCCTCGTCCGTCACTATGGCCACGGCTTTTTTCATAAGAGGTACAAATTCCGGGCGAGTGCTAACAGTCACCAACACATCGCCTTGCGACATTTTTGAAAATTCACTCATTTTATTAATTACCACCACTCTTCCCTCCGCTTTACCAGTACAAGCAATCACACCTCTAATTTCCGTGACAGCTGAATCAATTGACTTTTCAATAATGTTTTCGAGTTTGCTACTAAGCGCTGGATTAAGGTGATACTCGCTTTTACCGTTCCAAGCCAACATGTAACTCTTCTTAAACAAGGTCTCATATTTTTTGGTGAGCGACCGCTTAACCGGCAAACTCTTAATAGCCAGCGGATCGCATTTCTTAATATCTTCCCAATTCAAATTACTCCGACGCGCCATTTCTGTGCCCACGAGCTCTAAATAATGATTTAAGCGTTGCACTTGCACCTTGCGCTCATCGCGCCAAAAAGAAATTACTCCGAAAAAATGAAACATTTGCTTGCCCCATTTGGAAAGATGGTAATACTTGAAAATTTTAGTTTTTTTATCTTTAATCTCTTTACTAAAATTTACTAGCATGTCTAATTCTTTGTGAGTATCTCTCGGACCAGATAAAATTTGTTTGATATTTTCTACTATTTCAAATGCGGTTAACACCTGTGTATGCCCCCAACTGTTGTAAATCCAAAAATAAGATGATTGATAATTCTCAATAGCTTTTTCTATTTCTGGGTACAATTTTAAACGATGTAAATTTTGCGGTGATGAAATATACAAAAAAGTGTTAAGTGCGCCGGGAGTTTTTTTGATATCTTCGACAATTTTTAACAAATCACGCTCACTACGCTGGTGACTGATTAATTTTTCTTGCGACATCAAATCCGCTATCTCGGCGTCTTCTAAAACTACATTCTCTTCAATTAATTCCTTCTTTACCAATCCTTCCGCGTCTAAATCATAAATATCAATATAAAATAAATTCCACATGAAAAAATTTGCCGAAGCCAATCGGTGATTAATTCGTAAAAGTAATGAATCGCTGAATTTTTTTACGCCAATTTTATTTATTTCTTCAAAAATCTTCTCACTCGATACCCGTACTTTCTGGTACCAATCGTTGTAAAGATTATCAATAAAACCAAAGTCTTCACGCTCTTTAAGTAAATATTTTTCCGCCAATTGTCGCATTAAGTCTTTACTGAAATAACCTTTGGCTAAATCATTACGACATAACCAAAAAATATTACTATCTTGATCGTGAAACCAATGCAAACAACCACAACAAGGCCGATAAATAAAATAAGGCGCACTCTCGGTTTCCTGACGATACCAGTCAGTGGTTCTAATTTTATCTAAATCCATATGGTCTATTTGTCACTCGTCTGAAATTTCTTATTAAACTCATCGCGGTCGGCCACTAATTCCTCTAAAACTACTTTAGGGACGACCAGATCTATATCCTCATCACCCAGCTTAACTTTAATGTGAATTTCTTGTTGCGCAGGACCTGTGTTCTCAATCTCTACCCGAAAACCTTGCAATTCTTTAAACATCGGCCCAATTTTTGCCATCACTTCATTACGCCGATCCACCCCTTGTAATTTTTCAACCAACCTCAGAAGAAATGAT
>Ga0208246_1000947_pt1 | contig 18723 bp, 17 predicted proteins | sample RifOxyD2_FD_184039 | JGI IMG/M metagenome (GOLD analysis project Ga0208246, IMG submission 184039) | Soil microbial communities from Rifle, Colorado - Rifle Oxygen_injection D2 (SPAdes) | ecosystem: Environmental > Terrestrial > Deep subsurface > Rock core/Sediment | place: Rifle, Colorado... | reverse complement strand
GATACTGGGAGCTATCATAGATCCGCTTGCGGACAAAATGCTTACCATTGCCGCATTTTTGGGGCTTATGATGGTAGGAGAGGCAAATGCATGGGCTATTTATATCATCATAATTCGTGAACTCTTTATCACCGGAATCCGCACTGTGGCGATAAGCGAGGGGCTGGATATAAAAGCTTCAATGGCAGGAAAGATAAAAACCGTGCTTCAGATGATTGCCATAGGATTTCTGCTTATGCACTGGCCGCTTGGCAGTGAGCTTTTATGGCTTGCCGTAGCACTTACACTCTACTCGGGTTTTGAATATCTCTGGGGTTTTAGAGACGCAATTTTAAAAGGTAGCAAATAGATGAGTTTTTTAGTTTCACTTTTAGTCCTATCGGCACTTATATTTTTCCACGAATTGGGTCACTACTTCGCAGCACGTGCAATGGGCGTTTACATAGAGGTATTTAGCATAGGTTTCGGGCAGAAAATAGTGTCGTTTAGAAGATGGGGAACTGAGTGGAGAATCGCACTCATCCCACTTGGCGGATATGTAAAAATGAAAGGACAAGATGACGCTGATCCGACAAAAAAAAGTTATGATGAAGACAGCTACAATGTAAAAACACCTGTACAGAAGATTTTTATCCTGCTTGCAGGTCCGCTTGCAAACTTTGTTTTGGCATTTTTTCTCTATCTTTTTATTGCTTTTGGCGGACCAAATATCCTCTCTCCTGTTATCGGTCAAATCGTAAAAGATTCTCCTGCTTTTGTTGCAGGGTTGGAGACAAACGACACTATTCGTTCCATAAACTCTATTGAGATCTCCACATGGGAAGAGATGGCAAAGATAATAGAGAGTTCAGATGGAGCACTTGATATTGAGATAGTTAGAAATGGCTACATACAACAAATATCGCTTATGCCAAAAACCACGCAAACAACAAATATGTTTAACGAAGTGATTGAGAAGAAGATGATAGGAATCGGTAGTGCAGGAGTAACGCACAAACTTGAACTTGGCGCAGAAGAGACTCTATCCTATGCCATTGATCAAACCGTTCATGCTTCTACGCTTATCTTTACAGGGCTTAAAAAACTCATAGTAGGAGAAGTTCCCGCAAAAGAGCTGGGCGGTGTTATCTCCATAGTTAAACTCACATCAGACGCAAGCGAAGCCGGATGGATGAGCGTGCTATTTTTTGCGGCACTCATCTCCGTAAACCTCGGTGTTTTAAACCTGCTTCCAATCCCTGCGCTTGACGGCGGGCATATCATGTTCAATCTTTATGAGTTTCTATTCAAAAGAGAGGTAAATGAGCGAATCATGATAAACTTAACGATAGCAGGCTGGGTGATACTATTTTCGCTTATGGGACTTGGAATTTACAACGATATAAATAGATTGATAGGATAGGCAATGACACAAGAAGAGTACAAAATTTATATAGACGACGTTATAAGAAGAGTCGAGTTTGCCAGAGTTAGGTTTGATGAGAAACATATCGTTAAGATTGTAGCCATCAGCAAATATTCTACTGCAGATGAGATAGAAAAACTCTACCGTATAGGTCAAAGAGCTTTTGGCGAAAACAAGGTGCAGGATTTAAGAGCAAAAAGCAGTGAACTTGAAGATTTGCCGCTTGAATGGCACTTTGTCGGTAATTTGCAAAAAAATAAAATTAATAATTTACTCGACATAAACCCTGCCCTTTTTCATGCACTTGACTCTTTAGAGTTGGCACATGAACTGCAAAAGAAGCTTCAAGCCAGAGAGATGACGTTAGAAGCACTTCTTCAAATAAACTCTGCAAAAGAGGAGTCAAAGCACGGCGTAATGCCAGAAGATGCAGTTGAAACTTATAGGCAAATTCAAAAAGAGTACCCAAATATCCACTTAAAAGGTGTCATGAGTATCGGCGCACACACGGATGACAAAGCCATAATTAAAAAAAGTTTTGATACTACTTACGACATCTACAAACAACTAGATGGCGCAACCATCTGTTCTATGGGAATGAGCGGAGATTTTGAACTGGCTATCGAGTGCGGATCAAATATGGTAAGGCTTGGTTCTATTGTGTTTAATAAATAACTTCTGCCTCGTCATTGCGAGTGCAGTGAAGCAATCTCTAAGCGCGGCAATCAGAAACAGCAACTCCTTTTTATGCATTCTCGTTAAAGATAGCATATCGTTTGTTATTTTATCGATTACAAGAGAATCTCCGCTTAGCAGTTTTTAAAGATATCTCCTAAAAAACCGTCTTGGCAGTCAGTCTCTATTTAATTTAAACTATCCTATTTGTCCAAATGCTTCAAAAACTCATCTGCTGCCATAAATCCTACAATGGTTTTAGATTTTATAACCTCTAAATTTGCGTCAAAAAACATGATAGCCGGAGGGCCGAAAACTCCGTATTTTTTGCTTAGATCTTTTTGTTTTTGCCCATTTTGCGTAAGATCCGCCTGAATAAGGACAAACTCCCTCATTTTCGCTTTTACGGCTTCGTTCGAGAATGTTTTTTTATCAAGTTCTTTACAAACGGCACACCACTCTGCGCTAAAATCAAGCATGATTTTTTTGCCCTTGTTTTTAGCCAAAAGTGCGTCAAGCTCCTCTATGGAACTTACCTTTTGAAACTCTACATGTGAAGATTTTTCTATAGTTGCTGTTGCTGATGGCGAAGGTTTTAAAAACTCCAGCGGCTTGGTCATACTGCTTGAACCGCCCATAACACCGACAAAAAGAAGAGTCGAGTAGATAAAAATTATCATACCCACACTTCTTCTAAATATATGAGCCGAGTTCTCAAAAGCTCCAAGATAGAGTGCGAAACTTATTCCGAGCATCGAGTAAAGAAGCATAATGATATAGCCATCGACAACACGCTCAAGCATCCAGATCGCCACACCAAGCATCATAACGCCGAAGATCGCATTTACCATAGTCATCCACGCGCCCGGTTTAGGCATAAACCTGCCCGCACTCATACCGACTAAGATAAGAGGCATACCCATTCCGATACTCATAGAAAAAAGAGCCGCTCCGCCAAGAAGAGCATCTCCCGTCTGACCTATGTAAACCAAAGCTCCTGCAAGCGGAGCTGCAACACACGGTCCGACGATAAGAGCCGAGAAAAATCCCATAATCGCAACACCCACAAAACCGCTGCGGCTAGAGTGATGGTTTGAACTTATTTTTGCCACAAAAGAGTCGGGAAGTTTAAGCTCGTAAAACCCGAACATGCTAAGAGCGAGTGCGACAAAAATAGTAGAAAAAGAGTAAATAACCAGCGGAGTTTGAAGAGCAGCTTGAAGATTTGAACCAAACAGCCCTGCCAAAACGCCTGCGATGGTATAAGCAACCGCCATAGCAAGAACATAAACTACGGAAAGCATAAACGCTTTTTTAGTCGTAAGCCCCTCGCCTTGAGATATGATAATTCCCGAAATTATCGGGATCATAGGAAACGTACATGGAGTAAGAGCAAGCAGAAGCCCAAAACCTAAAAATGTAAGAAGAACAAGCGTCAAACTGCCGTGCTTTATGGTATCGGCTATCGAGTCACTCTCTGATAGCTCTTTAACTTCCGGCTTAACCTCATTTTGAATATTTTTTAAACTCTCTTTTGCTTCGCCGTTGCCAAGTTTTGAACTATCTATATCAAACTTATAAGATCTGCTCTCCGGCTCATAGCATAAACCCTGTTCCGAACATCCTTGATAAGAGAGTAAAAATTCTACTTGCACAACACCCGACACGCCTGAGTCTTTTTTAAGATTTACTATAAACGTAGGCGATTCGAGATAGACTTGATCTTCGTGATGTTCAACGCTCTTTGGAGATATTATCTCCCCCTCACTTATGCCGCTGCCGGCTTTAATCTCAAGTTTTAGAGTCTCTGCATAAAGGTAAATATCTTTGCCTATCTCCACACTCGCTTCTATCTGCATCTTGTCATTTAGTTTGGCAGATGGCTTAAACGCCTCTTCGGGCATTAGAAACTTTGGCTGTGCACCGAACAGTAAAATAGACGATAAAAGAATGAGAATAAGTTTTTTCATATATGGATCTCTTTATTGAAGTTACAAAATTATAACAAAAATACAATTTACATAAATTACATCTTTATTTTTTTTAAGCGTACTATTAGTCATTTTTTCATAACCTACCCGAAAAATTAACCATAAAGAGTTAAATATGTCAAACAGATTAACAAATGAGGATTCGCCTTACCTGCAACAGCATAAAGATAATCCCGTAGAGTGGTATCCGTGGTGCGATGAGGCGTTTGAAATAGCCAAAGAGCAAAACAAAGCTATTTTTATAAGCATCGGCTACAGTTCATGCCACTGGTGTCATGTCATGGAAGAGAATGTTTTTACAAACAAAGAGTGTGCCGAGATCTTAAATAAACACTTCATCTCCATAAAAGTAGACCGTGAAGAGCGACCGGACATAGACAAGCACTATCAAGAGGTCTATATGCTCTTAAACCGCAGAAGCGGCGGATGGCCTACTTCCATATTTTGCACACCCGATAACAAGCCTTTTTTTGCGGGAACTTACATACCGCCACACTCCAAAGAGGAGAGCATCGAGGGAATGGGATTTATTGAGCTTACAAGACTCATAGCGGATAAAATCTCACAAAATGACGAGCAACTGCTTAAGAATGCCGATGAGATAGAGAATTTTTTAAACCATAAAGAGCATCCAAAAGAGGCAACGATTTTAAAAGAGGATTTTGCAAAAAACTTTATGCTTCAAGCCAAAAACAACTATGACACTCTGCATGGCGGATTTTCTATCGCCCCGAAATTTCCTCATGCAAGCACGCTTGGAACGCTCTTAGCCATCGATAGACTCTATGACGACAAAGCCGCAAGAGCAATGGTTATCACTACATTGAACAGTATGAAGCAAGGCGGGATCTATGACTTGGTAGAGGGCGGTTTCTGCCGTTACAGCGTAGATGATAAGTGGCTTGTTCCGCACTTTGAAAAGATGCTCTACGACAACGCCCTGCTCTGTGAGCTATATGCAAACGCTTATCTGACTTACAAAGATGAGAGTTTCTTACATGTAGCCAAAGAGTGTGCCGACTTTTGGCACAACCACATGAGCGAGAATAACCTTCTCTATAGTGCCAGTGATGCCGACAGCGAGGGCGAAGAGGGAACTTACTACATATACTCTTATGATGAAGTTTATGAAGCTTTGGCTAAAGAAGGATACGGCAATATCGAAGAGATCTTAGATCTGCTTAGCGTTAGCAAAGAGGGAAATTTTGAGGGCAAAAATATCATCAGACTCAAAGATGAAAACTTTAAAGAGTTTAAAGAGATAAAAGTAATTCTTGGCAAGCTTAGATCAAAAAGAGAATATCCTTTTGTCGATATGAAAGTTCAAACTTCATGGTCTGCCATGATGATAAAAGCGCTCTTTGTTCTTGGAAATGTCGACGACTCATATAAAACAAGAGCCGTAAAATATCTCGATACGCTTCTTCAAACCATGTTTATAGAGGGCAAACTCTATCACACTACGCTTATACGCAAAACTCCAAAAGTCGAGGCTTTTTTAGAGGATTATGCTTTTCTTTCGTGTGCTCTTGTTGAAGCATTTAATGCGACTCAAGATGAGCTATACCTCATAAAAGCACAGCACTTTGCAAACTCTGCTTTAGAGAAGTTTTACGACAAAGGAACATGGAGATTTAGCATAGGAGAATTTGAGACAAAAGCGGAGATCTCGGACAATACTTACACAAGTTCTGTCGGGGTTATGGTTGATGCACTACTCTCACTCGGAGTGCTTCTTGAGGATGACAAATATACCCATTTTGCCTTTAAAACACTCGAATACAACTCTTACGAACTTGCAAGACGTCCGGTCATCTACCCGTATATGCTAAAACAGACGCTTAGATACGTCAAAGGCGATAGAGTAATAAAATCAAATCTGAAAAATTTGGAATCAAACGCTTATGAGCTATCATTGCTAACATATCCGTTTGTTCAAAAAAAAGCCTCTCAAGATGAGGGGTATATGATATGCGGCACGAAAAGTTGTTTTGCGAACACTAATGAGATTGACGCTATCAATGATATAATCAAAAAAAGTTTTTAAATAGGAAAAAAATATGAAATTAGGCGTAAATATAGACCATGTAGCAGTTTTAAGAGAGGCTAGAAGAGTAAATGATCCCGATATTTTAAACGCTCTTTATGTTGCATGCGCTAACGGCGCGGATCAGATAACCATCCATCTAAGAGAAGACAGACGACATATTCAAGACGCAGATGCTTATAGCATTATGAAACATTCGGCTCTGCCCGTAAACTTAGAGTGTTCCATCAACAGATCCATACTAAATATCGTAACGGATCTAAAACCTCATCGTGCCACTTTAGTTCCTGAAAAAAGGGAAGAGGTAACGACTGAGGGCGGACTTGATGTTTTTACGTATGAAGATGAAATCTCTTATGCGATAGAGCTTTTGCATGACTACATCATCCCTGTTTCACTTTTTATAGACCCTAGCATTGAGGCAGTAGAAAAATCAAAAGAGCTGGGAGCTGAGATGGTAGAGCTTCATACGGGAAGTTTTGCAAATATTTTTGCCATGTTAAACTCCTCGCTTTCCCACTCAAACCATTCCGTAAAAGAACTTGAACTTCCTCGCCATGAGTTAGCAATAAGACTTGAAAAATCAATCTCCGATATAACCACAGCGGCAAAACATGCCAAAAAAATAGGTCTTGAAGTAGCCGCAGGGCACGGACTAAACTACCATAATGTATCTCACATGATGAGCATTGCGGAGATTACAGAGTTAAATATCGGTCAAAGCATCGTTGCAAAAAGCGTCTTTAGCGGTTTGGCTGAGGCGGTTAAAGAGATGAAAAGGCTCACAACAAGATGAAACCACGTATTGCGATAAGTGTCGGCGATTTAAACGGTGTCGGTATAGAGATAGCATTAAAAGCCCATAAAAAAATATCCGCACTCTGCACTCCCATCTACTGTATAAACCGCTACATGCTAAATCAGGCATGTGAGCTTTTGGATGTGGAGATTCCCTCTGATTTTGAGATATTTGAGGTTGAGGGGAGTTTTAATATAAGAGAGGGTTGTGTAGATAAGGACTCGGGACGATACTCTTATGACTCTTTTATGAGCGCCGTAAAACTTTGCGAAGATAAAAAAGCCGATGCCCTTGTCACCATGCCTATCCATAAAGAGGCTTGGATGCTGGCTGGTTTGCATTACAAAGGACATACGGATCTGCTTCGTGATTACTTCAAAAAAGATGCCATTATGATGCTTGGATGTGAGAAGATGTTTGTCGCACTCTACACGGAACATATCCCTTTAAGAGAGGTGGCAAGCCACATAACAAAAGACAAACTGCTTCGCTTTTTCCTTGATTTAAACAGAGCTATTCCAAACAAAAAATTTGCTGTTTTAGGACTCAATCCTCATGCCGGAGATAACGGTGTTTTGGGCAATGAAGAGAGAGAGATAGAAGCGGCTATAGAAGAGGCAAACTCTATCATAAAAGAGGAGATCTTCTTCGGCGCGATAGTACCGGACACCGCTTTTACACCGCACTTCAGATCTTCAAATACGCACTATGTCGCAATGTATCATGATCAGGGCTTGGCACCGCTAAAAGCACTCTATTTTGACGAGAGCATAAATGTCTCTCTAAACCTGCCGATAGTCAGAACGTCCGTAGATCACGGAACCGCATTTGACATAGCTTACATGGGCAAAGCAAACACCCTTAGCTATGAAAATGCGTTCAAGAGTGCGATAGAGTTTATTTAGATGCCTCAAGCGGTTTTGCGCTGCAAAGAATAGCCTCTATCTTTGTCTTAAAGCCGATTGAGACTTCGCTCCAAGTTTTTCCCTCATGAAGATCAAAGCACTCTTTTGCGATTGAAGCAAGTGCTTTGTCGGCTTTAAAATCTAAAATATCTATAACGCCCTCTGCGGCAAAAAGCCCATCGCTAAAGCTGTATTTCATAGGAACCGTTTTTTTAATGCCGTTCATCTCTATCTCTACGCTAAGCGTACCTTTTCTCGGCGCGCCTTTTTCACTTTTATCAGCCTTGATATCTACTATTTTTGCTTCGATATTTTTTTGGCTCATCATCTCAAAGAAAAATTTGCTAAGAGTCGCATCACGGCTTTCATGCTTTGTATTGACGCTCTTTGTGTCTATGCTCACGCTTGAACCGACTAAAATAGAGCGAAAATTCTCTCCGCTCTTTGCGACCGGTTTATAAGTTACGCTTTCAAAAGTTCCGCTGACACCTACTTTTTTAGCAGTTTTATATGCAGTCCACTCGACATTCATAGCTCCTGCCTGAGCAAGTTCGCATCCGCCGTTTGCAAATGCGTTGCTTGAGAGAAGCACGGCAGAAGCCACAAGTGAATAAAATATTCTGTTTTTCATATCTTTCCTTTATAAAATTTGGTGCGTGAGTATAACTTCTCTTTCTTATTTTTGAAAAAGAATAATATTTTTACCGTTATGTTTAATAATTTTTAAATTTAGAGTATCTGCAAGATGTTTAAATGTCGCCATATTAAAAAAACCTATATGCGTCACATCTCTTATGTACCACCACTTAAAAAACTCATCATCGTTGTTTGGATGAAATGCACTCATAAGAAGCAGATAACCGCCCTCTCTTACATGTAAAAGCAGCTCTTTTAAAACTTCAAGAGGATTTTGCAGATGTTCAAAAACCTCTGTTGAGAGGATAAGGTCGTATGTTTTGCCATCATAAACTTTTTGCGGAAAATAGAAAAGGTCATATCTGTCACACAAAACTAAGTTTCTCTCTAAAAGTATTGGCAGAACTTCGCCTCTGCCGCACCCAAAATCAAGCGAGGTTTTAATATCCGCCTTATACGGAGTAACAAACTCATCTATGAGATCTTCAAACATCTTTACATAGCCCAAAGAGTCAAAGCTGTTGTGATGTTTGTCGTAGTGGCTCTTCTCTCTCGCCTCATCAACATAGAAGATCTCATCCAAAAAAATATAGCCGCATGCTAAACATTTATGATACTCTTTTTGGGTTTTTGGATCTGCTGTTTTTAGAGTGAAGTTGTTACAAATTTTACATTTTTTCATATGCGAATAGTATCATTTTCTTTTTATAATCTTACTTTGATATACTTCGCTTTATGAATAATTTACTCTTTTTTAGTGCCTTTTTCGGCGTTTTTATCCTGCTCAACATGTACATTTCCAAGCGTCTTGTCAAAAAGCTTGATATTTCAGATAAAGCAAAACTATATCTGCATATTTTTCTTTTTCTAAACCTCATCGGAATTGTCTTCTACATGCTATCAAGATACTATGTTGACATTCCAAGCTGGCTCTATTTTCTCTTCTCAATACCTATCGGCATACTTTTTTTACTCTTTTGTACTGCTATTGTCTATGACATATCAAGAGTTTTGCTCTCCTTTGCACCGATTTCAGATTCAAGAAGAGTTTTTTTAAAAAAGACGCTCGATATTTCTTCCTTTGCAGTTGCTTCAACGCTTATGGCACGCTCTTTATATGAGGCAAGATTTGTAAAACTTGAAAAAGTAGATATAAAGATTAAAAATTTAAAAGAGCCGTACAAAATTGCCCAGATAAGCGACCTGCACATCGGCGGTCTGATAAATATAGATTTTGTAAGAGAGATGGTAGAGAGGATAAATATTCTTAATCCGGATATTGTAGTTATTACAGGTGATTTGATAGACATAGACATCCTGCGTGCGATGGATACGGTAGATGAACTTGCAAAATTAAAATCTAAATTCGGAACATACTATGTAGTCGGAAACCATGAGTATTTTCACGGAGTTGAAAAAATCATAACGGCTGTAAAATCTTTTGGTATCAGAGTTCTTGAAAATGAGAATGTATACATAGGCGAAAATGGCAGAGGCTTTAATCTTGCAGGTGTTTATGACATCATGGGGTACAGAACAAAAACATATATGCCGAGTCTTGTTAAAGCACTCAAAGACAAAAAGGACTCGCCTACCCTGCTTCTAGCCCATCAACCGAAATTTATCCAAGAAGTACATAGCGGTGTAGATCTTATGCTGAGCGGGCACACGCACGGTGGGCAGATCTACCCTTTTAGATTTTTAGTTGCTCTTCAGCAGCCATATGTAAGCGGACTGCACAAACACAATGAAGAGTTGCAGATTTACGTAAACAAAGGTACGGGATTTTGGGGACCGCCTATGAGACTTGGATCTTCATCTGAGATTACACTCATCAGCCTTATACCGCAGGAAAAAGAGATTTAACCCTAGCGTGAAAAAACCACTCTGTTTCTGCCAAGATCTTTTGCTTCATAGAGTGCTCTGTCCGCTTTTTTAAGAAGTTCATCGAGTGATTGAGTCTCAGTTGCGACCTTTGCTACACCTAAACTAATCGTAAATTTTATGCGTTCTCCTCTTCCTGAAATAACCTCAAGTTTTTCTATAACTTCTCTTATCATTTGCATACTGTCCATAAAATCTTGTTTTGATGAATCAGTGCATATTATCGCAAACTCTTCACCGCCCAATCTTCCAAATATAGAACCATCTTCTAGATTTTTATAGATAGTTTGTGCGGCAAACCGTATCACCTTGTCACCGTCTGGATGACCGTGAGTATCGTTGATGGATTTAAAATTATCTATATCAATCATTACTGCATAGAGATTGTTTTGGCTTTGCAAAAACTTCTTTTGGCTGAGTTCAAAAAATTTTCTTCTGTTGTATACGCCGCTCATCTGATCATAAGAAGATATATAGTCCAAATGTTCAATAAGCTCTTTTACCCTCAACTGGGTAGCAACTCTTGCCAAGAGTTCAAGAGGTTTAAACGGTTTTGTGATGTAGTCTATCGCACCCTCTTCATAAGCTCTTAGGATACTCTCTTCATCATCTTTTGCTGTAATAAATATAACCGGAATATCTTTTGTTTGCTCTATTTCTTTCAATCTTTTGCAAACTTCATATCCATTCATTACAGGCATCATGATATCAAGCAAAATCAGATTAACTCTATTTTCCTGCACTGCTTCTAATGCACCATTGCCGTCAACCGCTACAATTACATCATATTTTTTACCTAAAAGCTCCACTAAGATATCAATATTTGTCTCAGTATCATCTACGATAAGAAGTGTATTTTTGCTATTTTCCATTAGATAATTATAACAATATTTTGTCACAAAACAGTCACAATTGTATTTTAAAACCAATTTTAGATAGAATACTCTATAAAAGGGGTGATTTTGACAAGACTTATATTTCTGCTATTTTTTTCTACTCTTGTAGCGGCTTCTACGCAAAAAATTTACGTGCAGCTTGAGTGGAAACACCAGTTTGAGTTTGCAGGGTTTTATGCAGCGATAGAAAACGGCTACTATGAAGATATCGGTCTTGAAGTTGAGTTAAGAGAGTATGAAGACGGTATAAACATAAGTGATGAAGTAATCAACAAAAAAGCAACATTTGGCGTCTCATCATCATCACTTATTTTAGATAAACTTCAAAACAAACCTGTCGTACTTATCGCCTCTTATTTTAAACAAAATGCTCTTGCCCTTGCGGTAAGACCTGAAATCACAACTGTTTCACAACTTAAAAATAAAAAAATCATGGCTATGCCTTATGAGATAGATCATACCAGTATAGGAGTTTTTCTTAGAGAGTCAAACATAAAAAAAGATGACTATACTCTCATAACGCATGATTTTAATATAGAAAAATTCAAAAAAGGTGAAGTGGACGCTATGTCTATTTTCATAACAAACCAGCCATATTTTTTTGATAAAGACGGTGTAAAATATAATGTTTTAAACCCTGCCGACTCAGGAATATACTCTTACGACTTGGAACTCTTTACCTCTGAAGAATTGGCTGTGCAAAATCCTGATATGGTAGAAAAATTTGTAAAAGCGACAAACAAAGGATGGGAGTATGCCTTTAAACACAAAAAAGAGATAGTTGATATCATCTTTGACAAATATTCAAAATCAAAATCAAAAGAGTCCCTTTTATATGAGGCACAAAGAACTGAACAATTATTTAAAACAAATATTTTCAAGATAGGCGCCGTAGTCCCGGAGCTGATAAAACTCAATGCCCAGATGTATACAAATCTTGGATTGGTAAAAGAGGGTTTTGATATCACAAATCTAATTTCAAATTATGTCTTTGAGAGCATGAGATCCAAAAACTTATCTACAATGCAAAAAGAGCTTAAAGCTACACAAAATATTGCAAATTTGACTCAAGCGGAAAAAGAGTACCTAAGAGAGAAAAAAAAGATTACTGCATGTATAGATCCTAACTGGATGCCTTTTGAGAGTTTTAGAAACTCAAAACATGTTGGACTGACGGCTGACTATGTTGATATATTTAGAAAAAATCTCGGTATTGGCATAGAAATTATAGATACAAAAAGCTGGACTGAAACTTTGGAGTTTGCCAAAGAGAGAAAATGTGATATTTTGACTTTGGCGATGGAGACAAAAGAGCGAAGCGAATATCTTAATTTTACTGAACCATATTTAAAAACGCCGGTTGTGCTCGTAACAAAACCAAATGTTCCTTTTATTGCAGATTTCAACAGTATAAAAGAGAAAAAGCTAGGCGTTGCCGCCGGATACTCATTTGCCGAAATCTTAAAAGAAAAGTATCCGCATTTAGACATCATATATGTAAAAGATGATAGAGACGGTCTAAACAGAGTAAACAAAGGTGAAATATTCGGTTATGTAGGAACGCTTGTAACCGTCGGCTATCTTTTTCAAAAAGAGTTTACGGGTGAGCTTAAAATTGCAGGTAAATTTGATGAAACATGGGAACTGGGTATCGGTGTAAGAAATGATGAGCCACAGCTTCTAAGTATCTTTGAAAAAGCGATCTGGAGCATTGATGAAGACACAAAACATAATATTTTCAATAAATGGGTTGCGATCTCCTATGAGGAAGGTATAGACTACACTCTTGCTTGGAAAATTTTCTTTATCTCTTTAATCATAATTTTAGCAGCCCTATACTGGAGTAGAAAACTTCTGCTTCTTAACAAAGAGCTAGAAAACGCAAGAGCAAAAGCAGAAGAGGCAACTCAGATAAAATCCAATTTTTTAGCAAATATGTCTCATGAGATTAGAACGCCGATGAACTCAATTGTCAGCATGACATATCTTCTAAAGAAAAAAATAACTTCTCAGCCGCAGCTTCACTACATAGAGATAATAGAGAGCGCTTCAAATAATTTGCTGGCACTTCTTAATGATATTTTGGATTTATCAAAAATAGAAGCAAAAAAACTAAAGATCAACAAGATTAATTTTAATTTGATTGAAGTGCTTGACACCATAAATAATCTTATAAAAATAAAAGCCGATGAAAAAAGCCTAATGTTTGAAATTATATACGACAAATCAGATTCCATGCATGTTTACGGAGACAACTTAAGACTCACGCAAATACTCATAAATCTCGCTTCAAATGCCGTGAAATTTACAAATAGCGGATATATAAAGATTTTTGTTGATAAAATATCCGGCAATGTATTTAGATTTTCTATCTGTGATACGGGGATAGGTTTAAGTGATGAACATAAAGAGAAACTTTTTGATTCATTTACGCAAGCAGATGAGAGTATAACCAGAAAATATGGAGGAACAGGACTTGGTCTTGCAATCTGCAAAGAGCTTGTTGAGCTTATGAATGGTACCATTTGGGTTGAAAGTGTTTTAGGTGAAGGCAGCAGATTTATCTTTGAAGTAGAACTGCAAGAGAGTCATACTGCTGCAAACAAGTCATTGCTAAGACATGAAGTAAATACAGAAAAAAACAGCCAAGAGAAGAAAATCTCAATCAGTGATGAGCATAGAGAAGCTCTATTTTCAAAACTTGAATCCGCCGTGGCTTCAAGAAGACCGAATGTGTGTGAACCGGTACTCCTTGAGATCCAAAAATACGATTTGGATGAAACAAGCAAAGTAGTGTTTGAAAAAGTTGAAAAATTAGTAAAAAAATATAAATTTAACGAAGCGAAGGAGATTCTAAATGCACGATAGAGGGACTGTTCTCATAGTAGACGATGTTAAAGAAAATATAGATATCTTAGTGGAACTTCTTAAGAAATATGATTTGATACCTACGCTAGAGGGAAGAAATGCAATAGAGATAGCAAAAGAAGAGAGCAATATAGACTTAATCCTTCTTGATATTATGATGCCCGACATAGACGGTTATGAAGTGTGCAGGTTATTAAAGAAAGATCCTAAAACAGCACATATTCCAATTATATTTTTAAGTGCAAAAAATAAGCAAGAAGATATACAAAAGGGGTTTGATGCAGGCGGTGTCGATTATATAACAAAACCGTTTAATCCTGATGAGCTTTTATCACGCGTGAGCACACACCTAAAACTCAGAGCATATGAAAAAGATTTGGAAGCCAGAGTTAAAGAAGAGATTCAAAAAAACCGTGTAAAAGAGCATATGATTTTTCAAAAGGCAAAACAGGCGGCTTTAGGCGAACTTTTAATGCATATAGCATTCCAGTGGAAACAGCCTTTAGTGTCTCTTAGCTCAATAAATATAGCTGCTAAAGAAAAAATCAATTCGGAAAAGGAGCTGGATAAAAACTATTTTATAGCATCTATCGATAAGGCTGAAGACATTATAATGTTTATGTCTGAGACGATAGATACATTTAAAAACTTCTACCAGCCCTCAAATGAGAATACAAAATTCTCTATTACCGAATCCATTATTGAAATTTTAAGCATTATTGAGGGTACATTCTATTTCGACAATATTAAGATATATATCATATCGCATGAAGAGGAGCAAACGCTGGGCAGTGCAAACGACTTTTCTCAAGCCATGCTTGCTATCTTAAACAACTCAAGAGAGATATTTAAAATAAGAAATATTGAAAATCCGGAGATCCGTATATCCATCGAAAATCAAAAAATAACCATTAGCGACAACGGCGGCGGTATAGAAGAGAAGATGCTTGAAGATATATTTCTTCCCTCAGTCAGCACAAACAACGGTGCCGGAATCGGCTTGTATCTCTCAAAAATTCTAATTGAGAAAAACAACGGAGTTATCAACGCTTCTAATGCAAAAGATGGTGCGTTATTTAATATAGAGTTTCTTACATGGATAGAGTAAGTTTAATCGATCCTCTTTTTAAAAATAAGCAGTGTTTTATCTTTGGTATCATAAAGAGAAAATGTCTGTTTATCCACAAGTTTTAGGGCAGGCAACTTTTCAAAAACTTTGATTTTATGAAAATACTGAATTATAGTATCTTGATATTTCGTGTACAAAGCATCATCGCCTTTTTCAAAAAGAGTAAACTTTGTATGCAGTTCCTCATTTTCAAAAACCGCATCAACAACTAAAAACTCTCTATCATTTTCACTGCTCATAGTACCCTCTGCAACGTCGCTAAAACCGTAAAGAGTGTTAATGTCGGCTATAAAAATTCCATCATCGTTTAGTCTTTGTGCCACATCGTCCAAAAATTTCAAAAGCTCATCATGCTTTAAAAAATTCAGCACGTCAAAAATAGCCACAACCGCATCATATTTGCCGCTAACTTTACTTACGTCTACACACTGAGCATCTAAGCCCTTAACCCTACACTCATCCACCATCACAGAACTGAGATCTATCCCTTTGCATGTAATGCCATCACTTATCATACGTTGCATAAAACCGCCGCGACCGCAACCGATATCAAGCAATGTTTTAATTTTGTAGTCGTCAAGCTCTGAGCGGTAGAGATCATAAAGTGCTTCAGTAGCCTCTTCTATACCTAAAAGATGTTCAGCTTTTGCATAAAGATCCAGATTTGTCATTACTATCTATTCTCTGCTTTTATAACTGCGTTTATCTTCTCATAGATATCCAAAACTTCATCTTTTTTGGAGATATAGCTGTTTTTATTTGCAATAAGGTAAGTTGAAGAGGTCATCATGTCTTGCACGACTTCAAGTCCGTTTTGCTTCATCGTAGCACCAGTTTCTACAACATCCACTATCATGTCCGCTAAACCGATAAGCGGTGCAAGTTCAATCGAGCCGTAAAGTTTTATGATGTCTACCGACACTGCGCGCTCTTCAAAGTAGCGCTTAGTGATGTTTACCATCTTTGTAGCGACTTTGATTTCAGGTTTGTCCAAATCAAACTTTTCGCCCTTTTTCATACCAATGGCTACTTTGCATATACCGCGCTTTAGATCCAGCAGACGAATAACGTCTAAGCCCTGCTCTTCTAGCGTATCAAGACCTACTACGCCAATATCTGCCGCTTGATGAAAAACATAAGTCGCAACATCTTGATTTCTTACAAGCAAAAAACGAAATTTTGGAGTTTCCAAAATAAGTTTTCTGTCATCAAATGCAAAACCCTCGCCGAAAATAGTCTCAAAAATCTCTAAAGTCTCTTTTGCAATACGCCCTTTTGGAAGTGCAACACTTAGCATATATCCGCCTTTTTTATAATATTTTTCATGCCCCTAAATATCAATATTTCATCCACCTGCGAAGATGGAAATATTTTTACAAGCTCTCTGGCATCTCCGCCTGTAAGATATACATTCATACCGTATGATTTTACTTCGTTTTGCAGTAATTTTAGGTATCCGTAACTTATAGCATCGGCGGAATTTTTCGGCATTTTATCCAAATCCACCTCAAAATTAAATGAGTACTCAAGCGCACTTGATATGTTTTTGTAACACTCACCCATAGCTTTAATACCTGGGTAGATAAAACCGCCCTCAAACTTGGCACCTTTTACGATGTCAACGGTTATCGCGCTTCCTGCATCGACAATGACTCCGTTCTCTATCGCTTCACATGCCATGATTCTGTCTATGCCCATAGTTTTATAATATTTCGAAATATCTATATATGAAGAGAGATCTACCCAATTTTCCAATGGTTTTAAAATCTGTTTTACATACTGATTTACGCAGATATAAAAAACTCTCTCTTTCACTGAAGAGGGGTTAAAAGATTTAGCATCTTCTTTGTAATCCATATCTCCATCAAGAAAATGATAAGTCGTATTTCCGATATCGCATAAGAGCATTATTGAATTTTCCAACCCTGCCCTAAAAGAGCCTCTTTAGCTTTCAAACATAGCGGCGCATCTATAAAAATAATCTTATATTTAAAATTATGTCCGCAAAAGAGAGTCAGTTTTGCATATATCTCTTCAAATTTATGCACATCTTTCATAAGAAGCTTACTTTTTTGGCTTACTGCGAATATGGAGTAAAAATAGCCTGCAATATCCGTAGCTTTATATATTTTTATTTTGTTTCTTACACCTAGTTCTTTGGGTGCAATCTCTTGCATTTTTTTATAAATCTTCCCTTTTTTTCTAAGAGAATCAACTACACTCTGCATTTCATGCCTTTTTTAACTGATGTTACACACTAAAATGAGCAAAGCACATTCTTAGTGGCAGGAACAGATTTTAGAAAAATATTTTAGCAAAATAATTCTTTAGCAACAGATTTATAAAAAAAAATTTTGTTATAATAGCAACAATGAAAGTCATAAAAACAAAATTAAATTATTCAAATAATTATATATTACTAGATTTAGATAAAATAAAAATAGGTGATGTTACGGCATTTGATATTTTTATTCAAAAAGATGATGATTTTGTTATTATTATCGAAGCCGGAACGCTTATATCTGAAAATCTATACAACAAACTTAAAAATCAAAATAGTTTATACGTTTACAAAGATAATAACAAAAATGAGGATAAGCAGATACTCTCATGTGAAAGTTTAAAACATTATATTAGACACAGCAGAGATGACGTGGAAAAAAGAATTAAAGTGCTATACGATGTAAATGATCAGTTATTTGATATTTTTTTAACTAACAAAGATAATAAAATAAATATAGAGTGTGTAAACTTAATCGTCCAATCCATTATCTATCTAGTAAAATACGATGCAAGTTTTTTAAAAAGCACAATCCCATATTTTGTAAATGACAGCATGCTTAAAAACCACTCGCTACAAGTAGCAATATATGCTTTGGTTATCGGTAATATTCTTAAGTTTAAAGATGAAGATTTGCTAAAGCTAGGCATAGCCGCTCTACTGCATGACATTGGTTTTAAAAAAATTGACGAAGAAATTATCAATAAAAAAAGCATACTAACTCAACAAGAAATTAGTTTAATGCAAAAGCACAGCCAGCACAGTGTGGAAATGATAGAACAGAATAAAATTCATGATCCATACATTATAAATGCAGTGATGCATCATCATGAAAGATATGACGGAAGCGGTTATCCTAATCAACTCATGGGTGATGAGATAAGTAATTTTGCCTCGATTGTAGGTATATGCGATGTTTTTGACGCACTTACAAATAATAGACCGCATAGAGAACACTACAGCTCTTTTAATGCCCTTAAAATGATGATGCGTGATAAAGATATGGTCAATAAATTTAATCAAAACTATCTTCATCTTTTTCTCAAATCATTTTTATAAAAATTTTTACTCTTTAATATAATAAAATAAATTCCGTAATAAAAGTCAAGGATTTTAGCGTAATTTGATTAATTTTGTTTTTTTGGTTTTTGAGTGGTTTTGTCTCATAAGTGCTTTTTAGGGCATTTATGAGACTTTGGAGAAACTA
>Ga0208246_1000944_pt1 | contig 18731 bp, 17 predicted proteins | sample RifOxyD2_FD_184039 | JGI IMG/M metagenome (GOLD analysis project Ga0208246, IMG submission 184039) | Soil microbial communities from Rifle, Colorado - Rifle Oxygen_injection D2 (SPAdes) | ecosystem: Environmental > Terrestrial > Deep subsurface > Rock core/Sediment | place: Rifle, Colorado... | reverse complement strand
ACTACCATGGGCCCTTATTGCCAGTGCAATTGGTAATGTTTATCAGGCAGATAAACAGGCGCAAACAAGAAAAGAATTTGAATTAACAAAAGATGTTTTATTAGATTACTTAAAGGAATGGCAGAGAAAGTATACTCAAATAAAAGAAGAAAAGGATGCGTTAAGGAAAATGCTAAACGGTTTAGAGGCCGAATTATCCAGGTATAAAAATGAGGTCTGGAAATTAAAGGATGAATTAAATAGAGCAAAAACTGACCACTAAAAGGTATTTTGAATGACAGAAATAGCTAAATTAGTAAAAAAGACAAACCGGTTGGCAAAATGGTTTCAGGAATCAAAGCAAAAAATGTCTGCTATTGACTCGGATTTCGGCTCTTTATGGAACCCGAACGAACCGGCTAAGAATGCAATACGTAATTTACTTGATAAGAAACCTAATCTTGACCAGATAGATATTACCGACGAATTAAATCTTGACCTTGAGTTGGTCTGCCAGGTTTGCGGCGAATTACTGGTAGAAGGCAAGATTAAATCTATTTCCTATTAATCATTCCCAGATGAATATTCACCACAACATTCTTGGTAAGGCAAGAAAACAGGTGCAGGTAAATGCAATACTTAAAGGCGAAAAGGTTTATTATGAATGCCGCAAGCCGCCTTTCCCGAAACAGAAATTTGATTCGGAAAATAGAAACAACTACTATTTAGGTAAATTAAACGGCGCTCATGCCGAATGTGTCAGCATTAATCCGTTATCTGATTATGGATTGGCTGCTAAAATAATCGGGTTTAAATGTAACGGTAAGCCATCTGAATCGGCTCTTTTTCAACGCAGGGTAATGCATAAGGGCAGCTTTGGCTATCTAACTGAACGGGTTATCTGCACGATTCTTTGTCAATTCCAGAATATTTCGGATAAGTAACACCGTAGTATTATTTCTATCTTTCTTTATTCTCGTTCTCGTCTTCTTCATCCCTTTCTGATTTTGGGCCGAAATAAGTTGGGTCGTATTTGCTTATGTCAAACTTGGTCTTGTAGCAATGGACCTCGTCATAGCGGTAAAACGGGTCGTCGCTCAGGCCGAAGAATGCCTGTAACTTCTTGCGCAGGCCGTAAACCAGATTCTTTATCCGGGTCATGTCCTTGCCGGTATAGCAATCCGTATGTTCAAGTTGGAAGCCGTCTTCAAAGGTATTGTAGGCGTCTTGTTTGGAAACGCCCTTAAACCCGGATTTTTGCCAGGTGAGAATCCCGTCGTGCTCGGCCAGCCGTTGCAGGAGCCGCCAATGGCTGTCCGGGATGAGGCGTCCTTTCTTGCGTTTATCATTGCAGTCCAGTTCCACGAAATTAATCCGTTGGGGCTTGCCGCCTTTGCCCTTGACAGAGATAAGCACGTAGTAATCAACCATCCGAGCGATAATATCCGTGAAGGTCGCGCCCTGGGGCAGAGGGAATTTGGGGGCCTTGATGCTTGCCCGACTTGACATCAGGTCAGGCGGGCCGGACAACATCGGGGCCGGGCCCTTTACGCCGGACAGGAACTGCTCAAACATCCCGGTCAGGTGGGCTAATTGCTGTTTGATTTCGTGTAGGCAATTATTATCGATGTTGTCTTTAGAGGACATAATTATTTTTATTTAGAGTCGGGTATCGTATCGGTGTAATTTTGTTTTTCAGTCAGATATTTAATATCAAGAGTTTCTAGCTTATTTATAATTAATTGAGCTGGATAGGAAAATTTCCACCCTAATTGACTGTCACAGAATTTAACCAATTCTAACCAAATTACAATGGTTGTTCTAACAACCGTAGCAATATCAACTAATACCACATCTTCTTTATAATTCTTTCGAGAATAACTTAATTGTCTACGTAGTGACCACGCTGACCCATGGATATATGCGCTCATTTGCTTGTACACCAATGAATAGAGTTTTTCAATATCCTTTCCACATTCTTCTGCTTGCTGTGGCATAGTTTTGTTACACCAGTTACGGAATGGTCGTTGTTTCCCATTATGTCCCATATATTGATATAGGACTTTTAGTTTAGTATATTCCGGCTCAAGTTCTATCCGAAGGTTTTCTATTTGCTTAACAATGGTGGGGATAGCTTTATCTCGTTCCCATTCAAGCAATGCTAATATCCTTTCGTAGGTTTCTATTTTACTATATTCATTGAAAGATTTGGCACGGCTATTTGAATCTTGTGTAATATATTTTAGCGTAATAACGCCCTCGCAGAAAATTCGAGCTTGGGCCGCTGCTTGATGAATCCATTCGCATCGTAAAAGCAAATAGATGGCATTTAGGGTACTAATCTCTTTGTTCAAAGAAACGACTAAAAGCTTCTTAAAATCTGTGTTCGCAAGGAAGTCCTCGTGTTTTAGAGCTTCTTCCTGAGTTGTTGCTATCACATCGCCAAGAACATCTATCCATTCCCAGATGTGGTCTGGGAAAGTAATTTTATTTATACTCTCTGCTATATCTATTCTCATTATTTTCTCCTCTTAAATTTGATGACATAATACTTTCTTAATTCGGGGGGCATCTTATCTAATTCATAATAGTCCAGTATAGTGTCTCCTGTATTATCAAAATAATTTACTTGAGCAGAGCAGCGATCACGCACACCACCACAAACACTAATATTACAATAAGAAGGCATCCAACTGTGTCCGCCACCGGATGCTCTTCATGCCACATTTCGGGTTTAACATCTTGTTGTAGTTCTTTTTGAGGACTTGAGGCAACTCTGGTATGTTTAGGGGTAGTAATAACAGTATCATAAGAACGCTTGCTTTCGTCTACGCATTTTGTTGGACTATAATCCTTTTGGTGTTTTGGGATTTCCGCATTAGGTCGCATCTCAGCCAATTTCCGTTTTATTTGGCTCAAATTTACAACGTCTTCTTTATTATATTCCAACAAAGTATTCAGCGCCTCTTTGTTCCCCTCATATTTATATTTATACCATAATGCAACAGCTTCCCGACCATGCACATCCCACTTTCTAGTAATACCAAACTTCCTTTCGGTTTCTTTAAGCCCTCCGTAAATCCCTCTTTCATGGCATTCCTTCATTAAATCTATATGTTTACAACATCTCGTAATGTCCAGTCCTAATTTTGCCTGAATAAAGGGTAAGTCGAAGGTAGAACCATTATAAGTATATATTAAATCTATACCTTTGAATATCTCACCAAGTCTTATAGGATTTATGTCATTATCAATTAACGATACAAATTCTTTCCTCCCACCTTTTTCAAGATATATACCTATCACCGTTATATCACCATTTGAGGGTCTGAAGCCAGTAGTTTCTATATCTAAGTAAGCGCAAGAACTATAGGGAGGCGGTTCACATTTCGCTGGATAGCTAAATGAAGATTTACATTTAGGACAGGTAATTTGGAGTGAACCTGCTATATTAGGTATTCTTAATTTTTGTTTACAATCTGTATTAGGGCATGCCAGTATGATTTTATCGTTATATGCACTATAGGAAGGCGTTTCTGTGATATCTGCAGACTCAGTATTTTTATTTATTGGTTCATTTATTCGATCAAATAATTTATTGGCAAGTTCTTTATCTAAATCTTTCAGAATCTTATATTCTTCTAAGGCACTACTGCGGTCACTCACTGCAATGTAGGCATACCCAAGAATATTATGTGCCGCGGCTAAATTAGGATTGATACGAATGGCTTCTTTGTATGCTTCTATTGCCTTCTCGTAATTCCCTGACTTTACATAGGCATACCCAAGAACATTATGTACCTCGGCATCATCATACTTGATATGAATGGCTTGTTTGTATGCTTCTATTGCCTTCTCGTAATCCCCTGACTCTGCGTAGACAAGTCCAAGGAGACAGTGTACCTCGGCATAATCAGGATTGATACGAATGACTTGTTTGAACGATTCTATTGCTTTCTCGTAATCCTCTGACTTTGCGTAGGCAAGCCCAAGTCCATAGTATGTCTCGGCATCATCAGATTTATTATTTTTGGCTCCCATATTTATTAACAACTGTTTCTGCTTACTTGCTACTGCTTGAGAAAACGCTTGGAATTCACGCTCTATTTGTTCTGGAGAAAGTTTATCTGGGTCGAGCGCTTCGAGTTTAGAGACATCCAAACATTCATTCTTCCATTTCTCCAAAAGCCTTTGTTCAGTATTTCCGAACTTCTTCACCTTAGTAACTCCTCCAACTCCTTGGCCATCTGCCTGTTAATCCGGCGATACCTTACCTGATTTGCCAAGTTTATCGCGCGCCTCGGGATAGTCCGGCTGAATCCGGAGCGCTTCTTTGTAACAGGCCAGCGCCTTCTGCGGCTCGCCAATGGCTTCATAGGCCACGCCCAGATTATAGTGGGCTATAGCCAGCTCCGGGTCGATATAAATCGCCTCTTCATAACATTCTATGGCCTTCTGATGCTCGCCTATTTTCCCATACATAAAGCCCAGATTATTGTGCGCTTCGGCATAGGCCGGTTTAAGCCGAATGGTCTTTTCAAAGTATTCCATGGCTTTTTGGTATTCGCCCGCCTCACCATACATACGGCCAAGATTACAGAGCGCCTCGGCATCGTCCGGTTCAAGCCGAGCCGCTTCTTTGAGGCAGGCCAGAGCTGCCCGGAGGTCGCCTGCTTTCCCATAGGCCATACCAAGACCGAGGTGCGCCAAGACATAGTCAGGTTTAAGCCGAATCGCTTCTTTATAGCAGGCCATCTCTGCCTGATAGTCGCCTGTTTTCCAATACGCCACGCCAAGATTATAGTGCGCTATGGCATAATCAGGTTTAAGCCGAATCGCTTCTTTGAAACATTCTATCTCTTTCTGATGGTCGCCTGTATTCCCATAGATAAGACCAAAACCACAGTGCGCATCGACATAGTCAGGTTGAATCCGTTTCGTCTTTTCAAAGCATTCTATGGCGGCCTGATAATCTCCTGTTTTCTCATAGACAAAACCAAGGTTACAGTGCGCATCGGCATAGTCAGGTTTAAGCCGAATCGCCGTTTTGAAGCATGCTATGGCGTTCTGATAATCGCCTGTCTTACTATATATAAGACCAAGACTGCAATGCGCCTCGGCAAAGTTAGGTTTAAGCCGTATCGTCTCCTTAAGGGTTTCTATAGATGCTTCTATAAGTATATTTTTCATAACGGCCTCCAATTTCTATAACCCGGCAATCCGCAATCTATTCCTCGCGGGGTAGTCCCGACAGACTATAGATTTATTATATTATTCGTGGTATTCGCTCCATTCGTGCTATTCGTGTTCCTCTTTCTCTTGGTTTTCTTACAATTCCGCTTAATCCGTTAAATCCCGTTGTCTCACTCTCTCGCGGTCCAGTCCCGGCCGGCGATTATCTTATCTCTTTTCTTATCTCCGCCTCCAACTGGTTCTTGGTCGGCAGGTAGAGTTTATATTTGGAGACGAATATCTTGTTGGTTATGCCGCCCAGGGCGTATTCCACAAAGACATTGCCTTTGGCCCGTTCGGTGCAGAGAATCAGGCCGATGGGCGGGTTTTCATTTGCCATCATTTCCTTGTCCTTGATATAATTGAGATAGAAATTCATCTGGCCGACATCGGAATGGGCCAGCGCGCCTATTTTCAGGTCAATCAGGACCAGGCACCGCAATATCCGGTGATAGAAAACCAGGTCAATGTAATAGTGCTCGTGGTCAATAGTAATCCGCTTTTGCCGCGCCACGAAGGTGAATCCCTTGCCTAATTCCAGGATGAATTCCTGCAGGTGGTCGGTGAGTTTCTGCTCTAACTGGTTTTCGGTGTAATAACTCTTTTCGGGTATGCCTAAGAATTCCAGGACATAGGGGTCTTTGACCACATCCTCCGGCCTGGCAATCACCTGTCCCTTTTGAGCCAGCGATAATACCTTTTTCTTATTCTTGCTCAATGACAGCCGCTCAAAGAGCAGGGAGTTTATCTGCCGGTCTAATTCCCGCGACGACCAATTATTCTTGGCCGTTTCTATTTCATAAAACTCGCGGGCAGATTCATCATCCAGACGCATTAAAATCCTGAAGTGCGTCCAGGTTAATTCTCTACGCAGTGCGTAGAGTTTTTTATCCCGGGGTTCTGCACGCAGTGCGTGCAGTTTTGGATAGATTAAATAGAATTGCCGCATATTCCAAATGTTTACCGAGGTGAACCCCTTGCCGAATCTTTTGGTTAAATCACCGGATAATTGCTTAATTAGATGCGCACCGTAATCAGCCCGCTCTTTGCCTTTTTGTTCTTCTTCTACAATAAGCTGGCCGATATGCCAGTAGGTCTCGGTGATTACCGTATTTATTTGGTGGACTGTTTTCCGGCGCGCCTCCTGCAACAGCGTGGAAACACGATTCAGTAATCCCGAATACGTTAATTTAGTAATTTGATTCATTCATTAACTCCTTTATTTCACCAGTTTCAGAAACTCCTTTGCCATCTGCCGGGATTTCTTGGTGTCATTGAGTTGGCCGTAGAGTCCGATGAGCATGGAGTAATTGGCCGCGGTCAGGCCTTTCTCTTTGAGTTTCCGGGCTATGTTCAGGGATTTGAGATGCATCTGTAATGCCTTTTTGCGCTCGGACATCCCGATGTAAATACCGCCTAAATGGAAATAGCAATGCGCCACCTTGAAATGGTTCTTGTTCTTTTGATAGATTAACAACGCCGTTTCCATCGGTTTTATTGCTTCGTTCAACCTGCCTTGTTTCCTGTAGGTGTTGCTGAGATTATAATAGCCGTCCGAATGGTCCGGCTTTACTTCTATGGCTTTCTTATAGGTGGCAATGGCATTGTCAAGGTCGCCACTCTCTTCAAATGCGTGAGCCAGATTAAAATAACCGGATGGATGCGCCGGATTTGCTTTAATGGCATTCTTGAATGTTTCTATTGCTTGGGCATAGTTTTTCGTCTTGAGATAATCGCCGGCTAAGTTATAAAGGCAGTTGAAGTCATCGGGTTGGAGTTGAAGCGCCTTAAGATAGGCGGCTATGGCTTGATCGTATTTACCCGCCTTGGATAAATCACAGCCCAAGTTGTAATGTGCGATGGGATCATTCGGCGCAATCTTGACGGCCTTATTGAGCAAGGCGATGGCTTTATTGTTCTGGCCCTTTAACGACAGGGTTTTGGCGCCGTTGATATACGCCTTGGTGTCTCGCGGATTGACCTTCAGGGCTTTATTAAAGAATGTCATTGCTTTATCCGCCTTATCCAGCAGCGCATAAGCAATGCCTAAATTATTCAGGGAATCAATATCATCGGCTTTTAGTCTCAGGGCGTTTTCCAGCACCTTAATGGCTTCACGATGGCTCGGCTTATCCGGCTGTTCGGTCAGAACCGACCCGAGATTGTTATACGCCATTGCCAGAGCCGGGTTAATGGATATAGCGGTTCGGTAGGCATTGATGGACTTGGGCAGGTCTGCCTTACGGAAATAGATATTGCCCAGGTTATACCAGGCCAGCGCCGCGTCTTCATCCAGTCCGCCAATTTGGATGGCCTTATGGTAAGAAGCAATGGCCTCATCCAGTTTGTTCAGGTAGGCATAGGTATTGCCGATGTTATAATGGGCCACGGCAAAATCGGGTTTAATCGCCACTACTTTCTGGAACACGACCAGGGCCTGGTCAAACGCCTTCTGGTGACTTAAGGCAATGCCCTTGTCTAAGAGAGATTGGTTTTCTGCGGGTCGGTAATCAATCATATAAATGCCTCCTTATACTCGCTGGGGCGGAGTTAATTTTTCTATTTCCCGAATAAACTTAAATCTGTATGCGGTAACCCCGGCAAAAACTGCCGGGGTAACTGGCTGTAACCCTTCGCTATACTCAGGGTAAACTTCTAAGGCCTAACAGCCAGTAATAATTCGCAGCACCCCATTTCTCTTAAATAGGTTTTTAACGACCAGCAAATAAACTTAAATCAGTGTGAGGTAGCCCCGATAAATACTATCGGGATAACTGGCAATAACTCGCTGCGCTCTAACTGCCAGTCACTATAGAAGCACTTTTCACCTCATTTTACCTTATTCTATCTTGAGAATAAAGATAAATCCGTGTGTGGTAAGAACATGGCCGAGATAAATTCCTCGGTAAAGGTATTATCCGTAGAGAGTTCAATGTAGGTCATCTTGTCGGCCACCTGGCGCGCCTTGGCCATGGCGATATACGATAGCAGTATCATCCGCGCGCCCTCGACTGACCCGTTGCCGATATAACTGAATCTGTCCAGCGGGGCATTAGGCAATAAGCCGATAGTAATGGCCTTGGCGATGTCCAAGTGACTGCCGAATCCGCCGGCAATATAAAACTTACTCACGTCTTTGACCGTATAGCCCATCCTCTTGAGGAGCGTGGAGATTCCGGCATAGACCGCGGCCTTGGAGCGGATGAGATGGTCTATGTCCGCCTGGGTAATGATAATATCTCGGTTGGTAGCACTTTTATCTGCGGAAACCACCACATATTCTAAACCTTCAGAGCCTTCCCGAATGATTCGGGATGCAGGATTCACGATACGAGATGCAGGTAATTGGATTTTGCCAGCTTTATTGATAATCCCGGCGTTGAGCATCTCGGAGATTAATTCAATCAGTCCCGAACCACAGATGCCATTAGGTGTTGTGTCTCCGATGGTCTCCGGCTTAGCCGGCTTAGCCGGGTCAGGGATTTTGACCTTCTGGATGGCGCCCTTAATAGCCCGGGTGCCGCATCTGATGCCGCTACCTTCAAAGGCCGGGCCGACCGAACAGGCGCAACAGGTCAGCCAGTCCTGGTTGCCCAGCACAATCTCGCCGTTGGTGCCCATATCAATATACATGGAAACTTCAGGGCGTTCAGTTAAATCAGAGACCAGCAGTCCGGCCGTGATATCAGCCCCGATGTAACTGGACACGCCCGGGGCGCAGGCCAACAAGCCGCGCGGATTTATCTTGATGCCGGCCTCAGCCGCCCGAATCACCGGCATCTCGTTGGTGGTCGGCACATAGGGCTCCTTGCGCAGGTAGCCCGGGTCGATGTTGAGCAGGAGATGGGTCATGGTCGGATTGCCGGCGCAGAGCACGCAGGTGATGTCCTCTAATTTAATATGCTTATTTTTATTACAACAATCCGCAATACAGCCCTGAATCAGGGAGTTGATATTGTCAATCACGGCCTGATGGAGTTTTTCCAGGCCGGTTTTCTCACCCCGATGGCCATCGGGACTCCGTTTCACTTCGGAGGCGAATATAATTCTGGAGATGATGTCATCGCCGTAGGTAATCTGTTTGTTGAACGCGCCCATGGAGCAGATGGTCTGCTCGCTGACCAAATCCACCAGATGGGTCACGACGGTCGTGGTGCCGATATCCACGGCCACGCCGTAATTGGTCTTGGAGGTGTCTCCGCCTTCCAGTTGGACCAGTTCAGTGGTGCCGTTGCGCTTGCCGTTCTTGAGATTGGCCAAGCCGGTCTGGATATGGTCAATGCCCAGTTTGTGCAGGGCGCGATAGACGCGCTCCAGGTCGCTGATGATATCATCCAGTGTCGGCGGCGGGAGTTTCAGGAAGAGCTTGGTCGAGAGCGGGCTATGCTCCATAATCCTGGCCTCGTGGATGATGTCCGGAGCCAATTCCTCGACATTGGAATAGAGGTCGAACTTCTTGTGCGGGCCCTGAGCGCCCATCAGGATTTCGCCTTCATCAGCCCGCGATTCAGGCGGAATCTCAACGCTGATATCCTCCCGCCCACAAGGGCGAGGCTCGCCCCGCTTCAGCGGGGCGGCAAAAACCTTGGCCTCGCAGGCCAGGACCACGCCGTCGTCAATCTCTTCCGGGGTCAAGAGTCCGGTGGGCGGTGATTCCACTTTGCCAGATTTAATAATTACCCGGCACTTGCCGCAGACGCCATCGCCGCCGCAGACGCTCTGGATATGCAGTCCGGCCTCGCGGGCCGCGTCCAGGATGCTCGTGCCCTGGACGACCTGGACGGTCTTGGCGGACGGAGAGAATGTGATGGATACTTTATTCATAATTGCGTAAGCGGATTAAGCTGATTTTGCTGATTTAGCGGATTTATAAATTATCTGCTTAATCTGTTTTACCTGCCTGCCGGCAGGCAGGTCCGCTGAATCTGCTTACTGAAATATAAATCTTTTATCTATGAATGTCTATAAATTATCTTGACTTTTCCGGGCACAGGTTATACTGCTAAAGAAATTCCAACAAGGCCTCTGAAATATTTCCTCTCCCCTTGCGGGAGAGGATTAAGGTGAGGGGGAATAATCACCCTCCCCTGACCCCTCCCATTAAGGGAGAGGGGAAAATACAGGAGATGATTATCTATGACAGAGTTCAAGGATACGACCGAGCGTTCGGCGGATGGCTGGACCAGCCGGCCGACATTTATCCTGGCCGCGGTGGCCTCGGCTATCGGACTGGGCAATCTTTGGCGCTTCCCGTTTATCTGTTATGAAAACGGCGGCGGGGCATTCCTGATTGTTTACCTGATTGCCTTATTGACAGCCGGGATTCCGCTGATGATACTGGAATTTGGATTAGGGCATATGAACCAGTCCAGCGCGCCGCGCGCCTTCGGACGCTCCAAGAAATACCTGGAATGGGTCGGCTGGCTGACCATCCTGTGCGGGTTCGTCCTGGTCTGCTACTATTCGGTCATCATGGTCTGGTCGGCCAGCTATATGGGTTATTCCTTTAACCTGGGCTGGGGTAAGGATACCGAGAAATTCTTTTTCAAGGAGTATATGGGATTGCTGGACGCCAAGGACGTGCTGACTGTCGGCAGTATTAAATGGGGCCTGCTGGCCATTCTGCTTGGGATGTGGGTCTGGATAATACGTTCTATTTGGAAGGGCGCCCAGACGGTCAGTAAGGTGGTCTGGGTCACGGCTACAATTCCGGTCGGGATATTGATTTTATTTGTAATCCGGGGCGTAACTCTGCCCGGCGCAATGGATGGATTGAGGTATCTCTTGACGCCTGATTTCAGCAAGATGCTCGAGCCCAAGGTCTGGATTGCGGCCTATGGTCAGGTATTCTTTTCGCTGTCCATCGGATTCGGGATAATGATTGCCTACGCCAGTTTCCTGCCCCGCAAAGCTGATATCGTCAACAACGCCTTTATCGTCTGCCTGGGCGATACGGCATTTTCGCTGTTAGGCAGTTTAGCGGTGTTTTCGGCGCTGGGATTCCTGGCCCATCAGCAGGGCGTGAGCGTGGCGGACGTGGCTAAAGGCGGTCCATCCCTGATGTTTGTGACCTATCCGACCATCATCAGCCAATTCCCGTTCTGGCCTGAATTCTTCGGCGTGCTGTTCTTCGCCATGCTGATTTTTGTCGCCATTGACTCGGCCTTTTCGCTGGTCGAGGCGTTCACGGCCGGCGTGCTGGATAAATGGTCCCGGAACCGGCCGTTGGTTAATATTATCCTGGGCATATTGGGGTTTGCCGGCGGCATACTCTTTATTACCACGACCGGATATTACTGGCTGGATATCGTGGACCATTTTAACGGCGACTTCCTGCTGATTATTGCCGGTTTATTGGAATGTATCGCGGTAGGTTATTTTATCGGCACGGGTAAAATCCGGAGATATGTCAACGAACTGTCCGATTTCAAAATCGGCATCTGGTGGGATGTGATGATAATGATTGTGGCGCCGGCGCTACTGGCAATAATGGGCTACCAGACGCTGATGGCGACTATCGAAAAGGTTTACGGCGGGTATCCGTCCCAAGCCGTGCTTTACGGCGGCTGGTTCCTGGTGATTGCCGTGCCTCTGGTGGCGGTTATCCTGATGGTGATTAAACCCAAGAAAGGAATGGAGTAGAACATGGCTAATAATGACATTCTGGCGATAGTAATCGGCGTATTGGTTTACGGTATCGTTTTCGGCGGATTTGCCGCTTGCATTATTATTGCAATGAAGAAGAAGAAACAGTAATCTGGTTGTTGTGCCGGTTAGACCGTTCAGGGCATGACGACTTTAGTGATAAAATAAATCCCCCTGCACCAGTTGATGCAGGGGGATTTTTTATGGCCGGTGATTTATTGGCTGTTTTTAGGTTTCTTGATGGTAAAGGAAAGAATAATGCTGACTATCAACAATGCGCCGGCTAAGAAGAAGGCCAGCTGGAAACTCCCGGTCCGGTCGTAAACAATACCCGAGACCAGGGCCAGCAGAGAACCCACGCCCCAAGCCGTGAAGACCAGCCCGTAGTTGACCCCGAAATTCTTCAGGCCGAAGAAGTCCTTGGTGATGGACGGGAAGACCGAGAGATTGGAGCCGTAGTTCATTCCGATGCAGATGGCGAAGAACACCAGAACCAGGGCGCTGTCCACAAACGGCGTCAGGAACATCAGGATGGCCTGGAACAGGGTGAATAACTGCAGGGTTCTGATTCTGCCCAGTTTGTCAGAGAGCATGCCGGCCAGGATTCTGCCTCCGGCATTGCCGATGGCCAGGAGGGCGACCAGCTTGAAACCGGCTTCGTAAGACGCCTGGAACGAGACGACCTTGGCCAGTTTGCCGATGACCATCAATCCGGCGCCGGCGTTAAAGGCATACATCAGCCAGAGAACGTAGAACTGATAGGTTCTTAAAACCTGGCCGACCAGGAAATCGCCGGTTTTAACCGGGGTGGTTGTGCCGGGTTGAGTAGCCGGCGCGGCTTTAGGCGGATTGACCAGGAATTGCGCCAGAATCACCACGACAATTAAGAATGAAATACCGAATATCAGCATGGTGGTCGGCACGCCATAGAGCCCGATAAGATACTGGGCCAGAGGCGCGATGTAGACCGAGGCCAGGCCAAATCCGGCCACCACGATTCCGGCAATCATTCCGGTCTTGGCCGGCGGGAACCACTTTATGGCCGGCGGCGTGGTTGAGGAATAGCCGAATCCGAATCCGGTGCCGGCCAGGACGCCGAAGCACAGGACATACATGGCGACCGAGTTGAACTGGTAAGCCAATATTAATCCCAGTCCGGTAAACAGTCCGCCCAAACTGGCGATTAGCCGCGGGCCGAAACGGTCCTGGAGTTTGCCGGCCGGGACCATCATAATGGCAAAGACCAGGCAGGCAATGGTGTAGGGCAAGGCTTTTTCCGCCTCATTCCAGCCCCATGAGTCTGGTATCTTTTTGGAGATGACGCTCCAGGAGTAGAGCACACCCAGGGCCAGATTGATACCGGTGCCGGCTAGGGTGACTATCCAACCTTTGTTGGATGTTTGTTCGTTAGGCATTATAAAACTCCTTCTGAGTTAGTAGTATTTATCGAGGCTGGTTTAAAGAACAGGTTTTTCAAGATAACGCCCAGCCCCCTTACGGGGGCCGGGGTTATTTATTGTGCTATTTGCCGCGCACTTCCTGTTTAGCGCCGGTAATTATCTGTTCCACCACGCCCGGGTCAGCCAGTGTGGTGATATCGCCCAGGTTGCTGGTTTCACCCTCGGCTACCTTACGCAGGATGCGCCTCATTATTTTGCCGCTCCGGGTTTTGGGCATGCCGGCGACAAATTGAATAACATCTGGCTTGGCAATCGGACCGATGACCTTGGTAATATGGGCGGTCAGCTCTTTCTTCATGTCCGGGGTGCCGACCATGCCTCCCTTGAGGAAAACATAAGCGTAAATTCCCTGCCCTTTAATGTCATGCGGGAAGCCGACCACAGCCGCTTCAGCCACATTGGCGTGTGATACCAGGGCGCTTTCCACTTCGGCTGTGCCGATGCGGTGTCCGGAGACGTTAATGACATCGTCCACCCGGCCCATCAGCCAGTAGAATCCCTCTTCATCCAGCCGGGCGCCGTCACCTGTGAAATATACGCCGGGGAAGTGGTTGAAATAGGTATCAAAGAATCGTTTCGGGTCTCCGTAAACGCCTCTCATCATTCCGGGCCAATCCTGTTTGATAATCAGGTAGCCGCCTTCATTGGCTTTGGCCGGTTTGCCTTCTTGAGTGACGACCTGGGGTTGGACGCCGAAGAACGGCATGGAAGCCGAACCCGGCTTGACTGGAATAGCTCCGGGCAGCGGGGTAATCAGGATGCCGCCGGTTTCGGTCTGCCACCAGGTGTCCAGCACCGGGCAACGTTCCTTGCCGACATTCTTGTAATACCACATCCAGGCTTCGGGGTTAATCGGCTCGCCCACGCTGCCTAAAATCCTTAAAGACGGCATGGGATGCTTGGCGGTCCACTCGTTGCCGAAGCTGGCCAGGGCCCGGATAGCGGTCGGCGCGGTGTAGAAAACCGTGACCTTGTGTTTTTCTATGGCTTCCCAGAACCGGTCTGGCTTGGGATAAGTCGGGATGCCTTCAAACATAACTTCAGTGGAACCGGCCGCCAGAGGTCCGTAGACGATATAACTATGCCCGGTGACCCAGCCGATGTCGGCCGTGCACCAGAAGATATCGTCGTCATGGCAATCAAAGATATACTTAAAGGTGAGGTAGGTGTAAACTGTATAACCGCCGGTGGTATGGAGCACGCCTTTGGGCTTGCCGGTTGAGCCGCTGGTATAAAGAATAAAGAGCGGGTCTTCGGCGTCCATTTCCTCGGGCTTGCAGATATCCGGTATGGACTTATCGTTCATCATCTCGTGCCACCAGTAATCCCGGTTCGCGGTCATGGGCACGGTCACCTTGGCGTGATTGACCACGAGCACCTTTTTGATGGTTGGGCACTTGGCCAGCGCTTTGTCAACCGTTTCTTTCATGGGGATGTTCTTGCCGCCCCGGAACCCGCCGTCCGAGGTAATCAGGAACGATGATTGGCTGTCCTGAACCCGGTCGATAATCGCCTCGGCGCTGAAACCACCGAATATGACGCTGTGGATGGCGCCGATTCTGGCGCAGGCCAGTAAGGCCATGGGCAGTTCCGGTATCATCGGCAGGTAAATGGTGACTCGGTCGCCTTTTTTCACGCCCAGCTTCTTTATGACGTTGGCCATTTTGTTGACCTGCTTGTATAAATCAGCATAGGTGTATTTTCTGGTTTCGCCGCTGTCGCCTTCCCAGATAATGGCTACTTTGTCCTTGGTTTTTGTGGCCATATGCCGGTCCAGGCAGTTATATGAGGCGTTTAATTTTCCGCCGATAAACCATTTGAATTGGGCTTTGGCAAAATTGCTCTCGTGGACCTTGTCCCATTTCTTGAACCAGTGGAGTTCCGAGGCGCGGTCCGCCCAGAATACATCCGGTTGCTCGATAGACTGTTTATATAGTTTATGGTATTCATCCAGGCTTTTGATATAAGCCTTTTCCGAGTGCGCCTTGGAAGGATTGAACTTCCTGGTTTCGTTCATGACAGAGGTGATGGTGTTCGCCTCTATGAGTTCCTGTTTTGCACCATCTTTGGGGTCGGCCATACGCTATCTCCTTTCACTATGATGTTATATTACTTTTTCTTAACGTAGCCCTTAATCAGGCCGTTGGTTTTTTCTATGCCGATAAAGTTTTCTCCGGTCATCCGGCACCAGGCCGGCAAATCCTTTTCAAAGCCCGGATCATCGGCCAGGATTTCCAGTGTCTCGCCCGGCTTCATTTTGTCCAGTTCCTGTTTGGTTCGGGCGATGGGCATCGGGCAGAATAACCCGACACAATCCAATGTCTTATCCGAGCTCATAATTACATTCTCGATTAGTTAAGCATAGTTTGTGAAACTTGTCACTAAATAAACAAATTAATATTTGATTCCCTAGCCTCTACCAGATAGGTGGCCGCGCCGGCAAATTCATCCACCTCGCCTACCAGGTGTTCCGGGCCTAATCCCAAAACGCCGCAACTGGTGGTGCAGGCGATATACTTCACTTTTAATTCCCGAGCCAGTTTCATCATATCTTCTAATGAGGCCATTTTAGAGTTTTTCATCAGTTTGCGCATCATCCAGGGGCCCAAGCCGAACATGTTAAGCTTGGTTAACGGCAGGGTGCTTGGGCTCATCAGATTGAACATCTTCTGGAGGATATTCTGCGAGCCGGTAACTGTGTATTTAGTTTTCTTTAAAACGTTCAATCCCCAGAAGGTGAAGAAGATAGTCACCTCCATGCCGCTTAGGGCGGCTGTGGTGGCCAGGGTAAAGGCGGCAATGGCCTTGTCTAATTCGCCCGAGAACAGGATGATGGTCATTTTATCTTTCATTCGCATACCTCGTGGTCGTGCGCATGGGCGTAATCCGTGCCCGGGCCGGCTGCCTGACGCTGGCCGGTTTTCTTGAAATGGGCATAGAGCGGCGACATATCGCGCAACTTCTTTATAATCGGCGGGAATTCCGATAGAATGTAATCGATATCTTCATTGCTGTTATATTTAGACAGGGTCATCAGTACCGATCCCTGAGCCACGGCTGAATCCACCTTTATTGCCGACAAGACATGCGACATCTTAAGCGCCTTGGAAGCGCAGGACGAGCCGCTGGAGATATAAATGCCCGCGCTATCCAGGAAGAGCAGCATGGCCTCGCCTTCAATAAACTCCACCGAGAAATTGATGTTATTGGCCAGGCGGTTAACCGGATGCCCATTAAGATAAATATGCTCCATCTGGCTGGGCAGGGCGGAAACCAACCGGTCCCGCAGGGCAATGAGTTTCTTGTTATTTTCGGCCATCTCGGCCTTGGCGATTTCAGAGGCCTTACCCAGCCCGACAATGGCCGGGACGTTTTCCGTGCCGGCCCGACGGCCGTTCTCCTGGACACCGCCGTCAATCTGGGGAATCACCCGGACGCCCTTTTTGATATAAAGCGCCGCCGCGCCTTTGGGGCCGTAAAACTGCGAGCCGGCCAGGGTTAGTAAATCAACGCCTAAATTATTCACGTCAACCGGAATCGTGCCCGCGGTGGCCACCGCATCGGTATGGAACAGAATTCCTTTGGCCTTGGCGATGCGGGCTAATTCTTCTATGGGCTGGATGGTCCCGATTTCCGGATTGGCCTGCTGGATGGAAACCAGCACCGTGTCCGGCCTGATGGCCTGTTTCAGGTCATCAATTGAGATTACGCCGTATTTATCAACCGGCAGGGCCGTTACCTGAAACCCGGCCTGTTCCAGCCGTTTGGCTGAATTCAGGACCGAGAAATGTTCAATGGTTGATACGATAATGTGTTTACCCTTTGAGGTATAGGCAGCGGCCGCGCCTTTGACGGCCAGGTTATTGGATTCAGACCCGCAGGAGGTGAAATAGATTTCATCGTCATTGGCGTTGATTAAATCAGCCGTTTGATGGCGCGCCTGCTCCAGCGCCTCCTTGGACCGGTTACCCAGCGAATGCATACTCTGGGCATTGCCATAGGCATCCTTAAGATAAGGGAGCATCTCGTTAAGCACCCGCTCATCCAATCTGGTGCTTGAGTGATTATCAAGGTATATCTGTCGCATAGTTTAGTAAGTATAGCATAAAATAGGCGGACAGGCAAGGGAAAAACAGGATAACTTTCATATAATCATTGACTCCGTCAGGGATAACAGTTATAATTGTAATATAATATAAAACTTTACGAAAGGAGTTTGTATATGACAGAACTAAGCGATAGCGTGAACGCGAGCACCCCGAAGCGGAGCGAACAAACACCCGAACAAAACCAATGTGGATGCGGATGTTCAGAACCAAGCGCGGCTAATGGGGTCAAAGCAAGTTGCGCGGCGCTTTGGAGCTTGATTTGCGGCATCGCCGGTATTTTTTTGTGTTTACCGGCAATACCAGCCATAATTCTGGGCATTATTGGATTGGTTAATATTAAGAAGAGTAACGGCGCGCTTAAGGGCTCGGGTAAGGCCATCACCGGAATTGTCCTGGGCGGATTGGCGATTATACTGCTACCGATTATTTTAATAATTGCGGCTATTGCTATTCCGAATTTGGTGAGTGCGAGAGGCGTGGCAATGGAATCAATGTCTAAGGCCGAGATAAAGAATATCAGCACGTCGTTAGAGCAGTACAGAATGGATTCCGGTGATTATCCCTCAAACGAACAGGGGCTTCAGATACTGATGAACAATGAACACGGGCAGAAGTATCTGGACAAACTTCCCAACGACCCTTGGGGCCGGCAATACCACTATCGTTATCCGGGCAGTTACAATTCCGGCTCGTTTGACCTCTGGTCTGACGGCAAGGACGGCATAGAAGGCACGGCAGATGACATTGCCAACTGGAAAGAATAAGTCAAACAAATTCTTCCAGCAAGGCGCTGATTTTCCCCGGCTGATGGGTTTGTTTAACCAATGGCTGGTCTTTGAGCGCAGGAACCGCGTCAATATAGGATGCCTTGTCTTTTTTGTAGATAATGCCAATCGGGATTTTAGTTTCGAATTCCAGGGATTTGGCGAACGCCTTAATCCGGTCTGTCGGACTATAGCCGGCTTCTGTATTCACGTCATAGACCCGCTCCCGATACCATTTGTAGGTGTTGATTTTATTGAAGGTGACGCAGGGCTGTAAAATATCCACCAGCGCAAATCCGTTATAATTGACGGCCTGCTTGATGGTTGCAGTCAGGTGCGCCGAGTCACCGGAAAACGAGCGGGCCACAAATCCGCAGTCCAGCGCTATGGCAATGGCAATCGGGTTAAAGGGCGTTAATAACACCCCGTAATGCTGGACCTTGGTGACCATTCCTAAGTCGCTGGTGGGCGATGCCTGACCCTTGGTCAGCCCGTAAACCTGGTTGTTGTGCACCACCAGGGTGATCTCGGGGTTCTTCCGC
>Ga0208246_1000942_pt1 | contig 18750 bp, 21 predicted proteins | sample RifOxyD2_FD_184039 | JGI IMG/M metagenome (GOLD analysis project Ga0208246, IMG submission 184039) | Soil microbial communities from Rifle, Colorado - Rifle Oxygen_injection D2 (SPAdes) | ecosystem: Environmental > Terrestrial > Deep subsurface > Rock core/Sediment | place: Rifle, Colorado... | reverse complement strand
GTGTTTTTCATGCTGTTTAGATGATTATTTTTGATATCATCTAGCCAAGCATTATTGGCTGTCATTTTCAACATATTCATTGTTTTCAAGGTTCAATCTAGTGTCAACTGTATCATAGGCCAGTGCAACCATTGCATTATAAGTCATCTTGTGCTATTCTGCCCTAGATTAATTTTAATTTATGCGTATTTCAGGAATTACCATCCCAAACAACAAAAGATTGAAAGTGGGTCTAACCGTGCTTTATGGCATTGGTTTATCTTTGTCTAAAGCTATTTTACTTGAAGCTAAAGTTGATGGTAACAAAAAATCAGCAGATATTACCCCGGAAGAAGAAAATACCATTAGAAAAATTATTGAAGCCAAGAAGATTGAAGGAGATTTGAAAAGAGAAGTTTCCGGAAATATTAAGAGACTTAAAGATGTTAAATCTTATCGTGGAACTAGACATGCCAAGAAATTACCTTCTCGTGGTCAACGAACAAAAACTAATTCTCGCACCTTAAGAGGTAATACCAGAAAGACTATGGGGACAGGTAGAAAAGCTGCGGAGAAAAAATAAAAAATGGGAAAAATTAAAATTGCCAAAAAAGAAGAGGAAAAGGTTACAGATGCTCCGTTGGTGACTGAAAGCAAAGCAGAAGTAAAGTCTACCAGTAAAAGAAAAATTAGTTCTGGTGTTTTGTATGTGGAATCAACTTTCAATAATACTAAAGTCTCTTTAACTGATGAAAAAGGAGGAGTTTTAATGTGGTCTTCTAGTGGCTCGCTTGGTTTTAAGGGAGCCAAAAAAGGTACACCTTTTGCGGCTGCCAAGATTGGTGAAACTTTGGGTCAGAAAGCTTTTGATCTCGGTTTGAAAGAAATTTCCGTGGTGGTTAAGGGGGTGGGTTCTGGCCGGGAGTCAGCAATTCGTGGTTTTATCACGAAGGGCTTTACCATTAATTCTATTAGAGACATTACCCCGGTGCCTCACAATGGTCCAAAGCCTAAAAAACCAAGACGAGTATAAATAAAATATTAAAATGATAAACAAACCAAGATACAAAATAGCGAGACGATTAGGAGCAAATATTTTTGACAAAACACAAGGTCAAAAGTTTGCTGATCGAGAGGCTCGAAGAAAAGTAGAGAAAAGATCTCATCCTAAGAGTGATTTTGGTTTGCAAATGTTGGAAAAACAAAAAGCCAAAGTAACTTATGGTGTAAACGAAAGAATGTTTGCTAAGTATGTAAAAAGCATTTTGGATAAAGCTGGTGCCAATTCGCCAGATAAACTTATTTTAATTTTGGAATCACGGTTAGATAATGTAATTTATCGTTTAGGTTTGGCGCCAACCAGACAATCAGCTAGACAGATGGTTTCTCATGGCCATATAAAAGTTAATGATGTTAAAGTTACTATTCCATCCTATTCCGTTTCTCTCAATGACAAGATTACCATCAAAGAAAATAGCGTCAAAAAGGGGATATTTGCTAATCTAGCTGAAAAATTAAAAGATTACACTTGTCCATCATGGTTAACTTTTGATTTGATAAAAAATGAAGCTAAGGTGCAAGGAATACCTAAACTATCTGTTTCTGAAGCTAACTTTGATCCCGCTGCAGTTTTGAACTTTTATAGTCGTTAAAACTTGTATATTTTTAAAAAATGGTTTATAATATTTATTCATTTTTATAATTTAATTAACAAAAGTCTATGACCGAAAATAAACAAGTTTTGCTTCCATCTAAACCACAAATCGTCTCGGAAGAGGGATTTTATGGAGTTTATGAAATTGACGGTCTTTACCCTGGTTATGGTCATACTCTAGGTAACTCTTTACGACGAATTATCCTTTCTTCTTTGCCGGGTGTAGCCATCACTTCTATTAAAATTGCCGGGGTGGAGCATGAATTTTCTTCAGTGGTGGGAGTGAAAGAAGATGTTATTACTCTTATTCTTAATTTGAAAAAAGTTCGCATAAAAATGTTGACTGATGAACCACAAACTTTGGAACTAAAAGTTAAAGGGATTAAAGAAGTAACGGCTGGTGATATTGAAGTTCCTGGTCAGGTAGAGATTTTAAATCCCGACTTACATTTGGCTAGTTTGGGTAGTAAGTCAGCGGAATTGACAATTGAAATTAAAATTGAAAAGGGATTAGGTTATGTGCCAAAAGAAGTTTTGCAAAAAGACAGAACGGAAATTGGACATATTGCTTTGGATGCTATTTTTAGCCCTATTCGCCGAGTAAATTATGAAGTGGAAAATATGCGGGTGGGAGATAGAACAGATTTTAATAAACTTAAATTATTTATTGAGACAGATGGTACACTTACTCCTAAAGAATCTTTGGAAGAATCAATAATAATTATGATTGAACAGTTAAAAGCTATTGTTGGTTTTAAAGAACCAGAAGTTGTTGTAGAAAAAGAGGAAGAAGGAGTTGATGAATCTAAAGAAACAGATGCAGAATTTTTGAAGACTAGAATTGAAACTCTTGACTTGTCCGCCCGAACCATAAATGCACTGTCTAATGGCAATATTCGAACTATCGGTGGTTTGGCTAGAAAGAAAGAAAATGATTTGGATGATATTGAAGGTTTGGGAGCTAAAGGTATTCAGGAGATTAAAAAAGTTTTGTCAAATTATGGTATTACTCTAAAGTAGAAAGTATGAGTATGGGTATGAGTATAAGAAAATAAAAAAATGATTCATTCACAAAAAACAAAACAATTAAGCCGAGAGAGAAAAGGCCGTAGCGGTTTGTTAAGAACTTTGGCTGTTTCTTTAATTCGCGATGAAAAAATAAAAACCACGGAGACTAAAGCCAAGGTTTTGAAACCATTAGTAGAAAAAATGATCACCAAAGCTAAAGTTGGCGGTGTTTCTGCTCGTCGGTTTTTGGATGCCAAAGTGGGGCCAGTCAGTTCTAAAAAATTGGTTGAAGTAACTGCCTTAAAATATAAGGATCGTCAGGGTGGTTATTTGCGAATTACCAAATTAAATGATCGAAAGAACGATGGAGCTAAAGTGGCCCAAATAGAATTTGTATAAACGGGTTGACCGCAATAAAAAATATGAAAGAATATAAAATTGATGCCAGTGGTAAAAAGTTGGGCCGAGTAGCAAGTGAAATTGCTAGTATTTTAATTGGTAAACAAGATGCTAATTTTCAAAAAAATGAAGTAGCCGAGGTGAAGGTGGAAGTGATTAATTCAGCTAAAATGGATATTACGGAAAAGAAAACACGAACCAAGGTTTATGGGGATTACTCTGGCTTCCCCGGTGGTTTGCGGAAAAAAACTCTGGGAGAGATGGCGGTTAAAAATGGTTATGCGGCGGTTTTAGAACGGGCAGTTAGCGGAATGATTCATAACAACAAGTTAAAAACACAAACCTTAAAGAATTTAACCATAAAAGAATAAAATGTCAGAAATAAAAACAGAAAAGAAATATATTGAAACTGTTGGTCGTCGCAAGACTTCCGTGGCTCGAGTGAGATTGACACCAAGCACTAAATCTTCTTTTAAGATCAATGATAAAACAATAGAAGACTATTTTAAGATAGCGGAACAACGAGCGATTGTGTTAGCGGCCATTTCTGAGATGAAATTAGAGCAGAAGTTTGAGGTTACGGTGGTGGTGAAAGGAGGAGGAGTAAATTCTCAAGCCGAGGCCATTCGTCATGCTATTGCTCGGGCCCTGATTACTTTTGATTTAACTTTAAGAAAAGATTTAAAAAAGGCTGGTTATCTCAAGCGAGATCCTCGGGCCAAAGAACGTCGTAAGTTCGGTTTGAAGAAAGCTCGTAAAGCACCACAGTGGAGTAAACGTTAAAAAAATAGAGAAACCCGAGGTCGCGATGTGCGTCCTCGGGTTTCGTGTTCATGATGTCCTTCACATCTTACTCTCTCTTCTCCTTTTCTTTGAAAAATGTGAGAGTACTAGCCTTTCGGTTTATGCGACCTTTCCAGATTTCTTCCTTGTACACCAATTTCAGATCGGGGTGGTCCAAAAGAAACCTACTCTCGGTCTGGTAGTATTCTTCCCCCTGGAAAGGAAAGCACCACCAGCCGTTCCCACAGTCCTGCACTTGAGTCAGCCGACCCTCGATCTCGGCAATCTTCTTCTTCAGTTCTTCCTCTTGCCCCGAGTCTTCTTGAGTCTTCACCGGTGGCGGTGGTTGCTCGACTGGTTGAACAATCTTGATCGTGTTTTTTTCTTGACATTTCTTGTCGATGGTTTTGCCGAAGAAAAGAAACACAGCGAAAACAATGATAGCAACAGCGATAAGAAACCACTTCAAAAAGTTCATTGTCTCCTCCTTGCCCATCGGGCTTGTTTATTGCCGGATGACTTTCAAGTCACCCTCCACTTTTCTAATTTAAGTATATATCTAAATATTTAAAAAACAAGCTAAAGAAGAATTTGATTTTTGATATTTTTTTGTTATAATTGTTATTATGAGTGATGAAAAAGACAAAAAACAAGTCAAAATAAAGGAAGAAGAGACAGTTACTGATGAGGTGGTTTATGATACGGATGTGGATTCGGACAACCTGCCTGTGCAGGCAGGTTTGACTGACACACCAGAAGGGAAGATTGCTAAACTGAAAGAAAAAATAAAAGTTTTGGAAGCGGAAAAGAATGAATATATGAACGGCTGGCAGAGAGAGCGAGCAGATTTTGTGAACTTTAAAAAGCGAGCAGAGGAAGAAAGAAAAGATTATATTAAATTTGCCAATGAAAGTTTATTGGAAGAAATGCTCACGGTTTTGGAGAGTTTTGACATGGCTTTTATGAATAAAGAGCAGTGGAACTCCGTGCCAGAAAATTGGCGAGTAGGGGTGGAATATATTCATTCACAATTGGTAAAAATTTTAGATGATAACGGTTTGAAAGAATTTATACCGAAAGTAGGGGATAAATTTGACCCTAAACTTTTTGTGGCGGAGGAAGTGACTGCGGTGGAAAAAGAAGCTGAAGATGGTTTGATAAAAGAAATAAAAAAGAAAGGTTATATGATGAATAGTAAAATAATTATTGCCCCTAAAGTAACAGTTGGTGAATTTAAAAAGTAATGATATAATGCCAATATGTTAGCTATTCAAAAACAACAAAAATATATACAAAAAGCCGTGCAATTACCTAACGGAGCTTGGGTAATGGTAGTTTTTGAATTAGTGGAAAGAGATGGGCATATTATTGCACATGCCGTGTCCGGAAAATTACTTGATGATATTGAAAATAAAAAAGAGGAAGTTTTATGTTTGCCCGATATCAAAAGTCCAGCGGAATTCATTCCTATTCGTTCCATCTTTTCTGATTTAGTTTCTACTTTTTCAAGAGATTTTAGTTTTGTTATGAGCCAACCAACGAGAGCTCCAGCTTATTAGACAACCGCCCCGTCTGTCAGAACAGACACCCCTCCTCAACTGAGGAGGGGGAAGCCGATCCGAACTCCCTCCTTAGTTAAGGAGGGATGCTGAGTCGGCGAAGCAGGGCGGTTGTATTTATTAATTTTAATCTAAAAAATAAAATGTCTAAAATAATAGGTATTGATTTAGGAACCACTTTCTCCGCCGCTGCGGTGATGGAAGGTGATAAACCTAAAATTATAGAAAATGTTGAAGGGTCAAGAATTACTCCGTCTATTGTGGCGACCAGTAAAACTGGTGAGCGCTTGGTTGGGCAGTTAGCCAGAAGACAAGCAGTGACTAATCCCAAGAACACTGTCTTTCAAGTGAAGCGCTTTATGGGTCATAATTATGATGATCCGGGGGTGCAGAAAGACAAAACTGGCGTGTCTTTTGATATTGAAAAAGCACCAACTGGTGGAGTAATGATTAAGATGAATAATCAAGGTTATAAACCGGAAGAAATTTCCGCCATGATTCTTCAAAAATTAAAGAATGATGTGGAAGCAAAATTGGGTGAAAAAATTACTGATGCTGTGATTACGGTGCCGGCTTACTTTAATGATTCACAAAGACAAGCCACAAAAGATGCAGGAACGATTGCCGGTTTGAATGTCCTCCGTATTATCAATGAACCAACAGCAGCCGCTTTGGCTTACGGTTTTGACAAAAAGAAAAATGAGAAGATTGCAGTGTATGACTTTGGTGGTGGAACCTTTGATATTTCTATTTTGGAAGTAGGGGCGGATATTGTGGAAGTAAAATCTACTGATGGGGACTCACATTTGGGCGGTCGGGATATTGACCGAAAAATTATTGATTGGGTAGCGGGAGAATTCAAAAAAGAAAGTGGAATAGATGTTTCCAAAGATTCTTTGGCTCTTCAACGTTTAGATGAAGCATCGGAAAAAGCCAAAATAGAATTATCCACGGCGATGGAAACGGAAGTTAATATTCCTTTCATTACTTCGGATGCCAATGGTCCAAAACATTTGTTAATTAAATTGACAAGAGCGACTTTGGAGAATTTAACTAAAGAATTTATTGACCGTTCGGTAGAAATTACCAAGAGGGCCATCAAAGCTTCACCATTTAAAGTGGAAGAAATTGATGAAGTGGTGATGGTGGGTGGACAAACTAGAATGCCGGCGATTATAAAGGCGGTGAAAGATATTTTTGGTAAAGAACCGAATTTGTCTGTAAATCCGGATGAAGTGGTGGCCCTCGGGGCAGCGGTGCAAGGGGGAATTTTGCGCGGGGATGTCAAAGATATTCTTTTGCTGGATGTTATTCCACTTTCTCTTGGTATTGAAACGATGGGGGGCGTGGCCACGAAATTAGTGGAAAAAAATACTACCATTCCAACGACTAAAAGTCAGGTTTTTTCTACCGCGACGGATAGCCAAACTTCGGTGGAGATCCATATCGTTCAAGGAGAAAGAACTTTAGCTCATGATAATAAAAGCCTAGGCCGATTTATCTTGGATGGTATTCCACCCGCACCACGCGGTCTGCCTCAAATTGAGGTAAGCTTTGATGTAGATGCTAACGGAATTTTGTCTGTTAAAGCTAAAGATAAAAGTACTGGCAAGGAACAGTCCATTAGGATTGAAGCACGATCTGGTTTGACGGAGGAAGAAATAAAGAAAATGACGGCGGATGCTACTGCTCATGAAGAGGAAGATAAGAAAAAGAAAGAGGAAATTGAAATAAAAAATATGGCTGAGCAACTTGTCTACACTGCCGAAAAAGCGATTAAAGATAATGGGGCAAAAGTTAGTCCGGAGATTGTGAAGGGAGTGGAAGATAAAGTGGCGGATTTGAAGAAAGCTATCAGCCCTTCGACAGGCTCAGGGCAGGGAACCGATATTGAGGCTATTAAAAAAGCATCCGAAGCTTTGTCTAGCGAGATGCAAAAGATTGGGGAAGAAATTATGAAAGCTCAAAAAACCGAACAACCAAAGACAGATCAAGGTGCATCGGGGCAAGAAGGTGGGGAGAAAAAAGACGACAATATCAAGGATGCGGATTATAAGGAGAAGAAATAATGTCAAAAGATTATTACAACATACTCGGCATAAATAAGAATGCTTCCAAGGAGGAAATAAAAACCGCTTTTCGGAAGTTGGCTCATCAATACCACCCGGACAAGGGTGGTGGCAATGAGGCCAAATTCAAAGAAGTAAGTGAAGCTTATAGTGTGCTTGGTGATGATAATAAAAGAAAGCAGTATGATACTTTTGGTTCGGCGGGACCAACTGGTGGCAGTTCTTATGGTGGTTTTGGTGGGCAAGACTTTGGTGGTTTTGACTTCTCACAATTTACGCAAGGTGGTAATGGCGGTAATTTTGAATTTGATTTGGGGGACATTTTTGGTGAATTTTTTGGTGGTAATATGGGTCGTCGGCAGAGAGTAAAAAAGGGCCGGGACATCAGTGTGGATCTGGAAATTTCGTTTGCCGAATCGGTTTTTGGGGTGGAAAAAGAATTTAGTTTGACCAGAAATTCCACTTATAAATCGGAAAAAATAAAAGTTAAAATTCCCACGGATATAAATGACGGAGAAACTATCCGGATGTCTGGGGCGGGGGAACCAATAAAAGATGGAGTGGCAGGGGATTTGTATATCAATATTTCTGTTCGTCGGGATCCGCTTTTTAAAAAAGAAGGGAAAAATATTTTGACGGAAATAAATATTAAATTATCTGATGCTCTTTTGGGAACTAAATATCCATTAAAGACAGTTGATGGGGACATAGAACTTATTGTGCCGGAAGGAATAAATAATAGTGAAATGCTTCGGGTAAAAGAAAAAGGGGTGCCGATTGACAGCCGTCATCGGGGTGACTTTTTGGTCAAAGTAAAAATAAAAATGCCGTCTCATCTTTCCAAATCAGCTAGAAAAACGATTGAGGAGTTGAAGAAGGAAGGAATATAATGAGAGAATGGACGAGGCGGTTGTATTCTGCTATTATTACCTCATGTCCAATTCAAGAAAAATATTATTAAGCGGAGTGAAGCCCACTGGGCGGGTACATATTGGTAATTATTTTGGCGCGATGAAGCAGTTTGTGGAATTGCAAAATGATTATGAGAGCTATGTTTTTATTGCGGATTATCATGCTCTGACTACCGTGCAGAATAAAGCAGAATTGGCTCAAGGGATTATTGATGTCGCTTTGGATTATTTGGCGATTGGTTTGGATCCCAAAAAAGTGGTTCTCTTTAAACAGAGTGATGTGCCGGCTGTGCACGAACTGAATTGGATTTTTAATTGTTTGACCACGATGCCATATTTGATGCGCGCGCATGCTTATAAAGATGCGGAGGCAAAAAATAAAGAAATAAATGTTGGGCTTTTTGACTATCCACTTTTGATGGCGGCGGATATTTTACTGCAAGATGCCGATGTGGTGCCGGTGGGTCAAGATCAAAAACAACATGTGGAATATGCGCGAGATACGGCAGAAAAGTTTAACCGAATTTTTAACAGCCCTAAAACTTCGGAAAGTTCGGGCAAGGAAATATTTAAATTGCCGGAATCACTTATTTTAAAAGAAGTGGAGACGGTGCCTGGGACGGATGGCCGAAAGATGAGTAAAAGTTATGGCAATGTCATTCCGCTTTTTGCCACTTATGAAGAAATAAAAAAAGCGGTGATGAGTATACCTACTGATTCCAAGGGGGTGGATGAACCAAAAGATCCGGAAAGCAGTGGTATTTTTGCTATTCATAAACTTCTGCTAAATGAGGCAGAAAAGGTGGATTTAGCGGCCAAATACAGGAAAGGCGGGCTTGGTTATAAAGAGGCCAAGGAAGGGCTTATAGAGGCCTTGGAGGGCTTTATTAAGCCATTGCGAGAACGCAGGGCAATGCTCGCCAATGATTTGGAGACCGTTTTTGACATTCTTAAGGAAGGTGGTCGCCGGGCTTCGTCACGAGCAGAAAAAAAGATGGGGGAAATCCGAAAAGCCATCGGAGTTGATATTTATTAGAGAGGTGATATTATTAGAGAAAGCAAAGAAGCCGTATGACGCGGTGGAGCTTGAGGAAGAAAGTCGAAAGACAACTAGACCCTCAAAATGAGAACAAAGTGAGGTGGCACCGCGAATTACTCGCCCTCGCAAGAATCAAAAATGTTTTGGTTCTAGCGAGGGTGATTTAATTTTAAAAATGAAAAAAGTTTCAAGATTTGAATTTATCAGTAAAAAATAATAAATATATGATAAAACCAAAATGTGATAAATGTAAAAAGGAATTAGAAGAATTTGGGGGAATATTATTCAGTCCGCCAGACAATGACCGTAAGGTTACCAAATATCATTTATGTAAAAAATGTTTTGAAAAAATAGAAAAAACTTTATCAACTAATAAAAAAATATGGAGAGAACATATATAAAAGATTTAGCAGGGAAGGTGGGGGAGGAGGTAATGATAAAAGGATTTGTACACACGGTGCGGGTCCAGAGTAAAATTATCTTTTTAATTTTGCGGGATATCACGGGGATTGTGCAAATTGTGGTGATGAAAGATTCACCGACCTTTGAAATAGTTAAAGGATTATCTTCGGAATCAGTGGTGGCAGTTACCGGTTTGGTTAAAGCGGAAGCTAATGCCCCGGGAGGTTTGGAAGTTGATATTAAATCAATCGAAGTCCTTTCTAAAGCGGATTCAGAGATTCCGATTCCGGTCTTTATGAAAAAAGGAGCGGAAGAAACTGATGCGCCAATTCGGTTTGATTATCGTTGGCTGGATTTGAGAAAACCAGAAAAAGCTCTCATCTTTAAAGTCTGGACAGAATTTGAAAAAGGCTGGCGAGAATATTTGGCTAAAAATAATTTCATTCAAATTTACACACCATCTTTTATGAACACCGCCAGTGAAACAGGCGCGGATGTGTTTGAGGTAAAATATTTTGATCGTAAAGCTTACTTGGCTCAATCTCCGCAATTTTACAAACAAATGGGTATTGCTTCCGGCTTTGAAAAAGTTTTTATGGCTGGTCCGGTCTTTCGGGCGGAACTTTCTTTTACAACTAGACATTTGACGGAATTTACTGGTTGGGATTTTGAAATTGCTTATATCAATTCTCATCATGATTTGATGGACACAGAAGAAGCGATGTTAGTTTCTGGTTTTGAAGCCGTGGCCAAGGTTTTTCCCGAATTAAAAATCACTGTTCCCGTTAGGCCATTTCCCCGAATTCCAATTGTAGAAGTAAAAAAGATTTTAGCCGATAAAAAAATTGGTTCACCAGAGGATCATGATATTAGTCCGGAAGAAGAAAGAGCGATTTGTGATTATGTTAAAGAAAAATATAATCATGATTTTGTTTTTATTACTGATTATTATAAATCTAAGAGTGCTTTTTATCATATGAGACATCCGGAGGATAATGATCGTTCCAGACGAGCGGATTTGCTTTATCGGGGGATTGAAGTGACAACTTTGGCTCAAAGAGAACATCGAATAGAAATCTTGGAAAAGCAAGCTAAAGAAAAAGGAATGGATTTGAATATCTTAAAAGATTATCTAAACTTTTTTCGTTACGGTTGTCCGCCACATGGTGGTGGAGGAATTGGTCCAGCGCGTTTGATTATGAAAATGTTGGATTTGGCAAATGTACGGGAAGCCACTTATTTACCAAGAGATGTAAAGAGATTAAATCCTTAAAATGTCTGACAATGCGTTTCAAATTAAGACGGAAGTGTTTGAGGGGCCATTGGACCTTTTACTTAATTTGATTGAAAAAAGGAAACTTTTTATCAATGACATTGCTTTAGCTAAAGTGGCAGATGATTATATTGCTTATTTGAAAAGTTTGGAAAAATTTCCCATTGCGGACTCTGCGGATTTTTTAGTTATTGCTTCCACTTTACTTTTAATCAAATCCCGTTCCCTTTTGCCGAATTTGAATTTAACCGAGGAGGAAGAGCAAAGTGTCAGTGATTTGGAGAGGCGGTTAAAAATATATCAGCGGATAAAGGAATTAAGTATTCACATTAAGAATCAGTTTGGCAAGGAAATTATTTTTGCACCGGAACCGCGCAAAGCCATACCGGTTTTTTCACCGGATCAGGGTATGACAAAAGAGAATTTTTTGATGGCTATTTTGGCTGTGATAAAAATCTTGCCTAAAGTGGAAAATTTGCCTAAAGCCATAGTTAAAAAAGTAATTAGTTTGGAAGAAATGATTGGTAATTTGACCAAGAGAATACAATCTAGTTTGAAATTGAGCTTTCGCGAATTTGCCAAAGTTGGCAAAGAGGAGCGTATCAATGTTATAATAAGCTTTCTCGCGATGTTGGAGCTTGTCAAACAGGGGGTGGTAAATGTTCGGCAGAATAATGAATTTGACGATATTGAAATGGAAACACAACAGACTGGTGTACCAAATTATAATTAACACAAAAGGAGGACAAGGTCTCTCCTTAGCTTTGGAAGGTGAGTCCTTGTCCTACAATAAACAATGGAAGAATTAACTTTAGACAATCAAATAGAAGCCGTCCTTTTTTGGAAAGGGGAACCACAGTCAATTAAAAAATTGGCGGAGAATTTGGGTAAAAAGGAAGAGGAAATCTTGGCTAGTTTGGAAGTGTTAAAAGAAAAAATAAAAGGACGGGGAGTGGAGCTTATTTATAAACCTGCTCTCCTTTCAGAAGTAGGTGGGGATGATGAGGTGATGCTGGGAACAGCCTCCAAACTTTCTCATATTATTGAACGGTTGACTAAAGAGGAACTAGTGCGGGACTTGGGTAAAGCGGGATTGGAAACCATTTCCATTATTGCTTATAAAGGTCCCATTTCCCGGGTAGAGATTGATTATATTCGTGGGGTGCAGTCAAATTTTATTTTGCGTAACTTACAAATTCGTGGTTTGGTAGAAAAAATTACTAATGAAAAAGATCATCGTAGTTTTTTGTATCGGCCGACTTTTGAACTATTGCAATTTTTAGGTGTTTCTAAAATTGAAGATTTACCAGAATATGAAAAAGTTAAGTTGGAATTTGCAGAAAATTTGAAAGAAGGGAAGTTAGAAGAAGAGCCGGTTTTAGAAACAGAGGTGACAGATTTAGACAAAAATATTCAATGACCCTAGAAATTTTAAAAAAAGAAAAGATCCTTGCTTTGTTAACAGTCTTTTTTTTATTTCTTTTTGTTGGTAGTTTACTTTTTTTAATTGGCGTAAAGAATAGAGAAAAAAACCAACTTTTGAGAAGTATTGTTCTCCAACAAAAAAAGGAAAAAGAGATTTTACAAAAAATGGAACAGATAAAATTCGCCACTTCCACTTTGCCAGAAATAAGCAGTCAAGCTTTTTTGACCTTAGTTGTTGCCGAGAATGGTTCAAAAAAAATCTTAATTCAAAAAAATCCGGATTTTGCTTTGCCTATTGCCAGCCTGACTAAATTAATGACGGCAGTTGTTGTTTTAGAAAATGTAAATTTGGAAACGAAAATTAAAGCTACCACGGATTTCGTAGGTTTGGAAGAAAGTGCCTTTGTTTTGGAAGATGGAAAGTTTTATAAGGTAAAAGATTTATTGGCCAATATGTTTATTTCTTCAGATAATGATTCCGCTCGGTTATTATCTAGTAGTTTGGGGGAAAAAAACTTTATTTCAAAAATGAATTTGAAAGCCAAAGAACTTAATTTGACTAAAACAAATTTTGTTAATGTGACTGGTCTGGATCCCGTAAAACCAGCGGTCGAAACAAACATTTCTTCGCCAAATGATTTGGCCAATCTTTTGATCTATATTAAGAATAAATATCCGCAGATTTTAAAATTAACAACTAATACTTCTTATAATTTTTGTGATATAAATAATTATTGTAAATCAGTGCTTAGTACTAATAAACTTTTGGACAATAAAGATTTTAAGTTTAGAATTGTCGGGGGAAAGACGGGAAGTACGGATTTGGCTTTAAAAAATTTGGTTTTGATGGTGGAACTGATGGATGATGTTTTCTTGATAAATATTGTTTTAGATTCGGTGGATAATTTTGCGGATACTTTAGTCCTTATTAATCAAGTTAAAATAGAAAATTAATTTTATGGATATTGTAAAAATATTTTTACCAACTACTGTTGCCTTTATTATTGGTATTGCTATTACGCCAATAATCAGTGGTTTTTTATACAAACATAAAATGTGGAAAAAGAAGAGTGTGGTGGTAGCCATGGATGGTGGGGTCGCCACTATTACACAAAAATTGCATAATGATGAAGAAAAAAAGACTCCGCGAATGGGAGGAATCATTATTTGGGTCAGTGCTTTGATCACTATTTTTCTTTTTTATTTAGGTTCAGTAATTGGTGGTCCGGTTTTAGATAAGTTGAATTTTTTAAGTCGTAATCAGACTTGGTTGCTAGTTTTTACTCTTATTGTTGGTGCTTTGGTGGGGCTCATAGATGATTATTTTAGTGTGACGGAAAGATATGATCAAAAAGCCGGTGGTTTGTCTTCTAAAAAAAGGTTACTGGCCGTTTTTATAATTTCTCTCATCGGCGCTTGGTGGTTTTATAGTAAATTAGAAATGACGGAAATTATTATTCCTTTTGTCGGTATTTGGGATGCCGGGTTTCTCTTCATCTTATTTTTTATTATTGTCACTTTAGGTACTTACTCTGGTGGAGTGATTGACGGTTTGGATGGTTTGTCCGGTGGAGTTTTTTCTATCATTTTTAGTGCTTATGGTTTGATTGCCACTCTACAAAGTCAATTTGATTTATCGGCTTTTTGTTTTGTGCTCGTGGGTGGGCTTCTGGCTTTTCTTTGGTTTAATATTCCACCAGCCAGATTTTATATGTCAGAAACAGGGACTATGTCTCTTACTATTACTCTAGTCGTGGTGGCTTTTTTAACCAAACAAGTTCTAATTCTCCCTATAATTGCTTTTCCGCTGGTGATTTCTTCCGCTTCCAGTTCCATTCAGCTCTTATCTAAAAAATTCAGAAATGGCAAAAAAGTTTTTCTTGTGGCTCCACTCCATCATCATTTTCAAGCCCTCGGTTGGCCCGCCTATAAAGTCACTATGCGTTATTGGGTCATCGGTATCATCTGCGCCAGCATCGGTATCATCATTTCCCTAATCGGGTAAAATAACAAAATCTCCTTATTTTAGACAAAGCCACGCTTTATCCCTTTATTACTTTAATTAGAAGTGAATCTAATTTAATGTGACAACATTTGATAAGCGGTCGCTTATCAAATGTTGTCATAAATAATCCACTGTTTTTACTGGGTAATGAGATGTTTTTGTGATAGTATTGTATTGATAGATAGATAGATAATAAATTATGGCAAAAAAGATAAACGGAAAAGAATATGACGCTTGGTCAAAAGAGGAATTGATCAAGGAAATCGTCAAAATAAAAAGCACGACATACGGGCTTGTTTGGCATCGTGATTTGCCCGAAGAAAAAATTGATATTCTTGTCAATCCTGACGCTCGAACACCAAATGAAATGTTTCCCAACGAAATGGCGGGCAAGCCATTTCCTGTCCTGAAAGAAATTAAAGGCAAAGCGATTGAATCTGATAAATCAAAACTTGTAAATCTTTTGATTGAGGGCGACAATTATCACTCGCTTGCTGTTCTCAATTTCACACATCGCGAAGCGGTGGATTTGATATACATTGATCCGCCTTACAACACAGGAAATAATGATTTTATCTATAACGACAAATTTGTAGACAAAGAGGATAGTTTCCGACACAGCAAATGGCTTTCGTTTATGGAAAAGCGTTTGAAACTTTCTCGCTTTCTTCTGAAAGATACAGGAGTGATTTTCATTAGTATTGATGATAATGAACAAGCTCCTTTGAAAATGCTATGTGACGAAATTTTTGGACAAGAGAACTTTATTGCAACAATAATTTGGCAGAAAAAATATACACAAAGCAATGATGCAAAATACTTTTCTGCGACACATGATTTTATTCTTTGCTATGCAAAACAAGCAGATAAATTAAAAATTCAGTTATTACCAAGAACAGAAAAACAGGATGCTCGCTATAAGAATCCAGATAATGATCCACGAGGAGTTTGGATGACTCAGCCCCTACACGCAAAAAGTGGGAGTGACAGTGGTTATTCTTACACATTTAAAAATGGGGTCACTTGGAGTCCACCCGCAGGAACATACCCTCGATTTAGTAAAGATTCTTTGAAAAAAGCAGACGAGGAAAACGCCATTTGGTTTGGTGCCAAAGGCACGGCGGTTCCGAGGTTAAAAAAATATTTGAATGAAATGAAGCAAGGTGTAATTCCTAAGACGATTTGGCTTTACGATGAAGTTGGCAGTAACGATGATGCACGACGAGAATTTAAAGAATTGGCTCCTGAAAATGGCTTTGATTCCCCGAAGCCAACTTCACTTATAAATCGAATAATAGGTTTGGCTAGTGATAAAAATAGCACAATTTTGGATTTTTTTGCCGGATCTGGTACTACAGGACATGCTGTCTTGAAAGCGAACAAATTTGACAATGGTACACGTAATTTTATTCTTTGTACTAACAATGAAAACGATATTTGCACAAGGATTTGTTACCCTCGCGTGAAAAAGGTAATTAGCGGATACAAGAATCAGAAAGGAGAAAAAATTGAAGGTCTTGGAGGGAATCTCAAATACTACAAAACCGATTTCGTGGAGGCGGAGCCGACGGATAAGAATAAGAGGAAATTAGTAAAAGAATCAACAGATATGCTTTGTATTTTGGAAAACGCTTTTGAACTTGTTCAAAAAGAAAAAGAATTTGCTATCTTCAAAAATACCGATAAATATCTCGGCATTATCTTCTATGATGAAGCGATAGAAGATTACAAAAAAGCCATAAAGAAAATTGACGGACATTTTAATACTTATGTTTTCTCAATGACTGATAAACTACACGAAGATAAATTTGATGATGTGATGGGAAAAGTTAAGTTAATGGCAATACCAGAAGTTATATTACAAGTTTATCGTGAAATTTTTAAATAATATGGATAAAAATATTTACCTCAAAATTTATCAAGATAATGCAGTCGTAAAGCTGAAACGGGAAGTCAATGAACTTTTAGATGCGGAGGGTGATAAGGTTTGCATTTTCAAATCTCCGACGGGGTCCGGCAAGACTTTAATGATAGCCGAGTTTTTGAAAAGTTTGATTGACTCAAGAATAGATGGGAAGAAGTTTTCGTTTATCTGGATTGCTGTAAATAAACTGCACGACCAGAGCTATGAGAAACTAAAAAAATATTATTGGTATATAGGCTTAAAATGCTCGCATTTTAACGATTTGGATGATCGGAGGATCGGCAATAATGAAATTATATTCTTGAACTGGGCAAGCATCAACAAAAAAGACAATTTGTATGTTCGCGCGAATGAGCGGGACAATAATCTTTCAAGCGTTATCACTCGCACTAAAGCCGAAGGCAGAATTATTATTCTCATCATTGACGAAAGCCACCATACGGCGAATAGCGAAAAATCAAAAGAATTGATACAGGATATAGGACCGAAAATCACGATTGAAGTTTCTGCCACTCCGCAACTCAACAATGCCAACAGAATTGTGGAAGTGGAGCTCAAAGAGGTGAAAGACGAGGAGATGATCAAGAAAGAAATCATCATCAATCCGGGCTTTGAGAATTATATCGTTGACAAGAAGAAGAAAGACAAATCTGCGGATGAGCTTGTGCTTGAAAGCGCGCTGAAAAAGCGTTTTGAACTCCACAAAAAGCTGGAAGCCGAAGGATCAAGCGTGAATCCGCTTTTACTTATCCAACTGCCTGACGCTATGCAAGGCATAGCGGATAAAAAAGACGAGATAATCTCAATCTTGAAGAAAAAAGGTTATACGACTGACAATGGATTGCTGGCGATCTACCTTTCAGACAAGGACAATAAAATAAACCTTGTGAATATTGAGAAAAACGAGAATGAAGTTGAAGTGATGATATTCAAGCAAGCGATCGCTCTCGGCTGGGATTGTCCGCGCGCCTCTATATTAGTTTTGTTCAGACAGTGGCGCGAAGAAAATATCACATTTTCTATTCAAACACTCGGACGGATTATGCGTATGCCGGAACATAAACATTATGGCGACCAAGATTTAAATGTCGGCTATGTCTTCACGAGCTTGCAGGACATCAATGTTGCCGAAGATTTATCTCGTGATTACATCACGACTTACACAGGATACAGAATCAAGGATTACAAAAATCTCGACTTGTTGTCTTATCACTCAAAACGGTTTCGTGAAGAAACACGACTGTCCTCTGATTTTATCCCCCTTTTTGTTGAGGCGGGAAAGAAATTAAAACTCAAGGAAAAGTTTTCTTTCAAACACAGTATTTTGAAAACAAGATTGATTGCGAGCGGTCATATTGTTAATCCTGATAAGGAAGCGGTAAGTATTGAGAAAAAAGGAACTTTGGATATTCCCAAAAATGAAGTTGAACTGCAGAACGCTTTTGATATGTTCGCCAGAAATAACTGCGCGCCGTTCGCGCCAGAGTCGCGCTCTATTGAGCGTATTAAATATGGAATTTATACAATTTTTGAAGCAACGCGAGATGAAGATGAGTGGACGAAGATTCAGGCAGCCGTTCTTGCAGAAGAAAATCAGCAAATAATGATTGATACTATCAATCTTGCGAAAGAAATGTATCAAGAGGAAGTCGGGAAAGGTAAAAACGAATTGGTGAAGAATGAGGAGGCGTGGAATGTTCCAAAAGTAATAAACTATACGCTCTCTTTCGTAAAAAAAGATTATAAAAAGTCCGTGATACAACCATACTACACAAGAAAGTCTGGTGTCGGAACAGTAAATTTGTTTGAGGAGGATAGCGATCTCGAAGTTGATTTTATTGAGTATTTGGAAAAATCAAAAATTGAGTGGTGGTTTAAGAATGGAAAAAGTGATGCAACATATTTTGCTGTACCTCATTTTGAGCACGGAGTTGAAAAGCCATTCTATGTTGATTTTATTGTAAAGCAAAAAGATGGTCACATCGGTCTTTTTGACACAAAAGGCGGACTTACTGCTGAGACAGCAAAATCACGTTCGGAGGGATTGGCTAAATATATTGCAGAACAAAACAAAAAAGGCAAAAAGTTGTACGGAGGGATTGTACTGAAAGAAAAGAACAGTTGGCGTTATCACGATGGACTAAAATATGAATATAACCCAAATAATTTGAAAGATTGGAAGTTTTTAGAGTTTTAATAAACTATGTCCAAAAAGGTAGATAAAACATTTTTAATTTCTTTTTTTGCTCTGCTTTTGTGCGGATTGACGGTTTTTATTTCCGCTTCGCTTGGTATTTATGCGCGGGATAAAGCTCAATTT
>Ga0208246_1000941_pt1 | contig 18752 bp, 19 predicted proteins | sample RifOxyD2_FD_184039 | JGI IMG/M metagenome (GOLD analysis project Ga0208246, IMG submission 184039) | Soil microbial communities from Rifle, Colorado - Rifle Oxygen_injection D2 (SPAdes) | ecosystem: Environmental > Terrestrial > Deep subsurface > Rock core/Sediment | place: Rifle, Colorado... | reverse complement strand
CGCATGGGTTGGTGGAGCTTTTGATATATTTGACGGCAAAATAGCTCGAAAATACCATTTATCTAATGAATTTGGCGTTCAGTTGGACAGCTTTGCAGATTTTTTAAGCTTTGTGCTTGTTCCGGTTTTTTTGATTTTTCAAGCGGTATATATTATAAATTTTTCCGATTTTTCAATTGTACTGGCAGCTGTTGTAAGCATTTACTATGTTATCTCAGGACTTAGAAGGCTTATTCAGTTTAATATAAATACGGATGCAGGAGAAGTTAAAAAGTTTTTTACAGGCGTTCCGACTCCTCTGGGTGCTATTTTGCTTTGGATTGTCTACTTAGCATCTATATATGGCATATTGAACGCTTTTGGAGTTGTTCTTCTTATGATAGTAATAGGATGGAGCTTAAACTCTAAAATAAAAGTTCCCCATCTCTAGTGCTACTTATTATTAATAGCATATTTTCCGCTTCCTAGCATAAATATCAGAATCGACATAACAAGATACAAGAACGGAAGTTCAAATACGGGAGCACCATGTTTGCCTAATAAAAACATTGAATTACCATGTGCCAAAAAAATAGCAACTCCCATATTGAATGCTAAAACCAAAGAAGCAGCTCTTGCATACGCTCCAAGAAGAATAAATATCGGCACTACAATTTCACCTATAAATACGCTATAAGCCAAAAATTCAAGAAATCCTGCACTGACAGTTAGCTGTTTTACTCCGTCTATACCGTTTATCACTTTGTCAAACCCATGAAAAAGCATCATGATGCCGACACTAACTCTTAAAATAAGTTTTGCTATATCACTACTCATTTTTTTAGCTCTCTTTTCTCTCTGTTCTAAACCTGCAATTTCCGACAGTTATTACTTTACCGCTCTTTATTGCTTCCTTGACATAAGCTAGCGTACCTTTTGGATCTGCATCACCGATCTCTTCTTCTATAATTTTTAAGAGATCATTCTCTTTTGTCACTCTCCATATTTTCTCATAACTATATTGTGTTTCTATATGCATAATAAAATTATTCCTCTAATTCTATATTAATTCTTACAATAATATCTAAAAATTAAAAAAATATCGTTTTTAAGGAATATCCAGAAATACACCCAACGGTAACTACGTTGTTTTCATCCATTTTTTACACACTATAAACTTAAATAATTTTAAATATAAATTATTTAAATCAAAAACAAAATATATTTGGGTATAATTCGCCAAATATTTTAGGGGAAGATGCCTTGTCATTAATGACATGCTTGTATCATCTCCTACTTAAAGGAAAATGATGCAAGAAAATGCACAAACAAACGAGAACGAAAAAGTAATCACATTTGATGATTTAGGATTGAAAAAAGAGATACTTCAAAGTATTAAAGATGCTGGCTTTACAACTCCAAGCCCGATTCAAGCGGCAGCAATACCGTTTATTTTAGCTGGTCGCGATATAGTTGGTCAGGCTCATACCGGTACGGGTAAAACTGCAGCGTTTGGTCTTCCTGCTCTTAACAATATAGATGTAAGAAACGGTGTGGGTATTTTAGTTATTACTCCAACTCGTGAACTTGCAACACAAGTTAGTGACGAACTCTTTAAATACGGTAGAAATATCGGTGCTAAAACAGTAACAGTGTATGGCGGTAGCTCATACAACAGACAAATAGATCTTATAGAAAGAGGCGCAAGCGTTATTGTTGCAACTCCCGGTAGACTTTTAGACATACTTAAAAAGAACCTTATAAAAGATTTTGCTCCAAGCGTTGTCGTACTTGATGAAGCCGATGAGATGCTTGATATGGGATTTTTAGATGATATCAATGAAATCTTCTCATACCTTCCGTCAAATCGTCAAACACTTCTCTTCTCTGCAACTATGCCAAAACCCATCAAACTTCTTGCTGAGAGAATTTTAGATAATCCGGAATTTATTAGTATCACAAAAGGTGAAACTACAAATGCAGATATTAACCAAGAGTACTATGTAATCGAAGAGTCTGAGAGAGATGACGCTATCATCCGTCTGATGGATTCTGAAAAAAGCAAAAAATCAATAGTATTTTGTAGAACAAAAAGCGAAGTAGACAGACTCTCAAATGTTCTTTCAAGCGCAGGATACTTAGCAAACGGTCTTCATGGAGATATGGAACAGAGACAAAGAGAGACTGTAATCAAAGGCTTTAAAAACAACAGCGTTAAAGTTTTAGTTGCTACCGACGTTGCTGCTCGCGGTATACATGTTGACAATATCTCTCATGTTTTCAACTACCATATCCCATTTGATCCGGAGTCTTACGTTCACCGTATAGGAAGAACAGGTCGTGCTGGAACAAAAGGCAAAGCAATTACACTTTTAACTCCTTTAGAGTTTAAAGAATTGCAAAAAATCAAAGTAAAAGTTGGAACAACAATGACTCATGCATTTGTTCCAAGTAAAAATGATTTAAGAGCTATTAACTTAAGATCAATAGTTACGAATATAGAAGACCAAAAGATCTACGATGAAGCACATCAAATTCTTGATATGCTAAAAGAAGATATAGACGAATCTACTATTATGTTTAAATTAGTTTCTATGATATTAGATAAGCAAACAATTCAAGGTCCAAATTCGATAGGTATTCCGGCTGATAAATTAGCAGCAATACTTGAACGTGCTGATAAAAGAAGAGATACCAGAGGCGGTCGTGGTGGCGGATATAAAGGCACAAGAAGCCGTTCAAACAGTGGAAATAGTGATAGAAACCGTTCTGGAAGCAGTGATAGAAATCGCACCGGTGGCGGAGAAAGAAGCGGCTCAGGAGAAAGAGGCGGTGAAAGAAGCAGTCGCCCAAGCAGCGGAGGCGGTTACCGTGGCACAAATTCTAGCGGTACTGGTGGCGGAGAAAGAAGTCGCTCAGGCAGCGGTGATAGAAACCGTAATAGAACTAGAGACTAAAAAACTGCTATAAAAAACTACAAACCCGAAGTAACTTTCGGGTTTGATACAATATAAACTACTTTCAACCTCATTTAAAAACCTCAAAAAACGATATAATTTAATCAAAAAAGAGAAAATATGATTATTTATGAAGATAGTGAGCTATATATAGAAAAAGAGCCGAGTGAAATTCCATGGCTAAAAATTTTTACAAAAGAGTCTTACAAAGAGTTGGGAGATGTTCCAAAAATATTACGCACAAGACTTTGGGAAGTTTACGATATTATAGAATATGAGATGAAAAACTACTACAATCCAAGTAAAATAAATATGGCGTCATTTGCAAATATGCTTCCGCGTGTTCACATACATGTTATGGCAAGATTTAAAAATGACAGTTATTTCCCAAACCCGATGTGGGGAGAGAAGCTAAGAGAATCAGATTTACAACTCCCAAGTGAGGAAGAATTTTATAGAAGAGTTCTTAAGGCTTTAAAAAATATCTAACAGAAGAAAACCAGATTTAAATAAAGAAATCTGGTAAAAGAGTCATTTTTTTAACGGAGAGAATGGGACAATGGCGCTTCCCCATGTAAGCCCTCCGCCAAAAGCATCAAGCAACATAAGTTCACCTGGTTTTAGCATTTTATTTTCATAAATATCGTTAATTGCCATCGGGATAGATGCACCAGATGTATTTCCATACTTTTCAACCGTGATTACTACTTGCTTGTCATCAAGCTTGAGAGCATCTCCAACGGCTTTAATAATTCTCAAGTTTGCTTGATGCGGAACAAAATGCTTAATATCCGAAGCTTCAATACCATTATCATTTAAGATATCTATAACATCTTTTGTTAATGTTTTAACTGCAACTTTAAAAGTTTCATTCCCTTTCATCTGCATAAAACAACTAGTTGCTTCCTGCTCTAAAGTATCATGAGCAGAACCGCTTCCACCGTTAGGCGTCATTAAAAGATCTGCAAACTGCCCATCAGCTCCGGTATGAACATCAATGATTGCCTCTTCTTTATTGTCCGTTGCACTGATAATTGCAGCACCTGCACCGTCGCCAAAAAGAATACAAGTGCCTCTATCTGAATAATCAGTGATTGCAGAGAGTTTTTCAGCCCCGATTATTAGAACATTTTTTTTCATTCCTGATTCAATAAACGCTTTTGCGATAGATAGAACATATACAAAACCTGTGCAAGCTGCAGAAATATCAAATGCAGTAACATTTCCAAGACCTAATTTTGTAGATATTATTGTTGCCGTAGATGGCATGCAAAAGTAATCAGGTGAAATTGTAGCACATACGACCATGTCAATTTCACTTTTATCAATGCCGCTTCTCTCTATCGCTTTTTGAGCAGCTTTTGCACCCATATCACTTGTAAACTCATCATCTGCTGCAATGCGACGCTCTTTTATACCTGTTCTCTTTGTTATCCACTCATCCGAAGTATCAACCATTTGAGACAATTCACTATTTGAGAGTACTTTACTAGGAGTATAAGCTCCTATAGAACGAAAAGCAGCATATGCCATTATTTTTCCTTGTTTTTTAACGCTTCAAGTCTTTCGATAATATGTTCATTAACACCTGTATCAACATAATTTATCGCTTGAAAAATTGCATTTTTTATTGCTTTAGGATTACTTTTACCATGGCTTACAATCACACAACCCTCTATACCAATAAGAGGTGCTCCACCTATCTCTGCATAATCCATCTGTTTTTTAAGCAAAACAAATACTTTTCTCATCAAAAGCGCACCTGTAATCGCCACTGGAGATTTTCTAATATAATCTTTTATTAAACCGCTTATCGTCGAAGCTACTCCCTCCGATGCTTTTAAAACAAGATTTCCTACAAAACCGTCACAAACTATAACATCGCAACTTGCATTGAAAATATCACTACCCTCAACATTTCCTTTGAAGCCTTTATAACCATCTAAGAGCTTGAATGCTGCTTTTGTGACTTCATTACCTTTGCTTTTTTCTTCACCATTAGCTAAAAGCCCAATCAAGGGAATACTTATGCGAAACATATCTTCAGCGTAGCATCCACCCATTACAGCGAACTGCGCTAAGTGTTCAGGCTTAGAATCAACATTTGCTCCAACATCTAAAACTACTGATTTGCGAGCACTTTTTGTCGGCATTAACGCAACAAGAGCAGGTCTTAAAACACCTTTAAGGCGTCCTAATCTAAGAGTCGCCAGAGTCATAGTTGCTCCACTGTGACCAGCAGAAACAACACCGTCCGCTTCGCCATTTTTTACAAGTTCAATAGCCTTATAAATTGTACTCTCTTTTCTTTTTATTGCATCCGTCGCGGCATCATCCATAGATATGACATCATCAGCTTCAACTATAGAAATCTTATCTCTATAACGTTTTGGTAACAGAGGTAAAATTTCTGATTTTTTACCTACAAGGATAGGAATGAAATTTTTTTGTTTGAGAGCTTGAATACAGCCTTCTACAATTGGCTTAGGACCGAAGTCCCCGCCCATTGCGTCAATAGCAATCTTCACCATTGACTATTTATACTCACCAGTCGTTGGGTTAATATGGTGTGGAAGTTTGTAAGTTCCATCTTTATCTTTAACCGGACGAGCTAAAGAGATTTTATAGTGAGTTCTTCTTTTCGCTGCGCGAGAATGAGAGACTCTTCGTTTTGGTACTGCCATAATATATTCCTTTCTTTTTTGTTTAAAAACGCAATATGAGCTTTGCTCATATTGCTACGCTTGCTGCTTTAGCACTAAATTACCTCTTATGAGACAGAAACTATCTCAAAAAAAGCTTCTTCTTCAGAAACACTATTTTTCGTGACAATTTTCACAGATATTATAATCGCTTTTTATAAGTTCTATCTCTGAATTCATAATCTCTTCTAAATCTGCTACAGAATTCAATACTTCTACAACATCCAATAAAGAGTCTTCATCTTTTTCATAGATACCGTCTGAGATGAAAAATTCTATATCTTCATCAACATCAAGCTTAAACTCATCAGCACAAATATCACAATCTGTATCAATTTCCCCACTTAACTTTGCTTTTAACAAAATTAATTTGCCGGAATCATACTGTAAATAACCTTTAAAAGTTATTTGATTTGATTTAATTTCAAAGTCTAAGGGCGTAGCATTTACTTTTCTCAATACCACTTTCATAAAGACAACCTCTTTGGAGGAAGTTTTACTAATATATTTTTCATTGTATTAAGAAATTTCTCTCTCTGAAAAGAAAAATGCGATTTCAACAGCTGCATTCTCAGCAGAATCACTTCCGTGAACTGCATTAGCATCTATATTTTCAGCGAAATCTGCACGAATTGTTCCAGCTTCTGCCTCTTTAGGATTTGTAGCACCCATTAAGTTACGATTTTTCATTACTGCGTTTTCACCCTCTAGTACTGAAACAACTACTGGACCGCTAATCATAAAATCAACTAAATCCCCGAAAAAAGATCTCTCTGAATGTACTGCATAAAAAGCCTCTGCATCTGCGCGAGAAAGTTGAATTTTTCTTGTTGCTGCTATTTTAAGACCATTGCTCTCAAAACGATCTAAAATTTTACCGATAACACCTTTTGCAACGGCATCTGGTTTTATTATTGATAGTGTGCGTTCCATCAAATCTCCTATTGAATATATAAAATTAAGATGGAATTGTATCTAAAAAGAGTCTGTTTTAAGTTGAAACGGGAAAATTTATTATCTAAAAGGAAAAAGAAGTAACCACAAAGAGTAAAATACTTTGTGGTTTTGTAGAAAAATTATGCAACTACGGCTTTGCCGATTCCACGCATATCATTTGTAATATCTTCACGATGTGAAGGGCTATCACCTACAGCATCCCAAGTTATACATCCTTCAGTCGGACATGCAGTAGCACATGCAGGCTCATCATGATGACCTACACACTCTACACATTTGTTACCGTATACATAATAAGTCTCTTCACCCGTTGGATTATCATCCTCGTCTACAATTGCTTCTACCGGACACTCATCAATACAAGCGCCACAGTTAATACATGTATCACCAATAATTACTGCCATAAGAATTCTCCTAGTTATTAATTTCGAAGTAAGTTTAACCAAAGATTTTTAAACATAGCTAAAATATCTTTGATAAAACTGCAATAATATAAATTTGTTACTCTTTTTATGAAGCATATCCCAAAAATAAGGGCTTTGATAATGATTATTATTAAATTTTCAGGTACTTTTTAATATCTTCAACCCTATCTCTTCTTTCCCATGTAAAATCTTCATCTTCCCTTCCAAAATGGCCGTATGCCGCCGTTTTTCTATATATAGGACGAAGAAGATTTAAAGATTTTATAATGCCTCTAGGAGAGAGATCAAAAAGTTCTCTTACACATTCTTCTATTTTTTTTTCTTCTACTATGCCCGTATTATGAGTATTTACCATAATAGAGACAGGCTGAGATATACCTATAGCATAAGCAATTTGTATGGTTACCTTATCGCATACACCGGCTGCCACAAGATTTTTAGCCACATGTCTTACCGCATAAGCAGCGCTTCTGTCTACTTTTGTCGGATCTTTACCGCTAAATGCACCGCCGCCATGAGGGCAACTTCCGCCATACGTATCAACAATAATTTTTCTGCCGGTTAAGCCTGCATCACCCTGAGGACCGCCTATTACAAATTTTCCGGTTGGATTTATGTGAAATATAGTATTTTCATCCATCATATGTACAGGAATTACATGTTTAATAACTTCTCTAATAACATCTTTATGGATCTTCTCTTGAGAAACATCCGGAGCATGCTGTGTTGAAACCACTACCGTATCTACATAAACAGGTTTATCTCCTACATATTTAATACTGATTTGTGCTTTTCCGTCAGGACGGAGATATGGAAGGATCCCCTCTTTGCGAACCTCAGAGAGCCTTTGAGTTAAGCGGTGAGCCAAATATATAGGCAACGGCATTAGCACATCCGTCTCACGACATGCATAACCAAACATTAAACCTTGATCTCCGGCTCCTATCTCACCGCCAGCTTGGCTTACTCCTTGATTGATATCTGGCGATTGCTCTCCGACGGCATTTAAAACTGCTGCGGAACGGTAATCAAAACCGTAAGTTGCATCCGTATAGCCAATCTCTTGAACGACTTTGCGGACAATCTCCTGCATCGGTGCGTATGTTGTTGTTTTAAGTTCACCTGCTATTATACAAAATCCATTGGATACCAAAGTCTCGCATGCAACATGTGCAGAAGCATCGCGTTCAATAATATAATCCAGAATCGCATCACTGATTTGATCTGCCATTTTATCGGGATGCCCTTCTGTTACAGACTCTGAAGTAAATATGTACTCTTTTAGAGCTCTTGCTTCTTTTGTCATCGATTTTCCTTATTGAAATACAGAGTCTAGCCCTGTAAATCAACAAAATTATATCTTATAATGTTTAATATCTATTTTATAGATATTAAACAAAATAGATTAATTATTTAATAATAAAAATTATCCTTAATAATTAATATTACTTTTCATTGTCAGATTTTTATTACTTTTATTTGGTTAAAATTTTCCAACAAATAAAAAGTTAAAAGGAAATTACATGTTAGTAACAAATAAAGCTCCAGATTTTACGGCAAAAGCAGTTTTGGCAGACGGTTCAATAGTTGACAGTTTTAAACTCTCTGAAAATTTAGGTTCAAAGGGTACGGTTCTATTTTTTTATCCCCTAGATTTTACATTCGTATGCCCATCTGAGATTATTGCATTTTCACATAGAATTGAAGAGTTTAAAAGTCGTGGCGTAAATGTTATAGGTGTTTCTGTTGACAGTCAATTTTCACACTTCGCATGGAGAGAAACACCTGTAAACAACGGCGGTATTGGTAGAATAAAATATCCGTTGGTTGCAGATTTAACTAAGCAGATCTCTAAAGATTATGATGTGCTTTTCGGTGAATCTGTTGCACTTCGCGGTTCATTTTTGATTGACGGTAAAGGTGTTATTCGCCATGCAGTAATTAACGATCTTCCACTTGGCAGAAATATTGATGAGATGATTCGTATGGTAGATGCAATGCAGTTTACTGATGAGCATGGTGAAGTTTGTGCCGCAGGATGGCAAAAAGGCGATGAAGGAATGAAGGCTACAACTGAGGGCGTTGCTGAGTACTTAGCGAAAAACAGCGAAAAACTATAACTCTTTTTCATAGCATGTGAGTTTTCACATGCTGTTTCTTCTATTTTTCTATAAAGCATTTACATCAAAACAGCAAGCCAGATCTTATAAATCTTTGTTAAAACTAAGAGCTTTGCAGTTTACGAAAACTATCTCTCTCCACTGTTTTTTTGGAGCAATCAAATTTAACCGCTTAGGATTTGAACTTCTCGATATTGCAACATAAAACTGAGATGGAGCAAAGATCTCATTTGTCTCAATTATCAAATCTTCGATACTCATCCCTTGAGACTTATGAATGGTTATGGCATAAGCGAGTCTAATAGGATATTGGTAGACGCTAAAGAGCGCCTCTTCCGCAATCTCTTTTTTTCCGTTCACACTTTTTTCGCTCCATACACTTTTGCTCTGAGCCACAGCTTCAAGTTTTACAACGGTAGCATCACTTTTTTGTACATATATAAAATTATTCTCTATATTTACGACAACTCCGTGTTCACCGTTAAAATAGTTCCATGAGTTTCTGCTAAAGAGTACTCTTACGCCAATCTTTAGTTCCAGTTCTTTCTCTATTCTGGCATCCTCCATAAAACGCTCTATCTCAATGTCTTTGACACTTTTTAGATGCTTGACAATTTGAGCCTCTTTCACATGCAGTTCTTTATCCACATATAAAAGCTGATTTTTATTGTGCAGAGATGCCGAGCTGTTTTTACCGAATAAAAAGGTAAATTCGCTTAAATTTTCACTTAGAGGTTTTATAAACTCATTTAAAGCATTGTGGATATACTCATCTACAAAACCGTTTCTGATATTAGATAAAAGATCTATAAAATCTTTGTCATTTGTTCTATAAATATGCGTCAACTCTACTATCTCAAAATTAAAATTTTCCCATGCTGCAGACTCAAACGCAAATCTAACTTCACTATTTCCTCTTACAACCGGAGGAAGCTGCAAAAAATCACCGACTACTAAAACAGAGCCTTTAAAATCAGCCTGTTTTAGTCTAAGCGCTATCATATCAAGCAAAGTATCGCTTACCATAGAAATCTCGTCTATAACTATGAGATCCATGCTTTGAATAAGTTTTTTAATCTTTTTGCTAATTTCAAGCTTGCCTCTTTGCTCTAGATCTTTCAAGTCCTTAGCAATACCCAGATCTAAGAAACTGTGCAGAGTCTGACCGTTTATAAGTGTAGCCGCCATTCCAGTTGAGGCAAGTTTCGCCACTTTTTTTGCATCATCTGCATACTGTTTTATAATATTTTTAGTCATTGTAGTTTTCCCGACACCTGCTCCGCCGGTTAAAAAAACATTTTTCTTACCTTTTAATTTTTCTATAATATTTTTCAAATAATCCATAAAAAATTATACTATAATAAAAAAAAGTTTGTAAGGATATTTATAGCATGGCAGAGAGAATATTAATAGTTGAAGATAACAAAACGCTGGCAAAATTAATAGCAAAAAAAATAGGTGCCGAACTTGATTTTGAAGTTGACATGGCACACAGCTTATCCGAAACCAAGTTGTTTTTAAGCAGATACAACTACTTTTTAACACTTTTAGATATTAATCTTCCTGATGCCCCAAACGGCGAAGTTGTTGACTATGTCATAGAGAAAAAAAACCATGTAATTGTTTTGAGCGGAAATATAGATAAAGATTTTAGAAATAAAATGTTGAAAAAAAATATTATAGACTATATTAATAAGAGTGGTGTGAATGATGTAAATTATATAATTCAAATGATAAAAAGAGTTCAGAAAAATCAGAATCATAAAGTTTTGGTGGTAGACGACTCGCTTGTATTTAGAAAACAGATGCAAAGTATGCTTGAGAATATGTTTTTTAAAGTTATAACGGTTGCTCATGGCGAGGAAGCGCTAGGCATGCTTAATGCAAATCCTGATATAAGTCTGGTATTAACCGACTATCATATGCCTGTTTTAAACGGGCTTGAGCTTACATGTGAAATCAGAAAAAATTACACTAAAAATGATTTGGCGGTTATAGTAGTCTCTATTGACAATGACGAAGAGACAACAGCACTTTTTCTAAAAAACGGTGCAAATGACTACATTAAAAAACCTTTCTCCAAAGAGGAATTCTCATGCCGCATCAACAACTCCATTGAAGCGCTGGAAAACATACATGCCATAACCAATCATGCAAGCCGTGACTTTTTAACGGGACTCTATAATAGAAGATACTTTTTTAGCAATATGCCGGCTTATTTTGAAAAAGCGATGAACGAAAATGAATACTTTGCGATCGCTATGATAAATATTGATCATTTTAAAAAAATCAACGACACTTATGGACATGACTCAGGAGACAAAATAATAAACACTTTAGCCGATATTCTAAGAGCAAATACAAATCAAAATGATATGGTTTCAAGGTTTGGCGGAGAGGAGTTTTGTGTTGTCGTGAAAAACACATCAAAAAACAGTGCGTTAAAAATATTTGAAAAATTAAGAGAAATGGCACAAAATTCAACCACTCTCTCAGATAAGGGAGAAGTGATAAAATTTACAGTTTCTATCGGGGTCGCCATAAACCAAGAAGACACTCTTGAAGAGAGTGTAAATCAAGCCGACATGATGCTATATAACGCAAAACAAAACGGAAGAAATCAAGTAGTACATAACTAGTCTCGCAGAATTATAAGATCTCCAAAAGGGACTTCTCTCTCTTTTGGAGCTATCCATTTCACGGCATAAGTCGGTTCATCTTTTGGAAAAATTCCCTCTAAATCACTAAAGTACAGAAGAAGTTTTACATCTCCAAGCCAATGTTTTACAAACTCAAAAACAGGTCGAAAGTCGGTTGCTCCTCCGCCTTGGAATGCAACTTCTAAAATATCTCCGCTATAAAAAGTTTTATGTTCTTGAATTCTATCATCACAAACCAGCAGCTCAATCTGATAGTTTTGCAGCGTATTTGTAAGAGAATTCAACTCACTTAAAAACTCACCTAAAAGCTTTTCATTAACTGAACCTGAACTGTCTATCGCTATGACAAACTTAAATCTTTGGCTGATACATGAGGGGAGATAAATTCCGGCATGAAGAAATTTTTTACTTGGAGGAAGAAGCGTATAGTCATCTTTATGAAATCTATCGAGTGTGGCTTTTAGTTCATCTCTCCAGTTGATTTTACTCTCACTCTTTTTTATGTTAAAAAATCTATCTATTGAAGCCGGCACTTCACCGTTTTTAAGCTCCGCATCTAAAATAGCCTTTGCAAACTCTTCAAAAAGCTGTTCATTCAGCTCTTCGTTATCATTGATACTCTCATTTTTACTATTATCTTGCTCTACGTCATCTAAAGTATCTGCCTCATACTCTAGTTCATTTTGTAAAATATCCGCCTTCAACTCTTCATAAATCTCTTCGGCATAAAGTCCGCTAAATCTTTTTGAATAGTGTGCTTCTATCGGGCAATCCAACCCATTTTGCACAAGCATGTCATTGACGGCATAGTCCGTTGCCAACTGCCAAAGCCAGCCACTTCTGCCGTTTTTTCTTCTCTCATGTGAGAGTGAAGCGTGCATAGCACCGTTTGCAAAGACAAATTCCATCTGAGCAAGTTCAAGTTTCTCTAAAAAGTCGCTGTTATATTCAAGCTTGATACCATTGCTTTTAAAACTTTGTATATCGCTGTTTTGCACAAGCTCCAGCTTTGAAGCCATCATGCCAAAGAGCGGATATTCAACTAAAAGTTTAGCTTTTGCCTGCGAGATTTTACTTTGAAGACTCGACAAGTATCTCAACTCTTTTTGCCAGTTGATGCGGAAGCAGTCCAAGTGACTCTTCTACCAACTTGGTGTTTCCGTGTGTTATAAAGCTGTCCTCATATTCAAAACTCTCTACGCTTACATTTAGGATTTTTTCTTTTGCTAAAAACTCTAAAATAGCTGAGCCGACTCCGCCCATTTTGGCACTGTCGCTAAAGACAAACCATTTTTTATATTTTTTTGAGAGTTCAAAAAGCATCTTCTCATCAAGAGGTTTTACGAATCTTAGATCCAATATGCTAACTTCCATCTCTAAAAACTCTGCAGCCTGGTATGCACGCCCGACTCCGTTTCCGTAGCCTATAAACAAAATATCACTCGCATTTGAACGAAGCAGTTGAGACTTTGCAAGTGCAAAAGGAAGCGACTCCGGCAAGCTGCTCTCCATAAAAGAGCCTCTTGGATATCGTAAAGAGCATGGATATTTATATTGTGCTGCAAACGCCATTGCCTGATGAAAAGATTTTTCGTCTCTTGGAGCAAAAAGAGTCATATTTGGAATAGCTCTTAAAAAACTGATATCAAAAGCCCCTTGATGCGTCTCACCGTCTTCTCCGACTATTCCGGCACGATCAAGTGCAAAAACAACCGGTAGATTCATCAAACATGTATCATGTATTATCTGGTCATATCCGCGTTGCAAAAATGTAGAGTAGATGGTACAAAACGGTTTAAAACCCTCTTTTGCCAAAGCTGCCATAGAAGTAACTGCATGCTGCTCTGCAATTGCCACATCCCAAAATCTATCAGGGAAGAGTTCCATAAGTTCGCTAAGTCCGGTTCCACTAGGCATAGCCGCCGTTGCACCGACTATTTTCTTATCATGTTTTGCAAGATGAAGCAGAGCTTCGGAGTAGATCTGAGTAGCACTTTTAGAAGAGCTTTTTTTAGATGAATTTCCGCTGTCTAAATCAAAAGGACCTACGCCGTGCCACTTCTCCTCTTTACCCTCAGCTATCTGGTATCCTTTGCCTTTTAGCGTCTGCACATGAACTATTACGGGCTTTTTAAGCTCTTTTGCTTTTTGCAAAATTTCTATAAGAGACGATAAATTATGACCGTTCACAGGTCCTATATAATTAATTCCCATCTCTTCAAAGAGAATCCCAGGGGTAATCAATTTTAAAGACTCTTCCATTCTTTTTGCGATGTAGTGTGCGCTCTCCCCAAAATTATCTACAAAATTTTCGGTATGTCTCTTAAAAGATTGGTAAAACGGAGACGCCATCGCTGAGCTTAACATTCTGCTTATTGCGCCTATTGGCTTTGCTATACTCATCTCGTTATCATTAAGTATGATAACCATCGGGTACTTTCTATCGCCCAACTCGTTTAGAGCTTCATATACCATACCTGCCGTCATAGATCCATCTCCAATCATGACTACGGGAACTCTTGAATCCTGCTCCCCTTTTAGTGCTATAGCTTTGGCAGCGCCTACACCTAAAGAGATAGATGTTGAGCTATGCCCTGCTATAAAATAGTCATGCTCGCTCTCATTTGGTTTTGTATATCCGGATATACCGTTAAATTGTCTTAGCGTATCAAATGCATCCCATCTTCCAGTTAAAAGCTTGTGCGCATATGATTGGTGAGATACATCAAAAATAAAAGGATCTTTTTTGGAGTCAAATACTTCATGCATTGCAACTATAATCTCAGTAGCTCCAAGCGTAGAACTCAAATGTCCGCCGTTTTTGCTAACGACTCTTAATATCTCTTCTCTTATCTTTGCGCAGAGACTTTCTAACTCTTTAATTGAACTTTTTTTTGTATTCATTTTATTTTTTTACTCACTTAATGCCACTCTCTTTACTCTCTCAAATCTTTTTGCTATTTGTGCGTCAATATTGCCTGCATCGCTGATAGCTATAACACCGCCGAGACTAACCGCATTGTCTGACATAACTTCAACATGAGCGAGAGAACCTGTTGCTTGTGAAATAGCTCCATGATCTGCCGGATTTACTTTTAAAACTATTTTTGAAGAACTTTGCAACTCTTTAATAAGCTCCCCGGATAAAGTTATAGCTACTTTGCTTGAATTTTCACTCAGTTCAACCTTAATCACCTCTTTAGAAATATCTAAAGCAGCTCCTATTAGCTCTTTTTTTATCTCTTCCAATGCTGATTCAAACTCTTTTGCACTATTTTCCAGCTTTACAATAGATGATGCGTACAAAGAGAGGGCATTTGCCACATTTTTATCTTCTTCTTTAAGAGCGAGTGCTTTACCCGCTTCCAAACCTGCCGCATAAGACTCATCTTTAACTTTTTTAAGCTCTGCTTTGTGTTCATCACTCATACTCTCCAGTTTCATCTGAAGCTTTATGAAATTTGATGACATCTCATCTGTTTTATTGAGAAGGGACTCAATTAACGAGTCTTTAGAGCTTTGACTAATCCCGCTAGTATCAACTTCACGTTCGACTTTGTTCTCTTCTTTGGAGGGAATGTTGCTAGATAAAAACGATTTTTCCGCCTCTTCCTGAGACTCTGAACCTAAAGAGAGCACCTTAAAATTATACCTATCGACATTGTGCTTTTGAATTTTTTCACTTGTGATTATACTTGGCAAATTATTCCACCATCTCTTCCGAAGAGCTTCCTAATTGAATTGTTCCAGCTTCTGCAAGACCGTTAACAACCTCGACGATTTTTCTTTGAGCACCTTCTACCTCTTTCATTTTTACGGCGCCCATAAACTGCATCTCTTCCTCAAACGCCTCTTTTGCTCTTTCACTCATAATACTAAGAAATTTCTGTTTAAGTTCTTCAGGAGCACTTTTTAGTCCAAGCATCAAATCCTGTTTTTCTACAGTTTTAAGGATCTCAGCAATTGCACCTTTGTCAAGTTTTGCAATATCTTCAAATGTAAACATCATCTCTTTGATAAGATTTGACATCTCTTCATCCCGTTCTTCAATCTTAGCAAGCGTCTCTTTAGAAGCTTTTGCTCCAAGACGGTTGAAGATATCTGCAACAGCACGAGGACCGCCGACTTCAACCTTGTACGAAGCAAGAGATTCAAGTTTTGACTCTAAAACTGCAGAAACTCTCTTAATAACCGAAGGAGATATATCTCCCAGTTTTGCCATTCTCATAGAAATTTCACTTCTAAGATCATCAGGAAAGTACTGAAGAGTATCGGCAGCTTCCGTAGCATTCATGTGTGCTAAAATCAACGCTATTGTTTGAGGATGTTCGTTAATAATAAAATCCGAGAGTTGCTGAGGCTTGATTTTTGAAAGATAAGCAAAGTTCTGGCTCTCTTGCATACTTCTTGAGAGCTTCTCTAAAACTTTTTTTGCCTCTTCAGGACCGAGTGTTCTGTAAAGCAGTTCTCTTGCATACTCCATACCGCCTGATGTTATGAACTGACCTGATTGTAAAATTGCATAAAACTCTTCAAGCACTGCAGTTGCAACAGCTTTTTCTATACTTTTATTCATAGCGATATATTTTGAAATATCAGTTATGGCATCTACAGTCATATTTGAAAATACTGCAGCTGTCGCATCTTCACCCATCTGCAATAGTAAAATTGCTACTCGCTCTCCCATCCCCATCTCATCAAATCTTGCTTGTTGCGATGCACTTAAATTCACTTATATCCTCCTTTTATCTATTAGAAGAAGATGTAGAATCTAATTCTTCTGACACTAACGCCTGCAGAACTAAAGCAACAGCTTCAGGCGACTCTTCTATCATCGCCCGTACTTTTTCAATAAGAACATCGTATTTAAGTTCATCTTCGTTAAAGTCTTCCCCTACACCAAGCTGCTCCTCGACTTTCTTACGCATCGTCTGAACTTTTTCAGCCAAATCGTCAGCGTCATCAGCTCCGACATCTAAAACAGGTCCGCTATACTCATCTTCCTCTTTTGAGATCTCAAGCATTCTCTCTGCAAACGGAGAAATAACCTTCTTGTACACAATAAGAAGAAGAAGCAGTACAAAAATATATTTAAAGAGTCCGGAAAATGGCTCCAAATAGAGTTTAGAAAATTCAACTATTTGATTTACTCTCTCCTCTGCCGTATTAACCTCAACAGTTTTAAATTGTAAATTTTTGACGCTTAACTGATCACCTCTCTCTTCGCTAATGCCAATTGAGCGGCTAACCAAAGCAGATAGAGCCTCTAAATCACTCTCTGATAGAGGTTGATACTCTAGTTCACTTGTTGGCTTTCCTTCAGCATCGGACTTATACTTATACTTTCCGTCTACAACAACGGCAGCCGTAACTCTTTTAATACGTGCGAACTCGCTTTTTACCGTTGAGACTGTTTTACCGATTTCATAGTTGGTAGTCCCTGTGTTTTTTTCATACTTTTCACTTGTCTGATTGTTAGATAGCCCCTCAACAGGTCCTATATTGCTTACCGTACCAGGGACTCCCCCTACTTCGTTAGGACTTTTGCCTTCCTTTTTCTCTTCGCTAACCTGCTCACTTCTAATTACATTCTCGGGATCATATTTCTCGGAGGTAGAGTTTTGAATGGAAAAATCATACTCAATTGTAACTTGAGCAACAACTTTTTGTCCTCCACCTACAAAAGGAGAGACAACTTCTATAATTTTTTGCTGTTTTTTCTTCTCTTCTTTTGTTTTAAAATTTTGCTGAACAGATGATAACTCACTCATTTGAGCCATCTCATTCTCATCACCCAATGTTTCGCCGTCACTGTCAATCAACATAACATTTGCCGGCGTCAAGTTCGGTACGGCAGCAGATACAAGGTTTTTTATCCCTCGAATCTGCTTGGTACTGAGCTTTCCACCCTCAACCAATTTAAGCATAACAGAGGCTGTAGGAGCAGTCTGTTTTTCAACAAAAAGTGAATCTTTAGGCAGTGCTAAACTAACATTGGCACTCTCTATGGGAGCAAGTGCATCGATTGTGCGAGAAAGTTCACCTTCTAGCGCACGAAGATACTTTACATTTTGGTCAAAACTTGTAGCACCGAACTGTTGGCTGTCAAAAAGCTCAAAACCAACACCGCTATTCTTTGGAATTCCCATTGAAGCTACGGCAATACGTTCTTTATATACTACATTTTTAGGAACTTTAATAACATTATTGTCAAGTATTTCATAAGGTATATTGCCCTTTTCTAAGTACTCTACTACTTTTGCGGCATCCTCCGAGGTTAAAGAGTCAAAAAGCACTTCCATCTTGTTATTTGCTTCTTTTTTTGTGGTATAAACAACCATAAAAATTAAAAATGATACAATACCGACAATAGCAGCAGCAATTATAAACTTCTGCTGTTTAGTCAGCTTGTCATAGAAAATAACTAATTGCGAAAAAAGTACTTTAAAATCCATTAACTTCCCATTTTTAAACTATAAGAATTGTATTACTAAGCCAAAAAAACGACTGTTTTGTTCTTCTGTACCCACTGTTACTCGAATTGCATTCATATTATAACTGCTTAAATCTCTAACTATCATACCCTTTTGAAGTAATAAGTTTGATATCTTTGATGAGTTTTGGTTTGGATTTAAACATAACGTAACAAAATTTGTATAACTGTTTATTATATCAATTTTTTGTTCTTTTGCAAACTCTTCATATCTTTTCATCTGTTGTAAATTAAGCGTTACACTTTTTTTCACAAAATCTTCATCTTCCAAAGCGACGCTTGCAGCTTCAAGAGAGAGCGTCGTAATATTAAATGGCGGTCTGAGTTTATAAAGTTCTTTTATTATCTTCGCATTTGCCACACCGTATCCTACTCTCATTCCGCCAAGACCATAAGCCTTAGAGAAAGTTCCCAGATAAATCACATTGTCAAACTGCTCTATCAACTCTTTGACGACTA
>Ga0208246_1000939_pt1 | contig 18855 bp, 15 predicted proteins | sample RifOxyD2_FD_184039 | JGI IMG/M metagenome (GOLD analysis project Ga0208246, IMG submission 184039) | Soil microbial communities from Rifle, Colorado - Rifle Oxygen_injection D2 (SPAdes) | ecosystem: Environmental > Terrestrial > Deep subsurface > Rock core/Sediment | place: Rifle, Colorado... | reverse complement strand
TGGCCAAGTGTGATGTCAGAAATTAAAGAGTTATTAGCCAAAAAAAGTTTGGAAGATTTATTAAAGAGTTTATCAATATAAAGTGAGTGTATGTTACTAGAAGTCAAAAATTTATCAGTGGAAATCAATGAGCAAGAAATTTTGCGTGATTTGAATTTAAAGATTGAAGCCGGAACTTTGCATGTAGTGATGGGTCCAAATGGCGCTGGAAAATCTACGCTATCCAATGTTTTGTTGGGTCATCCAAATTTTAAAGTAAACACTGGACAAATATTTTTTGCAGATCAAGAAATTACTAATTTGAGTCCAGAAGAGCGAGCCATTTTAGGCTTATTTATGTCTTGGCAACAGCCACCAGAAATCGAAGGTGTAGCTTTGGATCAATTTTTATTTTTAGCTTACAAAAATATTTTTTCTGCCAGAGATAAAAATTGGCAGGCACCAAGTGTCTTTGAATTTTCTGAAATCTTAAAAAAACAAGCAGAGATTTTGAAGATTAAGCTAGAATTATTAAAGCGTAGTTTAAATGTCGGTTTTTCCGGTGGTGAAAAAAAGAAAATTGAAATGTTGCAGTTAAGTTTGTTTAATCCCAAATTAGCTATTTTAGATGAAACTGATTCCGGCCTTGATATCGATGCTTTAAAAATTGTTGCTCAAAGTATTAAAGATTATCATCAGAATAAAGGCACAGTTTTATTGATTACTCATTATCCAGAGATTTTAGATTTTATTAAGCCGGACTTTGTCCATGTGATGATCAAAGGCCAGATCGTGACCAGTGGTGGTGAGGAATTGATTAATATTATTAAACAAACGGGATTTTCTAGTTTTATTTCATAACATGTCAGATCAAAGCACTATTCAACAAGTTTGGGAGTCAAAAAATGCTGCTCCGTACTTAAAGTCTAGCCGACGTGGCTTAGATGAGGATTTGGTGCGAGAAATTTCGCAAAGTAAAAATGAGCCAGAGTGGATGTTGGAGCGTCGTCTGCAAGCTTTAGAGCTTTACAACACTATAGCCAAGCCGGCTTGGGGACCGGATTTATCAAAATTAGATTTAGCGAGTATTACTTATTATGCCAAAGCCAGTGGCACTGAAAGTACTTGGGATCAAGTGCCAGCTGATATCAAAGAAACTTTTACCAAACTTGGTATTCCTCAAGCCGAACAAAAATTTTTAGCTGGCGTGGGTGCCCAATATGAATCAACGACTATTTATCATAACTTAAAACAGCAGTTTAAAGATCAAGGCGTGATTTTTGAAGACATGGATGTAGCAGTTCAGCAATATCCAGAGCTTGTCAAAGAATATTTCATGAAAGCCGTGCCGGCGAATTTGCATAAGTTTACAGCTTTGCACGGGGCTGTTTGGTCTGGCGGGACATTTTTGTATATCCCTAAAGATGTCAAAATAGATTTGCCATTGCAAGCTTATTTTCGCATGAATGCCAAAGGCATGGGTCAGTTTGAGCATACTTTGATGATTATTGAGGACGGTGCACAAGGACACTATATTGAGGGCTGTAGCGCTCCTCGCTACGGTGTGGACTCTTTACATGCTGGTTGCGTAGAGATTTATGTGAAGCCCGAAGCTCGTTTTCGCTATAGCAGTGTCGAGAGCTGGAGTAAAGATGCTTATAACCTCAATACCAAACGTGCCATGGTGGAATCTGACGCTCATATGGAGTGGGTGGGGGGCAATTTTGGCTCTCACGTCACTATGCTTTATCCTTGTTCGGTGCTGATAGGCGAAGGAGCTTCCGCTGATCATTTGGGTTTAGCTTTTGCAAATTCTGGTCAAGTACAAGACACGGGCGCTAAAGTGATACATTTAGCCTCAAATACCAGCTCAAATATTGTCATGAAAAGTTTGAGTCGTGGCGGTGGTCAGTCTATTTATCGCGGTTTGCTAGATATTCGAGCCTTAGCTTCCAATGTCAAAGCGCGGGTAAATTGTGACGCTTTATTGCTTGATGGTGACTCAAAGTCTAGCACAATTCCAGAAATGAAAATCGCTAATAACACGGCGACAGTAGCTCATGAAGCTAAATGTGGCAAGATTTCTGACAATGAAATTTTTTATTTAAGATCTCGTGGTTTATCTAAAGAGGAAGCAGAAACCATGATTGTCAATGGTTTTGTGGAGCCAATCACGCGTGAGTTGCCGTTAGAATATGCAGTAGAAATGAATCGCATGTTAAAACTAGAAATGGAAGGAAGTGTTGGTTAATTTTATGAAAGAAATTATTATCACCCAAAGACCAGAAAAAAATAAGACTTTGATTTTAGATCAAGATTGTTTGGTTTTTGAGCATTTGCAAGCTAATTTACCAGACAAAATAAACACCGAAATTATTGTCAAAGACAATGTCAAGGTTGATTATATTTTTATTTTAGAAAGTAGCGAGGACAAAATTTTATCAGAAAATAGGAATCTTAAATTAGGTTTAAATAGTCGTTTGCATAATTATTATTTTTATCTTGATCAAAGTGTTCATATTAGTTTAAACACGCACATTGATGGTCAGGCAGATTTTCAGCATCAAGTTTTGATTTTAACTCAAAAAAAACAGACGGTTTATTTACAAGAAAATCATCATTTTTTGTATCCAAAATCGTTGGGTAAATTTCAGCTTTGGGCGATTGCCAAAGATCAAAGCAAAATTCATGTGAATGCTAATGTTAATATTAAAAAAACGGCTAAAAATACGGAAGTAGCGCATCACCAGCAAGCTTGGCTTTTAAATAAAGAAGCTAAAATTGAGCTGATCCCAGCTTTAAGCGTGGAGCCAAATGAAGTAAAAGCCTCGCATTCAGCTAAAGTCAGTAATTTAGCTTGCGAGCAATTATTTTATTTACAGAGTCGTGGCTTGGACAAAGAAAATATTAAAAATTTATTGTATCAAAGTATTTTTCAATTAATTTTAAATCAATTACCCAGTGAAGTACAACGAGAGAATTTAGCTAATATTTTAAACAAGTATTATGTCAATAAGTAAAAATTTCCCTATTTTAAAAACTAAAATTAACGGCCATGATTTGGTTTATTTAGATAATGCCTCTACTTGCCAAAAGCCTCAAGTGATGATCGAAGCTTTAAGTGAGTTTTATACCAAGCATAATGCTAATATTCATCGTAGCTCTAATCCTTTAGCGGACATAGCGACCAAAAAATATGAAGACAGCCGACTAGCAGTGGCACAGTTTTTAAATTGTCAAAAAAATGAAATTATTTTTACTCGTAATACTACGGAAAGTATTAATTTAGTTGCCAAAACTTTTGCCAAAACTTTTTTGCAAGCTGGTGATGTGGTTTTGCTTTCTCTTGCTGAACATCATTCAAATATTGTGCCTTGGTTGCAACTCAAACAAGAAATAGGCATTGAGTTAGCTTATTTGCCATTAGATAAAAATGGTTATTTAGATATTGTGCAAGCTAAAATAATGCTGACTGATAAAGTAAAGTTTGTCAGTATTCAAGCCGCTTCTAATGTTTTGGGTAGCATCCATGATTATCGGGAGATTTTAAAATTAGCCAAAGTCAAAAATATCACTACTTTATTGGATGCGGCGCAAATTGTGGCCCATGAAAGTCTGAATGTCCAAGAATTGGCTTGTGATTTTTTGGTATTTTCGGCTCACAAAATGTTTGGCCCAACTGGTGTCGGCGTGCTGTATGGTCGCAAAGATTTATTACAAATGATGCCAGCTTTTTTGGGCGGAGGAGAAATGATTAACCAAGTTTTAACAGATACTTTTACGCCTAATGAATTGCCATACAAGTTTGAAGCTGGTACACCAAATATTGCGGATGTAGTAGCTTTTAAAAGTAGTTTAGATTTTATTAAAAATTTGACTTGGGAGTATATCCAAAAAACAGAGCAAGAACTGACAGATTATTTGTGGCAAGAAATGCTTAAGTTAGACTTTGTCGATATTTATGGCAAAAATATAGCTAATAAACATTTGCCGATTATAAGCTTTAACTTAAAAAACGCTCACGCTCATGATGTGGCGGAATTATTAGGGGAGCAAGCTATCATTGTCCGTGCTGGTCAGCATTGTACGCAAATATTACATGAAAGTTTGGGAGTGCCAGCGACAGTCCGTGCCAGTTTGACTTTTTATAATACCAAAAAAGAAATAGATCTTTTAATAAAAAATCTAAGATTAATTTATAATAAATTTAAAGTATAATTCTTGCTAACTTTTTAACTTGTAAACTATTTTATATGGATATTTACGCCCAAAACATCATTGATCACTACCATGCACCACATAACTGTGGCAGATTAAGTGAGCCAAAATTATCTAGCTCGCAAGTCAATATTTCTTGTGGTGATCAAATAGTGGTTGATATGAAAATAGAGGACGATAAAATCAAAGACTTAAAGTTTGAAGCCGATGGTTGTGCTATTTCTATAGCTGCGATGTCTTTGCTAAGTGATTATTTGTTAAATAAAAATAAAGCCGAAGTTTTGGCTTTAAAGTATCAAGATATTTTAAATATTTTAGGCGTGCCGGTCGCCGAGCGCAGATACAAATGTGTTTTGCTGGGTTTATTAGCAGTACAAAATATTATTTTGAAAGCAGAAAATAATCCTGAACGCACTTGGGATGATTTGCTGTAAATTAAAAATTCCCGACACTTACGCAGCTGTTGCTGTTTATTGTGTCGGGAGTTGCCGGGGGTGGCTGTCAGTTGCGAAGGCAAAGATCGACGCTCGCCTTCATTTCCTTGGTCTCGGTGTCATATACCTCGATGAGGTAATCACCGCCAATCATGGGTGCACCTTCGCGCACAATGCCCTTGTCTTGCAGGACACCAAGGGTGTCCTTATAGACCTTGAGGAATCGTTTGCCAAGGTGTGGGTTCAGGATTTTGTACGCAGATCCAGCGTAAATCGTGTCAGCTGTTGTGCCAAGGGACACGATTTCTTTGCTACCATGTGCGCGTTCGATCACGAAAGCGGCGTTGGCGTCAGCTAGGCGAGCGAGCTCCTTACGAGTGTTGCTGGGGTCATGGCGGAAAACATTGATTGTCACCAACGCGAGCGCAATGGCTAGCACAATCGCCAGCCACAGTGACATATGCAATTTGTTGTCGGTTCCCATGGGATCCTCCGTTGAATTGTCAAAACTTGTGCGATTCAGCTATATATTATCATATTTTAGTCTTTTTGTCAATAGTACTTAAAATAAGCCATAAATTCTTGACAATAAGCCAATTTTTTGCTAATCTATGAATACTTTTTTAGAAAAATAATAACTATATGTTAGCAGTTATAAAAACCGGTGGAAAACAATATCAAGTCAAGGCAGGTGATGTTTTGGCAATCGAAAAGTTACCTAAATCAGTAGCTGGTGATAAGGTGGTTTTTGAGCAAGTTTTGTTATTAGTTGATGACAAAGATAATGTGACTATTGGTAATCCGGTGGTCAAAGATGCTAAAGTAGAAGCTAGCATTATTAAAAACTATCAAGATAAAAAAGTAACTGTTGTAAAATATAAAGCCAAAACTCGTTATAAGAGAACAGTTGGTCACCGTCAAGAGCAAGCTCAAGTCAAAATTGAAAAAATAATTTCTTAAAATAAATCCCCGCTGCGCGGGGATTTATTTTATTTGTTTTACTCACCAGTAGGAAACCACGGGTTCATCCCGTGGTTAGATTTCTCTTCTATTTTCCAAAGCCGAGGACAGAGTAATTTCATCAGTGTATTCAATATTAGCCCCCATCGGTATTCCGCGAGCTAATTGACTGACTTTGACTGGGAATTTTTTTAAGTTTTTACTTAAATAAGTTTGCGTAGCTTCGCCCTCGAGACTTTGATCAAGCGCTAAAATGATTTCTTTAACGCCATCTTCTTTGATGCGTTTTTCTAATTCATTGATTTTTAGTCTATCTGGAGTGACACCTTCTAGCGGACTCAAAAGGCCATTTAAGAGGTGATAAGTGCCATGAAATTTACCAGTTTTTTCCACGGCTTCGATATCTTGATTATGAGCCACGACGCAGATGAGTTGTTGATCACGATTTGGATTGCTACAAATATTACACAAGCCAGCGTCTGATAGATTAAAACATTTTGGACAAAGATGAATCTGGCTATAAGCTTCAGTTAAGCTTTCAGCAAAAGCTCGCATATCCTCTTTACGATGTAAAAGGTCAAAAGCCAAACGGGCAGCGGTCTTTGGACCGATGCCCGGCAATTTATCTAGCTCTGCTATTAGTTTTTGGATGAAGTTTGGCAAGTGTGCCATGGCCTATTATTTTATTTTTATTAGTTCATGCCTGGAAATTTGAAATCACCAGATTGTTGCATTTTCATCGCCATTTTTCTTTGGACTTTTTTAGTGGCCTCTGCAAAAGCTTCTTTAAGATATTTTTCTAAATCAGTTTTATGGTTTGGGCTAAGCATCTCGCTTTTTAGCTCAAAGCTTTTTATTTCTTGATTGCCATCCATGACCATTTTGACCGCTTTGTTTTCTATTTCGACACTTTCTTTAGCCAACATGCTTTTTAAGTCGTTAGCTTGTTTGCGTAAATCGTTGAATTGTTTTAGTTTATTGAACATGATATTTTAGTTTACAAGTTAATAAGTTTTAAAGTTTTCAAGTCCGCTTAGCCGACATTTTGCCAGCCACTTAAGTTTTCTGGCGGCGGCGTATCTTGAGGTGCTGTATTAGTATTTTGGCCTTGTTTGGTCATACTACGGAAAGTCACTTTGTTTTCGTCAAAGAATAAAGTGATCATACCAGTTGGACCGTTACGGTGTTTTTCGATGTGAATTTCGGCTAAATTTTTCTCATCCTCTGGACATTCTCTAGATTTATCTTTGACTTTACGGTAGATGAACATGACGATATCAGCATCTTGCTCGATGGATCCAGACTCACGCAAGTCAGCTAGTTTTGGGATAGCAGGTGAACGGCTTTCTACTGCACGGGATAGCTGTGATAAGGCGATAACTGGCACATCGATTTCTTTAGCTAATTGTTTGAGAGATCGAGAAATCTCGGAAATTTCATTGACACGATTTTCTTTATCTCGTCCTTCCATCAGCTGTAAATAGTCGACGATTAATAAGCCTAAACCATGTTCCATTTTTAAGCGTCTAGCTTTGGTGCGGATTTCCATGATATTAGAGTTCGCAGAATCATCGATGAAAATCGGCGCTTCGGATAAGACGCCCATAGCGCGGCCAATACGGGGAAAATCATCGTCTTCTTCTTTATCTGATAGCTTACCAGTGCGCATGCGCCATAAGTCTACACCCGCTTCAGTAGCGAGTAATTTATCGACTAGTTGCTCTTTGGACATTTCTAAAGAAAAAATTCCCACTGGCACTTTAGCACGAATAGCTACATGGCGAGCAAAATCTAAAGCTAAAGTGGATTTACCGATAGAAGGACGAGCAGCGAGGATGATAAGATCAGATTTTTGGAAGCCAGATAATAATTTGTCTAAATCAGGATAGCCAGTCGGCACGCCGCGGACACCTTGGCCACCAGATTTATGTAATTCATCGATACGATTAAAAGTTTCGCCTAAAATACTTTTGACCGCCACAAAGTTTTGCTTGAGAGAGTGTTGCGAGATGGCAAAAAGTTTTTGTTCAGCTTTATCTAAAGTTTTTTCCACATCATCCTCTTCAGCAAAAGAAAACTCGGCAATTTCTGCCGCCGCGGTTTCTAGCTGACGTAAAATAGATTTTTTACGGATAATGTTAGCGTAGTTTTTGACATGTAAAGCATTAGGGACGATGCCGGTTAATTCCGCAATATATGATTTACCGCCAATAGTTTCTAGCTGTTTTTTTTCCGCTAAACGGTTAGAAACAGACAAGATGTCCATCGGTTCATGCTGCTCCAGCAAGTCTAAAATAGCTTCGTAAATCAAGCCGTGTTTGTTGCTATAAAAATCACTGGGACGCAAAATATCGCCGACTTTGATGATCGCTTCTTTGTCTATCAGTAAAGCGCCCAAAAGTGAGCTTTCTGCCTCTAGATTTTGTGGGGGTAGTTTATCCATAGGACCTGTTTTTTGATAAACTTAGCTTAACTTATTTTCAGGCTTTTTTCAAGGCTCATTTTTTAATAAAAAATGACCCCACGTCTGCAGACGTGGGGTCGGGAGTGGTTGCCACTTTGCGATGTTTCGTTAAGATTTTTCGCACTCGGCGTGCGGGTTGAAGACGAGCATGGTTACTTGCCTAAATCTTAGCCTTTGCCGTCATCGCTGCGGCTTGAGGTTGGTTCAGGAATTGGTGTAGTCGGCTCCGCAGAGCATCAGGTTGAGGTGGCTCGGACGGACAATCATATAGACCTCCAGATGGATGTGTTGGCCGAGGCCAACGGTGGCGTAGCGAAAGGGCGATTATGTAGATAATTTTAGCACTTATATGCTTTAAGTCAAGATTTAAATATCCCGCCTACAGCGGGATGCACCTTTGGATTTTTTGATTGTTGTGCAAAAAAAAGAGCCCCGGCCATCAGATGGTCGGGGCGATTGGGTCTTGCAACCTTTTTTGTTCGCTCACTTTGCCGTAGCTTTTGAGAGGAGGAGCGATTTCCCCTCTAGATAGTCTCGGGATGGAGCCAAGGCGTGTGTTTCACGGGTAGTCTCCAGGATTGACGGCCGCAAATGCTGCCGTCGGTTGTTGGTGGCGGCATGGACTCCAGCGTTGCTTGTCACAGCAGTGTTTGAGCTGGAGTCCGGCCGGCGCCGAAAGGTCAGGAGGTCGGGGTCAGCAGGCCGGAATTGGTGGTGTAGATGCCGCTCAGATTGGTGAGGGGCGGCGGGGAATTGCAGTGGCGCATGATGTCCTCCAGAATTGGAGATGTGAGTAGAGCCTACATGGCTCATACTCGTCGAAAGATCAGGTAATGGAGTATGATAGCATACAATTCAAATCTTGTCAAGCCCCTATAAAAGCAGGGGTTTTTAGCAAAAAAAAGAGGCCATCCCTGGGGGATGGCCTTGGAGGTCATGATCGCAGAGGTTCTAGCATGTGCGTGTAGCTAGATCCACTCGGTCATTTCCGTCTTCTTGCTGGCGCCGTCCTTCTTGGACATCACCAGGTTCGTCTTGGCGCAGAGGCTGACCGTGGAACGCAGGGGCGGGGAATGGTTGCTCATGGCATGCTTCCTTTCACCTCTTACTGGAAACACTGTTGGCAAAAATGCTATTGGAGAGAGTTTTTTCAAACTTCAAAGGTTTGATAGACTCATCATCCAAGTCACGCCATTTAAGTTTAGTAAAGATTATTTATTTTGGCAAGAGAGAAATAAAAGACCCTCGGTATATGCCGATGGTCTTTTGATAAAATAAGTATAAATAATTATATACTAGCTATTCTGTCTCGAGTTTCATTTATAGCCCCTTTTTCAGTCTCAGAGTTGAGTTGTTGTTTAAAGTTTGTCATCAATTCATTTATAACTGATTCCACTAATTGTTTTATGTCCCAAAAATCTAGCCTACTAGCAGATTCACCAAAACTTTTTAAGATTTTTATAGAAGAATAATTATTTAATATATTAGTAGCAAGTTCTTCTGGACTTCCAGTGAAATCTTTATCACCTTCTTTTCTTCTTTTTAATATATTTTCTAAATCTTCATTTATACATAAAGCCATTTCTTTGACGTAATCTTCCGGCTCTTTTATTTCTTCCATCGAATGAACTTTTTCAAAGGCGTTTCTTGTGATAGCTCCTTGACTAGGGTCACTCAAATAAGAGCCAGGCACGGTTCTTTCTGTTTCTTCTAGGGCTGTTTTTTGAATGTTAAAATGACTCAAATCTTGTTCTTTTCCTGGTTGATTTAATCTAGCTTGTGCTTTTTCTGAATGTTGAAGTACACGTATAAATGCGTGGTGACCAGTGATGGCCATAGCGCTACTGATAGCTAGTTTTAGCTCTTCTGCTGTTTTGCCAGCTCTTTCCATGGTGTAATCAGCGGATACTGTGCTTGAGATAGGATTGCGTCTTTTTGATTTTTGTTCTTGTATCCAGCCAAAAACTTGGGCTGTTTGTTCTTGGATTTTTTCCGCTTCAGTTTTTTCTACTTCTGGCGTTTCTGTAGGTACTTCTTGACTTGGCGTAGTTGTTGTTTCATTTTCAAATGGATTGCTCATAATGTTTTAATTTAAGTTTTAATATTAACTATAATTTATCATTTTTTGATAAATTAGACAATAAGTGCAAAAACCCCTGGTCCCCGCATTCGCGGGGATGGTGGGGATTTTAAAGAGGTTAAAATGTAAAAAAAAGAGGCCGTCCCTAGAGACGGCCTTGCGTGGAGTTCTTCAGAGAAGACTCTAGCATTTGATGGCGCTAGATCTGCTCGATGGGCTCCATGGTGTGCAGGCGTTTTCGCATGATTGCTCCTTGCCATTTCTGGCGACCTGCTGGTGGTTGTTTGGAGGTCTCCAAGTCTCGTTCTTGAAGATCCTCACCAACGTGAGATTTAAGTTTAGTAAAGATTATTTATTTTGGCAAGCGTTATTGACAAAACATGACCATTGCCATATAATGAAACCCGTATTTTATGCGCCTATAGCTCAGCCTGGTAGAGCAGTTGCCTTTTAAGCAAACGGTCGCAGGTTCGAATCCTGCTGGGCGCACCATTTTTAAATCAACAAAAAAATAGCCTTGTGGGCTATTTTTTTATTTGTTGTTTACATCTTGTCGGGTGCTTGGATACCCAAAAAGCCTAAACCAGTTTTTAAGACTTTGGCACTTACTTGGCAAAGATTTAAGCGGAAATTTTGTTGATTCTTATTTTCAGTTTGTAAGACAGAGTGAAGCTGATAAAAATTATTAAAAGTTTTAGCTAATTCAAATAAGTATTGAGTGACTAGGCTAGGGTTATATTCTAGAGCTGATTTTTTGATAGTTTCAGGAAAGTTTAATAATATTTTAGCTAGTTTTTTCTCGCTGACTTCTATTTTAAAATCTAAACTAAAATTGTAGTCTATTTTTTTATTTGCTTTGTTTAGAATATTTTGGATACGAGCATGGGTATATTGGACAAATGGTCCAGTGTAGCCATCAAAAGAAATGGAAGCTTGCGGATCAAAGATCATGTCTTTTTGAGGATTGACACCCAAGATAAAAAATTTCAAAGCTCCTAAACCAACAGTTTGAGAAATTTCTTCAATACTTGCTTGATCATGGCTAATTTGCTTTTCCGCTTGGCTAATAATAACTTTTGCTTTTTCTTCCATTTCGATGATCAAGTTATCCGCATCGACGACATTACCTTCACGAGACTTCATTTTACCGTCTGGTAAATTGACCATGCCGTAAGCCAAATGGTGCAAGTTTTCTGCCCAAGCAAAACCTAATTTTTTTAAAGTCAAAAATAACACTTGAAAATGATAGTTTTGTTCATTGGCCACCACATAAATCATTTTATCAAACTCAAATTCATCGAAACGATTTTTAGCTGTACCTAAATCTTGTGTGATATAGACAGAGGTGCCGTCAGCACGCAAGACCAACTTTTCATCTAATTTGTCAGCCGTTAAATCTATCCAGATAGAGCCATCTTCTTTTTTGAAAAAAACATTTTTTTCTAAACCAATTTTTACTAAATCTTTACCTAATAAATAAGTTTCGCTTTCATAATAAACTTTATCAAAACTGACGCCAAGATTTTTATAAGTTTCGGCAAAGCCAGCATAAACCCAGTTATTCATGGTTTTCCATAAATCTCTAACAGCCGGATCATTTGCCTCCCATTTGATGAGCATGGCATGTGCTGCTTGCATCAAAGGTGATTGTGCTAAAAATTCGTTATCAACTTTTCTTTGCGCTAATTCTTCAAGCTTTTGGTAGTCAAGCTTATTTTTAGCTAAATATTCATTTTTCTCGGCTTTTAAAGCTTGCTCAAACATGACATAGTAAATACCTACAAAATGATCACCTTTAGTCTGGCTAGTTTCCGGTGTTTCGTTGTTAGCCCATTTTTGCCAAGCCAGCATGCTTTTGATGATGTGAATGCCACGATCATTGATGATATTGACCGGAATCACTTCAAAGTCACAAGCGCGATAAAGATTGACTAAAGTTTGGCCTAAGATGTCATTACGCACATGACCAAGGTGTTGTGGCTTATTAGTATTTGGTCCAGAAAATTCTATCATGATCTTTTGTTTTTTGCCAAAATCATGGTAGCCAAAATTTGTTTGGCTATTTATTTCCGCTAAAGCATTTTTTACAAAGTTTTCTGTGGCTAGTTTTAAATTCAAATACGGCCCAGCAAACTCTACTTGTGAGATTAAATCGTCGGCTTGGAATTTTTCACTTAAAGTTTTGGCTACTTCAACTGGGTTTTGTTTTAAAAATTTGGCTAATTCAAAACAAGCAAAAGCATAATCACCAAGATTTTCATTTGGTGGTAAGTCTAAATCAAGCTGATTTATCGGCCAATCAAGCTGAAAGGCTAAATCAATTTGTTTTTTTAAGTTGGCTTTAATTTGTTCTAGTGTGGTCATAAAGTTTTTTTACCCTCTTTTATATAGCTAATTCTACTTAGCTTTTAGAAAAAAATCAACCAACCCGTCGGGTTGAGAAAACATTTTCTTGATTAGAGAATTTCTGGTATAATAAAGATAATTTATGAATAAAGAAAAAACTCTTTGGCATAATTTAAAGCTTGAGGAAACTTTTAAAATTCTCAATAGTAGTAAAAGTGGTTTAAGTAGTCAGGAAGCCAAAAAAAGACAAGCAAAATTTGGACAAAATATTTTAGCAACTGGAAAAAAGTTTTCGCTAGTAGCTTTGTTTTTTGGGCAATTCAAAAGTGCTTTGGTTTATGTGCTGTTAATCGCGGCTATTGTTAGTTTAGTTTTTAAAGAATTTGTTGATGCCGGAGTTATTTTTGCAGCGGTGATTTTGAACGTCGTGATTGGTTTTGTGCAAGAGAAAAAAGCTAATCTGTCTTTAGAGAAATTAAAATCCGTGGTGAAGCCGGAGGCTTTGGTTTTAAGAGATGGAAAACAAGTCAAAATTTTAAGTCAAGATTTAGTAGCTGGCGACATAGTTTATTTGACGGCTGGTGATCGGGTGCCGGCCGATATTAGGTTATTTGAAGTGATTGATTTTAAAACTAACGAAGCACCATTGACTGGTGAGTCTTGGCCACAAGATAAGCAGATAAAAATTTTAGATAAGGGTGCTGTTTTAGCGGAAAGAACTAATCTAGCTTTGATGGGAACCTTGGCAGTGGAGGGACGAGCGAGCGGTGTGGTGGTAGCTATCGATAATCGGACGGAAATCGGTAAAATCGCTAGTTTATTAGCGGAGACTAAAGAAGAGCGTACGCCTTTACAGAAAAATCTAGACAATTTTGCTAAAAATATTACCAAAGTCATTGTGGCGATCGTGGTTTTGATTTTTATTTTGGGATTATTAGAAGGTCAAGATTGGCTCACGATGTTTAGTGTAGCGGTGGCTTTGGCTGTTTCAGCGATTCCTGAAGGTCTGGTGATTGGGGTGACGATGATTTTGACTTTGGGCATGCAGCGTATTTTAAAACAAAATGGTTTAGTGCGTAAGTTATTGTCTGCTGAAACTTTGGGTTCCACTACTTTGATTTGCACTGATAAAACCGGTACTTTGACTGAAGGGGAGATGCGCGTCACCAAAATTTTTACTAACAAACATTTATTAGCTTTAGATAGTCAGCTGTTTCGTGAAGTTTTGACTGATCCAGAAATAGTGAGATTAACGGAAATTGCTTTTTTGTGTAACAACGCGCAAGTAGCTAATCTGAATTTAGCTCGAGAAGATTGGGAGATTTTGGGTAGTCCGACGGAAAAAGCTTTACTATTATTTGGTATTTTAAATAAGCATAGCCAAAAGCTAGACAAAAGATTTCAACGCAAACAAGAGTTGCCTTTTGATTCACGCTATAAATACATGATTACTCGTCATAGCTATGATGATAAAAATGATATTTTGTTTATCAAAGGTGCGGTAGAAAAAGTTTTACAGTTTTCCGATCATTATTTACAGCATGTAAATACCCAAGTTTTAAATTCCGCTAAAAGAAAAAGTTTTTTACAAGTCAGTACGGACTTGAGTTCTGATGGTTTGCGTGTCTTAGCAGCAGCGTATAAATTGATTCCGCGCAAGACGCTTGATTTAGCGGAATATAAAATTAAGCCCAATGATTTTGTGTTTGCGGGTCTGATGGCTTTGTCTGATCCTTTAAGGCCTGACACTAGAGCGACTTTACAGGCTGCTTTACAGGCTGGTATCAAGACTGTGATTATCACGGGGGATAATAAATTTACCGCTCATAAAATAGCCAATGACCTAGATTTGAAAGTTCAGGTCGAAGATATTATTGATGGTGATGATTTGTTAAATTTTAGCGACGAAGAATTAGCCAAAAGAATCACCGAGATCCAAGTGTATGCCCGAGTCACTTCAGCGGATAAATTGCGCATTATTAAGGCTTGGCAAGACAAAGGTGAAGTAGTTGCTATGACTGGTGACGGTGTCAATGACGCGCCAGCTTTGAAAGCAGCTGATATTGGCGTGGTGGTGGCTTCAGGCTCTGATGTAGCTAAAGAAGTGGCGGATTTAGTCTTGTTAGATAACAATTTTAAGACTATTGTGACAGCGATCAAGCAAGGTCGCGTGATTTTTGATAATGTCCGTAAAGTTATTTTATATTTATTATCAGACAGCTTTTCGGAGATTATTATTATTTCGGTCGCGATCTTATTTGCTTGGCCTTTGCCGATTTTGACCGCTCAAATTTTGTGGATAAATTTAGTCAGTGATGGTTTGCCAAATTTGGCTTTGACAGCTGAACCAGAGGATCCAGATATTTTAGTTGGCCATAAGCGTAAAAAAGATAAAAATTTATTAAATTTTGAAAGTAAATTTTTGATTGCCGTGATCTCTATTATTACTGCTGGGGCTAGTTTATTATTATTTTGGTTAGTTTATCAAACTACTAGTAATTTAGCTTTAGCACAAACCGTAGTCTTTACTGCTTTAGGTTTAGATTCTTTATTTTATGTTTTTAGTATCAGAAGTTTGAAAAAGAATATTTGGCAGACTAATTTTATGGCCAATAAGTATTTGAATTGGGCGGTTTTATTTGGTTTGGCACTACAAATTTTGGCTATTTATTTACCATTTTTTAATAAAGTTTTGCACACCGTGCCTTTAGGCTGGTTTGAATGGCAAATTATTTTGTTATTTGTGTTTATCGTGATTTTATCAATTGAATTAATCAAAGGTATATTTAATCGTTATTATAAATCCGCCAGAGGCGGAGTAAACAAAATTTTATGATGTTTAGAAAACACAATGTTTTGATCACCGGTGCCGCTCGTGGCATTGGCTTTAGCACAGCTCAATTTTTAGCTAAAGCGGGTTTTAATCTCATTCTTTTAGACTTAAAAAAAGGTCCTTGGCAAAAGCAAGCTTTGAATTTGGGTTTGCAGCATAAAGTTAAAATCCAAACTTTTGTTTTAGATATTACAAAAGTAGAGCAAATTAAAAAATTAGCTAAAAAATTAGAAACTCAAAAAATTGATGTCGTGATTAATAATGCTGGGGTTTTAAGTGCACATAATCTTTTGACTAATTATAAAGACCAAGAAATAACTTTAACTTTGCAAGTGAATTTGTTTGGCTTGATTATGATGAGCAAATATTTTTTGCCGCATTTAGAAAAAACTAATGGCTTATTAATCAACATTGCTTCTGGGGCGGGCTTGAAGGGTATGGCGGAGTTTTCCGTCTATTGTGCTTCAAAGTTTGGCGTAGTTGGCTTTAGTGAGTCTTTAGCTGAAGAGCTAAAGAAAAAAGTAAAAGTTTTGGTGATTACGCCAGGGGCGACTAATACGGCTTTATTTAAAAAAGGCTTTGGCGCTAAGCGCAAAGCTCTTTACCAGCCAGCAGATATCGCTAAGATTATTGGTGAAGCAGTATTATATCAACATAAATATAAAACTGGAGAGATTATTGACAAATGTAAACATTTAGAGCCCTAGATTGTTTTTTTTGGGCATTTATGTTACGGTTTAATTGAAAAGTTATAATAAATACATACATATGCAAGTAAATATAAAGGTTATTTTTGAGCAAAAACTATATTTAGTATTGTTTTTGCTATTTACACTTGGTGCCTATGCTTTTATGCAAAGTGTTTTGACTAGAGGCGAGATCCAATATGTGGCCAAAAATGTAGAAATTCCCTCTGTAAATGAGGTGAAAGCTGTTGAAGAACCAAATTTTATTACACCAGAAGTCTTAGGTGATAAAGTCTTTAATAATGATAATTTTTTTGGAGGAAAACAGCCAAAAGTAGTAAAAAAGCTAGAAAATAAACCAAAAGTAAGTATTTTAACTGATGAAAATGAAGTACCCAAAATTGTTTTAGGCTATAAAGAGGGTTTAAATGAGGCTTGGGATATCTGTAGTGATATAGAGCTGGCTAAATCTTTTGGTTTTGATACTAGCTCTTGTCAGCTTGATAATAATAGCCAAATAGCGAGTAATATCACTTTTGGTAATGGTGGCGGCGGAAATAATATATCTGATTCAGCTGAAGAAGTTGTTATTCCAGAGATTGTAGTTGAAGAGCCACTTGAAGAAAATAATCCAGTTTATGCTAGTAGTAGCCAAGCTATTTTAGATAGCTTTAAAATTGGCGGGCAAGAAGTAATTGGTAAAATTGGTTCCGAACCAATGTCTAGAACAGAAACTTCATATAAATCGGGAGCTATTTTAGAGGTAGCTGACCCATATAGTTTTACTGGGATTATTTTACAAACTACGCCAGTTAGTCAGATTATAGTCTATACTTTTAATGATCACTGGAGTACTTGGGAATTAAATTATCCTGGCACAGCCGAAGCTTTGGCGGACTTAGTTCTACAGGATAGAGACACAGTGATTGTCAAAATAATCTCTGAAGACAATTCGACCACGAATTGGTATAAAGCTAAAGTTTTTGCAACTGAAGAGTCAAATAATATTCCAGCTTTTTTAACAACTTTTAAAGTTGGTGGTATTGATGTTTTACCTTTGACTGGTCTAGTCGTAGATCATAGCTCCATGAATTCCGTTGATTTTGGTGCTACTTTGCCAGTTCCAGATTTTAGTGATTTTAAAGGTATAGAAGTAGCCGTCAATGATTGGAATAATTTTATCGAAGCTAAGGTTTTAATTTATTCTAATTATTGGACTACTTGGGACTTATTATATGAAGGAGCATTAGCAGATTTAGTAACAGCTCCCTTGACTGAAGGTGATATGGTAGTTTTGAAGCTCAAAGACCAAGAAAATAATAGTTTTTGGTATCGAGTGAATTTAGTACAAGGTCAAATCGAAGAAGCAACTGAATTTAGTCAAAATAATCCTCAAGAAGAAATTATTTTAAACGCTGATAGTAGTTTGAAAGATTTACTAATTAGTGATCATTCGATAGATTTAGAGACAGCTAATGTTGGTCCAGTTTGGACACCGACTTCAACCGGGGCGGTTTTGATGGTGGAGAGTTTTGATAATTTGGTTGGTGTTATGCCAACTGCCAGTGACTTAACTAGTACCGTTAAAGTGCAAATTTTCCGTGATTATTGGATTACTTGGGAGTATCCGGTTGGACTAGACTTAGTAGCTAAAGAACCAATTTTGTCAAACGATAGAATAGTTATTGAAGTGACTGCTCTTGATGATACTAAAACATATTATCAAGTGCAAGTTACTTTAAAGACAGAAGTAGAAAATTCTCCAGTGCAAGCTAGTCCAGAGTCCGTCTCGGCCGACGAGGCTATCAAACCAGAACAGGTAGAGGAGTTAAAACCAGAAAATACAGATAATGATGATAATGATAAATTAGAGCCAGACACAGATCTAAAAAAAGAAGTAGAAATAGTAGTAGAGGAAATATCTACAGATAATATCAAAACAGAATAAAATAATTTTTATTATATTTTTTAGCCCGCCCGGCATTCGCCGGGCGGGTTTTGTTTGGCACTAAAACACTTGAATTAATTGCTGATTTCCTGTATAGTAGCCTCTAATTAGGTGATAAAATTATGGCCGAAGAAGTAGTTTTGAGATTTAGCGATGTCACTTTTGAATATCGTGAAAGACAGCCCGTGTTAGACGAGGTGAGTTTTAGTGTCCGCAGAGGCGCCAAAATCACCCTGATGGGTCAAAATGGCGCCGGCAAGAGCACTATTTTTAATCTGATCAAAGGTAGCCTCAAGCCAAAAAGCGGTCAGGTCTCTTATCAAAATAATGCGACGATTGCGACCGCGCAACAAATGATCGCTCGAGAAGATTATCCACTGACCATAGCTGAATATTTTGCTAAAGCTTTTACACAAGTGATCCCTGGCTTAAAAAGCCAGATTGCCAAAGTATTAGAAGCAGTGAATCTAGATATAGACATGAACAAAAAAGTTGGTGATTTATCTGGTGGACAGCAAGCGAGACTTTTATTAGCTTTTGCTTTGATTCAAAACCCAGATATTTTATTATTAGATGAGCCGACCAATAATCTCGATGAAGCGGGTATTAATCATCTAGTACAATTTTTGATCATGTATGACAAGACTGTCATTGTCATTTCTCATGACGCTGATTTTTTAAACTGTTTTACTGAAGGCGTTATTTATCTAGATGTGCATACTAAAAAAATAGAAAATTATGTTGGCGATTACTATTCAGTAGTAGAAGAAATAGCTAAGCGTATCGAAAGAGAAATCAAAAAAAATGCGCAATTAGAAAAAACTATTCAAGATCGTAAAGATAAAGTGAATTTTTTTGCGAACAAAGGTGGCAAGATGAGACAGCTAGCGAGAAAACTCAAAGAAGA
>Ga0208246_1000938_pt1 | contig 18881 bp, 22 predicted proteins | sample RifOxyD2_FD_184039 | JGI IMG/M metagenome (GOLD analysis project Ga0208246, IMG submission 184039) | Soil microbial communities from Rifle, Colorado - Rifle Oxygen_injection D2 (SPAdes) | ecosystem: Environmental > Terrestrial > Deep subsurface > Rock core/Sediment | place: Rifle, Colorado... | reverse complement strand
AAAAATGAAAAAAGTAATTGCTTACTTGGATTTATGGCTAATGCGATGTGGTATTATCGTAAGCACAGTTATGTATTTTTTCTTTTACGACATTATTAGGGCTCTTGGCGCCTTTATAGTCACTTACGTAGCGGCAGTTATATTGGTCGAGATCTTTCTCCCCAAAGGCAAATGCTATGATCGAGAACCTCGTCCGTATCAAATTCTGTTTTTATTTCCGACCGTAATACCTTTACCAATATTGCCGTTTATTGCCGCTGGTTTTTGGACCGGATTAGCCTACCATTCAAACCCTGCTTCAACATTACAATGGTTCTGCATTTCATTCGCTTTCGCATTCACATCTCTCTTCCGAACCATATCATGGCAGAAAAACATCAACATGTTCAACGACGATCTCTAAAAAAGCGTCGTCCGAGAACGCAAAACTACTCGTTTCTAAGGGGCAAGCCCTGTCATTCGCGAATGACAGGGCAAGCGAGCAGTTTTAAAAAAATCATCCGCCCCTTTTTTGTTTTATCAATTGGCAAAAAAGTAAAATCTATGTATAATCCAAGTGGTTTTTTAGAGGAGCTCAATTATGCCTAAACATCTGCGAAAAAAAACCGACGCTAAAATAGCCATCCGCGATCATCGCCAGATGGTTAAAGCACTGCGAGTGTCGGAGAAAAAATTCCGCTCTTTTTTTGAACACGTCATCGGCGGCGCCTTCCAAAGCACGCCCGACGGCAAATTGCTTTTGGTCAACGATTCCTTTGTCCGCCTGCTCGGTTATCGCTCCAAAGCCGACTTAATGTCAAAAAATGCCGTTGATTTATACGCCGATCCCCAAGACCGCGTCAAGTGGAACAGCCAGCTAATCTCGAAAGGGCGCCTGCAAAACGCGGAGTTGATTTTAAAACGTAAAGACGGACAAATTATCACGGTTTTAGAAAATGCCCGAACATTACACGACGAAAAAGGCAATGTCTTGTATTACGAAGGTACATTAACTGATATCACTGAGCGTAAACAGATTGACTTGGCCAAAACTGAATTCGTTTTCTTGGCCTCCCATCAATTGCGGACGCCGCTTTCGGCCATCAACTGGTATACCGAGGTCCTACTTAACGACTCCCAAGGCACGACTAACACCAAACAAACTGATTATCTGGAAAAAATTTACGCCTCTAACCAGCGGATGATCAATTTAATCAATGATTTCTTAAATGTTTCGCAAATCGAACTCGGCATTATTATCATCAAGCCACAAACGGTGGATCTAGTCGAAAAAAGCCGCAGTGCGCTGGAAGAATTAAAATCCCAATTCTCCGCCAAAGAAATAGAAATTCGGGAAAAATATCAAGGCCAGCCGCGGATCCAAAGCGACCCTAAAATAATCACCGTTATTTTACAAAACCTTCTCTCCAACGCCTTTAAATACACGCCCCCAAAAGGGCAAATCAGTATCACTATTACCAAACAAAAAACCGGGGTCGCGATATTAATTAAAGACAGCGGTTACGGCATACCGCACGATCAGCATCATCAAGTATTTACAAAATTTTTTCGAGCTGATAACATCAAAGAAAGGAGTGTTGCCGGAACCGGTTTAGGATTATACATAGTTAAATCGATGCTTACCAGAATCGGCGGGAAAATTAAATTTAAATCCGCAGAAAAAAGGGGAACTGCCTTTTACATTCATCTTCCTTTTCGTATAGCTTAATACATGCTTGCCAAAACGCCAAAAAGAATCTTAGTTGTTGAGGACGAACTTTTGCTTTTGGAGCTTTTGGTCGATACCTTGATCCACGAGGGCTTTACGGTATTCGAAGCCAAAAACGGACAAACCGGATTAAAACTGGCGCGCCAAAAAAAACCGGATTTAATTTTACTTGACGTAATGATGCCTAAGATGAACGGAATGACGATGCTAAAAAAACTCCGTGCCGACAAAGCCGGACAAAGGGTGCCGGTAATCGTCCTAACCAACGTCGGCGACTCGCAAAATCTGATTGAAGCGCTGGAATTCGATACTTGCCAGTTGGAACTAAGCCAAAACAAAGGCGCGGTTTCGAAAGTCAGCCACCAAGGCATTAAAACTTATTTGAACGCCCGGCTCAAAGGCGGGGTCACAGAATACTTAATCAAATCGAATTTAAAATTGACGGATGTAATTAAAAAAGTTAAACAAATCCTGCGCTAAAATTAATCGCTCTGAAAATAAAAAATGACTGCGATGACAGTCTTTTTTAGTTTAAAAAAATATTGACTCTGTTTAATTGACGCTATTTACCGTGGCGATACTTAGCGCTAAATTTGCTACCGCCTAGGCCGACTGCCAAAAAACCCCTGATTACTTTTTCCCAAACTTCCTGCTTTAAATGACGCGGCGAATGACGATATTTTTGGTCGTAAAATCGCTCATAAAGCATCGGACAATATGTCTTCATCACTTCTTCGCTGGCAAAGCCTTGAGTCGTAATCCCATTGTTAGAAAACTCGTTTTGCGCCCGATCCAAATGAAACCCAACTGTCAACAACGCCGCATTTTTTAACTTATGGGCATCAAATATTTCCTTGACCTCTACCGCATTAGTTTTGGTATCAATTGATTGCTCTTCCAAGATTACCGCATTTGCCAGTTTATCTAACTCGGCTTTGACATCTTCCAAGTTTGATTCTTTTTTGAGCTGCGCCGCATACTTAAGCACCATGTAATCTTTCATCGCCTCTGCCTCAGAAGGCCAGTTTTCGCCGGCAGTTTTCCCTCCGGACAAAATTATTTGCCCTACTCGCCCATTTTGATACATCTCTAAGGCAGCCCGAGCAGTCATTTTTGATTCTAAACTTAAATTGACTTTTTCGTTGTTGGGGTCAGCATCTTTTTCCGGCAATTCCCGCCAATTTTTTCCTAACACAATTAAAGCATCAAAATGCGCTGGTAAGGCTTCGGCTTCGACGTTTTTCTCTAAATTTTCAGGCGCCGGGGTATATCCGTTGCCAGACTCTCTAAACATAAATTTAGTTTAGCATAATGATTTTGATGTTGACAGTGAACGAACGTTCACTTATACTTAGAGTATCCTAAAAAGCAAATTTCTATGATACCCAAATACCCTCACCTCCAAAAAATCCAAAATTTTTATCAACATTACCGCCGCATGCCAAGCTACCGCGAGATCATGGAGCTTGTTGGCTGGAAATCAAAAAATGCGGTATTTAAACTGGTTAACAAGCTGGTTGATCAAAGGCTGATCAAAAAAGACAGCCATGGCCGGCTGTTACCCAGTTCGCTCTTTCACCAAGTGCCGCTTTTGGGCACAGTCGAAGCCGGCTTCCCCAGCCCGGCCGAAGAAGAAACTTCTGATACTATGAGTCTGGATGAATATTTGATTACCAACAAAGAGGCCACTTACCTCTTAAAAGTGCAGGGCGATTCGATGATTGAGGCTGGTATTATGCCGGGCGACTTGGTGCTGGTGGAACGCGGCACCGAACCCCAAGACAACGCCATTGTAGTCGCCGAAATTGACGGCCAGTGGACGCTTAAATATCTGCGAAAACGCGGCAAAACTTTTTTCCTGGAAGCCGCCAACAAAAAGTACCGGCCGATTTTTCCCAAAGAAGGCTTAAACGTCGCCGCCGTGGTTAAAGCGGTGGTGAGGAAGTACTGAAAATTGGTTATTGTTTGTATCTTGTTACTTGGTTATTGGTTATTAATATAAAACTACTTAATGAGCAACAATACCCCTCTCACCATTTCCACCTTCCCCCACGCCATCATCCATATTGATGGCGATGCTTTTTTTGCTTCCTGCGAGCAGGCGCGCGACCCGGCCCTGCGCGGCAAACCGGTGATTACCGGCAAAGAGCGCGGCATCGCGGCCTCGCTTTCCTACGAAGCCAAAGCCTGCGGCGTCCAGCGCGGCATGCGGCTTTCGGACATCAGAAAAATTTGCCCGCAAGTGATCATGTTACCGTCTGATTACGAAACCTACAGCCTATTATCACAAAGATTTTTTTCGATTGTCCGACGCTACACCCCGGACGTGGAAGAATACGGGATTGATGAATGCTTCGCCGACATCACCGGCTTACAGCGGCCGCTTAACGCCTCTTATCCCAAAATTGCCAGCCAGATACAAGCAGATCTCGCACGCGAACTCGGCTGTACTTTTTCGATCGGACTGGCGCCGAACAAAGTTATCGCCAAAGTCGCTTCCAAATGGAAAAAACCAGCTGGACTGACGATTATTCCCGGCCGGGACATTCATCGCTATCTTAATCAATTGCTGGTAGAAAAAATCTGGGGCATCGGGCATCAGACCAGGTCCATGTTGAATAAATATAATATTTATAACGCACTGGAATTCGCGCGCCAAAACGAAGACTGGGTTAAAGCCCATTTTTACAAACCACACTACGAAATTTGGCAGGAATTAAATGGCCGCTATGTACTCGAGCTGAATACTTCTGAAAAGCAATCGTACCAATCAATTCAAAAAGTACGAACTTTTACTCCGCCTTCCAGCAATCGCGACTTTGTCTATTCGCAACTGGCCAAAAATATCGAAAACGCCTGCATCAAAGCCCGGCGCTACTGCTTGGCCGCCAAAAGAATCGTGATTTTTCTGCGTACTCAGGATTTTCACGACCGCGGCCTGGAAATAAAATTTTCACGGCCAACCGCCTTTCCCAATGAAATTATAAAAGTGATTTTCCAGGCCTTTAACGAACTTTTTGATCCAACAAAACTTTACCGGACAACCGGCGCATTTCTGCAACAACTCGAGGAATTCCAAAATAAACAGCTGGATCTGTTTGGACAGTCATTGAAGATCGAAAAACTGACCCGCCTGTGGGGCGCAGTTGATAAAATCAAAAAAAAATACGGCAAACACACCGTTTATCTTGGCGCCAGCTTTTACGCCAACCAATTTGCCCAGCATCAGGGCGCGCGCGGAGCTTTGCCGACCCGGAAATCAAATTTATTCAAAGGCGAGTCCAGCCGCCGGCGCTTGGCGATTCCGATGTTAGCTCCGCCGAGTTAAAACTCAGCGATTTATCACTTTAAATTTCGATATTTTGATAAACATTCCGCGCGTTCCACATTACCCAGCCCTGCACTGTCGAGTCTTCTTCGACTGCTTTGATTTCTTGCTTAATTTTTGTCTGATCATACACCGCGCCCAGATCAAACGCCTGAATCCAAACGCGTAGTTTAGCCCGTCCTTTCGACATCAAAGGATGCGCTTTTTTAAGCCCGGTTGATATTACTTGATACGGATAGTCAGCCGGATTTTTGTACCCCAGGTAACCGGTGCTGTAATGGGAGGGATAAGCCATCGGATAGATGTAATCAACATTCAAGCGCGCGTCAGCCAAACGCTGGCCAATGCCCAGGTCGTAACTGGTATTCGCGCTATCAAGCGTTAAGCCGAAAAAATCCACGGACACCCAGGCCGGTTCATCTGCCAAATTCTGATCCAAATATTTAAAAAATGATTTTAAGGCCAGGGCTTTGGTGGTGTTAAGATGGCGATACACTGCCGAACCAATCGCGCCGTCTGACGGAAACCGGACATAATCAAAATTGATTTCATCGGCCCCGGCTTTGATCGCCTCTTTCGCGATCGCCAAATTATAATCCCAAACCTCTTGGATAGTCGGATCCATCCAAGCACTGCCGCTGGCGTCATGCCAAACTCCGCCTGAGACCGACGACACTGCCCAGCTTGGCTTTTTCGCCGCCAACTTGGGATCCAAAAATACTACCTGCCGAGCAATAACGTATATGCCCTGCGTCTGAAATTCCGCAAAAACCGCGGCCAAATCCACGATTAAAACATTTTTGATGACCTCTGGAATTTGACTCTGGTATAACACATAACCACTGGCGTCTTTGATGTCGATCACCACGGTGTTTAAATTATTATCTTTTAAATATTTGATTATTTGCTGACGTTTAGTGGCATTACCAGCCGAGTAACCGGTTAAGTACAAGCCTTTGGTGTAAACTGGCGCTGGTCTGCCTGCCGGAGTGTCAATATTTTTGATCTTGGTTAAATTATTGTTGGTGATGCCAACTGCTTTGGCGCGCATCAATTGCCAGGCCGCGAGCGGTGTGCCGAGTGATAGCGCTTGCCGGCTGACTGGATCAATATACCAGGCTTCGCCGTTTTTTTCGACCTGCAAAATTATTTGGCCGGACAGGTTATCAAGCAGTTTGGTTTTGACAGCTGTTGCTGGATTGCTTTTGATGATCTGCGCGAAATCAGTTTCGCTGATTCCCACTCCCAGCTTCTGCATCATCTTAAAAGCATCAGCTGGCCGGCCTAAATAATATCTTTCCAAATTGACCGGGTTAACATACCACGCCTCGCCCGCGCCTTCGACCGCCAGTAATAATCTGCCGCTCCATTTCTCAGCAAATTCCCAATCATAAGCCAGCGCTTTTTGGGGCAAAAAAATCATGATACTGATTAGAACAATGGCTAAGCGTAATTTCATTCATATTATTATACCACTCCTTTGTCATTCCTGCGACGTGCCCTTCCGAAGCCTTGAGCGCAGGAGGAAAGCAGAAATCTATACAATAGTCTCCGTGATCTTAAAAAAATCATGGGCGTAAGGTTACTTTTTTTACATCAAAAACCGCTCGGGTGAGCGGTTCCTTTTGTCATTCCGAGCTTGTCGAGGAATCCCTCGCGGTCCCATCAGCCACGCACGCCCGAAACAGCGCTGGCTGGGCATCTAAAGTTAAGGCGCCGGCAAAATCTTGAGCTTCTGATGGAAAATTTTTAACCAAAATCGCAAAATCCATTTCTGCGAGACTTCCTAAATCTAAAATGTCTTCCAAATACACGTGCTCAGTCGGAACATAACTAGTCCAGTCTCCCTCGCCTTTGCCCACGCGCGTCTTGTAACTTACGTTCCAAACGCCGCCGCTGATTCCCAGCATCATATCATTTTGCCGGATTCCCATATTAAGCCGGGTATTGCCGATATTACGGACAGTCGGTAGAGATTCAGTGCCAAAATCAGTGTCACCATCGAGAAACTGCTCGACATTCTCCGTAACCCCACCATAACTAACGTTGGAAAAATCAACTTCGTAAGCAGTGAGCGACAGATAGGTGAAATAATTTTCCGAAAAATTGCTCTCGGCTCCGGCAGAATCCAAGGTAATAATTTTAACCTTGTAATCTCCGGCCGGATCTTGGAAATTCAAAACTTGATCAGTGCAATAAACATTCGCCGTTTCTTTTATCAATTCACCGTCCGGATCGCAAATCTCGTTATAAGTATAGGTATCGCTTGAGCCGGGTAAAATGGAAAAAGTTGGCAAAGAATTATTGTTATTCTTGATGGTTTCACAAAATAATCTATAGCCTTCAATTTGATTAAGCTGATTCATCTGCACTTTGTCGCCAATTTTCGCGCCACAGCCACTAGCGCCAAAGTCAGGCTTTTCACTGCTGCCGCCACCCGGCAAATCCGGCTGCGTTTCAGGAAAACCACCGAAGGCTTTTTTGTTTGGATAATAAACATTGGCATAAATGCCTGAATCAATAGTTTGCCCCGAATCAGTGGCAATAGCACAAACAGAATAAGTTGATGTTGCGCCCCAAACGCCCGGCGCGTTAAATTGCGCGCCAACATCAATTAAATCGTCCTGACCAGTCAAATCCTCATAACGTCCAGCCATTTCCCAACTGACTTTGATGCCTGGAACTGGCATAGCGCTTGAGGAATCGTCGATACTCTCAGGCGTTGATCCAGAAGAAGCGCCAGACCCAGTGCCGGTCGAAGTTGATTCATCAGTTGAGGAATCAAAAGTAGCAGTTTCTGTCGAGGCTTGTTCTAACCCGGCGCCAGCTGTTGCTGAAAGCGTCGTGTTATCTCCTAAGACTTCGCCGGTTGTTACACCTGTCGGTGGAGTGGTGATCGTCATTTCCAGTTGGACTTCTGCAGAGCTGTCTGGCTGGCTTTCAACCGGGAGAGGCGTAGAAATTTCCTCGGTTGGTGGATTGCCGATGTCTTCCCCTGCTGGCTCAGGTGCCGAACTGGAATCAGCCGGCGCTTCCAGTGTAACTTCTTGGGCCAAAATTTTGAACGGCAACCCGGAAACAAAAATTAAAATAAAAACTAAGGCAAAAATAAAATTATTTTTATTCATATGTGGTTCAAAAAAAAAGGAGTTTGCCCCCCTTTTTTCATTTATAAAATCTGTTTCTATCCTAGCACAAACCGTTTTGTAGCACAATAGTTTAAAAAACCGCTAAATAAACTATATTTTGGTGACTGTGCCAGTGTTCGCGTTCACTTCGACCCTATCGCCATTTTTTAAAACATGGGTCGCGATTTTGGCACCGATAATACAAGGCTTTTTTAGTTCGCGCGCGACAATCGCCGCATGGCAGGTGATTCCACCTTCGTCGGTTACAATCGCGGCCGCCTTTTTCATTGCTGGCAAGTACCAAGGCGAAGTCATCGGGGCCACCAAAATATCACCTTTTTTGACAAACTCTAATTGCCCTCGATTTAAAACCACCCTCACCTTTCCTTTAACGCAACCGGAATACGCAATTACACCGCGTAACTCTTTGATCTTAAGTCGAGCCCGCTCTTTCTTTAGTCGATATCCTAAACTGGTTAGTTTTTGATTGATTTCCGCTTCCGAGATGATTTGATAATCAAAATATAGCCAAACTGAGTTCTGTCGCTGAACGATGCTAGATGGTAATGGCTGCCCATGTTTTAAGCTTTGCCTTATTTCCGTAAGCGTCGCCAGCTTGATTAAATCCGGTGACCACCGCTGTCGCCTGGCGATCGCTTCTAACAGCAAACTAAACGTATTGACTGCCTCACTAAAAAATACGTTACCCTCTGCCTCACGCCATTTAAATATTTGTTCAATCAACTGGGAATCGAATAATAAATGACCTTGCTCTTTAAAATTTTGCTGATAATGCGGCAATCGATGGGCAATATATAAACCGGAAAAACCTTGAGTAAATAATTTAGCACCTAGAGATAGTAGCGCTAGCAATTCCTCGGCACCAGCACTTTTTTTGACTTTAAGGCGGTGACAAAAAATTAAAAATTTAAGCATCGCTTGATGCAGTAAATCTAGTTTGTCAGCGTTATCTTTTAACCAGATCGCAAGTTCTCGCGGTAAATCAATCTCAAACCGCTTTAGGTCAGTATAAATTTCAAAAACTCCCTCCCTGAATAAAAATGCGATGGCACTGCAAGGCATCCCAAAAAATCTGGGGAAATCTTTATCGCGACTCTGATACCAGCACTCGATTGCCACGAGCGGCGCATCGCGCGTTAAATATTTTTCTAACGTTCTTTTTTTATTTTTTCGCCGCGAGATATTTTTTTCCATGGCCAACGGTCGTATTTATGGCAACGCCTGCCTTACAAAGTGGGCATTTATCTTCATCAAACGCTTCGGCTTTGATTATTCCTAACGAAAAAAATGGCGCGCCGATTGACTGCGAGGTCACATTTTCCGGATCGCGATTAACCACCACGCAAACGGCGACGACGTTACCGCCGACTTCTTTAACGCTGTTGACTACCTTTTTGGCTGAACCGCCGGTATTGGTAATGTCTTCGACCACTAAAACTCTTTTGCCCTTAACTAGCTTGTCATAACCGCGCGTAAAAATTTGATTATTGGAAGCATCTTTTTCCGTATAAACTCCCAAAACTTCTTTGCCGATGATTTGCGACAAATGATAAGCAGTCCAGGTGGAAAGAATAATTCCACCCAAAGCCGGCCCGACCACAACTTCGATCTTCATGTCCTGGTGCTTTTCAGCAAACATCTTGCCGACCGCCGATATTTCCGCGGTGTGCGGATACAAGGCATCTTTGTTGATGTAAACACTGCCGTGTTTGCCGGAAGTATATACAATATGGCTGTCGGTAATAATCGCGCCGACGTCTTTGAGAATTTGAGTGATGTTGTTCATGGGGTTAAGTTAATTGATTTTAGACAATGTGTATAGTTTATTAAGCGCGCTTTTCACCTCACCACGCCGTATCGTTTAAAACGGCTTTGGCCAATGTTACCAGCCGGATACTTCCATAATGATTTTCGACGTCATGCAGTAATTTTTCCGTTAGGGCTTTCCATTCTTTACGGTAGACTGCATCATCCCTTAAAGTTTCATCATACATGCTGGCAATTTTATCGCATAATTTAAGCAATTTGACTAAGTGGCTTTTACCCTCGATTTTTTGTTCATCCTCCCACGAATCATGGGTCATTTCCTTAACTAAATCAATCACTTGCGTATCAACATAATCTGGAATGCCTAAATTTGTATCTTCCAATACGTCGTGTAATAACAGCGCTTGATAACCAATGGCTCTTTCCGCGAAAGGAATGCGCTGATCGTTGAGCAACGTCATGGCACACCAAATCGGGTGAACGGCAAACGGCACTTTTCCATTTTGCCGAAAATCATTTCTGGTATTGTGTTCCTGGTGCGCGCTGTACGCTAAATCCAAAAGTTGTTTTAAATTTTTTGGCTCTATTTTTTCCATAGTGATTGCAAAATACTTAATGTGCCCACTAAAACCGGCTGGTGTAATAAATAAATTAAGAGCGAATTACGGCCCAGCCATCTGAGAAAATCAAAAATTAAATTCGGCGGCGCATCAACGATTTTGAATTTCCTGATTCCTAGCGGATACAGAGCTCTCCCAATAAGAATACCGACAAGTATCACTCCAAACCAGGGAATAATCGGCGTGTAATCAACCGAAGAAAAATTAATCGGCTTGAGACCGGCCCAACTAAGATAGGGAAAAGTAAAAGTTTGGTGTTGAAGTAGATATCCACCCAAAAAAGTTACGGCCGTCGCCAACAGAATCATTAAACTTGAAGCGCGGATAAAAAGATAGCCAAGGATAATTGATATTCCGATTAAATGAAGGATGCCAAATCTGACGTAATCGCCGCCAAGCGCCAAGCGCGTAACAAGTGTTATCAGTAAGCCTAATAAAAAAATAAACAATCCGCGTTTTACAAAAAATTTATAATTAGGATGTTTGACGTAACTTAGCGCCATCCCGACGCCAACTAGCAAAAGAAACAAGATTAAAGTAGTTCTCGCAAAATAGAGCCAGAAGCCTGATATTACCGTAATGTTAATCAACTTAAGAAAGGTAAGATCGTAAAGGAAATGATACAGAATCATCATCAGGATTGCAACCCCGCGCCCGGCATCAATTTCCCAATATCTAATGGCCGTGTTCGAATTCATTATAATGTAAACTTACAAATATTTCTGCGGATCAAGCCAATCATCAAGTTCTGGCTGTGTTTGGACATAGCCGCGAATATTTATTGCTGTTCCCTGATGGATGCCCAAATGCAGATGCTTGCGCTCGCCGTCTGTTTCCGCAGTATAGCCCTGGCCCAAAATTCCGAGTTGATCGCCGGCGGAAATTTCCAGGTCGTCGACACTAGCTTTGACGCTTTCAAGTTTTAAATGCCCGTAGATTACGGTAACTGTTTGATTTTCCAGCTGGCATTTTTGAACTACTACTCCGCCATAACCGCTGACCCATTTTTTGAGGGTGAGCGACCCGGTACAAATGGCGTAAACTGGGACAGCAGTGTCTTTTTCGGTAGCCAAAGTCTCGAAATCTACACCAGTATGATAGCCGGAAAACCGCTCCGGACTGATCGGCGAATTTTGCGGCGAAATTTTTATTCCAAACGGCTTTTTGGCGATTCGGCTGAGGGCATCAGCGATCGGCGGGGTTATTTTGTAATTTTGCATACTGGACGCACTGGACTCTGCCGTAGGTTCCTTGATTTCCGCTACGCTATTGCTGTCGTTTGTTGCTGTCGGAGTTGACGATTCTTGTACTACCGAAATTGGGGAAACAGGACTACCTGTGTCGACTTTATCTTTCCGCGTAAATAACAAATACAGGCCGGCAATTATGACGACAATAATGAGTGCTATTACTATTTTAAAATATTTGTTCATACATGATCATCTATTTTGAGTAATTATAAGTTACATAGAAATACAGCTAAAGTAAGCTCCGGCAATTTCCTTCTTTCCAGTCAATCAATAATTCTTTTTCAGTAAAAAAAGCCCCGCATCAAACTGATATAAAAACTCTTTTAATTTCATAAAATAAAAAATGTGGGCGGATAGAACCTATCGCCTTACATCAGTGCGTTCTAAAATTCTGAATCCCTCAATAACGGCTTCACAAAGAAAATTTTCCAGCTGAGTGCAGTCCTCTTTGGTTTGAGCTTTGTAGAGATATGTGTAATAGAGCTTTTTTTGTTCCTGGCGAATTATTGCTGGTGCGAAATCCGCACTAAGTAACATTGCGTTCATAAACAGACGTCCAACGCGGCCATTACCGTCAGAAAAAGGGTGAATCTGTTCAAACTTACTATGAATGCTAGCGGACAAAGCTATGATGTCTTTATTTTTTTCAGCAACCATAATTATTACCTCTCTCATCAATTTAGGAACCCTTAAATAATTTGCCGTTGGCAGATTAATGCCGGTGATTCTGACGGCATGATTACGATAAGTTCCAGCATCAGGACGAACGCCGTTCATCAGAATGCTATGGAATTTAAGTACCAGATTTTCATCTATTCTTTCTTTTTTGGCGACATGATCAAATAAGTAATTTAAAGCCGTTTGGTGATTTTTTGCTTCCAATTGTTCGGTCAAACTTTTATTCGGCAAAGCTACATTGTCAAAAAGAATTGCTGCCGTATCCGGCTCAGTGAGCGTACTACCCTCAATGCTATTACTGTGATAGGTGAGTTTTAAAATATATTGATCTCGGACATCTGGATTAGCTAAAATTTCTTCAACAACACTTTCGTATTTTGATGATTTTTGCTGTATTATTTGTTTTTTAACGGTTAGCTGATCAGCGGGAATTATTTTTTGGCCGGTCACTTCTAAAAACAGCTCATTAATGGCGGCTTGCATTTTGGGTCTGGGACTGGATTTACCGGTCCACCAACTATTAAAGGCGACAAAAGATACGCCAAATTTTTCGGCCAGCTTAGTTTGGGTTAAACCCAATAGTTTTTGAATGATTTCTAATTTTTGTCGTATAGACATATAAAATTTGTTCTTATTGGCTAATAAATCTATATTAGCAAACTTTATAAAGTTAGTCAAAACATCGAGGCTTTATAAAGTTTAGAACCATTAGAACCAGTCGTAAAATAAAAAATGGCTCGAATAAGCCATATTTTTATTGGGGTCGCATCGTAGAGGCTATTATATCAATACTGCAACGGCAAAGTGCGTATGTTTATATTCCGGATTTAGCGCCGGGCGCTTAAAACTTTACATTCCCAAATTATTTTTTATAAAATCTGTTAATAATCGTAATAATCCTTCCCTATTCTCGGTCCGAGAGTTGGCAACGGTAATAGCGATATCATACAACTCTCGCCAGCTAGCTTTAAGCCAAGCATCATTCAATTGCAAAAAAACCATTAAAGAAACGCAGGCAATTCTTTTATTTCCGTTTAAAAATGGGTGTAATTTAATCAGCTCGTAGAATAACACAGCGCCCTGTTGATGGATAGTTGGATAGGCGGAGCGTTGCGGAGCAGCTAAAGCGGTCTCAAGCTGATTTGCGAATCTGGTCTCAAAAGACGGAATAGGCTCATCGAAAGTCAGATGAGCCTTGGCATATTCATAACAAATATTTTTTACATCGTCTAATGTAAGAAATTGCGACATAATTAATCTGACCCTAACTTTTTCAGAGCCTCCCCGTATTCCCGCACCGTTCGCTCCACCGCTCGTTTGATAATCCGTTTTCGTTCATCTGGTTTATTGGGGTCTAACTTTTCCGGCTGCGTCGCGGGGTGAATTATTTTTTTTAGTAATTTAACCATAAAATTATACTAACAAATTTATGCTTATCTGACAATAACACATTTCTAGTGGCTTTGTTGAATAAATCATTTTATGGCTCTAGATATGGGTTTTTAGACGGACAAAAAAGAGTAAAAAATAGAGAAATGAGTAAAATGTGGCTTAAAATAAAGGATAAATTGATTCATTTATTCAACAAAGCCATTTCTAGTTATCAAAAAAATGGCCTGTCTAAGCAAAATTTTAATTGGGGTCGCGTTAAGCGCGACGATACCCAAGCTTAGCTTGGGGTCATTCATGGTAAAAATCGGAACAGCACAATAGTAGCAATGGCGCGCTTATTTCACTTTACGCAAACTCTACTTTCAAACTTTTATTAAAAACCTGCGCCAGTTTCTGTAAGGTATCAAGAGTAAAATTCTGATTACCTTGCTCTATGCGAGCAATAACACTTTGGGTAGTGTTGAGCTTTAAAGCAAGTTCTCCTTGGGTAAGCCGGTGCTCTTTTCGTAGCTTATTAATTTCGTAGGCAATCTCCAATTTTAAACCTTCTTCGTCGTAGGCTTCCCTGATTGCGGGTTTTTTGAATTGTTGCTTTAAGTATCTGCCAAAATCGGTGTCTTTGGTAAGTTGTTTATATTTTTGTGCCATAGGAATCTATAAAATCGTAGTAATTATTTTGTGCTTTCTCCATCTTAACCTTTTACCGCCATCCTGCCAGTGATGGTGTTTTTATAAAAATTCACCGTATATGTGATGATGACCATTGTGTTTGATAAAAGCATAGCTTATATGCGATATTAATGCAATGCCCTAACCGCTTAATACTTTTTACTCTTTCTTCCTTCAAACAGAATCATACAATAAGTCGCGAGATTTGCAACATTAAATGACAATCCCTTAATCAAAAATACCGCCACAGAAGCGGTAAAATTGTTGGGACGGCCCCGTACCGGAGCGAAACGAATGGTATGGGGTGGCAGATGGGCTTTGACCAATCACTTTCTTAAGTGACACAAATAAAGGCTTAAAGTCATCTCTTGGTTCTATACCTATAACTCGCTCGTCTTTGACCCAAATTTTCTTGATTGCCATCTTAATCCAAGCCCGCCTTTCCTCATTATCCAAACCCTTTAAGTTCCAGAACTTTTTAAAATCTTTTAAAAATGTTTCGGCAAGTTTTAAAAAATATTGTTTCTGACTTTGCTTGGCGATGGGTATTTTGTCTAAACTCTTAAATTTTTCTAACTGCGTGTCTATCCCTTGCAATTTATCAAGATATTCCTGATGCGTTAGCTGTTCAGTATTCATGAAGATAAAATTTAATTTCTCCTTTTGTTTTTTAAGCCTGCTTAATGTGTCTAAATCTATATTTTTGATTTTTGACCCTTTAAACAAGTCTCGCAATTTATCCAGAGTTTTTTTAATAACATCCTCTGGGAGTTCCAGACTTTCCATCAATTTTAACACTTGTTTATCAATAACTGTGCAATTAACATCAGATTGTGAACAGCCCTGATTCTCCCGTTTGAATTTGCATCCATAAAAATAGCCTTCCCTTTTATCCCATAAATGGGTCTCACAATACATCTTAGGCTCTAATTTAAGCTGTAACTTATCTTTTTTAGCTTTAAGGACACAGCTATAGCAATAAAGCATTCCTTGAAGTAAATAAAATCTATGCTGGGCAACTGGTCGGCCAAAATTTCCACGTCTTTCTTGTAAAATGCCTAAAGCCTTATTATATAACTCCTGGGGAATAATAGGTGGGTGTTTACCTTTTATGTCTAAATAACCACTTCTCCTTGAACCAATATCTCCCAGGTAAACCTTATTACAAAGATTCTCCTTTACTGAAGAATATGTAAATGGATTGCCTTTTAGAGTTCGCACGCCTTTATCATTCAGAATTTTGCAAATATCAGCCATGGAATAATTTCCAGTAGCATATCGCTCATGAATAAACTTAACCCACACTGAAGCACTTTTGTTGATCAACCATTTCTTCTCGTATATTGGCCGCCCCATCTCCTCATCATAGCCAACCTTTTTTTTATAATACCCAAAAGGTGGATTTCCACACTGGTAGCCTTGCTTTTTTTTCTCTGCTAAAGAATCTCGCATCCACGCACTCAACTGCTTACTATAATAAGCATCAAAAAGTTCATTTATCCCTTCCTGTAAGAAAGCACTCGGCTTTCTCCAATCACCCATTGGTTGAGTAACTGACTCAACATCGATCTTAAGCTTTTCTCGTAAAAGTGTCTTATATTGCCTTGCTTCTTTAATGTTTCGTGCAAAACGAGAAGTATGATAGACGAGAATTATATCAAAATTATGCTTCTCGGCATCATTAATCATCCGCAGGAAATCAATACGCTTTTCTGCAGAGGCACCTGATAATAAATCCTTATATACTTCTACAATCTTAATGTTGTGCTTCGTAGCATATTCTCTAATCATCCGCTCTTGGTTGTCTGGCGAAAAACCTTTATCTTGCTTTTCCGTTGATTCACGGATGTAAATCGCACCTAATAGTATATTATTTCCCGTTTTCATATAACGCCATCGCAAAAGGAGTCTTTACCCAAGACCCCTCCTGCTTTTAAATTATGCTCAAGAATTCTAGGCAAAGCTAGAAAACTGTGTCTCTAATATTTCGAGGATCGTGCCCAAAACTATCCTTGTCGCGAATGACTCCACGTCTATCATGAATAATCAACTCGACCTTGTCATTTCTAGCCATTTCCCTGCCGCTTTGATCCGCCTCCACTTTAGTATCATAAATAGAACTAACCCTTGAGGAACCTTCGCGTCGAACAGCCCATTCGCCCTTATAAGGCACTAAATGAATATTGGGTTTAGACATAATGTTTAACTGATCTGATTTGCTTGCAAAGCAAAAAAGTATTATACTTTAATCAAGTAGCAACTCTCGACCTTTACCCTTTGATTGGGTCGAGTTGCATCAAGCTGAGGAGACAATTTCGTCTCCTCTTTTTTTATTTTACGATAGATTTTTTATCTTGTCAATTATTACTGAACTTTAAAAAGTCTAGCCTTGACAGACAGCACAATAAACGCTATACTTTTAAGCAATACATGCCCCTCCCATGATTGTTAAGAAAAATTTTAATTCTGACCTAGGTAAAAAAATTAGAACTTTGCGAAAAGGAAAAGGTCTAACTCTAGAGCAATTTAACGAAATTGCTAATTTGGATTTAAGCAAAGCCTCATTATCAGCTATTGAAAATGGACAACAACAAATATCCGCTCTACAACTTCACCTCATCGCTCAAGCACTTAAGACTTCAGCTGACGTCCTTCTACAAGAAGCAATAAAAACGGGGGTTAATAAAACTAAATTAAATAAGTTAAAAAAACTACTAAGCGATGAGGAAATACTGCACCTTAAAAAAATTTAGTGAAATTCACTATGACAAACATTCAAAAAGCCATCACTACCGCCCAAAGACTATTAAAAAAATACAATCTCCACCCACCAATCAATGTAAAGCAACTCATTGAAACAATGGGCATTACAGTCATAGAAATACCTTTTAACAATCCAGGGGTTTCAGGTTGTATTAAAAGGAGTAGCAAAAATGGACAACCTGTCATTATCGTTAATAAAAATCACATGGAAACTAGGAAACGATTCACTTTAGCTCATGAATTGGCACATGCAATATTACACAGCACAAATGACTTGCATGTTGATACAGAACAAATTTATTTTCGCGATGAAAATTCGCAGCTTGCAGAAGACATAAAAGAAATACAGGCCAATCAATTTGCAGCAGAACTATTAATGCCTAAACACCTGCTGACAGAAGACATCAAAAAAGAGACAGCAAAAATAAACATTAAAGAACATCTGAACATAATTATTGACAAACTAAAAGAAAAATACAATGTTAGTACAGAAGCAATGACTATACGCATTGGCAATATATTATACTAAAACAAATTTCAAAGTAATTACAAAAAAAACGAGCTCATCTAATACGAGCATTAAAGCTATCAATAATCAGACTAGATATATCTCTTGCGACATCACTCCACTGCTAAATTTATGTAGTAAAAAACTACTCTAAATAAAAATGGCCTCCGTAACCAGCGATGATGCCTCTAGGCAACTATCCTAAACCCTTTCAGGTATAGACCTACGCGAATAAGTGCTGATTGGAGACCATTTTTTGTTCGCGTAGGCTTTAGCACCATATTCCTTAACATAGAACTTATGGCTCGTTGGCAATTCTAAATTTACTTCTTTTCCATGTAAAAGTAAACTCTTTTTCAAAAGTGATACGGATATCCCCGTAATTCTTATCTCAATTTAGGGGCTTTTCTTTTTTTTAGAATCAAGGTATAGTTTTTTTAGTACAATATGTCCTAAGTCTCCCATGCGTGGGAGATATGGCGTAATATAGAAATCCTGAACGAACACAAAGTTGGTCTTCGACCAGCACTTGTTCGTTCAGGTCTGTCCTCGAAAGAGGGTAGGATAGTTGCCGAAAGGCACTGTCGCTGGCTCCGAAGACCTATTTTGTTTGGGAGAAGACAACGATAGGCAAGAAATAATAAACGAGGATTTTCTTGCAGGCACTGTGAGTCTATTCTCTGTCCATAATTATGGAGAAATCAAAGGAAAAGAAAAAAATTTATAAAAAATGGTGGTTTTGGGTTATTATTGTTTCGTTTTTGATTGCGGGCAATAACTATTATCGGAACACCAATGGTTTAAATAAAATACAGAATCAGGAAGACACGCCAGTGCCTATAATAAATCAAAATACCACCACGCAAGCTATTACAAAAACTGGAGATCCAATTGCTTTCATCACTAAAACTGTAAATGGAGCGGGTGATTTTGAAGTGTCGGTGTGGACGTTAGATGGTAACCCTGCGACTGTTGAATCCACACCGCCTTTTGAGATTATAGTTAATACTACACTAGGACAAGTTGATAATTGTTTTGACGCAAAATCT
>Ga0208246_1000928_pt1 | contig 18998 bp, 15 predicted proteins | sample RifOxyD2_FD_184039 | JGI IMG/M metagenome (GOLD analysis project Ga0208246, IMG submission 184039) | Soil microbial communities from Rifle, Colorado - Rifle Oxygen_injection D2 (SPAdes) | ecosystem: Environmental > Terrestrial > Deep subsurface > Rock core/Sediment | place: Rifle, Colorado... | reverse complement strand
TTGGCTATTCCAATACTGATTTCTTCGCGTTCGTTACTATTTAACCTGGGATAGTGTGTCATATGCAACTCCTTTTTTCTGATTATATTATATCAGATCAAGTGTTGCACTAACAACTTGAGTCTAGTCTGTCCCTAATTAAAAAAGACTTGACTTTATGCAAAGCTTTACGTAAACTTTATGCATATTGTGATGAATTGTTATTTTTAGATTTCATCTGAGTTCTCAAGTTTTTAATGGGAGTTAATACAAAATATATGAGAAAACTGCTTCAATTGGCTATTTTAATCACTTTAACTGTTCCTGCCGTCGCTGAATACATGGCGGGCGACCATGAACTCTTTCTTATGCCTACAGCGTATACGATGCCGAAAGGCGCATCGTATTTTTCCGACTATGAAGTTGCAATTATTAATTACACTTATGCCGTAACATCGCGGACACATGTTGGGGTATTTTCTTTTTTCCCGATAAACAAGGAAGTCCTTGAAACAGCGGCAATAGGAATCAAGCAAAATTACTATTCGTCCGAACAGACCGGCTGCGCCTTTTGGTCTGCAATTATACCGAAAAATAAGGTTTTTAATTTAGGCAATGTGGTAAGTTTCGGAAAAAAGGGCAAAAGTCTTCATATTGCTGCAAGTGCCGTGTACGTAGCCGATGAAGATGAGACATTTGATTCTGTTGAGAATTTTAATAATCAGACGTGGGCATTTACTTATACGATAGGTTACCGCAGAGATTTGTCAGAAAAGACTTCATTGATTGCCGAGTACTCATATGTATTCGCGTCAGAAGATGACGCTGATTTATTATGCGTGGGACCCCGTTTCAAGACGAAAAAAATAGCGTGGGACATTGCAGCTGCAAGACCAATAATTAATAACGACGACCCCGGCCTTATAGTGTTGCCTATTCTTAAGGCCACTATCGTGTTCTGATTAAAAAACTAAATTCACGGGGACTTTCAAGTTTTTAAATGACATTTTTGGTTTTTAAACCCCTTATGGCTGCTAATGAGCGAGTAATTTTTCGGGGTAGTCGGCGAGGACTGTTCGAAGAATTAAACGTCTTGTATTTAGTGTGAGCCTGCCTACCGGTAGGCAGGTAATTAGTAGTTAGGAATAAATTTTTCGCTTAACTTTATAAAATAAATACATTGCACTAACTACAAAATACTAATTACTAATTACTTAAATTTCTGAGGTCGCCGCGGCGACCGAAAAATTTATTGGGTGCAGGGGTGCGAAAACCCCGCGGTTTTATAGTTTATCTTTAAAGTAATATGAATAATAGGTTTTGAATAACAAAAATCAAAGAAGGAACCTTTTATTATGAAAAAAATACTGATACTTTCTGGTAGTCCGAAAAAGAATGGGAATACGGCAACACTTATAAAGTGGTTTTGCGAAGGTGCACAATCAAACGGTGTTGAGATAGAAGTAATCCAAACAGTATCTCTTAAACAGAAATCAAATGGATGTATGTCGTGCAGGCAATGCCAGAAGTCGGATAAGTACGAATGTGCTGTCAATGACGAAGTGAAACCGGTTTTGATGAAGATGGCAAAAGTGGATGTTATTGTTATGGCAACACCGCTTTATTTTTTTTCGGAAAGCGCTCAAATAAAAATGGTGTTTGACAGGATGTTTTCGCTTTATAAATGGGATAACAAAGCAAGTACTATGGAAACAGTTTTAAAAGGAAAAAATTTTGTTTTAATTGCAAGTGCTTATGAAGACGTAGGGCTGGATGTTCTGGAAAAACCATTTGCATTGACCGCAGATTATACCGGTATGAAATTTAAGTCATTGCTTATACCTAACGCCGGTGTTTCAGGAGAGATTAAAAATAAAACAGATGTCCGTGAAAAAGCAATTGCTTTTGGTAAAAGTATATAGTTCTTTTGCGGGAAGGATAATACTTCAATAAGATAATAATCCACTTATTATAACAGTGGATTTTTTATTTGATTAGAAAAATATAATTTTAAACTAATGTTATTTTAATCTATTTTATTATATATTTAAGCCGGCAGTACAGAAGTGAAACCCCGATAGAAAATGAAGTTATATTAAAAACATTTTCATATGGGGTAAATTTAAAAAAGGAGGTTTAAGAATATGTCAGAAAAGACACACGAAGCAGAAATGGAAGATTTAAAGGAACATGTTTCAAAATTAGGAGCAGAATTGTCTGGAATTGTTGGTGATATTAAAAAGCTTGCCGGTTTGGAAGGTGAACATAGCGTTTTTAAGAATTTACAACATAAATTCGAAGAAGTAAAAACTCAAGGTGAAAAAGGTTTTAAAAAAGTTACAGAAGAAGTAGAAGAGCATCCTTACATAAGTATTTTAACTGTTTTGGGTGTTGGTTTAATTATTGCCGGTCTATTGTATAGAAATAATAAAAAATGAAAATATTAACTGAGTTATTCAATATTGCTTTTAAATATTTGGTTGTATTGGAGGTGGAAAAGCGTATATTTAGAAAGCTAATTTTAAGAGTTATTTGGGTGATTGTTTTTGTAATAGTAACTTTTATATTAATTTTGACAGCGATTTTCTTTCTATTTGCAGGGATATATCAGTATTTTATTCTGTATGTATCTCATGCAGCAGCTGCAATATTTGTATTTTTAATTGCTTCGTTGCTTGCTACACTTTCTGCAGCTGTAGTAAAACTGCATGTCCGCTGAAGGTATAAACTTCTAAACTAGCTTTTAGCGGTTGGTTTAATTTGTATTATTTCCGTTGGTAATCCAATTTTGTTTAAAAGTTCGATAAACGGGTCAGGGTCCAATTCCTCAACATTGACCATTGTTTGAGGATTCCAAATGCCTTTAGCAACCAATATTGCGGCTGCTGCAGGCGGAACTCCTGCCGTATAACTGATTGCCTGTGATTCCACTTCGTTGTAACATTCCTTATGGTCGCAAGTGTTGTAAATAAAAATTTCTTTATTTTTACCGTCTTTCTGCCCTTTTATTAAATTTCCGATACAGGTTTTACCTGTATAATTCGGAGCTAATGACTTTGGATCAGGTAAACACGCCTTTACAACTTTTAAAGGTACAACTTCGATACCTTCCGATGTTTTGACCGGTATTTCAGAGAGTAACCCGATATTTTTCAATACGGTAAAGCAGTTTATATAATGATCGCTAAATCCCATCCAAAAGCGTATACTGTTTGCATCAATATTTTTTGATAGGGAATGCAGTTCGTCATGACCGGTTAAATAAATCGGCTGCTTTCCTACAACCGGGAAATCGTAAACCTGCTTTTCGGTATGTACCGGTTTACATACCCAATTTCTATCAATCCAAGTCCAAACTTTTTTAAATTCCCGGAAATTGATTTCCGGGTCAAAATTGGTTGCGAAATATTTTCCGTGACTGCCGGCGTTTACATCCATAATGTCTATGGTATCGATTTTATCGAAATGATGTTTTACCGCCAAAGCACAATAAGCATTTACTACTCCGGGGTCAAAACCCACGCCTAATATTGCCGTCACGCCTTTTTCTTTACAAAGATCTTTTCTTTTCCATTCATAATTTGCATACCACGGAGGATCTTCGCATACTTTGTCCGGGTCTTCGTGTATAGCAGTGTCCATATATGTTGCACCGGTTTCAATACATGCTTCAAGTACCGACATATTAATAAAAGCTGCACCGAGATTTATTACGATTTTAGAGTTTGTTTTTTGTATAAGTTTTACTAATGCAGGTATATCTAATGCATTTATTAATTTTGAGTTTAACTTTTTTGTTTTATCTTTTAAACTATTTTTCCTTTTAATACTTTCTATGATATCTTCACATTTACTTTGTCTCCGCGAGGCAATGCAAATATTTCCGAAAATATCGTTGTTCTGAGCACATTTATGCGCTGTTACATGCGCAACAGCACCTGCACCGATAATCAATACGTTGTTTTTCATAATATAAATCCTCCTATGATAAACTATTGATATAATCTTTATATTCAAACTGACGTACAATTTTTGTTGAACCGTCTAATTTTTTTACAACGATAGACGGCATTTGAAGCCCGTTGAACCAATTCTTTTTCACCATTGAATAACCGGCCGCATCAGAGATTTTAACAATACTGCCGATTTTCAGTTTGTTTTTAAAATTATATGTTCCAAATATATCGCCTGCGAGGCAAGACCGTCCCGCAATCATATATTTATATTTTCCACTAACAGATGCCTCCATTTTTGCAGGAGTTCTATATATTAATAAATCCAGCATATGTGCTTCTGTTGAAGCATCTACAATTGCGATATCAATTTCATTATGAACTATATCTACTATTGATGTTACCAATTCTGCCGAACGGGTTATAGCTGTTTCACCGGGTTCTAAATAAATTTGAATTTGAAATTTTTCACTGAATTCTTTTAACTTTTTACAGAATTTATCTAATGGATAGCCTTCTTTGGTAAAGTAAAGTCCGCCGCCTAAACTTATCCATTCTAATTTCTTAAGTAAATCTCCGTAATTGCGGCCTAAATAATCAAGGTTTTTTGAAAAATTTTTAAAATCGTCATTTTCACAATTGAAGTGAAACATTAATCCGCTAATCAACGGTAATATTTTTAAAATTGATTTTTTATCAACTACCCCCAGACGTGAATATTTTCTTGCAGGATCCGCTAAATCAAAATGTGAATAACTTATTTTTGGATTTATTCGCAAACCAATTTTAATATTTTTTAAACCTTTATAAAACATTTTTAATTGTGATATTGAATTAAAAATAATTTTATCTGCATATTTCTTTACTTCTTTAATGTCTTCTTTTGAAAAACCTACGCAGTATGCATGAACTTCTTTGCCGAATTTCTCATGACCTAAGCGTGCTTCGTACAAAGAACTGCTTGTTGTTCCATCCATGTATTGTTTCATTAAGGGGAAAACAGACCAGGTGGAGAAACATTTAAGTGCTAAAACCGACTTTGCGCCCGAATTCCTACTAACATATTTTATTTTTTTTAGATTTTTCAATAACTTTGTTTCATCAATTAAATAGTAAGGCGTAGATAAATTCATAATTTTTTGTATCCGTCAATTCGCCGACTGGCGAACTATCGTATTTTAGGCGGATAAAATTAAATTTTTTAATTTTAATTAGTATATATAAAAAATATTTTTATGTCAACCATTTTATTATCAATACAAACAAATGAGTTTGTATGATGTTTGCGCCTTCGTCCTTGAGGCGGACTTCGTCGGGTTGACACTCCATAACATTTAATGTCATCTCGATTTTAAGGGATATTTCGTGTACTTTCGATATTCTCCAAAATATTTCACATTGAATATTGCAGTGACGGAGTGTCAATATTTTTTTTATTGTTGCATATCAAATCCGTAAAAAGTAAAATTGAAGCACATCCCGAAAAATCGGGATAAAATTATGAAAAATATTAGAAAATACGGAAAGGCACCTTTTAGTGTGGCAGTTATCCATGGCGGGCCCGGTGCTTCCGGCGAGATGGCGCCTGTTGCAAAAGCACTTTCATCATATATTGGTGTTTTGGAACCGCTTCAAACTAAATCATCAATCAATGAACAAGTTGAAGAATTGAAAACTATACTGAAGAAAAAAGGAGATTTGTCAATTATATTAATTGGTTATTCGTGGGGAGCAATGTTAGGTTTTATTTTCACATCAAAGTATCCGGAATTTGTAAAAAAGCTTATTCTTGTCAGCAGCGGAGTTTTTGAAGAGAAATATGCATTAAATATTATGAAGAACCGGTTAAATCGGCTTAATAAAAAAGAAAGAGAAGAGGTTCTATCTATAATTGAAAAATTGAATAACTCTAAAATTAAAGATAAAAATACAATTATGGTTAAGTTTGGAAATTTAATATCCAAAGCAGATTCGTTTGATCCAATGTCTCATGGTTCCGAATTAATTAAATGTGACTATGATATACATCAAAAAATATGGAAACAAGCCGTAGATTTAAGAAGTAGCGGTAAACTTTTAAAGTTCGGAGAAAAAATAAAATGTCCGGTAACAGCAATTCACGGTGATTACGACCCGCATCAGTATAAAGGTCTAAAAGATTCACTTTCAAAAGTTCTCAAAGATTTTAGATTTATTTTGATAAAGAAATGCGGGCATAAGCCATGGATTGAAAAAAAGGCAAAATGCGAGTTTTATGAAATTCTTAAAAAGGAAATATGTTTGAATCTTATTTAGGTATTTATCATCATATAATTAAAGAGGAAAATCATAATGTTTTTAACAAAATTAATTGAAAGTTCTGTTATTTTATTACTTTTGCCTTTTATAGCATATACCCAGTCAAAATATGAAATTGCAACATTTGCAGGCGGATGTTTTTGGTGCATGCAACCGCCATTCAAGGATTTGAATGGTGTTATTGAAGTTGTAGCGGGTTATTCAGGCGGTACGGGTAAGAATCCAACTTATGAAGATTATGCAGAAAAAGGTTATACTGAAGTTGTACAAGTGACTTATGATCCTAAATTAACTACTTATTCAGAATTACTAAATATTTTCTGGAAGCAAATAGATCCTACTGATGTTGGAGGACAGTTTGTTGACAGGGGGTCTCAATATAAATCTGCTATATTTTACAACAATGAAGAGCAAAAGAAACTTGCGGAAAAATCTAAATTAGAACTTGAAAAATCTGGAAAATTCAAAAAACCAATTGCAACAGAAATTCTTAAAGCTACTACTTTTTATAAGGCTGAAGGCTATCATCAGGATTATTATAAGAAAAGTCCTCAAAAATATGAATTTTATAGAGCTAATTCAGGCCGTGATAAGTTTTTAGAAAATACTTGGGGTGAAAATAAGCAGACAAAGGATAAGGATACAAAAAAAGAATTAGAAAAAAAATTAACACCATTACAATATAAAGTAACACAAGAGGGCTGCACCGAACCTGCATTTAATAATAAATACTGGGATAATAAAAAAGAGGGTATTTACGTTGATGTTATATCGGGTGAACCGCTTTTTAGCTCTATAGATAAATACGATTCAGGTACAGGCTGGCCAAGTTTTAGGAAACCGCTTGAACCGGAAAATATTGTTGAAAAAACAGATAATAGTTTATCTACAACAAGAACTGAAATCATAAGTAAAAAAACAGATTCGCATCTTGGACATGTATTTAATGATGGACCTTCGCCTACAGGTTTGCGTTATTGTATGAATTCTGCGTCATTACGTTTTATACCAAAAGAAGACCTGAAAAAAGAGGGATATGGAGAATATTTAAAATTGTTTGAAAAGAGGTAGCCCGCCTACGTTCTTTTGAACTGCGGCGAGGTCAATCGATTTCGCCAGCTGGCGAAATCGATTGGGAGGTAAATTATGCCGGAAGAATCTAAACTTATGATTAATAAAAAGTACGGAATACTTGCAGATGACGAAACTGTTGAAAAAACAGCGGTTGCACTTAAGAATAATGGGATAAATACCTTTATTGTAAATAATGGAGAAGAAGCAAAGAAAAAAGTGTTAGAAATTATTCCTAAAAATGCAGAAGTAATGAATATGACCTCGACTACTCTTTTAAGTATTGGCTTGGAAAAAGAAATTATTGAATCCGGACAGTTTGATTCAGTCCGTAATAAATTCAAAACATTGGATCAGAAAACACAAGAGCAGGAAATGAAGCGTTTGGGAGCGGCACCGGAATGGGTAATTGGAAGCGTTCATGCTGTAACACAGGATGGGCATCTTTTAATCGCATCGCAGACCGGAAGTCAAATGCCCGCATATGCTTACGGTGCAAAAAATGTTATTTGGGTAATTGGGACACAAAAAATTGTTAAGGATTTTAACGAAGCACTTAAAAGGATAAATGAATATACATTTCCGCTTGAAGACCGGCGTGCATTAAACGTTTACGGTGTGCATAGCGGGATAAATAAAATGTTAATCGTAAATAAGGAAGTTACAGAAGGAAGAATTACGGCAATACTTGTTAAAGAAAATCTAGGTTTTTAAATTGTAAAGTTAAGGTGAATAAATCAGAATTATAATAGATTATAATAGTATAAAAACTACTCTCATGAGTAGTTTTTTAATTTATTTTAAAAATACCTTGACAAAATAATAGAAGTTCATTATAAATATAAGAGCGTTGAAAAAGTATTCACCGCTTGCGATTATCCGATTTTTCAATAATTTTAAGATAGGATATTTTAAAAAAATGTTCTAAGACTTTTACTATTAAGGAAATATTTAAAAATGTCAATATTAATGAATAGTATGTTAAGAAAAACCGTTAGACAATATATTGTTTTAACAGTTTTTTTTATTATATTTTTACTTACATCAATTTTAGTTTCCCAAGAATCAGCTCAGGATACTCAGGAAACTAAAGAAATAAATGGTGCGGCGTTGCTTCAGCAATTTGTAGGCTCGCGTGCTGCATCGATGGGAGAGGCTTCTGCAGCTGTTTCCGACGACATTTATGCGCTTCATTATAATCCTGCAGGTTTAGTAAAAGTAAAACAGGAATTTGGCATATCGTATTTTAAGGATCCTACAACGTTATTAAAATATACTTTTATTGGTTATGGCCAGACTTTCAAAGGTTTTGGTGCTTTAGCAAATAGTTTATATTTTTATGATGCCGGAAAAGTTGTATTTGAGGATGAGGATGGTTACATACAAAGTATGGACTTTCAGCGCGATTATCTTTATACAGTAGGTTTTGCCAGAAAAGCGTTCAAGAACCTTGCATTAGGAATAAACTTGAAATTATATTCTTCAACAATGAGAGAATTGTATTTTGCAGAATCTTATGCTATGGATTTAGGAGCAATTTATGCTACGCCTCTCAAAGGAGTGTCTTTAGGTGCTGTATTGCAGAATTTGGGCCCGCCTATTAAATATATCGAAGAAAAATATCCGTTACCTAAGATTATCCGCGCAGGAATAGCATATAAACTTTCAATACCGACAAAAAATAAATCTGCAAGTAATAAATTCACAATTTCTGCCGATATTGTTAAATCCAGCGATAATGTAATAAGGGAAAATTTTGGTGCTGAGTGCAGTCTAAAAGACGTTGTTTTTTTAAGAGCAGGATATAAAAAGGGCTATAATTTACAGGACTATAGCTTTGGAGTAGGCCTGCGCTGGTATGGGTTTCAGGTTGATTATGGAGCGATACTGCATGAACTTGAGGCAGTTAATCCGATTTCTATAGGTTGGAGGAAAACAAAAAAACCGGCAAAACAGGAAAAGGAAGAGGATAAAGTTGAGGACAAAGCCGAGGAACCTCCTAAGCAAAATACCGAGCAGCCGGTAATAAATGTTGAAAAACCCGTAGCAAAAACGGAACAGCCGATTATTACGGTAGAACAGCCGCCTACACTGGAACGGGATCCGAGAGTAATCAAGAAGTTAAGCGACGAATTTATTGATTTATGCAGGAAAGGTGAATACTCTGAAGCGTTGAAAAAAGTGATGAAACAAAGAGAAATAGATCCAAATAATGTTGCATGGGCAAGAATGGCTGAAAAATTGGAAAAAATAGTTAATATCATGCCATCCGCCGTCGATGAAGGTAAGGTTCAGGAATTAATAAGAAAAACTGTAAATGGATATTTAGCCATAAAGGGCAATGAAAGAATTGCAGTTATGGCAGTAAAATATGCAATTCAATTGGATCCTAAAAATCAAAGTATAGTCAAATTGTGTGATCTTATAACACAGGAATATCCCGGTATAGCAAAAGCTGAGATAACAAAACCTTACATAAGTGTTGTTGAGCAAAAAGTATCTTCGGCATTGGATTATATTTATGAAGGTAAATATGATAAAGCGATTATGGAGTGCGACGATGCATTATCGCTTGAAGAGAATAATGTTATAGCGCTGAAAAGAAAAGGTTCTGCATATTTTGCGCTTGGTAAAAAAGAAATTGCTTTAAATATCTGGAAGAAAGCAGAGTTTTTTGCGCCCAACGATCTGGAAATAAAATCTTTCCTTGAAAAAATAAAATAAGCCCATTAGAGAATGTTGTAAAACATTTTAAAAAAGAATAATTAAATTATATTAGCATTATATATCTTCATTCTCTAACGGGTAAAAATATTGTGTTTAGAAATTAAATAAAATGAATATACTCGGAATATCAGCGTTTTATCATGATAGTGCCTCTTGTTTAGTCGTTGACGGCGAAATTGTGTCAGCTGCACAAGAAGAGAGATTTACAAGAAAAAAACATGATCATTCATTTCCAAAAAATGCCGTTAATTATTGTATGAATGATAACGGAATTTTAATAAATGACGTTGATATTATTGCATTTTATGAGAAACCTTTTATAAAATTTGAAAGAATTCTTGAAACATATTTACAATATGCGCCGTTTGGTGTTTTATCGTTTATGAAGTCGATGCCCATATGGATCAAACAAAAACTTTGGATGAAAGACTACATAAAAACGATACTCAATTTTGAAAGGAAAATAGTGTTTTGTGAACATCACGAAGCTCATGCTGCGTCAGCTTTTTTCCCGTCTCCTTATAAAGAAGCGGCATTCTTGACTGTTGACGGTGTCGGAGAATGGACAACTACAAGCTATGGAGTTGGAAAAGAGAATAAAATTGAAATATATGAAGAATTAAAATTTCCTCATTCATTGGGTTTGCTATATTCGGCATTTACTTATTATACAGGATTCAAAGTAAATTCAGCTGAGTATAAGGTAATGGGTCTTGCGCCATATGGTGAACCAAAATATAAAGATCTTATACTTTCAGAATTAATTAATTTAAAGGAAGATGGTTCATTTGTCATGAATATGGATTATTTCGATTATTGCATAGGTCTTAAAATGACAAATAGTAGATTTGACAAACTTTTTGGTTCTAGGCCAAGAAAATCCGAATCTTTGTTAACGCAAAAAGATATGGATATTGCGTGTTCGATTCAGGCAGTAACCGAAGAAATAATGTTAAAAATGGCGAAATATGTTGGAAATAAAACTAATAAGAAAAATATTTGTCTTGCAGGAGGAGTTGCTCTTAATTGTGTGGCAAACGGCAAAATTCTCAAAGAAAAAATATTTGAGAATATATGGATTCAACCGGCGGCCGGTGATGCAGGCGGAGCCATAGGCGCTGCACTACTTGCATGGCATCAATATTTAGATAAGCCAAGAATCGCAAATAATAAAAATGATTCGATGAAAGGAGCTTACTTAGGACCTGAATACAATAATGATAAGATATGTGAGTATTTGAAGAAACATAATATAAAATATACGGAATTAAAAACTGATGAAATACCGGAAAAAATAGCAGATTTAATAGCTAAAGAAAATGTTATTGGATGGTTTCAGGGAAGGATGGAATTCGGACCAAGATCGCTTGGTAGCAGATCAATAATCGGGGATGCCAGATCACAAAAAATGCAAGAGAAAATGAATTTGAAGATAAAATACAGGGAAAGCTTTAGGCCTTTTGCTCCCTCGATCTTACTTGAAAAAGTATCAAATTATTTCGATATTGACAAAGAAAGTCCGTATATGCTTCTTGTCGCAAATGTAAAAAAGGAACTACAAAGAGAAATGTCAATTGAAGAAAAAAAACTATTTGGTATTGCAAAACTTAATGTGGTAAGATCAGCAATACCTGCAGTAACTCATATTGATTACTCGGCGCGCATACAGACAGTAAGCCGGGAAAATAATCAGCTATATTATGATATGATAAAGAAATTTGATGAAAAATACGGATGTCCAGTAATAATAAATACATCTTTTAATGTAAGGGGCGAACCAATAGTTTGTACGCCTCAAGAAGCGTACGTTTGTTTTATGCGCACCGAAATGGATTATCTTATTATGGGTAACTTCCTTTTGGATAAGCGTCAGCAAAAACCTCTTGGGAAAGATATAGATTGGAGAAAGGAATTCGAGTTGGATTAATATATGTTTGAAGAAATAAAAGAAATTAAATCAGGAAAGAAGCAGTTAAGACAATTCGGAATTATTTTTTTCGTAGTATTTTTAGTTTTAAGTATCGCTTTTTTTAAGCATTCCCACAAGACGTGGTCTATATTCTTATTATTGGCAGTTATTTTTCTTGCGGTGGGAATTTTTATTCCATTTTATTTGAAAACAGTTTATAAAATATGGATGGGGTTAGGAATAATTATTGGTTATTTTGTTTCACGGATAATACTTACAATGCTTTTTTATTTAGTAGTAACGCCTATAAGTTTATTTGCGAGAATTATAGGAAAAAGATTTTTATCCGGTTTTTCTAAAAATACAGATACTTATTGGATACCTAAAGAAACAAAAGAGATTTTGAAAGAAAATTATGAAAAACAATATTAATTATTCACGGAGGTCGGACCTACCGGACCGACCGAGTAAATAACTCCGAAGCATGTCCGAAAATTTTGAAGCGTCAGCTGAAAAATTTTAGGATGTCTATGCAAGGAGTCAAAAGGCGGAGGTAGGATGAGTAAAATTTCAATAATTGTGGAATTTTGGGAATTTCTTAAAGAAAGAAAAAAATGGTGGTTGTTGCCAATAATTGTTGTTTTTTTATTTTTAGGAATTTTAATTATTTTAACTCAAGGATCTCCAATAGCTCCATTTATCTATACACTTTTTTGAAATTAGCAATATATATATTCATTCTCTAACGGGACAGAAAAATTATGTCTTTAGAAACCTTATTGGTCAGTATTTCGTTGCTATTAATTGTTAGCATTATAGCTAGTAAAACATCTAGCCGTATAGGAATTCCTTCGCTTCTTATCTTTTTTGTTATCGGAATATTATTAGGTTCAGAAGGGGTAGCAGGTATTTATTTTAAAGATCCTCAAATTGCTCAATATGTAGGAATTGTTGCTTTGGTTTTTATTCTTTTTTCAAGTGGATTAGAAACTGAATGGCGTATGGTTAAACCGGTGTTGTATGAGGGAATAGCACTCTCAACAATAGGGGTATTGATTACAGCGTTGATTCTGTCCTTATTTGCTGTGTTTGTCCTTAAATTTACTTTTCTAGAGGGGTTACTGCTTGGTTCAATAGTGTCTTCAACAGATGCCGCAGCGGTATTTTCAGTACTTAGATCCAGAAAAGTTGGTCTTTCAGGCAGATTGATTCCATTATTGGAGCTAGAATCCGGAAGCAATGACCCAATGGCGGTTTTTCTTACAATCAGTTTTATTAATTTGATTGTTGGAATAAATAATTCTGCATTGGGCATAATATCTCTTTTCATTTCGCAGATGGGGCTTGGTGCTTTTTTAGGATATATTTTGGGTAAAGGCATCGTATTATTTATTAATAAGATTAAACTAGAATATGACGGATTGTATCCGGTCTTGACTATGGCTTTAGTATTATTAACTTATGGTATTGTTAATATGTTAAAAGGAAATGGTTTTCTTGCTATTTATATATTAGGTTTAATGATGGGAAACAGTAATATAGTACAGAAAAGGAATTTGATACATTTCCATAGCGGGCTTGCATGGCTTATGCAGATTACTATGTTCCTTGCGCTGGGATTTCTTGTATTTCCGACTAAATTAATACCGATTGCCGGGATGGGATTGTTAACATCTTTATTTTTAATGTTTATAGCCAGGCCGGCCGGTGTATTTACAACTATGGCACCGACAAGTTTTAATTTTCGTGAGAAAACACTGATATCATGGGTAGGATTGAGGGGTTCGGTTCCAATCATATTAGCTACATTTTCGTTAATTGCCGGTATAAGTAAAGCGGATATTATTTTTAATATTGTTTTCTTTATCGTAATGACATCTGCACTTTTGCAGGGGACTTCTATACCGTTCGTTGCTAAATTATTAAAGGTAGATGTTCCTTTGAAAGGAAAGAAACGATATCCTTTGGAATTTGAATATACCGATGATTTAAATACGAGATTGATTGATTTTGTGGTTCCGTACGCTTCTTGGATGGTGGGCAAGCCTGTTTCTGAAATAGGAGTACCTGTAGACAGTCTTATAACCCTTATAGTTAGAGAAGAAAAATTTATCGTACCCAGCGGACAAACAGTTATTGAGTCAGGAGATGTCTTGCTTGTTTTAGTTAATAATAATAACCTTCAGGAAATATTAGGTTTGTTTTCCCATCAAAAAAAGGAAAAATAGTTTTATTAACTGCTAATAGTTAACTTATCTTGTTGTATCTTGAAAAAAATATAGATAAATATAATAAGATGCAGGATTATTCATTCAAATTCACTTTTTTATATCTCTCATCTTGATGCAAAGTAGTTCAGTCCAACTGATAATAAAAAGATTAGAATAATTTTGTTTGAAAATGATATAATAAATTTGTAAAATTAACTTGTAATTAACAATATTAGAACATGAAAAACGATAAAATAAATAAATTAATACAAGGGCTTACAGAAAAAGAAGCCCTGAAAAGATTAAAAGAAGAGGGGTACAATGAATTACCCTCTTCAAAAAAGAGAAGTATTTTTTTAATTGCTTTTGAAGTTGTAAAAGAACCGATGTTTCTTTTACTGTTGGCTTGCGGTATTATCTATTTAGTTTTAGGTGATGTGCGGGAAGCTATTATATTGACGTTTTTTGTTTTTGTAATAATGGCCATTACTTTTATTCAGGAAAGGAAAACCGAGCGTGCATTAGAAGCGTTACGCGATTTAACCAGCCCGCGCGCTTCTGTTATACGTGACGGACAAAAGATAAGGATAGCGGGAAGGGAAGTCGTTCGCGGTGATATAATGATTTTGGCAGAAGGTGACAGAGTCCCTGCGGATGCTATATTATTGGAATCACAAAATCTTTCTGTTGACGAATCGCTTCTTACTGGGGAATCTGTTCCGGTGGCGAAATATCCTGCAGAAAAAGAAAGCATAAATTTAAATCCGGCAAAACCCTGCGGCGATAATCAACCGTATTTATTTTCAGGAACTCTGGTAGTACAGGGACAAGGGATTGCTGAAGTAATATCAACAGGCATAAAAACTGAAATAGGCAAGATTGGTAAATCTCTGCAGACAATAAAAGAAGAAGAAACAATTCTAAAAAAAGATATCAGAAAAACAGTAAAAGTAATTGGAATAACCAGTGCTATTTTATGTATAGTAGTAGTAGTAGTTTATGGTATTACTAGAGCAAATTGGCTTAATGGGTTTTTAGCTGGCATTACGCTTGCTATGGCTATGATACCTGAGGAATTTCCGGTTGTTTTGACTATATTTATGTCTTTGGGTGCATGGCGTATTTCTCAAAACCGGGTTCTTACCCGGAGAATTCCTGCTGTAGAAACTTTGGGTTCTGCAACGATATTATGTGTTGATAAAACAGGAACCCTTACTATGAATAAAATGAGGGTTCAACAGCTTTGTGTCGGACATGAGGTGTTCAATGTACCGCAATCAAAAAATATAAAGCTTGATGAACAATATCATGAAATAGTAGAGTATGGCATTTTAGCAAGCCAGACAGATCCCTTTGACCCTATGGAAAAAGCCATAAGGGAACTCGGAGATGTATTTCTTGCGGATACGGAGCATATACATAATGACTGGACTATGGTACAGGAATATCCGCTTTCAAAATCACTTCTCGCTATGTCCCGTGTATGGAAAAGGCACGGAAGCGGGGACTATACCATATCTGCAAAGGGCGCACCTGAAGCAATTATGGATTTATGTCATTTGAATTTTTCTCAAACTAAAAACTTAGAAATATTCATTGAACAAATGGCAAAAGAAGGCCTAAGAGTTATTGCAGTGGCAAAAGCAAGGTTCACGCCAAAAGTATTGCCTGAAATTCAACACGATTTCGATTTCCATTTTGAGGGGTTTATAGGTCTTGCGGATCCGGTAAGAGAACAGGTGCCGGCAGCCATACAGGAATGCTATAACGCTCATATAAGAGTTGTCATGATAACCGGAGATTATCCTGTCACGGCAAAGAATATAGCCGCACAAATCGGGCTAAAAAACAAGGAAAAGTTTATTACAGGGCAGGAACTGGATACCTTAAATGACGAAGAATTATGCAAAAGGATAAAAGACATAAATATTTTCGCCCGCGTAATTCCCGAACAAAAATTGAAAATAGTAAATGCTTTAAAAAAAATAGGCGAAATTGTGGCAATGACGGGTGACGGAGTAAATGATGCTCCGGCATTAAAAGCCGCCAATATCGGTATCGCCATGGGCGGAAGAGGTACTGATGTGGCAAGGGAATCATCTTCGCTGGTATTGCTTGATGACGATTTTTTATCAATTGTCACCGCAGTAAAAATGGGCAGGCGTATATTTGATAATCTAAAAAAGGCGATATCTTACATACTTGCGATACATATTCCTATCGCCGGATTAAGCCTTATAACTGTAATATTAAAGTGGCCGCTCATCTTATTTCCTGTACATATAGTTTTTCTTGAACTTATTATTGATCCCGCATGCTCACTTGTATTTGAGGCTGAAAAAGAAGAAAAAGATATAATGATCCGTCCTCCAAGAAACGTAAACGAACCACTATTCTCTAAAAAAACAGTAATTTATAGTATATTACAGGGATTAATTTTACTTCTTATAGTTGCCGAAGTATTTGTTTTAAGTCAGCATCTTGGTGAGAATATTGAACAGGCACGAGCGCTTTCATTTATAGTTCTTATAATAGGTAATATAGGTTTAATAATGTCAAATCGCTCATGGACACTTTTTATACCTAAACTTCTAAGACAAGAAAACATTGCATTAATTCTTGTTGTGTTTGGAGCAATAACATTTTTACTTTTGGTTTTATTTGTTCCGTTATTAAGTAGTATTTTCCGGTTTGGGCCTTTACATACAGTTGATGTGATAATATGTGTTTCTGCAGGATTAATAAGTATAGTTTTATTTGAAGTAGTAAAATATTTGCGTCTGAAAATCCAGTAAAAAAATATTTTATTGAAAAGGGAATTACTGAAGCAAGAATTAAAGCTACTGGCGTAGGCAGTAAACAGCCGATTGTACCGAACCTTCCTAAAAATAGACGAGTTGAAGTAATACTGAATTTATTTTAAAGTTGTAGTCATTTCAACAGAACTTGTTTTTATGTTTGGTGATGTAACGGTAATAACAATGGTTCCCGGTTTTGTTGTTGAAAACATCGTTGCATTTGCCATTCCATTAACTGTTTCTGTCGAGTATGTTTGAGTATTATTTGTGAAAATTCCCGGGCCTGAGATTGTAAGTGTTACGGGAATTTTGACCGAAGCCGGTAAATTGTAGATATCTTTTATTTCGACCCTTATTGTAGAACCGCTTGTCCCGTCAGCTTTGATATTTTCCGGATTAGCTTCAACGGATATTGTTTTTGGAAATAAACCATTTGCATACTCTTCTATCCATCTATATCCGCTAGGTGCCTCAGCATTAGGATATAATCCGGTTTTACTATCACTATATTTTAGTTCGAATTCATTTGGAATTCCATCATCATCATCGTCATCCGGGTAGATGCCTGTCGAATAAACAGGATAATCATTTTCATTAATACTTTCTATAAGATTGCCGGTATTATTGTTAACATCGTTTATAATTCTATCATCAATAATATCTAAAGTCGGAACACGGGCTCCCACCTTGGCTAAAACTATTTGGTAAACATCTTTTGCAGGATGCTCTATTATACCGGAAGGCTTAACAACCAAAGTATCTGATTTATATTTTTCCGTACCTGTGCTTACTCCGAAAAAATAAACCAAATCCCAATCATTTTTTATATCCGGTTTGTCAAAATTATAATTATCGTTTATGTAAAATTTTGAATCATTGTGTATATAATATTGTCCGTTATTCCAACCCGGAAAATTATAAATCACTATACAACCCCCGTTGTATTTTTCGCTATTTCTTTTAAAATAATTTTTTATAACGTTCCAATATAAAGGTCCGAAATCTTTTCTGGTAGGACTGGAAGTAAAATCAATAGCTTTATCAGAAAAATTATACATTAGATTGTTTACTATTTCTCCGGTTGAGTTGCCATTACATTCCGGCAGTCTCATTTTTAAATGTGCAAAAAGGTTATGGTGTATCGAAATATTTTTTGAATTATCGCCTGCTAGTAACCCAAATCCGTGTTCTCCGTAAGACATTAAACCTTCGGAGATTATATTCCATTGCCATGTAACACTATTTACCGGAAACCACGTCACCGCAATTTCATCGGATCCCCAACTTAACGAACAATGGTCTATAATTATTCTATATGGCGGTTCATCATGATTTTCTATACTAATACAATCTTGATTTCTCGTTATATTGCGTTCTTTACCGTTTCGCCATCGAACCCCGCGTACAATAACGTCATGAGTTGATATTCTAAGTGCTCCGTTGCTAATACATATTCCCGAACCGGGTGCTGTTTGACCTGCAATAGTAAGATAAGGATTGTTTACGTATATGTCTTTTTTAAGTATAATGTTTCCGCCTGTTTTAAAAATAACAATTCTTGGTCTTTTGTCTAATAATGCTTCTCTTAGACTGCCTGCTCCCTTATCTTTTGTGTTAGTTACTTTTAAAACAACAGGCAAAGAACTGCCGCTAAAAGCGCCGCGTGTTTTTGAACCAAAACCTTCAGCGCCAGGGAATGACGGAAGAACATCTGCGTAGCAAGTAACAGAAAGAATAAATAAAAATAACAGAATTAAAGTTTTTGATAAATTTTTATTAATGAGCATTGTAACCCCCAAAATTTGAATAAATAACATAAAGATTTTATTAAATTTATTTAAATAATGCAAATTTATATTGTTGACAAGTTCACTGTAAGTTACAATACTTTTCTGCAATCAGGCGAATAGAATATTGGATAATAGAGATAATGTAAAATATTATGTGTAAGTTTACTTGAACCTGTAGGTTCAAGTATTGAAAAATAAATAAAAAAGGGTTATCCTCTTAATAATAGACCAATATTATTAAAGGAGGGTAACCCAATGCTGAT
>Ga0208246_1000924_pt1 | contig 19056 bp, 22 predicted proteins | sample RifOxyD2_FD_184039 | JGI IMG/M metagenome (GOLD analysis project Ga0208246, IMG submission 184039) | Soil microbial communities from Rifle, Colorado - Rifle Oxygen_injection D2 (SPAdes) | ecosystem: Environmental > Terrestrial > Deep subsurface > Rock core/Sediment | place: Rifle, Colorado... | reverse complement strand
CGCTCTGCTCAAGGAGGTGGACGGGCTCGCCATCGCCATGGCCGGCCGGCAGGCCATTCGCGAAAAGCGCGCAAGCGCGTAATCGTACTTCAACCACAAAGCTCCGCCATGCGGGGCTTTTTTCTTTTTTAAAACGCGCCTGCTATTATTCTTTTTGTTGTAATTTAAGACAAAAAGTTACAAACAGCTATTGACATTTCCAAAACAACTGCTATATTTTTATGTTGTTTGGGTGTTGTTCATTAACTTAAGGAGGAACTGAATGAAAATCGAGGAAATGAAAGAGCACGTGATTCACAAATTGCGATTGCTCGCAACCCTGTATTTCGATCGGCGCGGGGCGTTCGAGTTTCTATCACAACGCGTGGTCGTCTGGACAGGCGCGAACGGAATAGACGAAGTGAGTTTCCTTACGTTCCCAAAAGAAGAACATCGTATTTCTTTCGAAACCCTGCTCCATGATCAGCATCGGAACCAATGCGCCAATTGCGGGCCATTGTCACTTTCGATATTACGAGGCGCGCTGGATGATTCTCCGCCGCAATACATCAATCTCATCCGCGACAGACTACCACCAGAAACACTCGATTCAATCGAAAGAAGACGCGACCCGCACGTGAGCTACGAGGCATACCTCGGCTTCTGGAATTGTGATTAACGCGAAAGCTACCCGCACCTCGGGTAGCTTTTTTCATTTATCTGTATAAATTGTCAATCACAGAGATAAAAGCACAACCAATTGGCCTACGCATTTCAGATTTATGATTTATGATTTCGACCAATCACCCTCCTTATGCCATGAAATCTGAAATCGAAAATCTGAAATCATAAATGCCCATCAGCCAACTCTTTACCCCACTCATCACTTCGCCAATAAAAACTTCCTCTCATCGCTCAAATCGAGGTAGCTGTCCGCCGCCTCCTCGAGCTTGCCGTTCGTTGACGCCTGAAACGCCGCCACCTCCACGCGACAACCAGTAGTGTTCTGGATGTATTCCACGAGCGGCAAATAATCGCCATCGCCGGACACGAGGATAATCGCGTCTAAGCTCTGCGCCATTTTCACAGCGTCAATCGCAATGCCGACGTCCCAATCGCCTTTTTTCGCACCACCCGGAAAGATTTGCAGATCCTTGGTTTTTACTTCGTAACCGGTTTTAACCAAGGCGTCAAAAAATTTTTCTTCCAACCCCTCGACTGTCTTGATGCCGTAAGCAATGGCGCGAATTAACTTGCGATCACCAACCGTTTCCTTTAGCACCGCGCCGAAGTTGACCTTTTTGCCATACAAAACCTTCGCGCTGTAGTAAAGATTTTGGATGTCCACGAGCACGCCGACACGTTGTTCTTTGTAAATAGACATAAACGAAGTTAGTTAAAAGTCCAAAGGGCAAAGTCCAAAGTCGAACGCGGCGAAACTTATAACTTTTGGCTTTTCACTTTTGACTTTAAACCGGCAATGTTCATTTTTCACCACGAACATCATACCACATATCCGCGCCCTATTAAAGCGCTGTCAAGAAAAAATTTGCGCGATCTTGACCACATAACTGATCAGCGCCCAACTTCCCCACCCCACCACCTGCCCGAGCGGCAACCAGATGAACGCGGCCACGACCTGAACAAATCCGACCAGCATGATCCACGGGATTGCGGGCAAAACCAAAATGTTCACAAGCGGCGCGACAAGAGAGAAGCGGTGGAAGTTGAAAAGAATAATCGGCAAGGTAAAAATAATCGCGGACAACGTGCTGGCCAAGTTTTCTTGCAAGCCAAACGCTTCCGGCAACTTGGTCAACCGTTTTTGCAAAATCGGCCCAAGATAAATCAGACCAAGCGTGGCCAAAAACGACAACTGAAATCCGGCGTCCCACAACAAAATGCGCGGATTAACGAACACCATCGCGGCTGCGGATAAAATTAAAATATTTTTTACTTTCGATGCGCGGCCCATTTGCTTGGCCAGAAGAACAATAAAACCCATGACGGCCGCACGCACTACGGAAGCAGACGCGCCGGTGAGAATCACGAAAAAAATCAAACCGGCCACGATACCCCAAAACGCTTTTTTGCGATTGACGCGCAACGCGGCGAATACGCCCATAAGCATGGCCACGATAATCGTAATGTTATATCCGGAAATGGCAATGATATGCGTGATGCCCACGTCTTTAAACGTTTCGGAAACGTCCGTTGGAATCCCCTGCCGACTGCCGATAAGAATACCGGCCAGCAGAGCCGCATGCGGTTCGGATATTGTTTGGTTGATCCTCCGCGCGAAAGCGGACTTAAACTTGTAAATGCCGGAGACCAAAAAGTTCTTTTGTTCGCCGGCAATCAACTTAATCTTCGGGATATAACAAACCGAATAGATACCATAACGCGCCAAATATCGATCGTACTGAAAATCTTCCACCGCTTGCGGTGTCAACAACTTGCACTCGACCGACAAGCGGTCGCCATAATGATATTCCGGGAACAATGCGGTTTTTAACAAAACTTTCCCCTTGAAATCGACCGGTTTCACCGTTAATCTCTGCTCCGCGATGCGCGCGTCCGGTTCTTCGGCGATAACGGCTTCGAACGATTTATTTTGCTCGTTGTAAAAAGAAATGTGATTCGCGTTAATATTCGGTTGTGCGAGGTGAAGGCGTAGAAAACCGAACAGAAAGAATAAAACAAAAACCAGCGCCAATCTTTTTTGTTTCCAAAAAATCAAACCAACCGCCACCGCGCCGATTAAAACTAAAATCACCGTGCCGCTTAGCGGCACATACTCGGCTAAGCCTACGCCGAGCAAAAAGACGAGACAGGAGTAAAAGAATTTTTGGGATTTGCGCATAGTCATGCGGATATTGTAACGCAAAACAGCGTTAAAGAATAGAAGCACTGGCATGTCAAACCATACGCAAACAGAAAACAGCGTACAAAACACTCCGGGTGCCTGGCCGTGCAATGCGCGAGCATACAAACCACCCCACGCGCCTGGCCGTGTAACGGCCAGGCTAAATCTCAAAGCCCCGTGAACGGGGCTGACAATTTTGTGAATTCAGGCTCCTTACAAGAGCCTTTCTTGATTTGCCTAGGCGTTACACGCCCAGGTCACCGAGCGGTTTGTACGCTCTCTATTCAAGATCAATCACATTTGATCAAATATAAAATCCCGACTATCACGTCGGGATTTTTTATGTGCTATTTGTTTTTCATCAACACACGCCAATCGCCCCTATCCCGCTGAAGCGGGGTAAAGATGAAGGAAAACACGGGAGCGCGGCGTACGCCGCGCTCCCGTGTTTTCACGGTCATTCACCTCGCTTCAGCGAGATAAGTGCGACTCGTTCCTCCCGCTTTAGCGGGACGAAGCCTTTTCGTATCAAATATAAAATCCCCCGCCGCGCGGAGGATTTTTGTGTTTTACAGCAGCCAACAGGCCACGAGATGTCTTCCTTGAAACTCCTTTTTTCCCGCCTTGGCTCTTTTGTGCGAGAAATATTCACCCGAGCAACACGTGCATTCGCCGAGCTGATTGAAACTCATCACACCCGAGTCGCGCAATCGCTGACGCGCTTCATTCGCAAGATCTATCGTGTACTTGCCATCCGCATCCGGCTCAAGGTGCGACCAGTGCTCCCGCAGAATGCGTTGGTACACTTCTTCATCGAACCGATAACAACACAATCCGATGCCAGAGACAAGGACGGCATTCACCGTACAAGCCAAATTCCGATTGTCAACCGGCAACAACACGTTCAAAGTGTTCTCAATGATGTTCTGCTCGAGCGGTCCGCGGCCAAGATGAATGTGCGCCAATCGCGCGCCGCTCTTCACTTCCACCATTCGGTAGTCATGCCACACGCGGACATGATACTCCGGCAAATACAGAATCAAGCTCGGACAATCGGCGAGAAGTAGCACCATCACCACGCCCTTTTCTCTCGCGATGAGCGCGTCGCACCGAACGGCTCCGTCTTGGCAGAATTTGGCATCGCCGGAATCAGCCAGCTGAACTTCTCCGCCTTGCTCCGGCCGGATGTAAACCCTCCCGGGCGGCGCGCCGACTCCCTTCAGAAAAGAAAGCCGATTTATCTGGTTTTGCAGGTCGCCCGGCGAAACCATATTGCCATCTTTTTTCTTTGACCGCACCACCTTGAATCCGCTGGTATAAATCATTCCTCACCTCCATTATTATCTTTTTACATTTACCGGCACCAACTTCATGAAACCCTTCATCAACCACTGCGCCGCCTTCGAAGTCGTGGGCGGCAAACGAGAACAGGAAACAAAATAGACAAAGGCGATTTCAAATCCATTGCTCATGTTATACCAAAGATTGAACTGATCGCATTCATCTTTCGACTCCCACGTCGACAGTGGAAACAACACATCTCGAAGGACAAAATAAATCAATTGTCCCCACAACAGAAATCGGAAAACAATAAAATTATTATTGTCTTTTCTGGTTTTAACGTTATCATCCCTAGCCAGTTCGATAAAATAAATTCGAAACAGCAGAACGGCGAGAAACAGACCACAAGCTGTATTGAAAACCAATACTATAATCTCACCCACCACGAGACCGGCGACAATCATGCAAGCCAGGCATATCGCGCCGCACACATTCGCAATCTTATAGTTTGCTTCCTGCAGTCCGATCGTCTTTGTCAACCAGTCGGAAAACGCTTGGCATTTCACCAGGAGCCATTGATCAAAACGCGCGATTGCTCTGAACATGTTCGCCTCCCTTTCTTTATTTTCAAAGACCATCTCAATCGCGAACGATATCACATTATCAATCCCCTGTCAACAACAAAACAGCCGCTTATTTATGCTGTTTTGAAAAATTTCTGATAATCGCGGATTACCTTAACTTGCTTACTTGGCCGCACCTTGAACGAGTAACCTTTCTCTTGAAACTTTCCCGGTACAGACGCAATCCCTCGACCCCGCTCGGGATGACATTGCGTCTCTACCGTTGGACCAACTCGTTACCATAAATCGCCTCATCACTCTTCTCCACCAACCGCTTCACCAACCCCAGCCAATTGTCCTCCTGCACCGGCGCCAACTTGGCCGTTGAATTCATTACGCGATAAACGCCGCTCTTCGCCCCGCCCTCGACGATGCCACCTTGATTGATGAAATAAATATTCCCCAAACACTTGTTGAGCGCCATGCCGGCAAAATTGTCTGCGAACAAACTGGTGCCGAGCCAATTCGGCTCCACCGAGTATTCCGACCCTTCAATTAAATTCAAAATCGTGGGTGCCACATCCACGTGCGACGCGATGGACTGAATCTCTCCCGCGCGCTTGTCGGGAAAAACAATCGCAAACGGACTGCGATTGTACAGGTCAAACTTTTTCAACGCTTCATCCTTGCCGGTGAACTGGTAAAAACGATGATCGTTATAAACAAACACAACGGTGTTCTCGATCAACTTTTTGTCGGCTAACTCGGCAAACAACACCTTCAACGCTTCATCCTCCGCTTGCAAAAAACCGAAATAATCACGCATGCCTTTTTCCGTAATTTCAGAATTTTGAACCAACCACTCGTCTATCTCTTGTGCGAATGGATTGATGGTTAAATTGTTTTTCTCTTTGTGATATTGAATCAGCTCATCATTGTGCGGCGTATGCGTGGTGAAGGTGACAAAATGCGCAAAGAATGGTTTTTCCATCGCACTGATCTCCGCCACCACCTTGCGCGCGGCCGAAGCGTCGTCCTCTTTCTGACGAAAAAACGGGGTGAAATAAGTTTTTTCAAATCCCCACTTCGGTGCCAGAACATTACGATCCCAAAACTCTGGCACGTTGGCGTGAAACAAAGCCGAACTGTAACCGAATTTTTCTTTCAAAATGGACGGCAAACACCGATAGTCATTTCCCTTGTGCGAATAGTTAACCGGCTCGAACGAGTTCGGCCAAAAACCGCACAGCGCGGAAAATTCCGCATTGATCGTTTCGCAACTGTTGGCGTGAAAATACGGAACAGAAACATTGTCCTCGATCAATGACTGTAAAAATGGCATGGGCGAAGGCTCATTCTCAATCGCCCAACTGCTAACCGATTCGAGCTGGACGATCAGTATATTCGGCCGCTTCTCGAACGCGGGCACGACCACGGCGGTTTGGTTGTAACCGGACAAACGCGCCAACTCGCGGTAAACGTCTTGCGTTTCGGCCATCACCCCAACGCTCAAAACAACGGCTTCCTTTTCTTTCGCTTGCGTGTATATTTGCGAATAAAAGTGGCCGATAAAGCCGATGTCCGTAATTTGATTGGTAATACTCCACCAAGTATCTTTCGGGTTATTATAAAAATAAGCGGCCGCGCCAAACGCGGCCAGGTTCACCGCGCAAAACAAAACAATCACCAGCGCGATTTGCCGAGCCGAACGCGCACCGCGCGCGGAAATAATTTTGTAGAAAGACGAATTGAACACGATTGCCGAAGCGTCGCGCGTGGTCAAATAGTAATGCGTGAACGTGTTGACTACCACGCCGACAAAAATAACCCCGACCGCGATATACAGCTCACCCGGAATCAAATAAACAAAATCTCCCAAATGTTTGAGTAAAGAGGCGTCAAGTGAGGTCACCTCCTTCAGACTGAAGTTGATAAAAGCGCTGTAAACGCGATAATAGCCGAAGTTCACCAGCGAAGCGACATATAATCCGCCAAACAGGCAGCAACAAATTGTTTGCCAAAACTTGAACTTCAAAAAATTCGTCAACAAAAAGAAACTGGCCACGATGCCGAACAAAAAGAAAAAATGCCAGCCGGAGAACGGCAGATCGAGCAGAGAAAAGTAAATAAAAAAATAGATTACGTTCAATGAAAGTAATATCAGGAAGAATAAAAGCGATAATGTTGTTTTACTTTTTGGCATAGGCGGTAGCAGGGTGTAAACACATGAGTTCGTAAGCTGCCTTTCGTGCCTACGGCCCGAGTTACTTTTGGACGACCAAAAGTAACCAAAAGTCGCTCGCCTCGCTTCGCGGTCGAAGCGGGCCGGGGCTACGAATTCGCGCGGGAGGCGCCACGGTCGTGGTGAATGCAATGGCGAACTCCCCGCCTGCAACGCTTATGCGTATGCATTGCGGGCAGGCGCCCCGGACCCCGTGGTATAAAAAGTTTATTGCGATTCAATTAATACAACATCGTTTATCACTAGGTCGCAATCTAACGCCGGAAACGCTGCTGAAGAAAACGATACAACCTCAGCCTCACCGGACTGTAAACTTTTTCGTAAGTGCCGAGATACTCGGCGATCTCCGCTTCCGGCGAAAAACCCATTTTAAACTTGGTAAAACCTGACCAATTGGCTTCACGTCCGGCGGCATCTCGCGGCGCCGCGCCCCAAAAATCATAAAACCACATACCCGCATCCTTTGCATCCTTCATCGCGCGCCACTGCAACAAGTGCGGCGCCATTAAGTTGCGAAATTCATAGTCTGACGCGCCAAAAAGATACGTAGCAATATGATTCCAAAAAATCATAATATTCGCGGCGACTATTTTGCCTTGATATTTCGCCAAGTACAGCTTGACGAACGGCAAGGACAACAACTTTTTGAAATAATCGGCCGAATATAAAATAATTCCCTGCCGATCCACCGTTTTTTTCAGCAACTCATGAAACTCCTTGTACGCCGCGTTGTCAACAATTATTTCCACTCCTTTTTTCGCGGCAAGGTTGATGTTATATCTGGTTTTCTGATGCATCTCGGCCAACAATTTTTCTTCCGGTTCGCGAATATCCAAAATTAACGTATGTCGCGGCTGACTGTCCTTTTCCGCCTTCACAAAACCAAGCCGGTCAAACACCGCGCACCAACTTTTGTCCGATGAATAGGGATCCACTTGAAAATGCAACGCGCCACTTCGAGCCGCGAGCGCGTCCACCGTACGCACGATCAATTCCATAATCCGCGCCTTTTCATTTTCAAACTTGTCGCTTATCACCGGCCCGCGCGACGCGTACAAAATGCTTTGTCCCAGTTTTAACTTCGACCGAAACAAAAAAACGGTCGCGAGCCATTTTTCTCCATCCTCAACAATCAAGCGCCAAACCTTGTCTTTTTGCGTGGCGTAAAAGTCGGCCCAATCCCAAGATTGTAAAAATGAGCCGGTTTCGTTGTTTGCGACGAAATGGTTCCAGCGGTCTTTGTCGGTTGTGGTAGCTTCACGTACATTCATAAACGTCTAAGTCCAGAGTCTATAGTCTAAAGGTAAAAGTCCGAAATTCAATTAGCGAAATGACTTTTGACTTTTACCTTTGGACTTTAGACTTGCGCTTCACCCCTACCTAATCAACTTCAACGCTTCGCGCACTCTCTGACTCAAATCCGTCAGAGCCGGATTCACCCTTTTCAACGCTTCCCGCGCTTGCGCCGTGGAATAGCCAAGCGAAACGAGCGCCACCACCGCGTCTTCTTCTTCGCCAAACTCCGCCTTGGTCTTCAGCGCGCCGATATCGCCGGAAACAAACACCTTATTTTTCAATTCCAAAATAATCCGCTCCGCCGTCTTGCCGCCGATGCCGGACACGCGTTTCAGGATTGATGCATCGCCATTCACGATCGCGGCCACGATATCATCCGCCTTGGCTTCGGAAAAAATATTTATGGCCGTCTTGGGGCCGATGCCGGAAATCGAAATCAACTGCTCGAACAACCGCAAATCATCCGGCCGGGTAAAACCGAAAAGTTGCAACGCATCCTCGCGCACGTGCTGATACGTATATAACTCGAGCGCGTCGCCCTCTCGCGCTTTCAAGCAAACTTCCGCCGGCGCGAAAATTTTATAACCGATGCCGTTATTTTTCACTACGACAAAGTTTTCACCCTTGAACAACACTTCGCCTCCTAGATAAGCAATCATATTAAAATTCTAAACGTTATCCGCTCCTTCACGATAAATCACTGCGGATTTCTCGATTAATAAACTCATCATAAGACAAGCCCCGAAAGGTGTTTGCCAAATTGGCAATTGCTTTAATTTCTCTCGCGCCATTTCTATTTCGCGCCCTGATTTCAGCCGCCGCCTTCACCTTCGTCTCCGAGACCATTTCAACCCTTAGGCTATTCTCATCAATTATTTTTATTTTTGTAATCTTGGTTTTCGCCCTTTCTGCGAGTTTAATAAACTTTTTCTTTCCTGACAATAGCCGTTCAGGGACTTGAGAATAATCAATATTCTCGCTGGCCGTGATTGTAAAAGACTGTCTGGCCAGCAACTGCTTTATGGCCAACGCCTTCAGCTCGGCCACCAACCCCCGATCGCGCGCCGGCAAAAACTTACTCAGGTCATCTCGAATTTTTTTGTCATCAAATTCATGAATTTTTTTTAGCACATCGGCAAAAATCGCCCTAAACCCATAAAGCTTGGTTTTCCGGTTAACCATTTTCCAATCCAGCTCAACACCCTTTGACAACATGAACCATAAATCGTAAACATCTCGGCCTTTTCGGCGATAGAGAAATGCCCTGATTTTTTCCGCCAATATCTCCGGCCAGTCGAGGTGTCGGATGACCGGTTGCGGTGCGACCGGCAAATCGGTTTCCAAAACGTCGTCGGCCGAAGTTTCCGGCTTTTCTCGATACGAAAAATCCAAATGGATGGTCATCGGATATTTGACTCCCCTCGGCTGATAATACAGTATCGCCGTGTATGATTTGTCGGCTTCGACGGTTTTTTTTACGGAAAGATCAGGCACCAACCGGCTCATCTTTTTTACGGTTTCGGCTACAGTCACATCCAGCCGGCGCGGCGAAAGCGTGGTCGTAAAATCCAAATCCTCGGAAAATCGGCCGGATTTGAGTAACAAACGAATGGCCGTCCCCCCCTTGAAATAAACGGCTTGACTTTCACTCTCACCAAAAAAAATACTCAAAAAAACGACCTGCAAGTATTCTTTGACAACGGTGGACTCATCAATGGCCAGCCGATTGGACAATTCATGCAATTGATCTCGGGAAATCATAATTTTATCGTTTGGAAATATTTTTTAAAAGCCCGGTTGCTGATTTGTCTTGCCAATTCTTTAATTTTATCTTTGTCCAACAATTGAAAATTTAACTCTTCCAGCGAAAGCGAATCGCGACCCAAAGCAACGGCAAACATCATATCAACCATCGCCTTTTCCGGCGTAGCGATCAAAAACCCATTAACGAGCTGATAGTCGTTAAAATATCGGGGATTCACTTGAACATACGAAAATGTTTTGCCCCCACACCGTCTCACACTCGCGTGCTTGGTTGTCACCGAGGTGGTTTGTTGCGGTGCCTGGATCATAATGCCGTAAAAATTCAAAGCGGAGGCGAGCGACACATAAGAGGGGCGGTATAAAGCGTTGGCCAATTCAAAATCAGACGGACGATTCGAGGTCAACATATAATAACCTTTGGCCGCTCTTTCGAGCACCCGCTCCTTGATCAGCCGGCCGGCCGCCACGCAAGCGTAATTGCCACTTTTGGTTTGCAATATCTTTTGCAAATCAGCGGAAGTGAAAATTTTTTTTCCGGAGGCTTGCAACGCTTGCCATGCTTTTAATTTTTTCATAACAAGTTGAATTGATTACCCAAAGAATATATCCATAATTATTATCATTATTGTATAATATAATGGATATATATGCAAGGCCCGTTTATCAACAGCTTCCGTTTGTCCCGAACCTTCGAAAAATACAAAACTGGCCCGATCTTCCGCTTCTCTCCGTTCGCTTTCAAACAAAAAAGCCGCCCGGGATTGTTCCCAAGCGGCCTTGTGTCAACTTACTTTGCAGGAGCTGCCGTCGCTACCGGCGCCGGAGTTACCGGCGCAGGCACGAATGGCAACACCGGCTTCTTCGGAGCTGGCGCATTAGGCGTTGTCGCCGTTGCACTACCGGCCAGTCCGAACGTCAAATTGCTGGCGCCGAGAATAGCGGCGGCGCCTTCGAGTCCGCTACCATTTCCACTGACCAGCACGTTCGGCACTTTCACGATGTTCGGATTCTTCACCGCGGCGTCGAGTATCATCTGCATCATGGCCAGTTCAAAGGTCTTGTCCTGGCCGAACACTTCCTGCTGAGATCTCTGACCTTCAGCCACGGCCTGCAACCGCAGCTTTTCGCCTTCGCCGAGCAGCCTCTGCTGTTCACGCGTCTGCTCCGCGGCCTGCTTGGCGATTTCCGCGCCCATCAGCTCTCCCTGCTTGTCAGCCTGCGCGCGCACCTTTTCCACATTAATTCTTTCCTTCTGCGCTGCCTGTTCTTCCACATATGTCTGCTTGAGCTGCGTAGCGAGCTGCATACGCTTACCCGGAATCAACAGTTCCGGCGGCACGGCCGGATCGCCAAATCGCACTTCTCGAATGATGAGGCCGGCCTTCAACCCTTCAGGAATGATTGCCGACTCCACCGCGTCTTCAAGCACATCGCGATGATACAGAATGTCGAGCACCTGACGTCCCTGGTTGCCGAGAACATTTCGCGATACCGACTTATAGGTCGGAGTGATGATCTTGTTCTCTACCGCGTCAATATTGCCCACCGTTGCCTTGACGAATGGTGCGTTCTCCGGCGTTACCTGCACCAAAATTCGCGACTCGAGATACACTTCCCAGCCCTCAATCTTCAGGACAGTCGCAGAGTCGGCTGCGCCATCAATAACGGGAATATCTTGTTCCCTCTGTTTTTGAACCAGCTTGCCCTCGTTATCGATTTCGAGATCAATCCAACGATGCTTGAATCCGCCTTTGTACTCCCACGTCTGGATGCGCGTATCGAATAGGTCAACCTGATACGCCTTTGTATTCAAGTAGTAGCGGTCAGGATTCAGCACCTCCAACCACACGCCCTTGTAGCCACGTGGAACGATCGGTACGGACAGCGCGCCAAGTGCCACCTGCTTGGCCTCTCCCTCGGAAATAGGTGACGGCACATCAGCGCCATGCGCCTTGATCTTGTCAATTGCCGTCTGGGATGCTGCGGCCGCTTCGAACTTGTACGCATCCATAAACGACTTGACAATCGACTCCGGCACGATCGGCTCGCCGACGTATATCTCACCAACGTTGCTCTTCACCACGCCGACAAATCCGGCCGGAATGTCGAGAGCATCGCCCTCCACGTTCACCTCAAAAAGGTAATGATTGAGCCGATACTGACCCGGAGTCAGTACCGTCAGCTGTGGCCCCTTGAATCCCCGCGGCGAATCATCGCCAAATCCGAGGAAATAGGAAGCATCCAGATACTTCTCAATCTCTCCGGTCGGCCATTCCGACGCCATGTAGGCGTCGAGTGGCTTGCCATCCCGAGCCACAATAAAACCATACTTACCTTCCGGAACCGTGATGATCGGATACTCCTCAAAGTCGTTCAGCACCCGCACCAGCGGAATGAAGTGGAATCCGGGTCCGAGAATTTCAGCCTGCGGTCCCTTTTGCCCAGGCAACGCCACAATCTGTCCAGCCGGCATGTCGCTGGCCAGGTAAATCCTCTTCAGGTGTCCTACCTGATCCTGATCTACCGTGACGTAGCTCGTGAGAAACAGGAAAAAAGTTGCCAGAACCAACGCCACACCGCGCACGAGAAACCGAACCCAGCGCAAACTATACTCCACTGTTTGATTGGTCCTCCGATCGTACTCCTTGCTCGTCTTGGGAATGATCATGGGGACAAAAATCCCCACCAGAACGAAAATCACCGCCATGATAATCAAAAACATTCCAGCACCTCCATTGGTTGTTAACGAACCGCCCGTTTAACGGGACTTGCAAACATATCAAAAAGCAATATAAATGTCAATAGTAGTTTTATATACAAAATTTTTTTGTTTAATTCTACAAAAAAACCGCCCGATAATACGGGCGGCCATCATTCAATTGGAAAGCTTGCCTTGAGCCAGTTGCCACTTTTCCAGCAACTCATCAAGCAGCGCCTTCAACTCTTCTTCCGACTGTCCCTGCCTTGTTACCACGACTCCACTCACGAGCTGATCCTTGCCTGGGCGCAAACTCAATCGCGCCGTCTGCGTTTCCTTCACTCCGGGCTCGGAAACATGCAATTCCATCGCGTTGTCATTTTCCCACTGCACCTGCAACGTGTGCGTTCCGAACGCCAAACGAACAAACCGCTTTTTCGACTCCGGCGCGCCGAGCAATCGCTGACCCAAATCATACGCTCGCTTCACTGTTGCCTGCCACTCAATCATGAGAACCTCCTTTGCGTTCCGGTTGTTAAAAATCCAAATCAATCTTCACACCACCCTCCGGCAACTGATCCGGACAGTAGCGGATGTCAGTGATGAAACGCGTTTTGTCCAGTTTGTTCGGCATCCGATACTCGGCGAAGAACTGACCCTGGCCGCTTTGTTCCAACCGACCATTATTCACAAGACTGGAAAGCCAAAGCCGCAACGTCTCCGCCTTCATGGGCTGATCGTAAGAAAAACGGTGCTTGGTCGGATTGGCCAAAATCTTGTTTTCGGCAAACACGGCCGGTGGGAAAATGATCGCGTTGTGTCCGTCAATCACCACCACTTCTTCGCAACAAACAATATCTTTGCCATCGGCCGTCAACGCCACGGCATTGCGGCCGCGGGATTATGGTTCTACTTCAATCGCCAACAGCTTGCGTAGTTACATGTCCTTCGATTCAACTTCGATCGCCGTTCAATATCAAAACCATGACTGGACGCAAAAGCAAATATCCAACCGTCAGTGTCTACTGATATCTTACACAGAGGAAAGCAATTTCCCCATTCACCTTCCGCCCAAAGCCATATCAGCCTTGATCTGCGAAACAGCTGGATTGAATAGGCTGATTCAAAGGCGTCAATTTTTTCTCGAAACTCATCGCCCGCTTTCAACTCCGTAACGGCAAACCCGTGAAACATTTCCGCCCCGACCGGCGCTTCGCCCCTCACCTTAAGACCAAACGGCAGTCGCGGTCGATTCGGCGCCTGCATGACTTGCCCGCAATTGGGACAGGCCTTAATCTGATCATTCATTTCCGTGTAACACCTAGAGCAAACTTTCATTTAATCACCTCGCTTGTGAAAGGACTACGGATCACGTCAACGGAAACATCTTGCGATAACAAAATGATTTTGTCAATGGTTGGTGTAATCGCGATTTACGGTTTGATTGGATCCTCCTTTGTGACGATGAACCAACCACGCCACGACAACAGAGACGCAAAATTTTGCGTCTCTACAATTTCCGCCGAATCAACGTCCGCTCCGGCACCTCTTTATCCACCGCCAACCAAATAATTTTTCCCTGCCCGCCATGCGCCTCGGTGATTGCCAACCCCTTCTCGTCATACATTTTGCCAACGGTCATGGCAACATTCTCCCCACGCGGCACGACCAACTCGATTTCGTCTCCGACAAATATCTGATTGTGCACGCGGATTGGGATTAACCGATTGTGTTTTCCGCCGGTGGCGGAGAGGGGGACAGAATGTGATTCTGTCCCTACGCCTACGCCGCAAAACTCCCACGCGCACGCGGCATGACCCGCGTCCGTGTTTTGTTCGCACATTTCCTTTCCAAACAAAAAACCGGTCGTGAACCCCCGATTCTGACATTTTCCCAACTCTTCCAAATATTTTTTATTTTTTCCTTTTTGCCCTTCAACCTTTTTTTGCCCTTTGCCCCTTGCTCTTTGCCCTTCTATCACCTGTCTATATACTCTCGTCACCACTCCCACATAATACGCACTCTTCGCCCTCCCCTCGATTTTCCCCGCCACGATTCCCGCGTCTTCCAACTCGCGCAAATATTCCACCAAACACAAATCTTTCGAATTCATTATGTAACTGCCGTGCTCATCCTCGTCCATTTCAAATAATTTTTCCGGCTGATTCGCATCCGTTGTCTTTGCGCCTTTGGATTTTTCACTTTTTATGCAGATGCAAGATTTTGCGTCTCTACTATGCGCTTGATATTTCCATCGGCACGGCTGACTACAATCTCCAAGATTTGCGCTGCGATCGGAAAAATATTTCGACAATAAACACCGCCCAGAATACGACATGCACATGGCGCCGTGGACAAAACATTCCAACTCGACTGCCGGCACGGTTACATGAATCTGTTTTATCTCTTCAAGCGTCACTTCCCGCGCCAAAATAATTCGGCTAACCCCTTGTTCAAACCAAAATCGCGCCGCGGCCGAGTTCGTACAGTTCGCCTGCGTTGACAAATGAATCTTCACTTCCGGCCAAACTTTCTTCACGATTTGCAATACGCCCGGATCGGAAACAACCAGCGCATCCGGGCCGATGATTTTCAACGCCGCGAGGTGCTTTTCGATCTCAACCAAGTGCCTCTCGTGCACAAAAATATTGAGCGTGACGTAAACTTTTTTGCCGCGCGCATGTGCATACTTCACTCCTTCGTAAAGCGAGGCCAAATCAAACTCGTTGATGCGCACGCGCAAAGAAAAATCCGGAATACCGCAATACACCGCATCCGCGCCAAAGGCGAAAGCGGTTTTGAGTTTATCCAAATTGCCTGCCGGAGATATTAACTGCATATTGGACTTTTGACTTTTGACTCTAGACTTGCAGCTCCGCCATTTCACTTTAACCATACCAAAACTTAACCAATTTTACAACAAAAGCCCCCATCCTTGACTTAACCTAAAAAATTGCTTAAAATTAGACTAATTGCCCCTATTGACATTTTATTGAAATTACGCTATAATAATTGGTCATAATTGTATATTAACAATATAGCTTTTGGAGGTTTTCGATGGGACAGATCACAGCCGTTAACCACCGCGATCCGGATAACGATTCGATCGCAACAACGTTCGAGCTTTTGCTGGCACTTTCGATGAAAATCGAGCAGTGCCAACATGAATTCGTACCCCAAGGAAAGCGCCTACGCCGCCCGGCTAAGCCGGGGGAAACACCATATCATCTTGACACCGGAAAACTGTTCGATGAATTCAACATCGACCATCACCAGGATCGACTTCGCTGGCCCAGTGCCGCGAGTGCGATGCTTGATCGATTTCCCGAACTGCGAAACGATCCGATCGCGTGCGACATCGCTTTCCGCGCCGACTACGTTGACAGCGCCGGCAAAGTTAATGCCGCGCCCGAGGCCGTTTGGGAAAAGAAACAATCAATAAACACGGAAGGACTACCAATCAACGTTATCATCGCCAAACGCGGGCCGTGGCAAGTGGCGGAATTCATTTACAACATCGGCGTAGAAAACGACGAGGTTGACGACTTGACCAAGATGACGGCCGGTTTGTACGCGATGCAACACTGGTATGAGCAGGAAAAACGTCGACGTGCCGGCCAGCCGACTGTCAAGGTGGATCGGGTTTTCTTCGACAAGTTGTGCGCGCTTTACTTGCAACTGACCGTGGAGCGCCTATGGGTGTTTCAAACGGACATGAGCGAGATCATGACGCGATTCACAGCACTCGAAGAAAAGCCCGGGCTGAATTTCTGCCAGACAATCATGACCAAGTATGCGGAAGAGTTGACTCATCCGCTCCTCGGCGAAATCGAAAAGCTGGCCACGCTTTACCGGAATGAAGGAGTCGTTTATTCCGACACGCCGGAAACGATATTCGTGAAGGAACGGCTCCGATCTGATCTTCGGGTATTCAATCTGCAATATCCCGATCACCAGCTTGTGCCGGTCACCATGAGTCGCGGACCGTGGGAAATTGTGGAAATGCTGCCGGGTGAAGAGTATTCAAAAGCCGGCCGAATCCTATTCGGCTTGCTAATGATCCGCGCGTGGTGGCACAAGAAGACGTCGGCCAATCGCTTGCGCAAAATGTTAGAGGAGGCCAAGTGGGTAAACGTCAACGGCACCAACTTCGTGCTGGCACAACCGACCACTTTTACCCGAAAAGGAATTAGAACCTTTCTCCGGGACAAGCGAAACGCCACGTACAAAGTCGGGGCTTTCGTAACAAAATACGTCTATCCCATCACGCATCGTGATTGCATCGGCGTGACGAAGATTGATGGATCGCTGAATGGGATGGACAAGCTGAAAGATGCTCTACTGGCCGAAGACCCGGGCGCGGATGTATTTCTCTTCCCCGGAACAAACTTTGTTATTTACGTCAACGAAACGCCGGGTCGGCAATCGCCGCTAACACTGGAAAAGGTTTTCCAGCTGGTGGCACAAATCATTTACCCGGCCGGCGTGCCGGACTACGACGATGAAGAATCGGAGCCGTCCATCGAGGCGGATCCATAGAACGAAAAAGGACGCGATTCCACGGAATCAGCGTCCTTTTAAATTCACTCTTTTTTGTCTTTTTCCGGCGGCTCCGGAAAAACATCCGAACCCTTTGCCGGCAACTGTTTCAGTGGCGTATCGCTCGCCGGTTCGCTGAACGGATCTTTTATTTCTTCCAGAAACTTTGCGATGTCCGGTTCAAGCTCCGGATCTTCGCCAAGGTCAACACCTTCATGTTTTCTACCACGCGACGGTTCGCCCCCGAAATAACAAAGCATTCCGTCGTCATAGTTTTCTCCGGTGAGGTAACACATCATTTCCATGCCACCTTCAATATCATCCGCTGATCCCAAAATATCCGACAGCGGCGGCAACGACTTTTTTTCTTCTTCCCACTCCGCGATCGTGAAGATAATCGCGTCCCGCTGTTCCACCACCCACGCGGTGAACTCTGCGTCCTTTACCACGATTGGATCATACAGGCGATTATCGTCCTGCAGATTTTTGACCAGCCCGGCCTCGCTCCGACCGTAAAGAACGGTTAACCGCTCTTCGTTTATCGGGTGAACCAGATGCGCGCCGGCGCGCTTTAGCACATACCCGACAAGCAACCACAACGGCCCCATGAGCACGTTTGGTAAAAAATCACTTTTCACGTCCGCTTCGTTGACGTTCCGGATATCACTTTCCTTTCGTTGATCCATAAACCAACCCGTCGTCATGCATCACCTCCTAGTCGCTCGGCACACAAGAGTAGCGTTTGATCTCAACCGTGTCAGATGATTTCGATTGCTTCATGAAAAAAACCTTCATGTCGCCCTCGGGTAAATCTTTCACGAAAATGCCAAGTGGCTCGCCGCTCTGCCCGACAAAACGCATATCCGCGGACACCCCGTTTTGCGCTTCGTTAGCTCTCGTTGGCGCCAAAGGTCCAGCCCGTGGCACCGATTTCGTCGCCGATTGCGACTTGGCCGTGATGGGGTGGGATGACAACTCTGACGTTTTGCCCCGGTTTCCATCGTCAAGCAATGCGCTAACCAGAAATACAATCAGCGCCACAATAACAACCACGCTCACGCCGATCAACGTGTAAAACCACTTGACAACGCGCTTCTCAAAAATAGGCACAGCCAGATTGATCCGCGAGCTCGGACACGCTTCCGGAACCGGCACGGGGCTTTGAACAAACCAATCATTGTCAGCTTCAGGCTTCGGTTGTTTCTCACTATCGGCACCGGTCTTGTTATCGTTACTCATGTCACTTCTCCTTGCCAATTTTTTCGTTAAGCCAAATAATCGGCAAAAAAATCAGGTACAAGCCCAACATTCCCACCCCAACCAAGCAGTCGCAAAAACCGGCCGGCTCGCGCGACATTTCGCGAGTCAATTCATCCATGTCCCGTCGCCAGTGTTCATCAAGCCTGTGCGAAAATGTTTCGTTGTCCATGCTCGCCCCCGTTGTTTGATCGATCAAAGAACATTGTCATCATCCCGCTTCTTCCCTCCGACAAACCCGCTCCAACCGCTGTCCCGCACCGCGGGAGATCGCTGCGTGTCAAAATCTTTCATCGCTCGAAGCGTAGCGGAGCGACGTTGCCTATCCGACAGCATTCCCCAGCGTCGGAATATGGCCTGTATGGTCGCGACTGTACTTTTGATTTTCGGCTTTTCCGGAAAGTTGGTATTCGCTGTCATTTTTTTCTCCTTATTCCTTTGGTTTGCACAGATAATCGCGCGTATCGCCGCTGTTCATCTGATCGTCGACAAACTCGAGCCGCGCCTTGCCCGCCTTGGGTAAATTTTTGAACTCGATCGCCGGCGCGCCGGGAAAATCAGCAGCCGTCAC
>Ga0208246_1000918_pt1 | contig 19208 bp, 19 predicted proteins | sample RifOxyD2_FD_184039 | JGI IMG/M metagenome (GOLD analysis project Ga0208246, IMG submission 184039) | Soil microbial communities from Rifle, Colorado - Rifle Oxygen_injection D2 (SPAdes) | ecosystem: Environmental > Terrestrial > Deep subsurface > Rock core/Sediment | place: Rifle, Colorado... | reverse complement strand
ATAGACACAGAAGCTGCAATAATGACAGTAAGTGATTTTAAAGACCCAGCTTTTGCAATTATCAAACATATGAATGCTTGCGGTTTAGCAGTTAGAGCAGAAGAGCACCTTTTTGAAGCATATGAGGCAACTTATAATGCAGACCCGCTTTCAGCTTTTGGAGGAATCCTCGCATCAAATAGAAAAATAGAAAAAGATATTGCCGAGCTTATCAAAAAGCAAAAACTTTTCATAGAAGTAATCATTGCGCCAGACTTTTCAAAAGAAGCATTAGATATATTGAAAGAGAAAAAAGACTGCCGAATTTTAATTTGGAAGAATCCAGCTCTGCCAATAAGACAAAATAGAACTTGCTTCACAGGAATCCTTTCTCAAGATAGAGACACACATATAGAAACTGAAGCTGATTTAAAAGTTACATCAAAAAGAAAACCAACTGAAAAAGAAATTGAAGATTTATTAATAGCTTCAATCGCGACAAAACATTTGAAATCAAATTCTGTTGCATTAGTAAAAGACGGCACACTCCTTGCTATGGGTTGCGGGCAGACTTCACGCATTGATGCACTAAAACAAGCGATAGATAAAGCAGGGAAGTTTGGATTCTCACTCAAAGGCGCTGTGCTTTCTTCTGAAGCATTCTTCCCATTTCCTGATTGCGTAGAGGAAGCTGCGAAAGTGGGCGTGAGCGCTGTGATACATCCGGGAGGTTCAAAAAATGACCAAGCATCCATAGATATGGCAGATAAATTTAATATGGCGATGGTGACTACTGGATTTAGACATTTTAAACACTAATTTTTGATGGGGTTGTAAAATTTAATATTTATGGTATTATATGAAACGAAACGAGTCGTTTTGTTCGTTCTTTGAAATGACTCAAAAACCAATCGCAACGAAGGAGACGAATGAAGAAACTCATCAAACCCTGGGAATTAACCAGGGTTAGAAAATTGCATCTAAGTGCCGCTAACTTATGTGTAGCGAGATGCCCCAGACCCAAACCCTTAACCTGGGAAGAGCAAAGGATTCACAACTTGCTCGTCGGCGACCCGAAACCAGATGTTGTGAACAGACTTCGGAGAAAACCAAAGCGTAGTCGCACAAAGAGGCATCCGCCGGCTCCAGTGCCCTATGTCTGGAAAGGAGAACTCTGATGGCTAAACCTCGGAAACGTCACAAGAAGAAAAAGCCTTGGTCCTTCCAACCCTGGCACTTCAATAAAAAACCGGAGAAAACCCCAGCACAGAACATAAGCCGTAGCCCTGCCGATCGTAGTGAAGTTGGATGTTATGGTTAGCACAAGGCTAACCCCCGCGCGCTAGTAAAAGGCGCGGGTATTGGAAAAGAGTCATTTATATATAAATTTGCGAACCGCGAGGTTCGTCAGACCTCGTAGAAGTTCGCTTCTCACGAGGTCTTTTCTTTTGTTTATAAAATGATAAGATAAAATTACTACCTGTCCCGTTAGAAATTCACAAAACGAGACATAATAAATAGACATTATTAATTAAAATTTTTAATGGGATGAAAAATACAAAAGTGGGCATAGTGATGGGTTCGGATTCAGATTTAGAGGTGATGGCAGAAGCGGCAAAAATACTTGAAGAATTTAACGTATCTTATGAAATTACAGTGGCTTCAGCACATCGTTCGCCAGAAATTGTCCATCAATATGTAGAAAATACCAAAAAGTGTGGAATAAAAATCATCATTGCCGGCGCTGGTGGAGCAGCGCATTTAGCTGGAGTTATTGCATCACTTACAACTTTACCAGTTATCGGCATACCTATAAAAACAAAATCTTTGTATGGGCTTGATTCTCTACTTTCTACTGTGGGAATGCCCCCCGGAGTGCCAGTAGCAACTGTCGGAATAAATGCAGGTAAAAATGCCGGACTTTTAGCTTTGCAGATGCTTGCGATAAATGATAAAAATTTAGAGAATAAAATGGATTCTTACAAAAAAAAGATGAGTGAAGAAATAAAAATAAAAGGCGAAAAACTTTCAAAAAATGGTTATAAAAAATATCTTGAAAATAAATAAATGCAAAAATTGTCTTATAAAAATTCTGGAGTAAATATAGACATTGCCAATAACACAAAAAGTGAAATGGCAAAAATTTTAGAGACACAAAATAAAAGAGTATTAAATAAAGTTGGAGCTTTCGCTACCTTATTTGACGGTAGTTTTCCAGAATATAAACATCCTGTATTGGTTTTTAAAACAGAAGAACCGGGTTCAAAACAAAAATTGGCATTGGAAAATGACAGCGTAGAGACTATCTGCTACGACCTTATAAATCACTTGATCAATGACGCTATTGTAATGGGCGCAAAACCTTTATCTGTCCAAGACTGCATCGTATGCGGAAAATTAGAAAAAAGTGTTATTTTGAGAATAGTAAAAGCTTTGAGCAGCGCTTGCGCAGAAAATGGCTGTATTTTGACCGGTGGCGAGACTTCCGAGCAACCAGGGGTCGTAGAAAATGGAACATATATACTGACAGCGAGCATCGTCGGTGTAGTAGAAAAAGAGCTCATTATAGATGGTTCAAAAATTAAAGAAGGGGATGTAGTGCTAGCTTTGGCCTCAAATGGAATCCACACAAATGGAACTTCTTTAGTAAGAAAAATAATGGAACAAAAACCAGAAATATTAAAGAAAAAAATAGATGGAAAAACTTTTATTGAAAGTATTTTGACGCCCCACAAATGCTATTACAATAGTTTAAAAGATTTATTTGCTGGCAAAAGTGGATTAATTGGCTTAGCGCACATAACAGGTGGCGGAATAGAAGAAAATCTAAACAGGATATTGCCTTCCAATTTAAATGCTATGATTGATATAAATAAGATAAAAATCTTGCCAATCTTTAAAATTTTGAAAAAATTCGGAAATCTAGCAGATGAAGACATGCTTCGAACATTCAATATGGGAGTAGGCATCACAGCTGTCGTCAAAAAAGATTCTGTCGAAAAAATAAAAAAACATTTAAACAAAATGAGTATAGATGCTTATGAAATAGGAGAAATTATCAAAGGTAAAAAGGAAGTTGATTTTAAAGGAAAATTGAATTGGTAATTATAAATAATTTTTTAAATAAAATGGAAATAGAAAAAATAAAAGAACATATAGACGATGTTTTGATCGAAACAGATTTTAAAAATCTTGGCGACAGAAAAATCGGAAAAGTTCGAGATGTCTATACTGCAAAAAATCATGTTGTTCTAATTTCTACCGACAGACATTCTTCTTTTGACAGAAATATTGCATTTATACCATTTAAAGGGGAAATTCTGAATCAAATTAGTTTATTCTGGTTTGATCAAACCAAAGACATAATACAAAATCACATCCTAAATACTCCTGATCCAAACGTCGTGGTGGTAAAAAAATGCAAACCGCTTCCGATTGAGTGCGTAATGCGCGGATATATTACCGGTGTGACGGGAACTTCACTTTGGACTCTGTATAAAGAAGGAAAACGGGATTTTGGTGATTTTAAATTACCGGACGAAATGAAAAAGAATCAAAAATTGTCTGAACCAATTTTTACGCCTACCACAAAATCCGACGAGCATGACAGGCCGGTGTCCTTAAAAGAAATAGTCGGTGAGGGTTTGCTTTCAAAAGAAATGACAGAAGAAGTGGCAAAGACCGCAAAGGCCTTGTTTAAAAGAGGGCAGGAGATTGCTGCAAAACATGGATTGATATTAGTAGACACAAAATACGAATTCGGTATTGATGAAAACGGCAAGCTCACCTTGATAGATGAAATACATACACCGGATTCTTCGCGATATTGGAAAAAAGCAACCTATGAAGAGAGATTTAATAAAGGAGAAGAGCCGGAATATTTTGATAAAGAATTTTTACGTTTATGGTTTAAAGAAAATTGCGATCCCTATAAAGACAAAGTACTTCCAAAAGCTCCAGCAGAGCTAGTGGCCGAGCTTTCCCGCAGATATATTGAAATTTATGAGACGATTACTGGCAAGCCATTTAACCATGATTTTTCCAAGCCGATATTGGAAAGAATTACAAATAATGTTTCTAAGATAAAATAATAATGAATAATCACGCTATAAATCCTCTCGATGGAAGATATTTTGACAAGACTCGCACACTAGCGCCGTTTTTTTCCGAACAAGCTCTGATGAAATACCGAGTAATGATGGAGGTAGAGTATTTAATTGCTCTTTCAGCTTTACACAAGACGGCTTTACGTAAATTTACTCTTAATGAAGAAAAAATCATCAGAAATCTTTATGAAAATTTTAATGATGCCTCTTATAAAGAAATAAAAGAAGAGGAAGCTGTCACAAATCACGACGTAAAAGCTGTAGAATATTTTATAAAAGAAAAACTTTCAAAAACATCACTAAAAGATTGCATTGAGTGGGTTCATTTCGGACTAACATCAGAAGATACAAACAATATTTCTTATGCACTTATATTATCTGATTCTTTAGAGAAAGAAATAATACCTATAATTTCAAAAATAATATCGGAATTAAATACTTTTGCAAAAAAATATAAAGATTTACCGATGCTTGCTCGCACCCACGGACAATCAGCCAGTCCTACAACTTTCGGTAAAGAATTTAAAGTATTTGAGGAAAGATTAAAATCTCAATTATCCCAATTAAAAAACCAAAAAATATCAGCCAAAATAAACGGAGCCACAGGAAATTATAATGCCCTAAACATCGCATATCCAAAAATTGATTGGACAAACTTCTCTAAAAATTTTATTAACAGCTTTAATAAAATTAGAACTTCAAAACTAGCTCCGAATCTAATTACAACTCAAATAGAACCACATGACAGCTATATTGAACTTTTTGATACTTTAAAACGCATAAATTATATAATGATTGATTTTAATCAAGATATTTGGCGTTATATCAGTGACGGCTGGGTTGACCAAAAGACAAAAGAAGGGGAGATTGGTTCTTCCACTATGCCACACAAAATAAATCCGATTGATTTTGAAAACAGTGAAGGAAATTTAGGCCTAGCAAATGCTTTATTTGAATTTTATGCGCGAAAACTACCTATTTCCAGACTTCAACGCGATCTTTCAGACTCTACGGTACAGCGTAGTTTTGGGACAGCTTTTGGACATTCTTATTTAGCTTATATTTCACTTCTAAAAGGATTAAGTAAAATTACAGTCAATGAAATAAAAATAAAAGAAGATTTGATGGCTCATCCAGAAGTAATCACTGAAGCCATCCAAACTATTTTACGACGTGAGGGTATAAAAATGCCTTATGAAAAATTAAAAACATTAGCTCGTGGCAAAGTTTTAACTCTCAAAGATATTCATGAATTTATTAATACTTTAGAAGTTTCTGAAAAAATAAAAAAAGAACTATTGAAAATAACTCCGGAGAATTATATAGGCCTAGCAGTAAAACTCGCTTCAAAATGATATGATGTCTAAAAAAATTCTAATAATTTTATTCTTAATACTTTGTACGATACCTATAAAAACCTATTCTCAAAGCTTTTCTAAGGCTGGTTTTATCCCTGGAAATATATGGTATTCTCCAGACCCATTTGAAGAAAAAGATATAATAAAAATACATACTATAGTTTTCAATCCAGAAGACAAACAATTTTTAGGTGATGTAATTTTTTTTGACAATGATGTTTTCTTGGATAAAAAGTCTTTTTCTGTTCAAGCAAAAGAAATAAAAGAAGTTGAAATAAGCTGGACTGTAACTGCCGGAAAACATAAAATTTTTGCTAAAATTGAAAATGCTAAATTATTATTACCAAATGGAAAATTTGAAGAGATTTATATTGCTCAAAACAAAACAGAAGAAAATATTCGTGAAGTGGAAAAAAAGATAATTCTAAAAACTATAAATTTAGATCCTTATTCAATAATAGACAATATCAGCACAACCAGTTCTGAATCAATAAAAAATATTAAAAACACCATAAAAGAAAACACACCGAGTTTTATAGTCGAACCCGCAACTTTGACTGCTAATGTTATTGAAACAATTCGCTCAGATATAAGCAATATTTCTAAAGTAAAAAAAGAAACAATTCAAAATGAAATCAAAGCTATAAATATCACCAATCAAAAAAATAATACAGAGAAAGAAAATAAATTTATAAAACCTTTAAAGTATCTAGAACTTTTCTTTTTTACTTTATTATCTTATATTTTTAATATTAAGTTTATATTTTATGGAATTTTATTTATTATAATAATATTTATTCTACGTTATTTTTGGCGTTTAATTTTCTAATAATTTTAAAAACTATTGTTTGTATTTTAATAGGAAGTGTGTAAAATAAGAAGATGCTACTTCGAATCACTTTTGGAATTTTACTATTAATCTCAGTGCTTTTTCTGCCTATTTGGATATCTGCCATATTGGCGTTAATAGGTATGATTTATTTTTCTTTATTTTTAGAAGCTGTTTTTTTATTCCTCTTATCTGATTTACTTTTCGGATTAAAAGAAAATGGCCCATTTAATATGATTTTCTTTTCTTTCACTATTACACTCATTTGTTTTGTAATTTTAGAATTATTAAAGAAAAAATTAAGACTTCATACATAATAAATAAAAATGCCTTTTAAGAAATTCAAAAAAAGTAATACAAAAAATACTTTCGTTGAGCCAGACGAAATCTTTCTCGATTCAAAAAATTTGGAAAATTTTGACCGTCAACAATTCGAAGGACGAATAGAAAAACCAATCAAAAGAATTACTATTAAACTTTTGGGTGCTTTTTTCTTATTAGCAATAATTATATTTGGAGCTCGTTTGGTAAACCTCCAAATACAAAAAGGTGATGCTTATAGAGAAAGAAGTGAGAATAATACTTTAGAAAAAATTAATATCTTCACAGAAAGGGGGATAATTTACGACAGGAATAAAAAAGAATTAGCTTGGAATAAACCTGCCCGCAATGCTGACAGCATAGCTGTTGCAGGCGGGAAAGATGAAGAAAAAATAGGGGATCCATCAGCATTGTATACACGTGCCTATCTATCACCCGGATTTTCACACGTGCTCGGTTATGTCAGCTATCCAACAAAAGACAATTCGGGAAATTATTGGCAAACTGAGTTTATCGGCAAAGATGGACTGGAAAAACAATATCAAGATATCATAAAGGGTGAAAATGGTTCAAAAATAAGAGAAATAAATGCAAAAGGAGTTGTTTATTCTGAAAATATAATTAACATTCCAAAACAAGGCGGTGATTTGATAACCAGCATTGATTCCAGAATCCAAACAGAGTTGTTTAATTTGATCAAGAATTTATCACAAAATAACGGATTCTCTGGTGGAGCAGGTATCTTGATGGATGTGCAAAATGGGGAAATAATAGCTTCTACAAGTTTTCCAGAATACAATTCTGAAATATTGTCTTTAGGAAAAGATACAAAAAAAATTAATGGGTATTTAAATGACAAAAAAAAACCATTTATGGATAAAATTGTTTCTGGACTTTATACTCCTGGATCAATCGTTAAACCATTTTTTGGTTTGGGAGCTCTCGCCGAAGGAGTCATCGATCAATATAAAAGAATTCTTTCTACGGGTTCTATTTCTATACCAAATCCTTATTTTCCTGATCAAAAAACTATTTTTAAAGACTGGCGTGCCAATGGCTGGACAAATATGGCAGAAGCTATATCTGTATCTTCGGACGTTTATTTTTATGAAATTGGTGGAGGATTTGAAAATCAAAAAGGTCTCGGTATAGCAAATATTGAAAAATACGCTAAACTTTTCGGTTTTGGAAAAAAAACAGGAGTGGATTTACCAGATGAAACACAAGGTACAATTCCAAGTCCAGAATGGAAAGCTCTAAACTTCAAAGGAGATGCTTGGCGCATTGGAGACACTTACCATACAGCCATCGGTCAATATGGATTTCAAGTTACTCCTATTGAAATGGTTCGAGCAGTTTCTTCTATCGCAAACAATGGAAAACTTTTAACTCCACATTTTGTAATGGGCGATACACAAAAAGAAAATCAATTTTCAATCATAGACCTACCAAAAGAACATTTTGATGTGATACATGAAGGTATGAGAATGGCGGTAACGAGTGGCACAGCGACATCGCTCAACGTGCCATATGTAGAAGTAGCCGTAAAAACCGGTACTGCCCAACTCGGAGTCGCTAAAAACAAAGTAAACTCTTGGGTCATCGGTTTTCTGCCTTATGAAAACCCTAAATATGCTTTTACCGTAATGATGGAAGCCGGTCCGACGACAAATAGCGTAAATGCCTCTACAGTAATGCGACAGCTTTTAGACTGGATGTCTGTAAACACACCGGAATATTTCAAGTAATATTTTGCTTTTATCTTCATTTTTTGATATTATATAAATATGCGTAAAGTATATATGCTTTTGGTTTTAGGTATCTGGGTGGCGATTTTGCCATTTTTAGGTTTTCCATATTCTTGGAAGGATATTCTAACGACTCTTTCTGGTTTTGCAATCATTTATGCAAGTTTTGTTTTGTATAAAAAATCTAAAATAAAAGGAATAGAAGAAATAAAAGAAAATAAAATCTTTGATAATTTTTCAGAAAATAAATTTGAAAATAGAGAAGAGATATAAATAATGCAAAATTTTTCAAAAAGTACAAAAATTATTCTAGCGACTTTGGCTATTTTAGGAGCCTTTTTTTTAGGTATCTATGTAGATAATAACAATCGTCCTGAATTGGAAAAAGTGTTTGGGCTTTCTAATAAAGAAACAGAAGTAGAAACAAAAGCAGACTTTTCTCCTTTTTGGAAAGTTTGGAACACAATCAATGAAAAATACCCAAAAGCAGACAAAATAGCTGACCAAAACAGAGTTTACGGAGCTATCTCAGGCCTCGTAGACTCTTTAAATGACCCTTATAGCGTATTCTTTAGTCCAGATGAAGCAAAAGCCTTTGAAGAAGAAATAGCTGGTAATTTTACTGGAGTTGGTATGGAAGTTGGAATAAAAGATAAAATTCTCACAGTCATCGCTCCACTCAAAGACACTCCAGCTTATAGAGCAAATATAAAACCCGGTGACAAAATTTTAAAAATTGATAAAACAATAACTTCAAATTTAAGTATTGAAAATGCAATTAAATTAATGCGAGGAGAAAAAGGTACGACAGTCACTCTTCTAATTTCTCGAGAAGGAAACAAAGAACCGATAGAAATGAAAATAGTTCGAGATATTATAAATATACCGACTCTAGATACCGAACTCCGAAGTGATGGCATTTTTGTAATTAAACTTTATAGTTTTTCTGCTAATTCAGCAAATCTATTTCGTGGTGCATTAAAGAGCTTTATGGAAGCTAAAACCGATAAATTGCTCTTGGATTTAAGAGGAAATCCAGGCGGATATTTAGACGCAGCAGTTGATATCTCAAGCTGGTTTTTACCAAATGGAAAAATCGTTGTGACAGAAGATTATGGCAATGATAAAAAACCAGAGATATTCAGAAGTAAAGGATATGATATATTTAATGACAATTTAAAATTTATAATTCTAATTAATGATGGATCCGCTTCAGCGTCAGAAATCGTCGCTGGCGCAATGCAAGACAACGGAAAAGCAAAACTTGTAGGTAGTCAAAGTTATGGAAAAGGTTCTGTCCAAGAAGCGATAAAAATAACCCCGGATACTCTACTTAAAATTACCGTTGCTAAATGGCTCACACCAAATGGAACTTCTATTTCCGAAAAAGGTTTGACTCCGGACTATCCAGTAGAATATACTCAAAAAGATTTTGACGCAAAAAAAGATCCGCAATTAAACAAAGCAGTCGAAATATTATTAAAAAAGTAACTTCTGCGAAATAACAAAATAATATGAAAGTAATATTCTTAAGTGATGTGCCAAGAGTAGGAAAAAAATATGATACAAAAGAAGTGAATGATGGTTATGCCATGAATTTTCTTTTACCTAGAAAGCTAGCTGTTTTAGCTACACCAAAAGCTCTAGCTGAACTCGAAATGCATAAAAAAGAAATTGCAATTGAAAGGGAAGTGCAAGAAGACCTTTTGATGAAAAATCTAGAAGAAATAAAAGGCAAAGCTATTGTGTTAAAAGGAAAAACAAATGAATTAGGACACCTTTTTTCCGCTATTCACAAAAAAGAAATTGTGACAGCAATGAAAGAACAAAATCGTGCAGATATTTCCGAAGAATTTATTATCTTAGATAAACCAATCAAAGGAGTAGGGGAGTTTGAAATTCCTATTTCCATTAAAGGCAAAAAATCTTCGTTTAAGCTTATTGTAGAGAAAATTTAACATACATGTATGAAAGAAAGATTTCCAAAAATTGGAGAAATAAAAAAAGCCGTAGAAAAAAATACAAAACTCGCAACGGAAGATGGTGGTAGATATATATATAAAGAAAATGAGTGGGGAGCATATGATTCACCACTGGTATCTTTTGAAATAACTCTTGGCGCTGTTTTACCAGATGAGGAAGGAAATACTCAGAAAAGTGAAGTTTTTAGAAAATATATAGAAAAAACACTATCGAATAAAGGAAAACGTGACTTAACTGCCATAGAATTTGGTGGACCCGGATCTGAACTTTTTAAAGGTTTTACACCAAATTTTTTTGCAAAAACAGTTGGTGTCTGTTTAGCAGATATTCGAAATCAAAGGAAACAAAAAGAAGATAAAAGAAATAATCATTCTGTAATAGTGGGAGACATAACAGAGATAACAAAAGATAAAACACTCACAAAAGTTACTCAAACATTGGGTACAAATAAAACTGATTTAATAATATCAAGAATGGAAGGACCCATTATTCTAATTGATAAAAATCCAGCCATTTTGGATCGTATTATAAGAAATTGGTATGATTTGTTAAATAAAAACGGTCTTATGTTTATTCAATTTGAATTACCTAAATATCAACCAAGATACACAGAACCTCTAATAAAAAAATGGGCAAATGCTATAAAAGAAAAATTTCCAGAAGTTGATATTCAAGTAAACAAAGGTGTCCTAAGATTACATAAAAGAGTTGGTGCACCAGAAAAACTACCACCAGCTACACAACTATTTACATAAACTAAAAAATCCCCGCTCGGGGATTTTTTTTATTTTACATTTACAGTTTTTTTAACTGCAGTTTGTCCATTAAATGAAGTCTTACGTCTTGAGCCAAATTTGACTGTGCCGTCTTTCAGAGCGAAAAGGGTATGATCTTTACCCATACCGACGTTATTACCGGCCATAATGACCGTGCCACGCTGTCGGACGATGATAGAGCCAGTTTGAGCCTTTTGCCCATCGTAAAGCTTCACACCTAGATATTGTGGATTTGAGTCTCTTAAATTTTTGACGGTACCGCCAGCTTTTCTATGTGCCATATGGTTTTATTTATATAATTAAAATGCTAAACTAACTCAAATGAGTATAAACGATTATATGGAAAAAATCAAGCAGTTTCTGGAGAGCGAGCAGGGGAAAGATATTATGATAGTTATCATTGTTATTTTAGTCGGCTTAGGCTCATTTGAACTAGGTAGACTATCAAAAGTAAACAACTCTTCGGGCATAAAAATAGAATACCCAAACCAGGATAATAATCTGGAAACAAATGTAATATCAGCCACAGACAACGTGTCAAAGACGGTCTTTGACAGTAATGCAACTGGAAAAACTTTTTTTGCTTCAAGCAAGGGGAGTAAATACTATACGATCAGCTGTTCTGCCGGTAAAACTATCAAACAAGAAAATAGAATTTATTTTTCGACGGGCGAAGAAGCACAACAGGCCGGATATACTCTTTCTAGTGGGTGTAATTAAAAAATTACACAAAAAAAAGGACACCCATTTATGCGAGCAAGCGCAGAGGGGTGTCCGGATTTCCACAGCAGGGAGAGGTTTGGTACAAACGCTGTCTCACGACATGATTCCTCTTTGTCTGGGATTGCCCTTAATGCGGGCTTTTAAGCGCCTCGATGACTCCCGTTACAGCAGGGAGCGCATCGAGGCGTGGCTAGTGACTATAGAAGCGAATGACCATAGTTTTGCCTGCCAGCCATGTTGGGAAACAATGTCCCTAGGCTAGCTAATATAGTTTAACATAAACAAAAAAAATTACCAGCATTTTAAAAAGCTGAGAGAATAGAGATAAATAGTAAGGGAAGTGGTTATATTGAATAATATACCATGTCGCACAATATATGTTGGTTACACTATATATAAACTACTTCACACTGATAAATAGATCTTTCAACCAATTAAGAGCTTGATTAAACCAGTTCATTATATCAGTCCAAGTTAAATGAAAATATGACAAGACTCCAGTTATAGTTAAATTAAAATAACGCATCAATAGAAGCACAACTATAATTAAAATAATTAATTTAATAAAACCACCTTCCCTACCATTTTTTATTTTATTTATCATAATACTTATATTTTACCATAAGATATTTAAAATACAATAATTTACTTGAACATGCTGGAATTTGTCGGTGGTAGATAATACATAGCATCCAAATAGGCGTTTATAGGCGCCACGGGTAGCCTGTAGATACGCCCATCACAAGAAACGGATGGTTTAGAGGCCATTTTTGCTGCGTCTGCCACATACAAAGACACATGCAGGTGTGGACCAGTGGTATGACCCGTATTACCACTATACCCCACCATTTCACCTCTTTTTACTTGTTTCCCTTCGTAAACTTTTATAAGGGAAAGATGTCCAAAAGTGCTAGAAAGTCCGTTGTTATATTTTATGAAAACAAATTTTCCGAAAGATGCTCCATAACAAGTTAAATCTGTATCACCAACACCCAAAACTGTACCATCAGCCATTGAAAAAACCGGAGTACCCACAGAAGCCCTGAAATCAACACCATTGTGCGTTCCCGAAGCGTACAAACGCTTTGCAGCTACAGTTTTACCAAAAAGCTGAGTCACAAATACATTTACAAGTGGCCAGCTCAAAACTCCCCCTTTTGGTAATTTAGACGGATCTAAAATATATTGCAGTTGCGATTCGTAATCTTGTAACTCTTTCTCAAACGCATCTCTTTGCGCAATCCTATTTGCTAATAATTTCTGATAATTAGCCTCACTATTCTTTGTCTGTTTTAATAATTTATTCTTTTCATTAGTATTTTGGATTACGATTTTTTGCTGATCAGAAAGTTTTGATTTTAGTGTAGTAAGTTCCTTTTTTGCGCTGACAGTTTCTGCTCTAGTGTCTTCTAACTCTCCTTTTATTTCTTTTAATTCAACAATGTCTTCTCTAATTTTTTCTCGTATAGTGACAATATTATCTATATCATTCCATATTTCAGTAAAATCATTTTCCGACAATAAAGTTTGAAGTATGTTACCTTGCTCAAATTCGTTTATTTGTTCTATACCGAGCTTTATCGAATCTATATGATTCGTTATTACATTTTGCTTAATATTTATGTCAGAGCTCAAACTTTGTATTTTAAGATTTGTTTTATCAATCTTTTTTTGCGTCACTGTTATGTCAGCAGTTAATTTCTTTTTAGTTAAATCAAGTTCTTTAATTGATTTTGCTAAAGAATTTTTCTGTTCTCCTATATTATCCAATTCATTTTGATAAACTCTTATTTCTTCTTCTAATTTTGCAATATCAGAATCTTTTTGATTTATTTTATTTTGTAAATCTTGCACATTTTGCGCATAAGAAAAAGCAAAAGGGACTGCGAATAAAATAACTAAAATTATTATCTTAAATAGCTTTTTGTAGTCTTGATAGAGTTTCATTTTTTCCTATTATAGAAGCTATTATAAAAGGATCTGGGGATTGATCTTTTCCTGATAGAGCATAACGCACCGGATGGAGCAGCTCTCCCCTACTTTCCAAACCATCGGCAATTTTAATCAAAACTTCTTTTATTTTTTCTGTAATAAATTCATCGTCACTCAAACTTTCTAAAGATTTTATTGCTAACTTTAAGTTTTCAGTAATTTTTTCTTGACTCGTTTTTTTATAAATAAGTTTTATTTTATTTATTTGGGGCGCCTTGAAAAACAAATCAAACTCCCCTCCCGCAACCATTTCCTTTACATCTGACCATTTTGAAATTCTATCAAAAATAACAGGAATTAATTTGGGATTTCTTATTTCAGAAGGTAAATATTCAAAAATATTTTTTTCTATTTCTTTTTGTGACAATTTCTTCATATGCTCTTTATTAAGCCAAATTAATTTTTCTTCATTAAATTTTCCACCCGCTCTCTGAACATGTTTTAAATCAAAAAAATTTATAATTTCTTCTTTGGTTAAAACTTCTCTATTATCTCCTTCTCCTGGATTCCAACCAATAAATGCTAAAAAGTTTAACATTGCTTCTGGCAAATACCCTTCCTTTTTATAATCCAAAATGTCTTTCGCGCCGTCTCTTTTACCAAGTTTTTTTGTTCCAGCTTCCCCTAAAATCGGTGGTAAAGTCACCAATACAGGAGGCATGATACTTAATGCATCATAAAGTGAGAGGAATTTAGGTGTAGAAGAAATAAATTCATCTGCACGCATAATATGAGTAACTCCCATTTCTAAGTCATCAATAATATGAGCAAAATTATATGTAGGATATCCGTCGCTTTTAATTAAAATAAAATCATCCAAAGCTTCTGGTCCAGCCGAGAGTTCACCACGAACTGCATCAGTCCATTTATAACTTTTTATTTCCGGAGTTTTAAAACGCAATGCTTTTGTGCCATCCCATTTTCTAAAACTCTCTGGACGATAATCACGATATAAAAATGGCCTTTTTTCCACTTCTGCTTTTTTCCTAAATGCTTCTAATTCTTCACTGGTGTATGGATCAGGATAAGCTAAACCTTTTTCAATTAAAATCTGCGCGTATTTTTTATACGAATCTAGTCTTTCGGATTGTTTATATGGCGCATGTGGTCCACCGATATCTGGACCTTCATCCCAATCTATTCCAATCCATTTCAATGACTCAATAATATGATCTATTGACCCAGCCACCTCTCGTGCTTTGTCTGTATCTTCAATTCTTAATATAAAAGTACCTTTATTCTTTCTAGCAAAAAGCCAAGCAAAAAGAGCGGTTCGTACTCCACCCACATGCATAAACCCCGTCGGCGACGGCGCAAATCTAGTTACAACTTTTGTGTCTGACATAATGCTATTTTAGCATTAATTTAATTATTTTTCTAACAAATACTTAGTTTCTGTAAGATATTTCCTAATACAATCTATTTGTTTTAATCTACCTATTTTATGTGCATAATCAAATTTCATATAAGCATTTAGTAATATAGAGGCTTGAAGGACTCTTTCATCATATGGTTCACCATTAAAATAACCTCTGATTAGTTGATCCTTGGCTCTAGTTAATCCACTATCGTTATAAATAGTCCTCATTACACTTCTTCCTAAATCAATATATCTATTATTAAATCTTGGGTTTGGGTCAAACACAGTTAGTGGATTGGTAGCAAAAATATTTGCAGTCCCAAAATCTTCATGGCAATAACTACTTCTTTTTTCTTTATTAACATGCTCAGTCAATATTTTAATGGCAAGTTCTAATGACCCATGTTCTTCTCCTAAAAGTTTATGTTCTTCAACATATTTTATTTTCTTCTGTATTCCTGGACTATTAAGCCAATCCTCAAACCTAGAAAATTCTGCTTTTCCATCAACACAACGACCAAAACCTTCTGCTTTAGGCATATGCATTGCACGAAGAATTTTTCCCAATTCAACATATATTTCCTTTTCAACCATTTCTCCTTTTTTGTAAACTTCATTTAATGGTTTTGCGTCAACATACTCCATCAAAGTATATTGATGCCCATTTATTTTTCCATCTTCAAGTATATGAGGAACTTTTACCCCTGCCTCCTCCCATACTTTAAAAAACTTAACATCACCAGAAGTACCAGTTACGCCTAAACGAATTTTTAAAACTAATTTACCCTCAGGAGTTTCTACTATACACACCAAGGACGAATTACCTTTCAGAGCAAAAGTGATATTAACCTCTTTACCCTTAAATCTCTCATGGTTTGAAATAAAATCTTTGACAAAAGGAATGAGATTTACTCGCTTTTCATTTTTATTTTTATCTGCTTCGTGTTCGGACAATCTAGGCTCATTGTGAAATGAAATTTTAGGCGACGTTTTAGGAGCTTCAATATTATTATTTTTCATGACTCAAAGCGATATCTACAATTGCGCGGGCGATTTTCATCGCAGCGTCAGGCTTATTGAAAGATTTTACACCCCGTGCCATAACATCATAAACTGTTTTATCATTTGTTATTCTTTCAATCTCTTCACTCAAGATATTGGCAGTCATATTTGCCTCCTCCACAACACTACAAGCTCCAGACCTAGCATAATTAAAGGCATTCTTTTTCTGATGATCACCATTCGTATTTGTTATTGGAATCAAAATAGATGGCACGCCCCAAGAAGCTATCTCAAACAACATAGAGCCAGCCCTAGAAATGACGATAGTCGCTACTCCGGCAGCCATTTTCATAGAAAGAGGGTTCAAGAAAGGCATGGAAACATATCTCAATTTATTTTTATTACCAGAAAGTATGACTTCAGATTGCCCTTTTACCATTTCAAAATTCTTAACACCTGTTTGATGAATAATTTGATAATTATTTATTAATCTTGGAAGCGCATCTAAAATAGTGTTATTGATAAGTTCTGCACCTTGAGATCCGCCCAAAACAAGAATTGTCGGTAAATTTTCTTCTAACTTAAAATATTCCAAAGCCAAACGACGATTTGCGGGGCTTTCTATTTCTGTTCTGATGGGTTGACCTGTCCAAGCGACAGTTTTTTTAGGAAAATAACCTGCAGATTCTATAAAAGAAACTGCTACTTTTTTAGCAAAATGTCCGGCCCAATTATTTACTCGTCCAGGAGCGGAATCTGATTCATGAATCACTACAGGAATACCTAAAATTCTAGCTGCGAAAATCGTCGGGAAAGAAGCATAACCGCCTTTTCCGAAAACGACATCAGGATAAATTGAAAATAATTTAAAAATTGCATTTATAACACCAAAAAAAGTTTTAAAAATATCAAAAAAGTTTTGAATAGAAAAATAAGTACGCATTTTCCCAGTATTAACTTCTTCATATGAAAGCCCGTTTTCAAAAAGCATCTCCTTGTCATAAGGACTGTCAGAAATATAATAGAGTTTCACCCTTAGTATATTTTCACGATCAACTATTTGATTTACCCTTTCTGCCACAGCAATAATGGGATAAAAATGTCCACCCGATCCACCACCTGTAAAGACTATTTTCATATACTTTATAACTTTATGAACTTTTTACTTTATAACTTTGTTTAGATATATTTAATACAATACCCATAGCTATAAGATATATCATAAACGACGTACCTCCTAAGCTCATAAAAGGTAGTGGCACACCGGTTAATGGAAAAACTCCAGTAATAGATGCAATATGCATAAATGACTGCACCGTAATCAGTATAACAATTCCAGAGACTAAAAGTCTACTAAATAAGTCCGGAGAATTATTGGCAATACGAAATCCACGTAAAGCAAAAAGTAAATAAAGCAATATCACACTTACAGCTCCGACAAAGCCTAATTCTTCACCTAAAACAGCAAAGATGGAGTCCCCTTGAGGCTCAGGCAAATAACTAAATTTTTGAATACTTTGACCAAAACCTCGACCAAACATCCCACCCGAGCCGAGGGCGATGAGTGATTGCTGAATTTGATAAGAAGAACCCTGCGCATCTTGCGATGGATCAATAAAAGTTCTAACTCTTTCTTGCAAATATGGTGTAAAGTAAACAAGCGCTCCAAATAAAAATGCCAGCAAAAAACCAACACCAAAGATATATCTCAAAGGAACACCAGAAATAAAAAGCATTGAAACTCCAGTCACTACAATTAAAATAAAACTCTTCGTATCCGGTTGTTTAAATAAAATCAAAGCAATAATCGCGAGCATTGCAATAAATGGCAAAATACCGAACTTTAAATCCTGCACCCTGTTCTTGACCCAAGACAACCATGCGGCAAAATAAATAATAAAACCAAATTTTAAAATCTCCACCGGCTGAAAAGACATCGGACCTATTTGTATCCATCTTTGCGCTCCACCGTGACTCCATCCAAGCTGAGGGATAAATACAGTGGCAGTCAAAAGTATAGATGCTATAAAAATTAACAAAGAATACTTGCGCCAAAACTTATAATTTATTTTAAAACAAATATACATACCAATCAGGCCCAGACCAAGGCCCCAGACAAGTTGTTTTATAAGCACTGAATAAAAAATACTTGGATTCTTATTTAAAAGTCCCAAAGATGCAGAAATAAACATTGCAATTCCAATAGTAATAATTAGAAATAAAATTATTAAAAAAAATTTATCAATCTTTTTTTCTTTCATCCCGTTAGAAGCAGGTCGCGGTCATGAAACCGTAACCATACTTAGATATATTATTAAATTTTATATTTCTTTTAAACATAATTTTTGTAATAACTGCGACCGCGGCTTCTAACGGGATTCATCTACTAATGATTGCTAAGATTACACCAATAATGGCAAATACAACTGACAAAACCCAAAAACGCATAGTTACTTTGTAGGAAGGCCAGCCAATTGCTTCAAAATGATGATGAAGTGGGGCAAGTTTAAATAATCTTTTACCATTTCTTAATTTTTTAGAAATCATTTGCAAAATCACAGAAAGAGAAGTGATAACGAGAGGTAAAGCAACAATAGGGAGAATTAAAACTGAATCAGTTAAAAATGCCAAAGTGGCCAGAGTGATAGTCAAACCCATAATCCCCGTCTCCCCCATATAAAATCTAGCTGGTGGAATATTAAACCACAAAAATGCGAGCGTCGCCCCAGTCACAACTCCAGAAAAAACAGCTAAATCTATTTGATTATTGGCATAAGCTATCGCTGAATAAGCACCGAAAATAGAAGCTAAAACCCCGCCAGAAAGACCATCTATTCCATCAATCACTCCTCCAGAAAATGTCGCAAGCGCAACTATCATAAAAAATGGAATAATAAAAATACCTAAAATCATATCCCCCGCAAATGGAATATGAATAGAAGTCATACCTAATTTATAAAAAAACCAAATTCCAATAAGTAAAGACAGGAATGAAATAATAAAAACTTTCCATTTACGCCAAGACTTATCA
>Ga0208246_1000916_pt1 | contig 19222 bp, 23 predicted proteins | sample RifOxyD2_FD_184039 | JGI IMG/M metagenome (GOLD analysis project Ga0208246, IMG submission 184039) | Soil microbial communities from Rifle, Colorado - Rifle Oxygen_injection D2 (SPAdes) | ecosystem: Environmental > Terrestrial > Deep subsurface > Rock core/Sediment | place: Rifle, Colorado... | reverse complement strand
TATTTTTTGCCTTGTAATAAAACAAAAGATTTATTTGACAAGCTTCTAGGATAGCCTTCGTTATAGCCTACTGGTAAAACTGCAAGCTGACAATCTTCTGGGCAAGTATAGGTACGATTATAGCCAACTGTCTGTCCGGCTAACATTTTTTTGACTTGAATAATTTTTGTTTTCCAAGTTAAAACTGGTTTTAAACATAGTTTCGCTAAATAGCCCTGATATTTAGTTGCTTCACTTGGCCATAAACCATACAAGCTTAAACCTAGACGGATCAAATCAGCTCGCGACTCACTTTGATTGACTATGGCAGCTGAACAAGCTATATGTTTTTTTATTTGCGAAAATTTTGCAGTCAAAGCCTGAAATAAAGCTAATTGCTGTTTAGTAAAATCTGTATTTTCTGCTTCACTTTCAGCAAAATGCGAAAAAATACTACTAATTTGCAAATTTTTTTTAGCTAAAACTTGCTTTATCACAGCTTCTGCTTCGGCTAAAGCAAAACCCAAACGACCAGTACCAGTATCTATCTTAATATTAACAATAAATTTTTTGTGATATTTAGCAGCTAGCTCATCTAAATATTCAACTTGCTCTAAAATATAAACCGGTAAAGAAATATTAGAAGCCAGATTTTTTAATTTTTCCTCATCTTGTTCAAAATAGCTCAAAACCATAATTGGTTTAGAGCTTAAAGTATTTACCTCTAATGCTTCGTCTAAATTAACGACTGCCAAGCCGTCAACATTTTTATCTTTATCTAACAAAGAAACAATTTCTACTAAACCATGGCCATAGGCATTACTTTTCACGACTGGCCACAGGGCAGAGCCGGCTAGGATATTTTTAAACTGCTGAAGATTATGTTGTAAATTTTTTTGATTTATTTCTAGCCAAGTCAGCATGCTTATGATTTTTTTGGACTAATTTTTTTAAAACTTAAATATTTATGCAAAACTTTTGGCACCTCAATAGCACCATCTTTAGTTTGATAATTTTCCATAATAGCAATCAAAGCTCTACCAAAAGCCATACCGGTACCATTTAAAGTATAAACGAATTCTTTTTTACCAGCTTGTTCATACTTGATATTTAAACGTCGGCTTTGAAAGTCAGTCGTATTTGAACAAGAGGTCACTTCACGATAAGTTTTTTGCGCTGGCAACCAAGCCTCGATATCATATTTTTGCACAGCTGGTGAGCCTAAATCACCACTGGCAATATTTAAAACATGATAAGGGATTTTTAAATCCTGCCAGATTGACTCTTCTACTTTTAAAATCTCTTGGTGATAAAATTTCGCTTCTTCTGGGCGACAAAAAACTACCATTTCTATTTTATCAAATTGATGACCACGCAAAATGCCTTTGGTATCTTTACCGTAGCTACCGGCTTCTTTACGATACGCTGGCGTAAAAGCAAAATATTTTTTAGCATTTTTTAGCTCCAAAACTTGATCAGCATGGTAGCTAATCAACGGCACTTCAGCGGTGCCAATCAAATACAAAGTATCTTCATCAACGTTCACTTGATAAATCTCATTTTTATCGGCTGGAAAAAAACCAGTGCCAAACATCGCTTGTTCTTTGACTAAATGTGGGACCGCTAAAGGCTTGAAACCAGCCGCCGAAATCTTTGCCCACACAAATTGCATCAAGGCAAACTCTAATTCTACTAATTCATTTTTTAAATACCAAAATCTAGCCCCGGAAACTTTAGCGCCTTGCTCCATGTCAATCAAGTCTAAATTTTTACCCAAATCAGCGTGATCTAAAACCGGAAAAGAAAATTCTGGTATTTTACCAACAGTTTTTATCACTACACTGTCCTCTTCTCCACCAACCGGCACATCTTCAGCATTAATATTTGGTATTTGCCAAAGCAATAAATTTAATTCTTGCTCTTTATCTTTTAAATCTGCTTCTAAAGAATTCAACTCTTCACCAAGAGCTTTCATTTTTTGGATAGTAATCTCATCAGGCTTAGTTTTGGAAGAACTTTTACGGAGCTGTCTTTTGGTTTCAATGTCTTTTAATAAATCGTTTTTTGCTTGATGAACATCAAGCACATGATCCAAGTCTAAATTTAATCCTCGGCTCTGATTATTTTTAGCCACTAGCTCTTTGTTTTCTTTGATGAATTTTATATCCAACATAAGATTATTCTTCTAAAATAATAATTTTTTCTATTTTATCGCCTTGAGCTATGCTATTCACTACATCAATTCCGGATAATACTTTACCGAAAACAGTATGCTTACCATCTAGCCAAGGTGTAGCTACGTGAGTAATAAAAAATTGTGAACCATTAGTATTTGGTCCAGAGTTAGCCATCGACAAAACACCAGGACCATCGTGTTTTAAACTAGCATCAAACTCATCTTCAAATTTATAACCTGGACCACCGGTACCAGCCACAGGTAAACTACTGCCGACAATTTGGTCATAGGTAAAATCTACGCCAGCCGTTCCCTTGGCTTGTGGATCACCAGTTTGAATCATAAAATCTTGAATCACACGATGAAAATAAATGCCATCATAAAAACCCTCTTTAACTAACTTTACAAAATTAGCTACGGTCTTTGGTACTTTTTCTTCATACAATTCGACTTGGATATCTCCTTTGCTAGTTTGAATAGTTACTTTCATAGTTTTTCCTAAATTCGTTAAGGCATTTCCGCCGAAGGCAGAAATGTTATTATCATTAGCTTGAACTAAAGATTTGTCGTCTATTTTTACTGGCGCTGGTTTACTTAATAAATAAAAACCAAAGCCCGCCGCTAATAACACTATACCTAAAATTACAGCTATTTTTTTATCCATAAATTATTTTTCTATTTTTTAGGACGCATGGTGGGGAAGAAGATCACTTCTTTGATATTATCTGTATCAGCTAATAACATCACCAAACGATCAATACCCATGCCCAAGCCAGCGGTTGGTGGCATGCCTTGCTTTAAGGCTTCAACAAAATCTTCATCGGCACCTTGGGCTTCAGTGTCACCTTGAGCTTTTAATTTCTTCTGTTCTTTAAATCTAGCTTCTTGATCAAGTGGATCATTTAATTCTGAAAAAGCATTACAAACTTCCACGGTCTTTACTACTAGCTGAAAACGTTCAACATAATTTGGTCGCTCAACTAATTTTTTCGCTAGCGGTGAAAGCTCGATGGGATGGTTGATAATAAAAGTTGGTTGCACTATTTTTGCCCGAACAAATTTTTTGTACAGCTCGTCTAATAATTTTCCTCTGCCCCAAGATTTTTCTACGCTGATTTTAGCAGCTTTAGCAAGCTTAGCTAACTCTTCATCACTTGTTTTATCAATATCAATTTTCAAGGCTTTGTCTAAAGCGGTTTTGAAATCTAGTTGTGGATATGGACCAGAAAAATCAATCACATCATCGCCGTTTTTTACTTGCAAACTGCCATTTACTTTTTTGACTAAAGTTTGAAAAAACTTTTCCATAAACTTCATCAAAAACTGATAATCTTTATAAGCCCAGTAAAATTCTATCTGCGTAAACTCGGGATTGTGCTGATGATCGATACCTTCGTTACGAAAACAACGAGCAATTTCATAAACTTGCTCATAGCCACCGATAATCAATCTTTTTAAATATAGCTCTGGCGCTACTCGCAAATACAAATCAATATCTAGAGCTTTATGATGGGTAATAAAAGGCGTAGCGGTTGCACCGCCAGCGATAGTTTGTAAAATAGGCGTATCGACTTCGACAAAACCAGCAGCATCAAAATAATCTCTGATATTTTTAAAGACTTGTGAACGTAAAGCAAAAACTTTTTTTACTTCTTCATTGGCCAGCAAATCTAAATAACGTTTTCTAAATCTTAAATCTGGATCTTTTAAGCCAGCGCGTTTATCAGCTAAAGGCAATAAAGCTTTGCTTAATAATTTTATAGAACTTGCCAAAATTGTTGGTTCTTTAGTTTTAGTTTCAAAAGCAGTGCCAGTGATTTCTACAAAATCACCCAGATCATAATTTTCTTTAAATTCTTGATAATTTGCTTCACCGACATTGTCCTTACGGATAAAGCCCTGCAAGCTTCCACTGACGTCACTAAAGTGCAAAAAAGCTGAACCACCTTGTAGTCTTAAGCTCTTTATACGACCGGCTAAAACCAGCTTTTTCTGGCTCTTGGTCAATTGCTTGAAATCGCTCAAAAAGTCGCTAATAGAGGCATTTTTGGCCGTCTGAGAGGGGTAAGAATTGATGTTTTTAGCCTGTAAACTCTCTAGTTTACGTAGGCGCTGTAAATACTCATCATTGATGTTTATTTCTAGATCTTGCATATATTTTTTAATCTCCTTAATTTTAATAAAATTAGGCAAAATAAGCAAGCTAAAAAACCTAACTATTGACAAAAATACCAAAGTATGCTATCATACTTAATCGCTTAAACAGCGTTGTTCACTGACAATTTCACTTCAAAAACTGGAGACCCAGAACATGCAGAGCATTTTCCGTTTGATCGCGGCCGCTTTCGTGGCCATCGTCATCGTCCTCAGCTTCGGCAATTTCAACACCGCCCAGGCGCAGTGGGAGTACGCAAGGTTCGAAGACACGCAACCGGACACGGCCTACGTATTGCCCGATGAAGTCTTTCATCACTATCAACCCTGTATTGTTTCTGACTTCATGAGCAATGGCATCGTCACATTCGAACTGAATGTCTACAAGGGCGACTTGGTAGATAACGAGCAGCCCTTCAGCTTCGCTGGGTGTGATACCAGCTACCTCAATCAGTGTGGCTCGATCATCTTCGATGATCGACCGAGAGAGTATCATGCCAATTGGGTGGCAGACAACCAGGGTCTCGGTGTTTTCACCAGTTTCATTATTCAGTTCAACAACGAGCTACCGGTTGGCTCTCAAACAGGCTACATAGCAGGTGTTAATGGCTATGTCCTGGACTACAACAACGATTTTCAACTCTTCTATGATTATCTGAGTCAAACTGTCATCAGCATCGATGGTGTCAAAGGTGACGCCAATGGTGATGGTGAGGTCACAAGTGCCGATGTCGAAATCATTCAGGAATACTGTTTCGCTTGGTGGAATCATCAGGACTGGAGATATCAGAATGATGGCATTAACGTTGGGCGCAGTCTGATGTTGTTCAGCTACCCCACGCTACTTGACGCCTATCTGATCAACCTCTGGCTGATCAATCCGAATGACCCACTAGTAGTCAATCTAGGAATCGGAGAGCTGATCAGTTCCACGGCCTATGGCAACTCCAGCGTCCAGCCGGCACCACACACGATCTCGCAGGTCTGGAATGAGCTGACCATCAGTACCGACGGTCTGGCGGCTTTCGTCTTCGGCAATCTGCCCGATGGTACGCACTGGCAGGCCGCATCCTGGACAAGCAATAGCTCCGCCACTTTCCAGCTTCCGGCCGATCTGCAGAACATGCGAGTCGAAGCGGTCAGCCTGGAAGGCGCCACCGACATCAACATGCCGGTGACCATGCCGCAAACCTGCGAACTCCAGCAGAACTATCCGAACCCCTTCAACCCCTCGACGACCATCGACTTCAGCCTGCAATCGGCTAGCCAGACTTCCCTCAAGGTCTACAACCTGAACGGTGATCTGGTGACCACACTCGCCGATGGCACGATGTCCGCAGGTCAGCACAGCATCGCCTTCGACGGCAGTGCCATGGCCAGCGGCACCTACATCTACGAGCTGAAGACCAACAACAAGATCGAGGCCAAGAAGATGATTCTGATGAAGTGAAGCTTCCGCCACTAGACGCGACGTGAAGCAAAACCCCCGAAGACATACATTCGGGGGCTTTTTTATTTAATAAATTTTATTTTACTTCTGGTAATTTTTTTCCTTTAAACTTCCACAGATATTTTAAAAAACTACTAATATGTGCACGAGCTGTTTTTTTACGTAAAATCTGCCATAAATTATTATTAGCCGAATCTCTTTTATGCAAATGAATAACCTTAGCTTGTGGCACATAGGCAACTTTAAAACCATTTTCCCAAAAACGTCGTGACCAATCTAAATCTTCCATATACATAAAATATCTCTCATCTAACAAACCAACTTTAAATAAAGCCGAAGTGCGAATCATCAAACAAGCACCAAACAAAGCTGGGGTATAAAAATCTTTATCATGATTATGATCTTCTAATAAATAGTTTTTTAACCAAGCCTTACCTGATTTAGTATTAGCTAAAAATGTCCGACGATAAAAAGGTAAGTGCCAATCTGGAAAACCAGTGGCTGATTGTTGTAAACTTCTATCAGCATTCATGACACAAGGGCCACTTAAGCCCACTTCTAGATGATTTTCCATGTACTCATGCAACTTTTCTACAGCACCAGGTAACAAAACTACATCAGGATTCACAATCAAAATATATTTACCTTTAGCCTGTTTCATAGCTGGATTATTGCCCGCTGCATAGCCGATATTTTTAGGCAATTGCATGAATCTAATGCTCGGATAATTTGCTACCAATTCTTTAATACCATCAAAAGTACCATTGTCGATAACAATAATTTCATAACTAAAAGAAAAATTAAAAGAAAAAATATCTTTTAATAATTCTCTAATTAAGTCTCGATGAAAATAATTTAAAATAATAATTGATAGCTCCATAAAAAAATTCTTAACTATTTATTCCCTCCCCGCGTACGCGGGGATCTTCGGGAAAGATGGTATCTGTATTATTCTTAGCTTCTCCGCATACGCGGAGAATGCGAAAAAGAAAATTTTATTTAAACCAATGATTTAATTCTTCACCTGTCACTTGCGCGTGTTTTTTGATATATTTTCTTTTAGCTTTAAATTTTTTCTTTAAACTCAAAAATTCTTTTAAGCCCACTAAAGTTTTTCTTTCAAATATTAAAAAATAAAAAAACTTTTTTATTTCATAGCCGGCAATTGACCACCAAAATTTACCTAATTTTAAAGCCCCGGAATTTTTATATAAAACCGCTAAATGATTACGATAAGAAAGTTTGTTTAAAATACCTCTTTGATTACGTTGAGTGTCTTTATTTAAGCTACGATGATGATAGGCTTGGGTTGTAGCCAGTAAATAATTTTGCCAACCCATCAAGCGTAAACGTAAAACCAGATCAACATCTTCTTTATAAGCAAAAAAATCTTCGTCAAAATACTCCACTGTGTCCTCTGTTTTATAAAATTTGATGGACTCTAAAGCCTCACGTCGAATCATCAAAGCCGTAGCAGATAGTCCAAATACTTCTTGGTTTGCCAACTCATAATCTTGTTCACCTTGTTGCCAATCTGTAACTCTAAAATGTTTATCTATTTTTAAGCCATAAGAATCGATTTGTTTAGTTTGAGCCAAATTCGGAAAATCCCAGTATAATAATTTACCGCTCGTGCTCGCTACTTTAGGATGAGTTTCTAAAAAATCAATAGTTTTAGCTAAATAATCTGGTGCTAAAACTAAGTCCGGATTTAAAACTAAAACATATTTTGAGTCCGACCAGTTGATCAACAAATTATGACCTTTAGCAAAACCAAGATTTTGTTTTTGGGTAATGACTTTGGCTGGCGGATAATACTCTTTGACTAAGGCGACTGAATTATCTACTGAAGCATTGTCTAAAACTAAAAGATTCCAATCTGTAAAAGTCTGCTCGACTAAACTTTTAAATAAATACGGTAAATAATCTGCACTATTAAAAGTCAGTAAACAAATAGTTAAAGTTTTTTTATCTTGAGTATTTAAATTATTCATTTTGATAATTATTTTTCCACCAAGCATAGCCGGCGGTTAACAATAAATTAATAGGTAAAAAAATTAAAATAATCAAAGCTTGAAAAATATTTTTTTGTTTAAAAAAATAATATAATAAACTCCAATCAAAAATTAATTGTTTTTTAAAAATTCTCTCTTTAGAAAAACTGATACCACTATGGTGCACTAGACTAGCAGTTGGTAAATATTTTATCAGCAAACCAGCATCTTTGATACGCTTGCAATAGTCAACTTCTTCTAGCCATAAAAAAAATCTTTGATCAAATAAGCCAATCTTTTCATAAGTAGCCCGTGGCATAATCATCGCCGCACCCATAATCTGCTCTACTTCTTGTTCACGATTATAATCAAAATCTGTCGCTAAATATTTCTTCAAAAATTTATTATCTGGCCAAACTTTAGTCAATTTAAATAAAACTAAAAGCTGTGAAATTAAATTTGGAAAACGTCTGATAGAAGCTTGCTGACTCAAATCTGAATTCAAAATCCTTGGCCCCAATAAAGCAACTTTCGGATGAGCTTGAAAATAAGCTAAAATCGTTTTGAAAAAACCCAGCTGTATTTCCGTGTCAGGATTTAATAAAAAAATATACTCTCCGCTTGATTGTTTTAGAGCTAAATTATTTGCTCGCGCAAAGCCACGATTTCTCGGCAAAGCGATCATCGTCACCTGGTGATAATCAGCCATGATCATTTCTGGCGTGCCATCACGAGAATCATTGTCCACTACAAAAATCTCTTTAGAAAAACTTTCCGTATCCGCTAAAATACTCTCTAAACATTTTTCTAACAAAGGCCTGACTTTCCAATTGACAATAATAATAGAAATTTGCGGTTTAGGCATATTAGCTTAATTTATTATTAATTAACTCTAACATTTTATTAACAGCATTCACCCAAGAATGTTGTTTGACATATTCTTTTCTTGCGTTTTGTTTTTCCTGGGAATCTTCGGCTAATAAAATATTTATTTTTTTATTAAAATCTTCATAGCTCTCTGCGATCTCTACAAAATTTTCGATATTTTCTGTACCCGCGCCAGTACTTGCTACTACTGATAAACCTGCTGCTAAATATTCATACATTTTCATCGGATTAGTAGTCACTGAAAAATCCGCTTTCTGGTGAGGAATCAAGCCCAAGGAAAATTGCTGGATATACATCGGCGCTTCTTGATAAGACTTATAACCTAAAAAATGGATGTTTGGATATTGACTCAAATTTTTTTGTGCCAAATCTTGCTCACTCCAAACAGGACCGACTAAAACAAAAGATTTGTCTGGATTAGCTTTAGCCAAGTAAGCAATCAAGTCCAAATCCACTCGATCTTGGATCACACCGATATAGCCGATAATCGGCTTAGGAATATCAGCGATATCACGATTAACTAAAGAAAAATGTTTATTATAGTGTTTCCAGTCCACACCATTAGGGATCCAATAAACATTGGCCTGATTATCAAAAAAGTTTAACAAATTTTCTGACACGGTAAAAATCAAATCTGCTTGATCTTTGATGATTTTATAAGACTCTTTTAAAGTTGATGCGTGTTTTTGATAAGAAGAATGTTTAAGCCAATTATCGACTGCTTCAAACACTGTTAATTTTTGTCCTAAATTATGACAGTATGGTGCTACATAAGGCAAGTATGACCATAATATCCAATCACCAAAATTTAATTCCCAAGTAATTTTTTTTATTCTAGCTAAAGTCTTTTTTGGTCGCCAAAAAAAATCAACATCAGAATAAATATAAAGTTTATCAGAAACTTTAGTTAGTTTACTGGTAAAAGATTTTTTCACCACTTCACCAGATTTTAAATGTAAAATAATATTTTCTTTAAAGTTTCGTAAAGCTCGTTTAAAAGTGAGGGGCAAATAATCAACGGCAATTATTTTACCGACATTTTCACTTTGCATTAATTGTTGTAAAACATGAAAATTGCGGTTAGAAACACCCTCTTCCCACTCGGCAAAACTAGACATATTAAACATGACAAGGTCAAACTTTTTCATAGATATTCTTTTAATTTTTCACTTTGTTCTCTGCCTGATAAAAATTCTTGCGATCTTATATAAGCTGCTTGACCTAATTTAGTTGCTAAATTTTGATCAACTAATAATAAATTTATTTTTTCTTTTAGATCTTCAACATTTTCACTAGCTACTAATAAAGCATTGCTTTGATCAGTAAAAATTTCTAAGACTCCTCCACTCGCTCCAGCAATAATCGGTAAGCTACAACTAGCAGCGTTTAAAAATACGATGCCAAAACCCTCAACGTCTTCTTTGCTTTCTCTATTAGCTAAAACAAATAAGTCGGCTAAGTGATAATAATAAACTAACTCTTCATCGCTAATATTATTAAAAAACCTCACTTTTGCCTCCATCTTATACTTTTCTACTAAGTTTCGCAAGTTTAGCTCTTCTTCACCACGACCAACTATCAAATATAAAAAATCATGCTTTATTTCACTCAAAGCTTTGATTACTAAATCATGGCCTTTGCGCTTATTCAAACGACCAACAGTTAAAATAACTTTTTGAGTATCACTAATATTTAAAGCTTTTTTTAAATTTAATACTTTAGCTTGATCGACATCACAAGCAAAATCACGCCCCGGATAAATAACTTTTATTTTATTTTTATCAATATTTAAATTCACTATGATCTTGGCGGTACTTTGACTATTACAAATAATATAATTGGCCTGCTGCAAAATTTTTAAAGCTAGCTTTTTTTTATTTTTTAAAGCTAAATTAATATCTAAACCATGCAAAGAAATAATGTAGGGCAATTTAAAAAATTTATTTAAATAATACGCTATGCTACCTAAAGGCAAAATATTTGGGGTAAAAATTTGTTCTATTTTTTCGTTTTTAATAATTTTAATTAAACTAAAAAAACTAAATAGCCAGCTTGGTTTAACAAATTTATTTTTAAATCTAAAATGCCAAATATTAGTTTGAGTATTTACTTGTTCGTGATCACATAAAACTAAATAATCTTTTTTAGCAAAATGTTTAAACAAATCAAAACAATAGCGAGCTACTCCGCCAAAAAATGGATAATATTCATGTGTTAAAACTAAAGTTTTTTTCATCTTAATTATATTTTCTATTTCTTCTTAATAATAGGCCATTAATGATTCCCGCCGCAGGCGGGAATCATTTCTATGTCTTGTTAAATAAAGAAGTCTTTAAATATTTTATATCGCTAAACGTCAAAATTTTAAACAGCCACAAGCCAAATAAATAAAAAGCTCCGCCGACTATAATAGTCAATGGCCAAAAAATAATAGTTTTTAAATAATAAACTATTACTAGCATAAGCAAACTTAAAACAAAAGCTAAAAGCATTTTATTTACTATCTCTCTATCAATAACGACAATTTTTTTCGCCGTCATTAAGTTTAAAATAAATAAAAACAAAGTACTCAACGATGAAGCCAAAGCCGCACCCCAAACACCCACCAAAGGAATCAAAATCAAATTTAAAATAATATTAAATACCATAGTGAAACCTAAGTTTCTAGTATTTATTTTTTGTTTATTGGCTGCATTGAGTAAGCTAGACAAAGCAAAGTTCATAAATAAGAAGCCCAGTGAGACTATCAAAATCTGTAAAGGTAAAATGCTTGAATTAAACTCTGGTTTATAAATTTGAGAAATTATTTCCGGAGCCAAAACTATAATGCCAAAGCTTAAAGGCCAGGCGATCAAACTTAAATATAACAAACCACGATTAAAAACTTTGGTTAACTGGACTTTATCTTCTTTAAAAAAATGTGCAAAAGCTGGATACAAAGCCGCTACGAGTCCTAATGGAATAAACTGCCAAGCAAAAGTGATCTTATAAGCCACACTATAAAAGCCAAGCTCTAAATCACCTAAAAATACTTTGAGTAAAATAGAATCTAGATAAGCATAAACTTTGGCAAAAATAGCTGCTACCGCAAATGGCCAAGCAATTAACAATATTTTTTTTAATAAGTCTTTATGCCACAAAAATTTTATTTTAGTCTGAAATTTAAAACGCAAAATAAAACCAGCAAAAAGAAAGTTGAATAAACTAGCCGCAAATAAAACTATTAATAACAAAAATAAATTATTGGTAAATTTTAATAAGCCTAAGCCAAAAATCATCACGATAATTTGAAAAATTATCGTACCAATTGATTCATAGCGAAGATTTTGTTGGCCACGAATATATGCATAAAATAGCAAAGTAAAACTATCTATCGCTACCGTCAGCATAGTCAAATAAATCAATAGTTGAACTGGGTCGTTTCCCCAAAAAAAATAATTTATGCTTGCTAAAAAAATCAGAGATAAAAAAGTGAATAATAATTTCAAAGAAAAAATCTGTTGAAAATAAATTTCTTGTTCGTTTTTGTTTTGGACTACTTCTTTGGTCAAAACTGGTGATAAACCAAAGTCCATCAAAACCGCAAACATGGTGGCAAAAGAAATCGCAAAAAAATAACGACCCGTGAGCTCTACGCCCAATCCTCTCGCTAGTAAGGTAAAATAAACAAAAGACAGCACTTTTTGTGCCACCAAAGAAAGCAAGAAAAATGAAGAATTTGCTGCGATTTTTTGACTATTTAACATATTGACATTATAGCAAAAATGGTCAGAAAAGCTAGTAAAATTATTAAAAATTGACATTTCTTAATATTTATCCTAAATTATACAAGCATAAACTAAAAATGGATCAAATTACACCTGAAAAACTCAATAACACAAAAACCGAAGCAGAAAAATTTTATAAAGAAATTAACTCTGTATATTGCCCATATTTAAAAAGCGATGTTGCTTTTAATACAAAGGGTTTAGAACATTTAAAATTTAAAGGGAAAAACAAGGCTAGGTCAGCCTTGGATCAATATGTCAGACTTAAATTATTAAAATTAGCCCCTGAAATAATTAAACGTTCACATACTCTACAAGAAATTTTTTATACACAAAAATTTGAAAAACAAACAATAAACTCTCGTTGGGAAAATAGATTAATGAATGTCACTTTTTACGGTTTTGTTGCTATAATTAATGGTGCTAGAATAAAAATCATAATTAAAGAAATTGCTGGTGGTAATAAATTCTTTTGGAGTATCATTCCTTTTTGGAAAAATAAACAAAAAAACTCTGGAGAAAATACCACAAATAAAAAAATCCTGCACACAGGAAATATGGAGGAAGATTAAAGTTATATTTGGCACTTGTTACGGTTTGGAAACTCATAACCGTGAGAGGGCCTAAACCCTTCAAGTACCATTTGCATTATACCAAAACATCAATAAACTGTCAATTACAAAAAATCCCCATAATTATGGGGATTTTTTAATAAATAAATTTTAACGTTTTGACCATCTTTCGGCTACGCTCAAGATGTCGCAAGCTTAACGCTTACTCCACTGTGGAGCTTTACGAGCTTTCTTCAAACCTGGCTTCTTTCTTTCTTTTTTACGAGAATCACGAGTCAATAACTTTTCTTTTTTCAAATTTGGACGCAAAGTTTCATCAGTTTTAAGCAAGGCTCTAGAAATACCGTGCCCGACACTATCAGCTTGGCCACGTTGTCCACCACCAGCTACTCTGACAGAAATAGTGATATTTTCACGACCAGCTACTTTTAATGGAGCTAAGATAGTTTCCTGCCATTGAAAATACGGAAAATATTCTTTAAAGTCCTTACCATTCACAGTAATATTTAAACCCTTGCTTTTGTCATTGATAATTCTGACACGAGCCACAGCGGTTTTTCTTCTACCAACGGCATGAGTATAATCTTGATTTTGTCCTGTTTTTGTCATGGCTTTACTTGATAATTAATCTTTTTAATCTTGCTACCTGTAGTCTGTTTTTTGGCAACATATTTTTAACAGTGCGACGTAAAACATCAGCTGGGTTCTTAGCAAAAAGCTCACTTAATTTATTTGTTCTGATACCACCTGGATAGCCAGTATTACGATGATAAACCTTATCTTCCATCTTTTTACCACTAAACTTCATTTCAGCCACATTAATAACTTCGACACTGTCACCATTGTCTTTACCTAAATCATAAGTGGCTTTATTTTTGCCTTGCAAAACAAAAGCAATCTCGGAAGCTAAGCGTCCGGCTATTTTACCACTGGCATCAATTTTATGCACTGCTCTTTCCATAAAGTTATTTTTTGCTACCCCGCCGAAGGCGGGATAAGCATGTTCAATTTCTTATATTTTGATTTATATTCTTCCGCCGAAGGCGGAAGAATAATTATCTTTGAAAATTATTTAAACTAATTCAATTTGTACCATCTTAGCTCCATCACCCTGTCTTGGACCAACCTTGATAATACGAGTATAACCGCCAGCTCTTTCTTTATAACGAGGACCTAAAACATCAAGCAATTTCTGCACCGCTTTTTTATCTGGCACAATTTGAGATAACTGTTGTTTATTGTGAACAGATTTGATCTTACTACGGGTAATCAACTTTTCCACCAAAGGCTTCATAGTTTTAGCCTTGGCTTCGGTCGTTACTATCTTTTCATAAAGCACCAAAGAAGTAGCCAAATTTTCTAACATGGCTTTACGTGGTGCCTTTTCTCTATCTAATTTTTTGGTGGTATTTTTGTGTCTCATGATTATTTCCTTATATTATTCAATTTCTTCTTCAGCGGCTATTTCTTTTTTAGTTTTTTTCTTAGCCTTGGCAGGGGTTTCTGTAGCTACGTTCCATAAAGAAAAATGTTCAGCTAAAATTTGAGCTGCCTGGGCAATAGCTTCATCTACTGTGACTGTGCCATCGGTCGTGATATCTAAAGTCAATTGTTCATAGTTAGTCATCTTACCGACACGAACATGTTTTATTTCATAACCGACATTTAAGACTGGGGAAAAACTAGCGTCGATCGCAATGGTGCCTATTTCTAACTTTTCTTTTTCACGTTGTTCAACCGTCACATAGCCTAAACCACGCTCTACGACTAATTCCATATTAAGGGTGGAATTTTTGTCAGTCAAAGTAGCAATCACCATGTCTTTGTTTAAAACTTCCACATCAGAATTTTTTTCAATCTCGGCTCCGGTCAAAACTTTTTCACCTTTACCGTGTAATTTAATTTTTACTGGCTCGTCAGAAAAAACTTTAACTCTTAATTTTTTAAGATTCAAAGCTATTTCTACCACATCTTCTTTGACGCCAGTGACTGCGCCAAACTCGTGTTGGACACCGTCAATCTTGAAAGATGTGACAGCGGCGCCTGACAAAGCAGACAACAAAACACGTCTTAAAGCATTACCAATCGTGACACCAAAGCCTGGATAAAAAGGCTCGATGACTACTTGATAGCGATGATCTTTTTGATCAACGATACTAATTTTTTCTGGTAAAGAAATTTGATTTGCCATAAATTTTTTGTTTGCTCCGCCTTTGGCGGATTATTATTTTTATCGTGAATAAAATTCAACGATTAAGTTTGTTTGAATATTTTTTGGTAAATCTTCAGTATTTGGTAAGCTGTTTACTGTGATGGTCATATTCTTTTTATCTAAAGCTAACCAGCCAGCAGTCTCTACTTTGTCTAACTTAAGTAATAAATTTAGCCAGTATTGTTTAACTAATTTATTTTCTTTGACTTTGATCACTTGACCAGTTTTGACAGTATAAGAAGGGATATCAGTTTTGACACCATCGACTAGAAAATGACCATGATTGACAAGCTGTCTTGCTAAACGATGAGTGTTGGCTAAACCAGCACGAAAAATAATATTATCTAAACGAGTTTCTAGAATAGTTAACAAATTGGTATTGACATCGCCTTGCATTTTTTGCGCACGTTCAAAGGTCAAACTAAATTGTTTTTCCAAAATACCATAAATAGCCTTAGCTTTTTGCTTGGCTAACAATTGACGACCATATTCAGAAGTTTTGGCAAAAGCCTTTTTTGGCCCATGCACACCGACTGGATAACTGCGCTTATCTAAAGGTGATTTGACAGTATCAGCCACGTTTTCTCCGAAACGACGACTAGCTCTGTGTTTTGGTTTAAGATTTCTACCCATATACTTACTTAAAGTTTATTGTTTAGACACGACGTACCTTTTTTGGTCTACAGCCATTATGTGGAATTGGTGTAATATCTTTAATTGAAGTGACTGATAAGCCATTAGCGTGAAGTGCTCTAACTGAAGCTTCTCGGCCAGCGCCAACACCCTTGATAAAGACGTCGACTTCTTGCAAGCCATATTCTTTAGCTTTTTCTACCGCGTTTTTGACGATAATACCAGCGGCATATGGAGTGGCTTTTTTTGGTCCTTTAAAACCATTTAAACCAGCTGAAGACCAGGCTAAAACAGCGCCGGTCTGATCAGTCAAGGTGACGATAGTATTATTATAAGTCACTTGAATGTGAGCTTGGCCACGACTTACCTTTTTTTTAATCTTTTTCTTCTTTACAATTTTTTGCATAATATTCTTTTTTTAAGTCTTTTGTCCAGCTGCTACACGACCACTACCCATAGTGACGCGCTTATTACCACGGACAGTACGAGAATTAGTCTTGGTTCTTTGACCTCTGGCTGGTAAATTCTTAGCGTGACGAGTGCCACGATAAGCTTTGATTTCTTTTAAACGTTTGATGTTGGCTAATTTGTCTCTTTTTAACTCACCTTCGACTTTATAGCTTTTTTCAATCATTTGTCGTAAAGCATTGACTTGTTCTTCGGCCAAATCTTTGACGCGGATATTTTTATCAATCTTTAAAGTTTTTAAAATTTTGTTAGCGGTCGTTAAACCTATACCATAAATATAAGTCAAAGAGATTTCTACTCTCTTTTCTCTAGGAATATTGACGCCGGAAATTCTTGCCATGCTTGCCATAATTTTTTTAAATACAAATAAATTAACCTTGTCTTTGTTTATGTTTAGGATTTTTACAAATACAAATCACTCGATTTTCACGACGAATGATTTTACAGTCTTTACACATTGTTTTGACAGAAGCTCTTACTTTCATCTGTTTTATTGATTATTATTTTCTAAAAATTATACGTCCCTTACTCATATCATAGGGACTTATTTCTATCACTACCCGATCGCCTGGCAAAATACGAATTTTGTACATCCTCATTTTACCGGCTAAATGAGCAAAAATTTCTTGCTGGTTATCCAGCTGGACCTTAAAAGTGGCATTAGGTAATAACTCAATCACCTCTCCCTCAAGTTCCAAGAAACCTTTTTTGTTAACTTTAGCTTGTACTTCGCTCATTAATAACTTGCTACTCAAAAACTATAAATTATGCACTTTCTTCTGAAAACGCATAGCTAGTCTTGAATTTGTTTATTTATTTATAATTTACGCCCCTTAATTATACGAATTTTTTTCGATTTGTCAACCCCTTAAGCTCAAAAACCTAAATATCCCTTAAAATAAGGGTTTTTAGCCTACGAATTGCACTTCTTCCTCTAACTGTAGCCCAAATTTATCCCTAATTTGCTGTTTTATTAAACTGGTCAATATCATCACCTCTTCAGCTTTGGCGCCCCCGAGATTAATAATATAGTTGGCATGTTGGGTAGAAACTTGTGCTTGACCAATAGTCTTAGCTTTCAAACCAGCCTTTTCGATCAAATAGCCAGCTGGAATCTTTTTGTGTTCTAGAAACTTCTCTACTTCGATACTCTTGGCTTTTAAGCTCTCAATATCAGCCTCTTTGAAGCTAATATTTTTGAAAATACAACCAGCTGATGGCTGATTAGGATGATTATTTTTACGATACATCAGTCTTTCTTGCACTAAAGCCTTACTAGCCGCCACATCACCTTTGGCCAATAATAACTCTGCTTCTACTATCAAATAGTTATTTACTTTAAAAATACTATGGCGATAAGCAAAATCTGCTTCGTTTTTCGCCATAGTTTTGAGCTCGTTATTTTTATCTAGATAGCGGATGGCTGTCACTACATCGCCCATCGCTAGACCATAAGTGCCAGCATTACCACGAATGGCACCACCGACTGTGCCGGGCACGCCAGCGGCAAACTCTAAACCAGTCAAACTATTTTCTAAGGCTTGGTTTAATAAATAAGCTAAACTTAAACCAGCACCAACTATGACTTTATTCTCATCAAACTCTAACCTTTGTAAGTCTAATTTTATCACCAATCCTTTAATACCATTATCACCAATCAATAAATTGCTACCACCACCAAAAACAAAAATATCTTTTTCATTTTCTTTAGCCCAAGCCATCGCCTCTTGTAATTCCTCTAAAGTTTTGACTAAAGCAAAATATTCAGCTGGTCCACCGATTTTAAAAGTAGTATAAGGCGCTAAAATTATATTTTCTTGTATTTGCATAAATATTATTTTTTATCGTGTTCCTCGTTCATTTTTGTCCAATCCCAATTTCTGTCTTTATTAAAATCTACTTTTTTCATAATAGCTTGTTCTATATCGATATTAAGCACACCGCAAAGATGTAAAACACGTTGAATAACATCACCAAGCTCTTCTTTAAAACCATCTTTACCATCAATATTTTGATGACGATAAGCTTCAAATGCTTCTGATACTTCTGAATGAATTAAGGCAATTTTTTCTGCTACATTAATATCTTCCGGTTTGGTGCCAAAGCCTTTTTGCTTAGCTTGCTCCATGATGATATCTGTGAGTTGTTTTATTTCCATAAAATATTCTTAGTTTCCTCCGCCTACGGCGGAGGAAATATGAAATTATTTAAGTAAATCTAAATATTTTTGCGCTATCTCCGAAACATCTTCATCGACTAAAAAATCTTGTAATTTTTTCTTAATCTCATCAAGAGATGAAGAAACTGCTGGATTTTTAAATCTTTTAGCTAAAGCACAAGCCGCTCTAAAACCAGGATAACTTTTATCTGACATTAATGCTTTGAGTTTCAAAATATCATTTACTTCTAAATCCAGGGCCGAAGATTCTAATATCGTTGCCGCTAAATCGCGAAAACTATCATCCTCATTTTGAGTATTTTCTTTAGCCCAATTTAAAATATCTGTTCTATCACAAATACTTGGTAATTTTTCATCAATTTTTTGCCAAGCTTCTGTGGTATTTTGTGTGGCTAAACTTAATAAAAAATCTAATTTTAGCTCCTGATCGTTTTCTGGTGATTCCATAAATTTATTTTTAAAATAATTATTGCACTAATTCTCTAGCTAAATTATCGATATCCCCTGCACCGATAAAAAGTAAAACAGCGTCCATGGGGTTTAAATCACGTAAAACATTTTTTACTTCATCTAAATTAGCGGCGTAATATTTTTGTGGGTGATTCATTTTGTTTAACAAATCTTGACTATTCACTTGCTCATACTCTTTATCTTCGCGACCTTGGACACGATAAATTTCAGAAATAATCACTTGGTCAGCCAAAATAAAACTCTTGGCAAATTCATCGAGTAAAGTCAAAGTACGATTAT
>Ga0208246_1000909_pt1 | contig 19341 bp, 16 predicted proteins | sample RifOxyD2_FD_184039 | JGI IMG/M metagenome (GOLD analysis project Ga0208246, IMG submission 184039) | Soil microbial communities from Rifle, Colorado - Rifle Oxygen_injection D2 (SPAdes) | ecosystem: Environmental > Terrestrial > Deep subsurface > Rock core/Sediment | place: Rifle, Colorado... | reverse complement strand
CATCAAGATGTCTTATACTTAAGTTCCAATTCATACCACACATTACTATAGAATGTGGTATGCCAACATCTTGACAAGCACCCAGCGCCTTTAAGCCCTGTCCAAATAATGGCGCTCCCCTATTTACTTCATGTTCTTCGGGGAATGGGCTGTCCAGACTAACATCAATATCATTGATAACACGAAATGCTTCTGGCTCATTCTCAAAAAGATAATTAGCGGTAATACCAGCCGTTGTGACACCAATAGTCACTTGTCTAGAGTGCAATTCTCTCAAGATATAAGGCAACAAACTATCCCTCGGATTTAAACCATTAGTAAATAAAGGTTCGTTCCCACCTAAATTCACCACTGATATCCCATAGTCAGTAAGTTGCATAATGATGCGATTAGCATCATTGATGTGTAAATTACGACCCTTGGTTCTTACCATTATACTGTAGCAATGCCGACACCGATATGGACAATCATTTCCAAGAGTCCACCCAGCGTTCAGTATGCTCATGTGTCCATTTGTGCTCATCATGTTTCTCCTAAAAAAGGATTGGGATAAGCACTATAACCTATCCCGCAAACCTGGTCCAGCAAGACAATCTCTCGCTCAATCCGTTCGTAATCCGTCTGAAAGTCAGAAACTTGCACCATCGTTTCTGTCTGTACATCTAATTTGGAGATTCCGTGTTCCGCCATCTCCAATACACGCTCAAAAAAGACCAAATCCATAGAATAAAGACGCCTACAAATATCATGATATTTTCTATACATACTCCGATCTATTGCTTTTGGTGCAGTTATGGGATTTATTGCGTGATCATACACAGAGGAATGTGAACGATGCCACAACCTCAATGCTTCATAGACCACATCAACTTCTGGTACACATGGGCGATATTCCAAATGACCCAAGACAGATCTCTTTTGCTGAACATCCGAACGAGAAAGTAAAAGACGCTCATTTGGAGTTCCGGCGGAAACATATGTTTCGGTAAAAATTCCCTTTGTGACTGGCCAACTAAGATCTTTTAAAATACCCAAGTTTTCCTTAAGCTCCACAAGAGTTGTATCCCAATCAAACAATATCATACCCATCTGCACGTACACACCATGCCTCTCGAGATACTCCATTGCAAGAAAATTATCCGCAATTGATGCACCCTTATTCATTCTCTTAAGAGCACTGACCGACCAATTTTCTACGCCCAAACCAGTTGCAAACCAACCGCAGCCAGAAAGAATCTCAACGATCTTGTTAGTAAGACGGTCTGCTCGTACTTGAGTTCGAAAACTTATCTCTGTTAAGCCTCTTAAATAAAGCTCATTAGAAAAACTTTCCGCCCAAATTTCACCTCTTGGTGGCTCCAAAAAACTATCATCAACAAATTTGAAACACTTAGCACCATACTTCTGATGAAGCATTTCAAGTTCATTGACAATATTCTTAACACTTCTTTCTCTCCATCTTGTGCCATCATGCTGTCTTGCAAAAGCAGAAACAGCACAAAAAAGACAACTTCCAAGACACCCACGACTCGTAGATACAGAAATAGGATTCTTCGAGTGAATAGTCGAATAAACCGTATCTCTAGCTGGAAACGGTAACGAATCTAAATGTTCAACACAATGCGACATAGAGCCCCTAACTACTTTCCCCATACTCAACATCGAAATTCCCGGCACATTTTCCAAGATTAAACCGCTTTCTGAAAGCACACAAGCTAATGTAGACAACGACTTTTCTCCTTCTCCTCTTAATACATAATCAAAACCTGCTGCCAAAAAATCTTCATCAAAAAAAGTTGGTCCATATCCACCAGCGACAATAGGAATAGAAATACGATTTTTAATGTCACGAACAAGCCTAGCGGCATTTTCCAAAGAAGATCTATACGCAGAAATTCCAACCAAAAGCAAGTTTGGCAGAGCAACCACACAATTCACAATCTCTTCGTGACTCAAGTTCTCTAACCAGCCGTCAATAATCTCAACTCGGAAACCAGCCAACCTCAAAGTCGCAGCCAGATATCCTAAGCCAAGATTCTCTTCGGCAGTTCTGTGCGTATTAGAATACGGCACTGTAAGAGCAATGGTCTGTCTCATTGTCACATCCTCCTCTTTGTCAAAGTTCAATTTATCTATTATGGATATAACACAAATACTATATAACGTCAAATATAAAAAGGCCCGCGCGAATACGGACCCTTGGTTGAACACTAACTCAATATCATTGATGCGCTTAAGCCTAAACCGTGTGCAACGCTAGTGTAAGCGTCAATTTGCTGAATCTTCTCTTGTCCAAAACGAACAGCAAACAAATCCCTGACGCATGGGATGTAAGAGGTGCCTCCAGTTGTTAAAACCAAGTCTATATCTTCTCTATGGACACCAGCTTGAGCTACTGCCAGATCAATTTTATCGCCGATGCGACGCAAAAGATCTTGCACAATTTGCTCAAACTCCAAACGATGAACCGACTCTGCTATGTGCAAATCACGCTCAGAGAAAAGTATCTCCGTCTTATCTGTTGTGGACAAATCAATTTTCGCCCTCTCAATTGCTTGAAAAAGGAAAAAACCGTAATTATCTTCAATCAGATGTTCAAGATTTCTAATGCTCTGCTGGTCATCGGCAAAAGTTCTCACCTTACGGATGAACTCACGCACCGATTTCTCTCTGAGCTGTGGAATCAGATGCCAGGCTTTCAACTTAGACATGACTGATAAAGGCATGCTCAACCAATTGCCAGACATATTTCTATGCTGGACATCTCTGCCGAAATATTGAGCAACTTTCCTCCACATCAATGCTGAGTCAAAAGCGTCACCTGCCAAGTAGATACCACTGGTAGATAAAACGTCTTGCGAACGATCTTGTTGACGCTTTCTGCTACCAGAAAGACGGATGACTGTAAAATCTGACGTTCCTCCACCGAAGTCTCCGACTAATACAAGTTTTTCTTCCCTGATATTCAGTCCGGACTCAAATGCGAAGGCGGCAGCAATAGGTTCCATCTGAAAAGCAACATGCTTAAAGCCGGCTAGGTTTGCAGCCCTACGCAAACGAGCTTCAGCTAGCTTATCGGCTTGCTGATCATCGGAAAAAACTACTGGTCTACCCATTACAACACTATCTACTTCGTGCCCAACATAACACTCTCCTGTCAATTTGATTTGAGACAGGACAAGAGCAATAATATCTTCTAACTCATACTTTTTACCATAGACGTATGTAGCACCAAGAACGGTACTAGGCAAGAAGGTCTTAATAGACTGCATTAAACGACCATGAGCATTGTTCTCTAAATACTTATTGATTGCCTCTTGACCAAAATACACATTACCACTCTCATCAAAGAAAAGAATGGAACGCATTGTTTTTTGGCCTTCATTGAAGGGCTCCAGACCAATAACCTCTACGCGGTCATTGGTCAGAATTGACAAAGCAGAGTTGCTTGTGCCAAAGTCTAAACCAAAAACCGTTTTCATGGTTACACCTCTCTTTTTTGTCGATGAACAGACTTCTACGTTTTATAACATAAATAATATATAATGTCAAAAAATACCCAAAATAATTTGGGTATAAACAATTATTTTAATAATTATAAACTAAACCTTTTTGTCAACCTCGCCTTGTTTTGTAATTTGCTCTTTATTAGCCAAGGGCACAGAGAATTTAAATGTACTACCCTTGCCTTTACCGAGACTTTCTACCCAAATCTTACCTTCGTGCTCATGGACGATCTTTTGCGCAATAAACAAACCCAAACCCGAACCGCCGGTATTGATCTGGGCCGCACCATCGCCACGGACAAATTTTCTAAATAAACTTTGAGCCTCGACTGGATCGATACCCACGCCGGTATCTTGGCTACTAAATTCTAAACTATCGCCTTTGATCTCTGTGCTGATTTTAATAGAGCCAGTCGGCGTATATTTAATCGCATTATCTATTAAATTTAAAATCACTTCTCTTAATTTATCACTATCAGCATAAATCAAGGGCGGAGTTTCTTTACTAGCTTCATAAGTTAGCATCAAACCTTTATTTTTAGCAGAACTAGCAAGCTCGGTCACTACACCCGTAATCAAATCACTGATTTGCATTGGTTTTTTCTCTAGCTTCAAACGCCCAGCTTCAATGCGCGAGACATTCAAAAAAACATTAATTGTTCTCGCCAAACGAGAAGCACTATCAAATAAATCGGCAATTAATTTTTTAATCTTCTCTGGAATTGGTCCAAAGTCACCTTCCATCATCATCGACAAATAGCCTTTCAAAGCCGAAACTGGGGTGCGCAACTGGTGAGAAGCAATCGATAAAAACTCTGACTTGGCTTTATCTAAAGCCTTTAAGTGCAAATTCGCTTCATGCAAATCAACATTGACTTGCTGTAAATTTTCATACAGCTCTAGATTTCGAGACACGATACCGACTTGATTCGTCAAAGCGGTCATCATCTCAATATCCAAAGAAGAAACTTGTTCTTTGGCAATCGGTAAAAGAAACTGAATCAGACCAATAATTTTATCTTCCGAAAAAATCGGCACACCCACGACTGTTTTCACACCTAAAGTGGCTTGGATATTGTCAATCACACGTTTAGCGACTGGTGGTGAAAAAAAATCTGACATTTGCCCAAAAGAAATACGACCATGTAAAACAGTATCCGCGCCTAAATTATATCCCTCACTTAATTCAGCACTATAACTTTTGATGTCTTCCGGCAACATATTAATAGCAGCTTCGGCTTGCTTGCTGTATGTGACGGCTTTAACGCGTAATTTATTATCCCCATTCGCAAAACTTAAAACACCACCAATATAACCCAATTCAGAGGCAATGCTATCAGCAATCATCTGTGTCACTTGCTTTAAATCCAAAGTACGGCTAACCATATTGATGATCGACTGCATAGTAGTCAAATAGCGATTTCTGGCTTCTAGACTCAAATTACTTTGCCTTAAGCTCTCGGTCTTTTCCTCTACTTTTTTCTGTAAATTTTTGGCTAACTCTTGTACTTCTTCATACAATCTAGACTTTTCAATGGCGGTCGCAATCTGTGGGGCTAATAAATTAAAAAAATTAATATCATCCGTACCAAAAATATCACCGGACATTTTATTTGACAAAACAAACAAAGCATTGATTTTATTGCTCTCCACAATCGGTACCACCATCTCTCCACCAATTTTTTCTAACTCTTCCGTCACATCTTCTAATTTCTTTTGTTTTTGCAGGTCTTGCACTTCATCTTTTTGTCTAAATAACTCCTCGGTAATAACTATTTCTTGCTTATCATTGAAATACTGAACTATTTCTTCACTTAAAATTAAAGTCTGATTAACATCTTTAGAACTCGCGTATAAAGAAAATTTATCATCAATCGGCATGAAAATTTTGATCTTTTTTAGCTTTAATTGTTCACTTAATAAAACCGCCAAATCATGCGATAATTTTTGCAGATCAATCTCTTTAGCGACGATATAGCTAGCTTGCTGTAAAACTTGTGAATAGTCAATTTTGTCTTTATAAAAAATATTGTCTGTTAATTTAGCCCAAACTTTTTTAATCGGATCCAAAAATAACACTACTAAAATAGAGCTAACGATAGTGGTAATAATTCTACTATTTCTAGAGTCGCCCCAAAATCTTGGCGGTAACCAAAAAATTGAAAAAGCAAAAAAGCTAGCTACCGTAGCTACTAATATTGTATACAAAATACTGCGAGTGATAACTAATTTGATATTCATTAATCTAAATTTTGCTATAGCATATGAAATAAATAACAAAAAAATAAAAGAGCCAAGTAAATCAAATTGACTAAAAAAATTAGTTGTGAATAAAGGTAAAATAAAACTTAACACAATTGCAAAAAAAGCAAAAATAAAAGCCCCAAAAGTTACATAAAAGAGTTGCAATCTTTGGATGCCATAACTACTTTTAGTAGCTAAAAATAGCCGTATTAAAATATACAATAAAGACCCTACTAAAAAAACACCATAGAATGGAAATAGAAAACCAAAATGGCCATCGAAATAACCAAAATATATATTTTTTATATCCTTGACTACATAATTAGTAAAAATGGAAAAAAAGAAAAAAAGAAAACCAAAAATATATATAACCAAATATTTTGTAACATTAAATCTTCTCTCAATAAGATAAAAAAACCAAGCCAGGCCACCAGAAACCAATAAAGCACCGACACCATACATGGATTTAACCCAAAATTGATTAGGGTGCAGACCTGTCATTAAATTTACAAATGCCCAAAGAGTATTTGTTTGTGCAAAAACAAAAAATAATTTATGTAATGTACTTTTATAATTATTTTGAATTACCAAAAAAGGCAACACAAAACTAGCAAAAATAATAAATCCTACTATAAAAAATCTATACATAAATTATATAATCTTTAATTTTTTACCAACCTTCTCTATAATATTTAAAGCTTTATTAATTTGCTCTTTGGTGTGAATAGCCATTATAGAAAACCTAATACGACCAGTTTTTTTTGGAACTGCTGGCCACCTAACAACTGGCGCAAAAATGCCATAATCAAAAAGTTCCCTAAAAAAATCCATAGTTTTTTTATCATCACCAACAAATAATGGCACTATTTGTGTTGTGCTATTAAAAGTCGAGAAGCCGATTTTTCTCAATTCTGAATTAAAAAAATTATAGTTATTTTTCAAATTTTCTCTAATTTCTGGATGATTTTTTATAAAATCCAAAGAGCCCACCACGCCACCAACTATAGCTGGTGATAGAGAATCTGAAAACATGTATGTTCTGCATGCTATTTTCAAAAATTTTATTAAATCATTATTACCAGCAACAAAGCCGCCGGAAACTCCTATACCCTTACTAAAAGTGCCCATATTAATATCAACTTGACCAAGCCTATCAAAATGCTCAGCTGTGCCAGCACCATTTTTACCCAAAATACCGACAGAGTGTGCATCATCCACCATAGTTAATGCTCCATATTCTTTAGCTAAATCAATAATTTTATCTAATCTAGCCACATCACCATCCATACTAAAAACACCGTCTGTAATGATTAATTTTCTATACTTTTTATATCTAGACAATTGTTGTTCCAAATGACTAATATCATTGTGACGATAAATTTTCACGATAGCCTTACTTAATCTGCAACCATCAACAATACTAGCATGATTATATTCATCACTAAAAATTACCAAATCTCTTGCATGAATAAATTTGTCAAATCCTAATAAATTTGCCACAGCTGGAATAACACCAGAGTTAGTGCCAAAACCAGAGGCTATAGAAATAGATGAATGATACCCGGTAAAATCAGCTACTAACTTTTCCATTTTCTCATGAATAATCATATTACCAGTTAGCAATCTTACACCACCTGTGCCTATACCAAATTTTGTTAAAAATTCTTTTGCTTTTTCCTTAACTTCTGTATTGTTAGCTAAACCCAAATAATTATAAGACCCAAACATTAACATTTTCTTTCCCTCTACAAGTACCTCCGTTCCTGTAGCAGAATCTAATGTCTTAATATCTGGATATCCAATTTTTTTTTCTACTAAATTAAGTAATTCTTTTATTTCTAAATAAGAGTCGCTAGATAAGTAGTGCCTGTGAAAAAAATTGTTAAAAAAATTTATACTCATAAATTTATAATTATGCTAAAAACCAGAAAATGTAACTTTTGGTTTAATAAACACAAAATAACCTATAACCAATAGGTGGATTGACAAAAATATCGCGCCCAACCAATCATATTTGAAATTATTAAATAGCAAAAAAATAACGCTAACAACGCCAGTGGTCAAAAATGTTAAAGCTGTACCAATCATCAAATATCTAACTTGACTTTTGTTGACACCATCTGCTACAACATATTTTCTAAATAAAATTATAAGCCCAATAATCACATAAATAAAAAAGTAAATTGAAAAAATAGAAAAATCAAACAAAACAATATCTCTGTGCAAAACGCCACTTACAATTGAAATATCAGCGTAGCTTAATATACCTAAAAGATACAAAAAACTCATTACAGTAGTAATTAAACTCATAAAAATTACCGCACTTTTAGACAAACTCTTTTCTTTGTACACAAAATTATAAGCCAACATCAAATAGGCTAAAGGTGCCAATGTGCCAAAAATCATGACAAATCTAGATATTAAAAGATCGTGCCAATAAACATCTAGCACGGAAAACTGTATGACTTTCATGACACCCCACATACCACCAAAAAAACACATCCAGAAATACCAAAAATTGCTAGAATTTTTATGATTCTTTTTTAAAATAACTAGCCCCAATAAAATCGTAAAAAAACTAATAATAAAAATAAATAAATTTTGTATAATCATATTTTTAAATTAACTAATATTTTTACCTCTTCTAAAACCATAATTAATATTCTATTTGTTTATCTCTTTTAGAAAAAATTAAATAGAAAGCCACAAAATTGATGGCTAAAGTAAATAATGGCCCTAAATGATAATTATTAAATTGATCAACATACATAGAAAAGAGATTGAAATAAAAGCCAGCCACAGCGCCTATAATCACGCTCAATAAAATTAAAAGAATTGATTTTTTAAAAATCTTCTCCGCTCTAAAATACTTAATAAACAAAATCCCGATTCCGCCCAACATCAAAATAGATAAGACGATGCTAAAAATATTATAAGGCACAAAATTAAAAACACAATCATTCTGACCAACTACATCCACTGAAATAATAAATTGTTTGTAGAAAAAGATAAAATACAAAGAATAAATAAAAATTATAATAGTTAAAATATTTTGCCAAATTTTATCAAAATGAAAAATTTTAAAAGGAAAATACCAGGCAAAATAAAATAAATTTAAAACCACTAAAAGTGCTGCTAAATAAATGAAACTGACAAAAAACCTCACTATTTCTGGGTTATTAGAAACATTAAAGATTAGCAAACCCAATGCCCATAAGACATTTAAAAAAGTCATTAAAGAAAAATATCTGTAAATCGGGTTTTTCCAACCACGAGTACTGATAGTGATTGACATCACTAAATTACAAACTGCCGCTAAAACTAAGGTGATAACTTGTATTTGTTGAAGCATATATTCAATTATTTTAAAATTTTCCCTTTAATCCTCGCTCCTTTTCATTCAAAAATTACTACTTTAATGGCTTTAAAGCTTAACTAAATATACCAAAACTATAACACAAAAAGAGACCAAAATCAATAAATGAGTCTCTGGCTCTCATTCTCAACTAATACTCTATTGTCTACTCCCTGCCTACCGGCAGGCAGGCGGCAGACAAGTGGCGCAGGCCGGATATTCTCTAATTCTTCAGCTATTAGCTTTTCAGTCTATGGTGCAGATACTTTTTCCAATTAAAAAAATAATTTAAACATTAATTACTAAGTCACTCAATTTTTCAAGCTTATATCTTTTAATATATTTTTTATACGCCACCTTAAAATATTTAGTAAGATTATCCGGCTGGTTTTCGTCAAGATAATTTTTCCCCCATCTCTTTTTTTCTCTACTAATTCTTCTTTTATCAGCTTTGATAAAATCCGCTGCGAGGTAGATTTTTTTATCTATAAATTTACTGATTATATTTTTAGATTGAAACAAAAAAATTCCCTCAATTAATAAAATCTTTTTAGTTAAATCAAAATTTTTAGTCAGACTAAAATCATTTTTATCATAATTATATACTTTTGTTTTGATTATTTTGCTATTCTTACTTTTAAATATCTTTATTATCTTTTCTACTTCCGCATAGCGATACCAACCATATTCAAAAACTGCAGGTTTGTTTTTTGTTTTAACAATTTTATTTTTTCTATTTCGCCAACTGTCGATAAAATCATCTAAATTTATTAACACCACGTCATTATTTTGCTTAGCGATAATATCAGCAATAGTTGTTTTGCCTGCGCCAGCATAAGCATCAATGGCCACGACTAACTTAGCACGATCTTTTGACCATGTTTCAAGCAGTTTATTTATTTTTTTAGCTGTATGTTCTGATTTTGTCATGATTATATAAAAAGGGTCCAATAAGTTTTGTACTTATCAGACCCATAATCAAAATTGTCTTAACAATTTTCGCGCTCTTTCTTCTGCAGATTTGACATACATATTGTAATCAGGGATCCTTGTCAAAACTCCGTCCGACAAAACATAAGTGGCATCAAGTGAAGCCTTTTCGAGAAAGTATCTGTCGTGTGACACGAGCAAAATTGTTCCTCGATAAGTCTTTACTGTTTCCTCAAGAGCATCTAATACCTCGAGGTCTAGATGATTTGTGGGTTCATCCAAAACAAGCGTGTTAACCGACTGAGCTGAGAACATGGCCAAGAGAAGACGTGCACGCCCACCCGGACTTAGTGTGTTGATGGGTAGTCTGGCTTGTCTTTCATCAAATCCAAACTTTGATAGCTTAGCAAATGAATCCTGCTGGCTTAGGTGGGCTCTCTCCACAAGAAATGCGAGTAACGTGTATTCACGGGGAAGAGTTTCATGTTCCTGCATCATATTGCCAATTCTGATACCAGAACCGATCTCAACTTCACCGCTTAATGGTGACATCTGACCAGTGATGGTCTTGAGTAATGTTGACTTTCCTGTGCCGTTTAGACCCAGTATGCCAACCCTGTCACCATACTGCATCTCAAAAGACAAAGGTCCGATACTGAATATGCCAAAATACCCAGCCACAATATCAGTGAGACGAATATCGAGAGCCCCCGAATCAGCTTCGGCCTCAAGAGGTATTTCGAACAGTTTTCTTTCTGCCGGTCTCTCAACTTTATCCATCTGTTCTACTCGCTTTTCAATGGCCTTTGCAGCCTTTGAAGATTTGCCGGCACGGTCACGTTTGAAACCTCTTAGAAATTTGTCATTGTCGCGAGGAGACCAATGTGAACCTCTGGTAGCGTCTGCTTTTTTTTCACGAGCCTGTTCGTTCAAACGTTCGATTTCGTCCCGCTGGAGTCTGTACTCCTCTTTTTGCCCAACAATCCTTTTCGCCATCATTTCCAGATAGTCACTGTACGTGCCTCCTGTAATAATAAGCGTCCGTGTATGCCAGTCAAGTTCGAATATTTTCCTAACGACCTTGTCGAGAAATCTGCGGTCATGAGAAACAATGATGCACGACGCTTCAGATTTTTTTAGAAAATCCTCAAGCCATATAAGAGCAGGGAGATCTAGGTTATTTGTAGGCTCATCAAGTAAAAGCAGATCAACACCTTTTAGCAAAATGCCAGCGAGTGTCACTTTGCTCTTCTGTCCACTACTCAGATTAGATAGCAGCCGATCAAGGCCGACATCTTCAAGTCCAAATCCAGAAAGCATTACTTCTACCTTGTGGGCAAAAGAATAGCCACCAAGATGTTCGTACTTGCTATGGACTTCGCCATAACGCCTAGCCTTTTGTGGGTCGCTAAGTTCGACAGAAAGTGTTTCAATCTCTTTCTCTAATAAAGCAATTCCAGATACTTGCCTCAGGTAGTCCACAACAGATTCATTACTCAAAAGACTTGTGTCTTGAGGAAGATAGCCGATGCAGACATCACTAGCAATCTCAATCTTACCAACATCCTGATTCTCAAGACCAGCCACAATTTTCAAAATGGTTGTTTTTCCTGTTCCATTGTGTCCAACTAACGCCACCTTCTGTCCTCTGCCGAGGGAGAAGGAGACGTCAGAAAGTACGGTCAATGAACCGTAGCTTTTCTGAAGCTTTTGTGCTTTTATCATGCTCATTCTCCTTTGTTTATGGGTATATTATACCACTGTTAAGGTACTTTGTCACCGAACAAAATACCATAAATTCCATAGAATAGCAAGAGGTGTGGTGTAAAATTCCCCACCAAAGAATGTTGTTCTCTGGTGGGGAATGAATCAATCACAATGACTCCTCGTAGTAAGCCTTCAGCACAGTGGAAGCACATCCACAGGAAAGCTCAGGAACAGCTTTACTGATGAATGCCAACAGAAGAGATTTTATCTTTTGGATATTAATCCTAAAAATCTCAAGGATCGCATCCATATGTCTAGGATCAATAACCAGACTCTCCTGAAGTCCGACATCGTAGTCTGTTACAGCAGCTATCGCCGAATAACATAAACCAAGTTCTCGTGCTAAGTAGCATTCAGGGTACTGTGTCATATTCACGATATCCCAGCCATTTGCTGAAAGCCACCGACTCTCAGCAAAAGTTGAAAATCGTGGACCCTGCACAACTGCCACTGTTGCCTGCGGAACCACTGGAAGTGAAATTCCACTTGCAACTTCAATGATTTTTTCGCGGAGATGTTTGCAGTATGGTTCTCTCATTGGCAGATGGATGAATGAACTACCATCTGCTTCTGAGTAATCGTCACGTCCCCACGTAAGGTTAACGAACTGATCAGGTAAAACGATACTGCCAGGAGCAATTTCTTTTTTCAGACTCCCAACAATACACGTTCCGATGACATATTCGACTCCTAAGTCTTTGAGAGCAGTGAGATTCGCCTTGTATGGCACCTTGTGCGGTGCGATGGTATGTTTCGACCCATGTCTTGGAAGAAAAGCTACGAGCTCATTTCCCAATTCACAGATTGAAATAGTGTCAGATGGAAGACCATACTTTGTTTCAGACCTTGTCTCAGCGACTATCTTAAGCTCACGGAATGAACACATCCCCGAGCCGCCGATAATCCCAAGTCTAGGGTGCCTGAGTTTTGAGCCGGTCGTATCGTGACCAGATGAGCTCATTTAGCACCTCCTCAGAAAAGATTTGACTTGAGTCATCAATGGCAAGCAGATCACCCTTAAGCTCAATTGAGCTCCAGGCACATCCGCCACCACTGACAGCTTTCGCTTCTCCAGAATGGTAAAGAGGAAGCCTCTTTCTCCACTCCTTCACAATTGGCTGATTCCAGATCCTGAAACCATCGCTCATGTTTCTGACGTGTCCAAGCCATGATTTGTAAAATGGACAGTTTGATATCTGTCCATCCGGCTGGATTACCAGCTGGTTTCCATAGCAGGTACAATCAACCGGGTAAAAATCTCTCCGATCAAAGGCAACCTGCTTCTTTTCCATCTGATATTCAAACCCGGGACGACTCTGTCTCCTTGCGTTCTCGATGACACCATGTGACGCTTCTCTATAGTAGTCTTCCACGCCATCCGCACCAACCAGTCTCAGAAGCATCCGTCCTTTCAGAAAGTTGAAACCAAATTTCTCGATTCCGAGCTCACTGAAAAATGACGAGTATTCTGATATCTGGTCAATATTGAACGGTGTGATACTTGTCGAGACAAAGGTCCTGATGTTATTTTGCACAAGCCGCTTTATTGATGCGACTGTTCGATCGAAAGTTCCGTTTCCGTCACTGTCGACCCTTAATGCATCATTAGTGCTCTTGGGACCGTCCAAACCGACAGCGACCATCACATCGTACTCTTTGCACATTACGATGGTTTCATCATCTGCAAGAATGCCATTAGTTGCGATCATGAGGTTTATGTTGGGCGGAAGATCTCCCATTTCTTTCTTCATCTTCAAACAAGCGAGTGACGCCTTGATTGTCTCCTTATTCAAGAGTGGTTCACCGCCGTAGAAAATGACGAAGTATTGCAGGTTCGAGTCGTAGACATCTTTGAGGTGTTTTTGCCACAATTCAATGCCAGCAATAGCATCCTCGACAGACAGTAGCGACGCCCCGTGCTTTTTGGCAGTCTCCGGAACAGGACAATATCCACATCCAAAATTACACCCTTGTGCAGTCATGAGATAAAGAATTGTCGGTTGATCAAGTTTATATTCAAGATCAGAAGCGACTCTATCAAACTCACGACGATCATCGTCTAATGACTCAACGATAAGCTTGTGCTGTTTGAGGTCGCTAATAAGCATTTGAGTGCCCTCAGTGACCTCACTAACCAAACATTGCCACTGCTCAGAAGAACAATATATGGGATCGGGATGAAGTTCATGAAATACCGCCACAACTCCATTCCTTTCCCGTATCCGAAGATACTGTGACCACATGATAACACCTCATTTGCTTAGGTTTTGTGATTTAGTTGAAAAAGCCCCCAACCACTTTGCATGGCTAGGGGCTCTGTTGGGGTTCGGTGTCAGACACGAGACCGAATTTGATCAGCTCTGCTGATCTGGCGTCGAAGCGAACCGAGCCTTCAGATCCTGCCACTGAACTTGCGTAAGCTGGACCTGACCGCCGAAGTCGTCTTTCAGAACGACTTTTTGCGGGTCCGTGAAGTCGATGATGGGGCAGCAACCACTGACGCCACACAACTTGACCGTACCCTTTTCAGGCGTGCACATGTTTTTCACCTCCCTTCAATTTTTTAAAGAACTCCACAGCCGTCTTTCTTCAAAGCCGTCTTTGAATTTCAACACGGCTGTCATTAATTTAATAATACTCTTTTATAAATTCCTGTCAACTAAGCCCCCGGGGAGGTGTTAAACTAAAACGACCTCGAAGGTCAATTTGACCTTCGAGGTCGTTCTTTTAAATAAGTGTAATTATCCTAAATACCTTTCTTTTAATATTTACAAAATAGTACCTTCTACGCCTTTTTACCAATCACAATCATCCGTTTACTATTAATATCCAAAGTATTTTTTGCATAGTCACCATAAATTGAAATTACTTTAAAGCCATTATTTTTAAATAAATTCTCGAGTTCTGGATCAGTATAATATCTAACTCCTTGTCCATTTTTTTGTTTATCTTTAAGCATCATATTATTGAAGTTAAATTTATATGGTGACTCTGGGTGTTTGATTAAATATTGAATCAAACGAAATAAATTATCACAATCTAACAAAAATAAACCATTGGTTTTTAATATTTTAGAAACATTATTCAAAACCTTACCACCATTAAATAAACCAAATTCAGAAAAAAATAAAAAAATCTTATCATATTTTATTTTAATATCTATACTATGAACATCTTGCTTAAAGAAATTTATTTGTAATCGTTCACGCCTAGCGATATCTTCAGCTTTCTTTAACAAATAATCAGAGAAATCTAAGCCATCTATATCAAAACCTCTTTTTCTCAGTTCAATTGTATGTCTAGCATGCCCACAGGCAAGATCTAAAATTTTATCTTTCTTTTTTAAATTTAAAGCATTAATAAGAAAATCAGTATCCTTACTAAGTTGCTGATCGGAAAAATAATTTTTATGTTCTTTTAAATATTTACCTTTTGCACTGTAATATTTTTTTGTATCCATATTATTAATTTTGACTCTTTCTAATTATATAAAAATTTGACAATTATGGCCACATCTCACATAATACATTTATATTAACTACCCGCCAGAGGCGCCTGCCTGTCCGGTAGGCAGGGAGTAAACAATAAAAACTTATGAACAAATGGGATCAAATATTTGCTAATAATCCGCAGTACAAACCATTGAATGAAATATTTTTGGCTGAATTATTAGCAAAAATTAAAAAAGATATAAACTCAAATCCCAAAAAAATGGTCGATCTTGGTTGCGGAACAGCTAAAACAGTTTTTCAATTCTCAAAACTAAGTTTTGAAGTTATTGGCTTAGACAATTCTATCGTAGCCTTAAAAAAACTACAAGAAGAAATCGATAATTCTCAAACAAAAAATATTAGCTTAATAAATGTTGACTTAAATAACTACAATCTTGCTATAGAGGCTGACATTTTTCTATGTAATTTTGTCTATGCGTTTATAGATAATAAAGAATTTTTTCTCAAAAAAGTAGCAGAGTGCTTACATGATAATTCTGTATTTATCTTAATAACACCGGTGATACATAAAGGAATTATTTATACTGAAGAAGATAAAACTAAAATTGCTGTAGATTTTGAAGAAACTTTAAAATTATTAAAAAATATTTTTTCTAGTATTGATGTTTATCATCATGACTATATCAGTTCTAGAGAAGACTATGTAACGTTCTTAATCAAAAAATAAAAAAATCCATATGATTATTGATAGCCATCTCCATATTTCATATTTAAAAAAACAAAAAGATTTCACAACAATTAAACTTGATCTATTGAATTTAATGGCTAAAAATAAAATTGATTATGCCATTGTAATACCAGATAATGTGCCTAATCCTCAATGTGCCGATCTTGATGAACTCAGTGAATTAGTCAAAAATGAAAAAAAACTATCCATGATAGCTACTTTAGCGATCACTAAAATTAATAAAACCAACCTAATCCGTATTGATACCATGTTTAAGAAAAAAGAAGCTATTGGCTTTAAAATTTTTCCAGGTCACGATCCAATCTACCCTACTGATAAACGTTTGCTACCTATTATTTTATTATGCCAAAAATATAAATTACCCTTTATGATTCATACAGGCATCAACAGCGGTCATCCAGAAGTTGCTAAATATAATGATCCAAAATATATTCGAAATTTAGCTTTAAAATTTCCAAAATTAAAAATAATTATTGCTCATTATTTTTGGCCTAAACTTGATTATTGTTTTGAAATGACCGAAGGTTTGACTAATGTGTACTTTGACACTTCAGCTTTGGCTGATCCAGAAGTTATTAAAGCTAGCGGCGGTATCAAAAAAATCAGAGAAATTCTGGTTAAAACTATTAAACGTAAATCAGATAGTGTAATTTATGGTACGGACTGGCCTATTTGTAGCTTTGAAAAGCATATTAATTTGATTCAATCTTTGCCAATTAGTAATGAACTTAAAAAAGATATATTTTTTAGAAATTCTCTAAAACTTTTTCCAATTAAAAATAACTAAATTCTAACCATTTTTACTTAATTGTAAAATCCTATACTCCAACTTCTTGATATAGCTATACAATTCACGCCTATGCTTCTTAATATAGTTTAAAAAGATGCTAGAATTAGCCAAAAGACCAAAAATCAAATCTTTATATTCAAAACCTAATTTATATAAACTACGAGCAATAAAATCATCCTTAGCTAAAACTGGCTCACCATTAACTTCAATTAAAATTATGTTGCCATTATTTATCTTAAAATCAGTTCTACTATAGTATTGGGTATTTAAAATACGATTTGCCTGAGAGACAATTATTTTAATCTTTTTGAATAATAACTTTGATAATTTTGGATAAACAATTAATTTATTATCTAAATTAATATTTTTAGTCTCAAAATCATAAATTCTACCCTTATATTCTATTTCTAATGGATCTAAAATTAAATCTATACCACAAACTCTTATATAAGCACACGTAAATTCTCTACCTTCAATATAATTTTCACATAAAGGTATCTTATTTTTAGACAATAAAATTTTTATTTTCTTTTTAACGTCTGTGTAGTCATCACAAATATATACATCGCTGCTAGAAGAACCATAATTATCTTTAATAATCACGGGATATGAATATTTTTGCGATTTCTTATTAATATTACTAATAAAAGACTTTGGCGTACTCACGCCATGGGAACGCAATAAAAAATTCGTATAATGTTTATCTCTTAATATTCTACAAATTTCGTCTCTTTGACCTATAAAATCAAAATTATTATCGTAAACATACTTAAAAATCCCAAATTTTTGAAAATAGTTTAACACATTAGAGTCAATAACCAAAAATAAATCGCAACTGTCAATTAACTGTTTTTTGATTTTATCATTTAAGTATATGTTCTGATATTTTATTTGATAATTATCTAAAACATCCGTTATTTCTTTAAGCGTCTTTCTGTTATGCACCTCCTCCACATCAATGCCACCATAAATTAAACCTACTTTCATAAATAAATTAAAAAACAAGGATATTTCCTTTTTCCGAAAAAGACTTTAAAAATTCATCTTTTGAGACTACCCAATCGCGATGCTCATAATCTTTATCCGATGAAGGATGGTGTAATAAAAATGATTTTATCTCACCTTGAGATACATCAGCACCAAAAATAACGACTAAATGTCCTCCTTTCGGCATAACGTAAATCGATCCATCTTCTTGTTTATATTCCTTACCCCCCTCCATGCCCACCGTAACTGAAGCAATAACTAATTTATCTTGTTGTAAATATTGAACAATATTTTGGATATCACCCTCTATGCTTTGTCTGAAACCATTTACATCAAAATTAGCAGCTAGATCTACTAAACCTTGATGCTTCCAGCCAACTTTTTCATCATAAGCCCCAATTTTTAAACCAATATCTAATAACTCTTTTAATGTAAAATTTTTATCTGGAAAAAACTTACCTAAAACCATCTTCAAACAAGCTAAGCCACAAATTCTTTCCGACCAATACTTTGCATCTTCTAAACTAGTGAATCCCTCAACTTGAAAATTTTCTTGACTTAACTCTTGAGAATAAAATGGTACATTAGGAATCTCAAAATTTCCGTCTTTTAACTCTTGACTGGTTTTCTCAAAAAAATTTTTGAACATCATAATTTATTATATTTTGCATTATTTAATAGCCAAACTAGCACCTGATAAAAAGATAGCTTTAAACCCGATGCGGAAAAGATAAAATTACTACTACTATATAAACCTGGAACATTATTAATTTCTAAAAAATATACCTCATCTTTATTTTTTGATTCTATAAAATCAAATCTAGCCCCACCTTTAATATTCAAAAACTTACATATTTTCACTACTTCCTTGCTAATTTTTCTTATGTTATCACCGTCATATAACTTATACTCACAAAAGCCTTCTTCATATTTTGCTTTCTGATCATAAAATTTAGAACCCTTCATGACAATCTCCACAATGGAAAGTGGGATATAATCATGGTTTGACTCTAAAACACCCATGGTTAAAATTTTACCAGGTATAAACTCTTCTGTAAAATGGGAATTATTAGTATTATTTTGATTAGTATCCATAATCAAGTCAATGCTACCACCTCCGCGAATTTTCTTGTGTATAAAAAAATCACTATTACTAGTTTTAAACGGATCATCATAATTATCAATTGGCACTTTTAAATTCAATTTATGCACAATTGATTTAAAAAACAATTTATCAAAAGCTATAATTGAAGCATAGCTGTCAGAAAAAGTATATTTTATCTTTAGATAATCTAAAATACTAGGAAGATGACCACTTTCACCAAAAATACCATGCAAACAATTAAATGCTAAACATTTTGAATCTACCTCCTGCAACCAAGTCGTATTAATAGAGGGGTCGATAATTTCTATATTCCAACCTTTTTGTAACAACTCATTACTTACGGCTTTACCAGAATATAAAGAAGCGTCTCTTTCTTCTCCAAAACCACCCATAAAAATAATTATCTTACTTTTTTTTAATTTTTTTTCTATTTCTATAAAATTTTCTAAAAAATCAT